>Ga0307488_10002807_pt1 | contig 14646 bp, 15 predicted proteins | sample SB02metaG_FD_202248 | JGI IMG/M metagenome (GOLD analysis project Ga0307488, IMG submission 202248) | Sea-ice brine microbial communities from Beaufort Sea near Barrow, Alaska, United States - SB 0.2 | ecosystem: Environmental > Aquatic > Marine > Coastal | place: USA: Alaska | collected... | reverse complement strand
CGACCTTAAAAGAATACAGCCGAGCGGGGGTTGATTACATTTCTTCTGGGGCATTAACCAAACATATTAAGGCGGTTGATCTGTCAATGCGTTTTTCATAACAGTTGGTCTTGGTTGATCTTGGGTGATCACGGCCACCAATAACCACCATGGGTTGATTGTCTCAAGCGGCTATCAGCAATACTAGCCGATGATCTTTTAAGGATTAACCCTTTTTGACAAAATAGTGGGAAATAAAACCGCTATTTGTACAAAAACAGAGCGAAATAACTTGCATTTCTAGGAAAATGTCGCACTATCTATATATCTCCCCCCCTTAAATAAAATGGATAATTAACGATGACAAATGAATTAAAACATAAAGTTAATAGACAGGCAGGTTTTACCCTTATTGAATTAATGATCGTTGTCGCGATCATTGGTATTTTAGCCGCGGTAGCACTACCGGCTTATCAAGATTATACCAAAAAAGCCCGCTTTAGTGAAGTAACAACGGCAGTAGGTGCTGTGATTACAGCTATAGAGGTTTGTGTTCAAACAGGCGAAACATCTTGTGTTACCGCTGGTTCAAACGGTATTCCAGCTGCCCCAACGGCAACTGACAACCTAGCTAGTGTAGCAATTTCAGGTACTCTTGCTATTCCTGTAGTCACAGGGACAGGTACAGCAGCGGCTGGAGCCTATACCTATGTTTTAACTGGTGCAAATGCATCTGGTTTGATTACATGGGCCAGATCAGGTAGTTGTGAAGGCGCTGGCGCTTGTGATTAATGTAGCCAAAGATAAATCACAATAAGATCAGAACATATTCAAATTTTTTAATGGCACTCATTGTAAAGCTCCCTAGGGAGCTTTTTTATTAACGGTATTTATTGCCTATTTTTATTACCTTCAACAGGTGACTCATCAGTTAAGCCAATAAAAAAGGTCTTCAATGAAGAAAAAAAGCTTAATCGCCATTGAAGCTAAGCTAACAAACAGGCAGTGCCGTTAACCGGCGGTCTTTTTTGTTTTATTTTTCTCAAAGTGAGTTACACTTAACTAAGCTACTTTTTACTGTACTGTATAGATTCCAAAAGGTTATCGTTAAAAATTCATGAAAGGCTATCATCAACAATCAAGTCTATTATCGGCTTTGACCAAGCAACATTTAGTGCTACCAAACCAGGTAGATGCTATTAATGCCGGTTTTATTAGACAATCAAAGCCATTTATCCGCTACTTAGTGGAAGACAAGCATTTTCATGGCCCAGCAATTGCCCATATTTTATCAAAAAGTTTTGGCCACCCACAAATTGACTTAAGCCATTTTGACACCACCTTAATTCCAGATGGCATTCGCAATGAAAAGCTGATCCGAAAACACAACGCCCTACCGCTTTTTTTACGGGGTAAAGTGCTGTTTATCGCCATGTCAGATCCAACCAATATGGATGCCCTTGAAGAAATTCAGTTTAATACCGGCTACAGCACAGAGTTGATATTAACCGATGAAAAAAGTTTACAAACCTGTATTGAAAACGTCCTTGAAGAAGAAATTGATAGCCTTGAAATTGATGACATTGACACCGAACAACTTTCGGGTATTGAAGTACAAGACAACGAAGAAGAACTACATAACGCTCGTCCAGAAAAAGACGATGCCCCTATTGTGGTCTACATTAATAAAATATTATTAGATGCGATAAGAAAAGGCGCCTCTGATTTACATTTTGAACCCTACGAGAAAATTTTTCGTATTCGTTTTCGCATTGATGGTATTTTATCTGAAGTGGCTAAACCACCGGTTTCTCTAGCGTCAAGAATGGCGGCCCGCTTAAAAGTGATGGCAAAACTTGATATCGCTGAACGTCGAGTGCCACAAGATGGCCGAATTAAATTAGCCTTATCGAAGAAAAAGTCGATCGACTTTCGTGTCAGCACGCTGCCCACTATGTGGGGTGAAAAAGTGGTTATGCGGATATTAGACTCTTCAAGCGCTATGCTGGGGATCGATATGCTCGGTTATGATCCCGCTCAGCAAAAAATCTATCTGGCGGCGTTAGCTCAACCGCAAGGCATGATCTTAGTAACTGGGCCAACAGGCTCGGGGAAAACAGTCTCCTTGTATACCGGTTTAAACATTCTTAATACGCAAGAGCGAAATATCTCTACCGCCGAAGACCCAGTGGAAATAAACTTAGCCGGTATTAACCAAGTTCAAATTAATAATAAAGCCGGTTTAACCTTTCCTACCGCACTGCGCTCTTTTTTACGGCAAGACCCCGATATTGTCATGGTCGGTGAGATTCGAGACTTAGAAACCGCAGAAATTGCCATAAAGGCCGCACAAACTGGTCATTTGGTGTTGTCCACTTTGCATACTAACTCAGCAGCAGAAACACTCACACGTTTATCTAATATGGGTGTTCCCGCCTATAACGTGGCAAGCTCAGTAACTATTATTATTGCCCAACGACTTGCCAGACGTTTATGCCAAAAATGTAAAACAGCCGAGTTGCTAACCCCTGTTCAATTAAAACAGCAAGGCTTTTTAGCTGAACAGATCCCCGACATACACTTATTTAAACCGGTTGGCTGTGACCATTGCATAAAAGGCTATAAAGGCCGGGTAGGGGTGTATGAAGTGGTTAAAATAAGTGCCAAGGCGGCCAATATTATCATGGATGGTGGTAGCGCAATCGATATCGACCAGCAATTTCAAAAAGAAGGCTTTAATAATTTAAGGCAATCAGCCTTAGTTAAAGCGGCTCATGGCGTCACTAGCTTAGAAGAAATAAATAGAATTACAACGACTTAGAATAGACGATAGACAATTTTGTCTTTAACACTTTAACCAGCAGCAGTTAAGACCATGAGTCAGTATCAATAAGATAGGGGTAATTATGGCCGTTAGTCAAAAATCAGCAGCTAAAGAGAAAAAAGTTAAGGTGAAAGCCTTAGATGTCTATACCTGGTCAGGGGTGAACCGCAAAGGTAAAAAAATTAATGGCGAGCTACCCGCTAAGAGTACTCTTGAATTAAAAGCCCAATTGAGAAGCCAAGGTATTACCCCACGTAAAGTTAAGAAAAAAGCCGCTGCCTTATTTGGTTTAGGCGGTGATAAAGCGATCACCCCCGGTGATATTGCGGTAATAACAAGACAAATTGCCACTATGCTAGGCGCAGGTGTCCCTTTAGTACAAACCATTGAAATGATAGGTAAAGGCCATAATAATGGCAAAATTCAACGCTTACTGGGTAACATCGGTAATCAATTACAATCGGGTATTCCACTTTCTGATTGTTTACGGGAGCACCCATTATATTTTGATGATTTATATTGTGACTTAGTCGCCTCCGGTGAGCAGTCGGGTGCGTTAGAAACCATTTATGGCCGTATTGCCACTTACAAAGAAAAATCAGAAGCGCTGAAATCAAAAATTAAAAAAGCCATGACTTACCCGATAGCGGTACTAGTCATTGCCGCGATTGTGACTTCTATACTGCTTATTTTTGTTGTGCCGGTTTTTAAAGACATATTTGCCAGTTTTGGCGCAGAATTACCCGCTTTTACTCTATTGGTTCTGGCCATATCTGAATTTATGCAAGCCTATTGGTATTTAGGGTTAGCGGGAATATTTGCCGGGCTATTTTTGTTTAAACGGGCGCACCGCAACAGTTTAACCTTTAGGGATAAAGTGGATGTCTTGATTTTAAAAATTCCAGTCATTGGCGAATTATTAAATAAAGCGGCCGTTGCCCGTTATGCACGAACGCTGTCAACTACTTTTGCCGCCGGCGTTCCCTTGCCTGATGCACTTAACTCTGCAGCAGGTGCGTCAGGCAATGCCATTTACCGCGATGCTATTTTAGAGGTCCGTGACGAAGTTATCTCGGGTATGCAAATGAACCTAGCGATGAGAAGCTGTCAAATATTCCCAGACATGGTTATTCAAATGGTCGCCATTGGTGAAGAGTCTGGTGCTGTTGATGATATGTTAGCTAAAGTCGCTAATGTTTATGAACAACAAGTCGATGACGCGGTAGATGGTTTAACCGCCCTATTGGAGCCATTAATTATGGCGGTATTAGGGGTGGTTATTGGCGGTTTAATCATTGCGATGTATTTACCTATATTTGAAATTGGTAAAATAATTTAACCTCAATTTATATGATGTTTAAGGATTTATTTTGTTAGCACAAGTCGTTACCGTATTTGAGACCATGCCAATATTTTTTTTTATTGGCATTGCTTTATTATCATTAACCGTCGGCAGTTTTTTAAACGTTGTTATTTATCGACTGCCTAAAATGTTAGAACGTGAATGGTATGGCGAATGCCGTCAATTTTTAGCGGATGAAGTCAGTGATATCCCGGTCAAACCCTTAACTGAAATGACACTATCAAAGCCTGATTCTACTTGCCCTCACTGTGGTCATAACATTCGCTTTTATGAAAATATCCCGGTGTTAAGCTGGTTAGTTTTGCGAGGAAAATGCAGTCAGTGCGATAACGCCATTTCAAAAAGGTACCCGTTAGTTGAACTTAGTACCTGTGTATTAGGTGTGGTGATTGCCAGTGTTTATGGGGTGTCAACCGTGACTGTTTTTATGTTGATTTTAACCTGGGGCCTTATTGCACTGACCTTAATTGACATAGATCACATGCTTTTGCCCGATCAGATCGTGATGCCTTTACTTTGGTTGGGGCTGCTCTTTAATTTAAACGCGGGGTTTGTTTCATTAAATAACGCCGTTATTGGTGCTGCAGCCGGTTACATCAGTTTATACAGTGTCTTTTGGCTATTTAAGGCATTTACCGGCAAAGAAGGCATGGGCTATGGTGACTTCAAACTCTTTGCGCTTTTTGGTGCCTGGATTGGTTGGCAACTGTTACCCTTACTGATACTGATGGCGTCAGTCGTCGGTGCGATTGTCGGTATATCATTAATCGTTTTTAAGGGGCATCAGCGTGAGCAAGCTATTCCTTTTGGCCCCTATCTTGCCATAGCAGGTTGGATAACCATACTATGGGGTGAAGGGATTTGGGCTTGGTATTTGGCCAGTATTTTATGACCATGGCCGGTAAGTAAAGATGGCTAAATGTATTGTTGGCTTAACGGGTGGGATTGGCAGTGGTAAAACAACTGTTGCTAATATGTTTGCCGACTTAGGTGTGGATATTATTGATGCAGACCTTATTGCTCGCCAAGTGGTTCAGCCCAACAGTCAAGCTTTGGCCGCCATCGTTCAGCACTTTGGTCATGATTATATTGATCACAATGGTGAGCTTAATCGAGCGCTGTTGCGCTCGACTATTTTTAGTCATCATGATGAAAAATTATGGCTCAATAACTTGTTACACCCGCTTATTCGACAAAATATAGTGTCCGCGTTGGCAGCAAGTGAGTCGGCTTATTGTCTATTAGTGGCGCCGTTATTATTAGAAAATCACCTTGATAAGTTAGTGCAGGCTGTTTTAGTGATAGATACCAGTGAAGCATTACAACTTAGTCGCACACTGTCGCGGGATACCAGTACCAAGGAAGAAGTTCAAGCGATAATCAATAGCCAAATAGCAAGAGCGGATAGACTGGCCGCCGCCGATCATATTATTGATAACAGCACTACCGACTTCCACTCTGTCCGGCAACAAGTTATGACACTTGATGGTTATTTTAGAAGCAGTTAATTAGTACCGGTAGCTAAATTAAAGTGATTGACAATAAACGTTAGCCATTTTAATTAACTATGGTTAGTATAGGAAGAATTGACAGATTATATTGAGTGATGAAATTTCACCTTTGACGACATTACTTTAGGCTTTATGGCAACAATTTTATACGAACATCCACTTAACGAACGGATTCGCAATTACCTGAAACTTGAGCAATTATTTACTCAAGTTGATAATTGTTTACCGGAAAAAATCATCGACTTTCAACAGGTTTTTTTTAATACTTTGTTTTTAATTGTTGATTGTCTTGAAAAAAATGATATTCGTGGCGATTTAATTAAAGATCTTGAAAAGCTAGAGAGAAACTTAGTTTTATGGTCTCAATCGCCAGAGACTGACAGTAGTGCGATAGAAAATAATTTGCAACAAACCGTTAAACTCTCCTGCCAACTCCGAGGGAATAGCCCAACATGGTGGCAACTTAAAGAAGATAAATTGCTATCAAGTTTGAAACAGCGTTTTGCTATTCAGGCCGGTAATGCGAGTTTCGACTTACCTCAACTGCATTTTTGGCTGCACCAAGACACCAAAAAAATCAGTACTGATATGGATAAGTGGCGGGCTTTGTTGGACCAAATTCGCGATGCCTTGTTTTTAATTTTAAAGTTTATTCGTCAACGGGCCGACTTTAAAAGGATAGAAACAGACAGTGGCTTTTATCAAGATAGTGGTGAAGGTATTTTACTATTGCGTATCAAAATTGATGATAGTGCTCAATATTATCCTAGCGTTAGTGGTAACCGCTTCAGGTACTCCATTCGATTTATGCTACCTTATGAAGAGAATGGTCGACGCTATTCAAATCAAGCGACAAAATTTCAACTAGCACGCTGTTAACAGCACCCGTTCGCTGCTATTATTTACCAACTATCAGCTACCCGTAATTAAACTTATCTATGTCTTTAAAAGTTTCATGTCCACAGTGCCAAACCGAAGTTGTTTGGCAAAAAGAAAGTACCTTTCGTCCATTTTGTAGTGAACGTTGTCGATTAATTGATCTCGGTGATTGGGCTGAAGAAAATCATAAAATATCTCAAACTTCACAAAGTGCTACACCACTAACCGAAGAAATGCTTGATGCACTAGAAGATGAGTTTTTAATGAATCATAAGTTTTTTGTTGAGCCTGAATAACCCCCATAGCGAACAGATAACCGGTGATTAAAACATTAAAGATAAAGGATCAAACTGCATAAAATGCTGGTTTGATCCCCTGACGTTGTTAAAAAAAGCTGACATAAGCTCGTTGCTTTACTTTGAGCCTTAGGGCATAAACGATCTAATAGCCTCGCCTTGGTATTCAACTAAAGGGGCTCGGATAGCCGAGGTAATGATGAAATGACCTTGGGGAAAAGTTCAGTACTTGGCTACAGTCAGTAATCTTATACTTAAAATAGTGTTAATTAAAGCCACTCGACCAAAGCGCCATGCTAATTACCTAGGGTAAAAGTAGCACTGAGCTCTTATTAACCTTCTTCGTTATCTATTTCCTTTCTAATCTCACTTAATTTTTGCTTATTACCACAAACTGCATTTTGCTGACTATCACGGTAGTAGCGAATATCAATACAGTCTTGTTGGTATCTTCGCTCTAACTCAGTACGAACTATCGGTTGTCCTTTAGCGAGAGTAATTTGGCGTTGTAGTGCTTGGCATTCGTGAATTTGCTCTGCTGCTAAGGTGATATCTTCACAAACATCATCAGATGATGCACAACCACCTAAGATAATGACGATAAGTAGCGCGCTAAAAAATATTTTTTGCATTATTAGTATTCACTTTTTATAAATTAAGAGCGACTTTTACCTGAGGAATAGGATCATTCTAAAAACATTATAGTCAGTGATATTCAATGGCGATAGTTTTTTTATTAACGATAGTATTGCTCAAAAAATAGAATAGCGTAGATTACCCCTAATAAAGTTAAAAAAATATTTATACAGGCACATATTATGCAAATTCAAGTTATCGATTATAACAGCGATGATGCTCCACAGCACTTCGTTCAAAGTTTAAGAGACACCGGCTTTGGGGTCTTAATTAACCATCCCATTAAGCAATCATTAGTGGAATCAATCTATAAAAACTGGGCCTGCTTTTTTAATAGCTCAGAAAAACACAATTTTGCGTTTGACCAACAAAACCAAGACGGTTATTTTGCTAGCGAAATATCTGAAACCGCCAAGGGCCAAAGTCAAAAAGATATTAAAGAGTACTATCATGTCTACCCTTGGGGCAATATTCCAGAGTCGCTTAAAGAAGAAATATTAACGTATTATCAACTGGCATCGACCCTTGCAGCTGAGTTACTCGACTGGGTTGAACAGTATGGACCCAAAGATATTGCTCAAGGTTACTCAGAGCCACTATCACAAATGATCAAAGATACACCCAATACTTTATTACGAGTTTTACATTACCCGCCCTTAACCGGTCATGAAGAAACCGGCGCACTTAGAGCTGCTGCCCATGAAGATATTAATTTATTAACCATATTACCGGCAGCCAATGCCCCTGGATTACAGATTCAGCAGCAAGATGGCCATTGGTTAGATGTCCCCGCAGATTTTGGTCATTTAATTATCAATATTGGTGATATGTTACAGGAAGCATCCGCCGGTTATTTTCCATCGACCAGCCATCGAGTTATCAACCCTGTAGGTGAAGACAGCCAAAAGTCGAGAATTTCATTGCCGTTATTCTTGCACCCACGCAGTGAAGTAAAGTTATCAGAAAAGCATACTCAGCAAAGTTATTTATTAGAACGACTAAAAGAGCTGGGTGTTAAATAAAAATTGACTCAAAAAATAATTAAAGGCGGCAAATGCCGCCTTTAATTATAGGGTAAATAAAAATTAAGAGACTAATTTGAAAGGGTCAGATTGTCGAACTACATATTTTGCATTAATCTTCGCAGCTAGCACGCCTTTTCGTCGAGCTAAAGCGACTTGTAGTTTTTTTGCCGCGCTAGCAATAGCGCTATAAAGTTTTTTGTCTGAAGCGTTTACAGTAACACTTACACCTTCATAATTAGTGGTAACCTCAAACTTTTGTTGATGTGGTTCTACTGTAATCGTTGAGTTGAGTGTCATTAGACTTGGATAATGCTTAGAAAATTTAGCAAATTTGTTATTGATTGCCTGTTGAATACCTTCAGTGATTTCTACATGATGTCCTGAAACTTGTATTTTCATAATCTTACCTCTGTTGTTATCTCATCTTTATAATCCGCCTAAATTTAAAAAAGATCAATCAATAAAAGACTGTTTTTTACAATAAATTGTCCTTAAAAATTCACTTTTTATGCTCTTTTAAAAGCACAAGTCGACACTGGAAAGTAGTAACTAATATTTTGTTGTTAGGATAAAAATCAACAGACAAAAAAAACAAAGGGAATAACGACTGTGATCATTACTGCTTGAGCAGATGACTGTGGTGAATTTTCTGACATTTACTGCGTATGACCATTAATAGATCGCATCATACTGGTGTACTATTTTTTGATAGAGGATCCTGCAGTGATCGATGAAGGGGGGGGTATTGGTTAAATATTAATACTTAACCAGAATTAATAGAGCACTCTTTTAGCTTGATTAACCGCCCTCTCAGGCATTTTCTTACTGAGGGCTTCTAAAATTTTTGTTATTTTTTTATGAGTGGTTTGGTTATCTGTAATCGAATGATGAAGTTGAGAATATAGCATTGGGTAATTTAATGGACTACCATGGCCTTGCTGATAAATATCGGCCAAGCGCATCTGGGCTGCTAAGTTGTTGCTATTGGCCGCCGCTGTTAAAAATACTATCGCTTGCTCAATATCAACTTGCATGAATTTACCGATATGATAATAACGTCCTAGTTGTTCTAAACCTTCAGGTAATCCCTGCTCAGCAGCTAAACGCATGTAATATAAACCTAGCGGCACATCTTTTTTAATACAAACCCCATAAGCTAACATATCACCCCATAAAAATTGATATGATGGAATTTTAGCTTTAACTGCCCGGGCTTCAATATCTTGTGTTAATTGACAATCATCTAGCACCACTTGGCTTAAGTGTTTATTTTCTTTTATTAAATCAAGTAACTGATTGTCAGTATATATTTGCACTACTTGCACACTTTTTCCATTGACCATAGGAGAAAGACAAGCGGTTAAAAGTAACATGAATAAAAGTTTACGCATAAAAAATCCCAAAAAACGAATAGAGCCAAGTAAAAATAGAAGTGCTTATACTGTATCGGCATAAATCAGTAAAATATTAATATTAATATTAATTCCAGTATTACTATGAAAAGGTATAGCGCACTATTGTTTTAATGTATAAAATAAATACAGCTTAATGATTAAAATGCAAAAAACTCCCTATATTGTTATATTTATAGATAAAACTAAGCGATAGGAAAGTAATGATTGAAGAAAAAACACTTTATGAGCTTGAAGTTGGCCATTATGTAACGAAAATAGCCAAGCAAAAAAGTAATTTCTCTTTAAAAGCGCCAAAGCACATCAAAAACCAAGCGGTTATTAACCACCTAAAATCAAAAAACGTCCTCTCTGTTTATATCGATAGTGACAAAACGATAACAAACAAAACAACAATTCTTACCAAAATTAATGCGGGTAAGGAAATTTTCAATAAATCTAAAGCCGTTCAACAAAAAGTTTTTTCATCTGCTTTTAGAGGAACTAAAATAGACTTACAACCTATTATTGAAATCACCAATCGCTCAGTTGATGCTATTTTTAACAACCCCGACGCGTTAGCCTGGATGTTAAATGTTCGTAAAAAAGATGAATACTTACTTGAACACTCTGTCGCGGTATCAGTATATATCGCTATATTTGCTAGGCACTTAGACATCAGCAAACCCATTATTCATGAGCTATCTATTGGCGCTTTTTTGCATGATGTCGGTAAAATAAAGATCTCTGATGAAATATTAAATAAACCAACGCGGTTAACTGATGAAGAATTTATCATCATGAAAACTCATAGTAATCACTCTATTGATATCATCAAAAAAATACCTGATATTACTAAACTAAGTTTAGAAGTAGCGGCTCAACATCACGAGAAAATCAATGGTTATGGTTACCCTTATCAATTGGTGGGTGATGATATTTCCAAATACGGCCGTATGATTGCTATCTGTGATATTTTTGATGCGTTGGTTTCGTCTAGAGTTTATAAAAAAGGCTTTACCCATACTAAAGCCTTTTCTATTCTTTTAGAATTAGCTAATCAAAACCATTTAGATAGCGAATTAGTTGATGAATTTATTAAATGTATAGGGACTTTTCCTGTGGGTTCACTCGTAGAGTTAAATTCTAAAAAAATAGCCATCGTTGAACAAAGAAACGACAGTGATGTTGTCAATCCGAAAGTTCGTTCCTTTTATAGTGTAAAGTTAAACCACTTTTTGGACAGTCAAATAATTGATTTAACCGATACTGAAGATTTTATTGTTAAGGGTGTTAGGGCTGAAGACTTTAATCTAGATATGAATAAAATTATTGAAATGTTAACAATGGAAGGTTAACAAACTGTCGATCTACTCCTGAAAATATCGTTCATGCTAATAACCTCCTTTTAGTGACAAACCATTTAACTCTACTTACGTCGACCAATCCTGAAAGCTGTTAGCTAATATTTATCATCCAAAATAAAAGTGTCGATGAATATTAATATTGTCTTGATTTTAATGGCTGTTGTTTCGCCATTACTTGTTAAAATTGTGAAGAAAAGATTGCTAAGATAGAAGTGGTTCAGCATCTTGTTATGATAAAATCCAACTAAAAGTGATTAGCTAAAAAGATGACTGAGCTTGGTATTAACGAAAATAGCGTTGCTATTTTCAGACTAATCAAGGTAAGTAAGGTGTGAATTACTGCGGCAAATAATCAAGAATAAAAAAGTCGAGTTTAATCGACTTTTTAGTGGCGTGGAGCTTAATGTACTAAATAGAAAAAGAGGAACCGCAACCACAAGTCGCCGTTGCATTAGGATTGGTCACTAAAAAACGACTGCCTTCTAAGCCTTCACTGTAATCAACTTCACCACCGACCAGGTATTGTAAACTCATAGGGTCAACAACCATAGTAACGCCTTGCTTAACAATAGTCATATCACCTTCATTTACCTTTTCATCAAAGGTAAAGCCATACTGGAACCCAGAACACCCTCCACCGGTAACATATACACGCAATTTCAGTTCGGAATTTTCTTCTTCAGTGATTAACGACAGTACTTTATTAGCCGCAGCATCACTAAATTGAATAGGTAACTCAGGATTTGACATATTCTCTTCTTAAAATAAATATTATTTATGGAGTGGATTATCTTAAACTTGACTAATTTAATCAAGTATTAGTTGTTTTACTGTTTAATCGTCGGTTCTATAATCAAGTTCTGAGGCTGCAATGCTTCTTTATCTTGCGCTATTGGCCAAGGATAGATTTTATCTAACCGGTTATATTTTTGCCACTTTCCCTTGGGTAAGAGCGCTGAAACTTCAATTTGTTCAACAATAAAACCTTTTGGTAGTGTAAATTCACCATTAATTAACTGAAAATATTGAAAACTAAAAGCCAGCTCTTTTTTAGTCAACGCTGAGATATCACTGAGTTTAATTATTTTAGGTTTGTTGTTTAAGCTACCAATAAACTTCAATTCAATATAGCCCTTAGCGTACCTTTTTTTTAAGCGCTGTTGAACCAACACCACTTGAAAACGGTAATGTTCAGGGCTTTCACTTGCCACCACCGCAATATTATCAATAGCTAAACCATCCGCTTGTTTTTCTGGCGCCATCACCTTTTCGTAAAAAGCTAACTCTTTCTTGACATCATAATGAGCAACGGCCATTTCTTTTAGGGTTGTTTGTGATTTTAGATTGGCTAACCGTTCTACTTCTAGTTCTACTTCTAAGGTATTAACACGACGGTTTTGACTATTTTGTTGTTGATATAAATAGTTGAGCCTTTGCTTTTGTTCATTCAACGTTTTTATTTGATGGCCATGATAATAATTGCCCATGCGATAACCGCTATAGAGACAAATAGCTACAACAGCAATGAACAATAATGCTGAACGATAAGGACCAAAACGTTGAATAACGACGGTAAAATTAATTTTTGCTAACCACTTCATTTGTAAACTATTATGATATCCACTGTCTATGATATTATTAAAATGCCAATTAACTATATTTAACTAACTATGCCGTCATTAGTTTCACTAAAAAAACGTTTAGCACTACCAACAACCTCTTGGCAGTTATGTTTACTCGCTGTAATTGGTGGCATTGTATCAGCCTCACTTATCGTTTTATTTATTTTTACTATAAGAGCCATTCAACAATTATATTTAACTGAACAAGACAACTATAACAGTTTAGCTATAGTAAGTCGTTTTGATTTACCCATTATCGGTGCATTAATCATTTTAGTGTTTGCTTGGCTCACTGGCTATAAGTATCTGCGAACAGGAATCCCTTTTGTTTTAAACCGCTTGAAAGTTGCCCATGGTGTTATTCCACTTAGAAATACCTTCCATCAGTTCTGGGGCAGTGTTGTTGCACTCTCAACAGGATTTTCTGTAGGAAAAGAAGGGCCTGCCATTCATTTGGGTGCAGCTTGTAGTAGTTATATCGGTAGTGTTCTGCGCCTACCTCATAACAGCATCAGAACATTATGTGCCTGTGGTATTGCAGCGGGTATTGCTGCGACGTTTAATACGCCTGTTGCTGCAGTAATTTTTGTTATGGAGGTTATCTTACGTGATTATAAAGTTCATATTTTTATTCCCGTGATGCTTGCCGCCATTGTTGGCTCTTTGATTACTAGCAGTGTCTTTGGCCCTGCACGTGAATATGAATTTTTACAAGAAATCGCCCTTGGCCGAGAATATTATCTTTCACTGGTCTTACTTGGTATGTTGCTCGGCGTTTTAGCCTTTTTATTTAATCGTTATTTAATCCTAGTGATTGAGTCATCAGCAAGGCTTCACATATCGGTTCGTTTGATCATTGCCGCACTAATTACGGGTACTCTAGGTTACGCTGTACCTCATGCTATGGGCGCTGGGTTAAGCTCTTTAGATTTCTCCCTTGCCCATAATTTAGAATTTAATTTATTAATCACTTTACTTGTAGCAAAGCTTTTAATGACAATTTTCGCCTTAGGTTTAGGTATCCCAGGAGGCGTTATTGGTCCAGTATTAAGCATTGGCGCCATAACCGGTGTTTGCGTCTCTAGTATAGCGATAGGTATCATTCCTGGAGAACATTTAAGTAGTGATTTTGCCTTGATGGGCATGGCGGGATTTTTAGCCGCAACGCTAAACGCACCGTTAACCGCATTGTTAACTGTCATGGAGTTATCAAATCAGATAGAGATTATTGTTCCAGCAATGATTGTTATTACTTCTGCTAGTTTAGTGTCTGGGCAACTACTCAATAATCGTTCTATTATTACTATGCAGTTAGATAGCCAAAACCTGACTTACCGAAAACCCCCTATTGAGCGCTCTTTACAACAAGTAGGCGTCATTGGCATAATGCAGGATAAGTTTGATCTTCAAGAGTTAAATAAAAATCAAACAGTAGCAACCGATCACCGATCTTATCGATCAGGGGACCTCCCTGTCATCATTCATAAACAACAAAATGACACTACTGAATTTTATTGGCAAGAACTCATCAAAAATGATGGTAGAGTCATTCAACATAAGCTGATCGCCATGAATAGCCAAGCAACACTGGATCAAGCCTATACCTCCTTGGTCGGTCAGCGTTGTGGTGGCATCTATATTTTTGATAGAAACCCAAATGTGATCATGGGTTTTATTACGTTTGAGCAAATTAGACTTTATTTAGTAAAAGGAAAATTAGTGTAATGACAACCATACTTTGGCTAAAAGCCTT
>Ga0307488_10002806_pt1 | contig 14647 bp, 14 predicted proteins | sample SB02metaG_FD_202248 | JGI IMG/M metagenome (GOLD analysis project Ga0307488, IMG submission 202248) | Sea-ice brine microbial communities from Beaufort Sea near Barrow, Alaska, United States - SB 0.2 | ecosystem: Environmental > Aquatic > Marine > Coastal | place: USA: Alaska | collected... | reverse complement strand
TAACGGTGATGAGCTTATATGTCACGACTTCGTGTACTTTAATCCAGGTGCCTCTAAGGACAGAGCAGACGTACTATGGGCTAATGGATGGAAGCCATTCGATAAGACAGCAACACACATCAAGTTTGCTAGACTAAAGGTTGGCGATCCGTACGGCAAGAAGATAACCAAGATGACCCCTGCGTTCTACAACGAGAAGAAAGCTACACTAGGACGCTACGGTTATACGGTCTCAGAGGACAACCTATCGACACTACCCGACACAGCACTTCCTGGGGCTAAGGCTTTGGCGCAGTGGCTTACACTAGAGGGTCGTAGAAGTTCACTCGTTGAGTGGATCAATCAAGTCTGTACCGATGGCCGTATCCACGGCACCATCAACAACATCGGGGCTTGGACAGGGCGGTGCGCACACAGTGCACCTAACACAGCTAACATCGCTTCCGTATTTCACGGTAAGCCTAGCAATGCAGTAGAGGAGATCAAATCCAAGTATGACAAACACTTACGAGAGTGCTGGGATACACCAGAGGGCAGCTACCTAGTAGGCTGTGATGCTGACGGTATACAGTTACGTGTACTAGCTGACTACATGTGGCGTCACTTTAATGCTGATATGTACGCTAAGGCTATCATGGAGGGTAAGAAGGAGAACGAGACAGACATACACAACATGAACAAGAATGCGCTGGGCGTTGACGGTGGTACCCGTGACATGGCCAAGACATTCATCTACGCATGGCTACTAGGTGCTGGTGTTGCTAAGACAGCAAGTATCCTAGGTGTCAACACTAAAGCAGCTACAGCAGCTCGTACACGCTTCGAGCAAAACATTGATGGCCTAGCGGCACTCAAGCGACGCTTAGTACCCTACATCGGGGATCAAGGTTACTTCACAGGTTACGATGGCCGTAAGGTCAAGGTGCCGAGTGAGTACAAGGTTCTTGCAGGGCTGCTTCAATCAGGTGAGTCTGTGCTTATGAAGCATACACTTATCAACTTCCATTCCAAGGCTAGGGCCGAGGGTATCAACTTCAAGATGGTAGGTTTCATCCACGACGAGTATCAGATCGAGGTGACCGGTACCAAAGAAGAAGCTGAGCACATGGGCAAACTTGTTGCTGCTACTATGGCAGAGACAGGGGAGGAGCTAGGGTTTCGTATCCCTACTCCAGGTTCTTACGAAATAGGTAGAAACTGGCTTGACACACACTAATCACTATGCTATAATACTTAAACAATAACGGAGCTATAGGAGAATATAAATGGCTACTAAAACAATCGAATTGACAGGCACACTTGAGTGGGCAAAACTGTTTGAGTTCAATCGTGATACCGGTGAGTATGACGTAGAGACTGACGGTGCTACAACAGTTACTCTTCTTATGGAAGACGATGTGTTCAAGGCTATGAAAGATGCTGGTGTACGTAAGCAAGGCAAACCAGATCCAGAGGGACGAGGCACACGAGTTACCTTCAAGCGTCCTTGGAAGGATAAGTTTGATCGTGACTGGGCAGCTGGTCCACCTGTTGTCTACGGTCCAGCAGGTACTAGCTGGGACTCAGAAGAGGATGGTTTAATTGGTAATGGATCGGTAGGTGTTGTCTTCCTCGACGTATACGACACTAAGATGGGTACGGGTTGTCGGCTTAATGGGGTGCAGGTCATTGATCACGTTCCCTTTGAAGCAGGCGGAGGTGGAGGTGCCCCAGGGATTCGGCCCCGTAACTACACCAAGGACCAACCAGCTTCTCCACCGCCCCCAGCTAAGGTAACAGCAAAAGCAGCTGCTAACTCTACCAAGGTTCCGCCTGGTGACATTCCATTCTAAACTAGACAAAGGGGAGCTTAACGGTTCCCCTTTTTAATCTTTACGTATACTAGTAACGATAAGGAATTGAATATGACTAAGACAAACGATACCCTCGTTGAAGACATGGAGAACGTTATCCTTGGTCTCAACGGATGGGACAATACACTAGCTGAGACAATGGCTAGCACTATTAGCGACATGGCTGGCAACAGGTTCAGCAAACCACAAGAGCCACGAGGATACTTATCTATGTCGTCTCTTGGTACACCCTGTAACAGAAAGCTATGGTACAAGATCAACCAGACTACCTTGGCCCAACCACTACGAGCCAACGCCCTGCTAAAGTTCTTCTACGGTGATATGATTGAAGAGCTTGCCTTATGTATTGCACAGCAAGCAGGACACAGTGTTACAGGACAACAAGATCGAATGGAAGCACACGGCATTAAAGGTAGCCGAGATTGTGTCATCAACGGTATGACAGTGGACGTTAAGTCTGCTTCACCTTACTCCTTTAAGAAGTTCCAAGAAGGAAACTTACGAGAGCAAGACCCATTTGGTTATATCTCTCAACTATCATCTTATGTGTACGCAGCTAAAGATGATCCAACTGTGACAAATAAGACACAGGGTGCTTTCCTTGTTATCGACAAGGTGAACGGGCATATTTGTTTAGACATGTACGACTTCACTGAGGAGCTTAAGACTAAGGAAGCTGAGATCAAAGAGATCAAGGCGATGGTTAAACAGAAGGTGCCACCAGCACGTAGCTTTAAGGATGTACCCCAGAGCAAGACATCACCTAATATGAAACTAGGTATGGAGTGTTCGTACTGCGAGTTCAAGAAGGCATGTTGGCCAGGTCTTAAGATGTTTGCTTACAGCCACGGCCCAGTCTACCTAACTCAAGTTAAGAAAGATCTACGTATTGAGGAGGTAAAAGATTGGGAGTAAGAAACACAGCTACCCGTAAAAGGGCTATAGCAGCTGGTTACCGATCAGGCCTCGAAGAAGCAATGGCTGAGAACCTCAAGGAAAGGGGTATCAGCTTCACTTACGAAGAGGACAAGATCAAGTGGTTGGACTCTAAAGAACGTACGTACACCCCAGACTTTGTGTTAGAGAACGGTATCATTGTTGAGACAAAAGGACGGTTTGTTTCAGCAGATAGACGTAAACACAAAGAGATTAAAAAGCAATACCCCGATAAAGATATTAGGTTCGTGTTCAGTAACTCACGGGCTAAGCTTTACAAGGGAGCCAAAGGCACTTACGGAAGTTGGTGTGAGAAGAATGGCTTCATGTATTCAGATAAGGTAATACCGGAGGAATGGATTACCGAGGAGAAGAACGATGAGTAAGACAGCAATCGTATGGTCCTGTGGTCATGCATCGCCGGAAACAAGTAACGAACGGTTTGACTGGTTGGGGGGTTTAATCTATGACCTTAAACCTGACTACTGTGTAGACCTAGGGGACGGGGCAGACATGAAGTCCCTTAACTCCTACGACACACGTAAGCCCCAAGCAGTTGTGTCACAGAACTACGGCAGAGATATTGAGTCGTACAATGAGTCACAAGAACTACTACGCTACCGCTTTAAACAAAACAGACGTAAGCGTCCCAAGTGGTACGGCTTCGAAGGAAACCATGAGGCTCGTATCAAGACAGCAATATCGTATGACCCTCGACTAGAAGGAGAGAAATATGGAATATCATTCAAACACCTCAATACTAAAAGATGGTTCGACGAGTACCACGAGTATACTAACGGAGCCCCCTCGATCCATAATTACGATGGTATCGACTATGCTCACTTTGTGGGCGCTGGCAATTATGGCCGTGCCATTAGTGGTGTTCATCATGCTTTTGGGCTTATACAAAAGCGGTATCGTTCTTGCAGTGTTGGTCACAGCCATAAACGTGATATGTATTTTAAAGACGATGTCGGCTCTGACGGTGCTATTGGGGCAGTCGTCGGTTGTTACAAGGGCGCTGCGGAAAGTTGGGCTGGTCAAGCAAACAAAGAGTGGTGGAAAGGTGTTCTCATCAAGCGAAATATATCCAATGGTTCCTATGAGCCACACTGGGTCTCAATTGAAACGCTACGAAGGGAATATGGGTGAAGACATTAATGCTTCGCTTAGGGGTGACAAGTAGTCACCTCCTTTTTCCTTGACTTAGCTTCGCTAGTCTGATATAATTGGAGGTTCCAGTAATGGAATATGAGATAACTATTAAACTTAAAGTAGATACAGACTTCTTCTATTGGGGGTCTGATCCGCTTGATAGGCAAGACATAATGGCAGAGGTAATACACAATGCCATGCACGACATTGATGACGTTAAAGTAACAGCTATTCGCACGGAAGAGGTAGACAGATGATTATATACAGTGCTCAAGAGAAAGTAAGTCCTATGGACTACTCATACTGGGTTGAAGATAAGATTATAACCGAGGGTGAAACACGGTTAGTGGAGAATACCTTGGGCCTCGTAGGGGAGGCAGGGGAAGTAGCTGAGAAGATTAAGAAGTATCTGAGAGACAACACAAGGGTAAGCCAGAAGGACATCGTAAAGGAACTAGGTGATGTAGTCTTCTACGCAACTGCCTTAGCCAACTACTTCGATAGCAGCTTACCTGATGTTATGGAGTCTAATATGATTAAGCTAGATGATCGTGCTGAACGGAATGTAATTAAAGGAAGTGGAGACAACCGATGACATGGTTCTGGAGGTACATGAATTACTTAGCCACATGGCGGGAGCATCGTAATGCTATTAAACAACTTAATCAACTAACGACACGAGAGTTGAATGACATTGGTCTCAGTAGAGCAGATATTGATCGTCTGGTCTGGCTTAAAGAAGATAAAGATAACCGAGGAAGAGAACTTAAATGATTAGCAACCACCTACCAACAGACTATCAAGCATTCATCCACAAATCACGTTACGCCAAGTACTACGATGGTGATGGCCGTGAGTCATGGGAAGACACAGTAACACGCTTCTCTGTTAATGTTATCCGTGATATGGTTGACCCTGCTACTAAGCGACAGCTTGAGGAAGCTATCCTTGGCCTAGAGGTCATGCCGTCTATGCGTTCCTTGATGACAGCCGGTCCAGCTGCAGAGCGTGATAACACCTGTATGTACAACTGCTCCTACTTGGCTGTAGATGACCTTAAGTCCTTTGACGAGGCTATGTTCATCTTGCTATGTGGCACAGGTGTAGGCTTCTCCGTAGAGCGTCAGTCGATCAGCAAGCTACCTGAAATACCGCAGCTGTTTGAAAGTGAAACCAATATCGTTGTTAAAGACAGTAAAGAAGGCTGGGCTAAGTCACTACGTCAATTGATTGCATTGCTGTACAGCGGTGAGATTCCAACATGGGATGTGTCTAAGGTACGTCCAGCTGGTGCACCACTAAAGACATTCGGTGGCCGTGCTTCTGGCCCAGCGCCATTGGTTGACTTGTTTAACTTTACTATCAACACCTTTAAGAAAGCATCAGGACGTAAGCTATCCTCTGTTGAGTGCCACGACATCATGTGTAAGATTGGCGAGGTAGTTGTAGTTGGCGGGGTACGTCGCTCTGCTATGATCTCACTGTCTAACCTATCTGATGACCGTATGCGTTCAGCTAAGTCAGGTTCATGGTGGGAGAATAACCCACAACGTGCATTGGCTAACAACTCTGTGTCGTATACTGAGAAGCCTGACAACCTATCCTTCATGAAAGAGTGGATGGCATTGGTTGAGTCAGGCTCAGGTGAACGTGGTATCTTTAACCGTGAAGCGTCTAAGAAGCAAGCAGCTATGAATGGTCGTCGGGATGCAAACTATGAGTTCGGGACTAACCCATGTTCAGAAATCATATTACGTCCAAGCCAGTTTTGCAACCTAACCGAGTGTGTAGTACGTGCTACAGACACATTGGACACGTTGTCCGAGAAAGTTCGCTTAGCTACGATCCTTGGTACTATTCAGTCTACCTTTATCAAGTTTCCATACTTGCGTAAGCAATGGACTGACAACACAGCAGAAGAGCGTCTACTAGGTGTATCATTAACAGGTATCATGGACAACCCCTTGATGACCCTAAAGAACAAAGGATTGGATAAGACTCTTGCACATCTTAAAAAGGTTGCTGTGGATACCAACAAAGTCTGGGCTGAGGTTCTCGGTATTCCTGTTGCTACTGCTATCAGCTGTGTTAAGCCTAGCGGAACTGTTTCACAACTGGTTGATAGTGCCTCAGGAATCCATGCACGACACAGTCCCTACTATATCCGCACCGTCAGAGGTGACAACAAAGACCCTCTTACCCAGTTTATGATGGATCAAGGTATCCCTAACGAGCCAGATGCGTTTAAGCCAGACCAGACTACAGTGTTTAGCTTCCCTCAGAAAGCCCCAGAGGGTGCTGTGTGTACCAAGGACATGACTGCTATCGAACAGCTAGAGATGTGGTTGATGTACCAACGTAACTGGTGTGAGCACAAACCTTCTGTGACGATCAATGTTAAGTCAGAGGAGTGGTTAGAGGTTGGTGCCTTTGTGTACAAACACTTCGATGAGATGTCAGGCGTATCGTTCCTACCATTTAACGAACATACGTATCAGCAGGCACCTTATCAGGACTGTGGTAAGTCCGAATACGACATGCTTAAGGCAGTGATGCCTAAGCGTATTGACTGGTCCAAACTCTCAGAGTATGAAAGCGAGGACAACACATCGGGTAGTCAGACACTTGCGTGTTCAGGTGACTCATGTGAAATCGTAGACCTAGTTTAACAAAAGAAAAGGAACTAACATGTTTGAAGTATTATTCTTTGTAGTATCAGCAGTAATCGGTATCGGAGTAGTTGAAGAGGTCGTAGTGCCTGCAGCAGGGCAAGCAATTGACTTTGCAAAGCCTGTCATTGAGCAAGCTATCGACTTCGTAAAACCCGCAGAGTAACAACACCACCTGAGCAAGTGTTAAAAAGGCTTACTTAATTCAATATTAGGAGAGACTATGTACACTATCATTACACGTAACAACTGTAAGTATTGTGATCTGGCTAAGGCAGCTATGAAGACTGCAGGTGTTAGCTTTACTACATACAACGTTGAAGAAGGATCAAGCAAGTGGGTTCTTTCCCTTCTTAAAGAAGCTAATATTAAGACAGTGCCTCAAGTCTTTGCAACAGATGGTAAACTTATTGGTGGTTGGCGTGAGCTTGAACACTTGCTTGACTATATTGGTGTTAAGAAAACAAAGGAATATTAAGATGGTTCAGCAGAAACAAAAGCCTAAACCAAGAGTTAAACGTGACACCACGTATAAAGGTGCAGCGGCTAAACCTGTATCAGGAATCATACCCAAAACAGATAACCAAGGCAAACTTATTAAAGCTATAGAAAACTCCTCACAGGTCATTGTCTTTGGACCAGCAGGTACGGGTAAGACTTACGTTACAACCACTATGGCAGCTGACCTCTACACCTTAAAGAAGATTGATAAGATTGTTATTACTCGTCCTATGATCTCAGTTGGTAAGGACATCGGTATCCTTCCAGGCGATCTAGGCGAGAAGGTAGCACCTTGGGCCTTGCCTGTACTAGACGTCCTGACTAAGCACATAGGTAAGGGTGCAGTAGAAACGGGCATCAAGAACGGTAACATTGAGATGGCTCCGCTGGCTTTGATGAGGGGTCGCTCCTTTGATGAAGCTTTTATCATCTGTGACGAAGCCCAGAACATTACTACTCACGAACTTAAGATGCTACTGACACGGGTAGGGGAAGGGTCAACCATTGTTCTTAATGGAGACATCCAACAGACAGACCTTAAAGAAGGTGATGGCTTGACCAAGATTACTCACCTAGCTAAGAAGCATATGCTACCAGTACCTATCGTTGAGTTCACACTTGATGACATCGTTCGGTCTGACATCTGTGCACAATGGGTACGAGTGTTCTACAAGGAGAAGATATGATCTACTACTATGACGAAGCCTAACAGTTAACCCTTGACAAACTCTGCTAACTGTGATATTATAGCAACAGAGTTAATAAAGGGACACCAGCTAGATGGCAGAGACAAAGAAGCCCCCCGCTCTTTCTATGGAGCAGGAGGCTAAAGACTTTATAAAGACTAAGAAGAATACACCCAAGAAGAAAGTACTCGATGAAGGTCTCTCCCCTTTACGGGCACAACTAGCAGCTTCAGTACTATCTGGGCTGTTAGCTTCTGGTGTTAGAGCACGAGCAGAAGAACTCGTGGATGAGGCTTACAGGTATACTGATCTGATCCTCAAGTATAAGTAGTGACATAAATACCACACTAACTATAAGCCCCCTTGGTGTAACAACCTTGGGGGCTTTTCTTTGTTTAGTAGGTACCTGTTGGAAGGTCTAGTGCTTCGTTAAGCTCCTGTGTCTTGAAGTACGACTTAAGGAGTTTTAACTCTCCCTCGTCTAGGTCGCCTATACGCTTACTGCCGAAGTCTAACTCAGCTATTCCATTCTTTATATCAGCAATTGTGTGATCCTGAGTAATCTCAAACTGTTCTGAAAGAGTAGACTGTTCACCAGCATAATCGAGTGCTAGGTCTTGACGAGATTTACGACGTAGCTCAGCTAAGTTTTCCTCCCACAGTCCACGTTGATCCTTAATTGATAGATCACGGAACCTCTCACTACGCATCATACGCCCAGCTATCTCATCAATACGATTAAAGAAGGAACGGTTGTATTCGTTACCAGCTTCAGCTGCAAGTTTAGATACTTTAAAGGAGGCGTTGTTATCCCATGACTCATAACCTAACATGTTCATAACACGAAGTGTATCAGTTAGCTGTACACGACGAGTACCGATGTTCTTAGCCGTCTGTTGCTTCATCTCTCCTTGAGCAGTGGATACCGCTACATCAGGGCCATCTCTCCCAGTGAATACGTCGATAGTTGTATCCATGTACGTGAACGCCTTACCAAGGAAAGCATTACCGTCTTTAATGTTCTTAGGAGCCATATTCTTATCAAAGGCGATACCTACTATAGCATCCAAAGGCTCAAGAGAACGAGTGAAACCACCAATAAGCTGAGCACCGATACCACCTACAGCGTCTTTACCTGACGACTGGGCCATCTCCCACTCCCCTTGTAGTGTAGCTTTAATAGTCTCAACTAAGACTGATCCAGTCTGCTCTAGGTTACGTGTAAGACCCCCACCAAAGAAATCAGTACCGATCTGCTCAATGATCTCAGCAGGTACAGGCTCACCGGCCTCCTTATAGGAGAAGAACCTAGCAGCTGCCTTGAAGAGTGACAGAGGGTAGTCGTATTGCATGGACTTAACATCACCTTCACTGGTGATAGCGTCGTAGAGACCTAGACCTTGCTTACGAGCTTCATCCTCACCCTGCATCATAGAGTAGACGAGACCACCAGCAACCATGTTATTGGTGACTAGCTCAGCCATAGTTTTATCAGGGTATTTACCAGCTACCTTAGCAACTAGACCAACAGGTGAGTTCTTAGCTGCGAAATCAAGTGTGTTGTTAAAGAATCGACCAAAAGGTACCATCATGCCAAGACCAGGAATGTTACGTGCATCTTCGATAACACCAGCAACCTCACCTAGAACACCACTACCTTTATATGACTTACCAAAGGTATGTTCCAGTGTCTTAGCTACAGCAGCTTCTTCAAGCGCCTTAAACTCTTTTGTAGCCATTAACTTATTAGCGTCCGGTGAAGTGTAGAACTCGTTCCATGTTTTACCAAACGTAATACGTAGATTCTTATCCATCTGGAAGACGTACTCTTGTGACTTAGTTAGGATATCCTGTGCACGTACGAATGTAATGTTCTGAGCCAGATCAACCCCTGCGTCAATAGCTTTACCTGCTGGGCCTTGATTTAGGACATCGTTGATAGTCTTTGTAGTATCAATACCACCAGCTTGTACCCTGTTGAGAGCCTCAAGAGCACCTGAGTTCTTCTGTAGAGCAGAACGGTACGCAGCAGCCGTCATGTCAGGGTCAAGGAGTAGCTTAGCACGGTTCATGTTAGCACCGATGATAGCATCAGCGATACGCTCCATCTCTACTCCTGCTTCCTTCATCCCTAAGGCACGTTTAACGGAACCACCTGTCATCATAAAGGAAGCACGTAGAAGGTCACTAGCGGACCCCAAACCTGATGAAGCTGTATAGCCTACTATGTTCAACATAGACGTAGAAGGGTGGGACACAAGCGCTCTAATGAACTGGTTCTGACCCTCAGATACCTTCTTAACAGAAGGAAAGTAACGACCCCATTTATCCAGGTACTTAGAAGACTGTGATTCACCCTTAGCTGCAGTTGACAGGAGGTTCTGACCTAAGGCTGAGTCAACGTACTGCTCTACGTTCAAGTCAGCTACGTCTATGTTAAGGCGGTTAGCGGACTGTGACACAGAGTTCATTGACTGAGCGCTCTGGCTGATCTTCTTAGCGAAGGCATCAGAGAAAGACTTGGACGTAAGGTCATCACCTAGACCAGTGATCTTAACACCAGCACTATCTTCAAAACCCTTAACAATATTCTTGATGTCACCATCATCAAACTCAGACAAGAAGTCAGAAATCCAGTTGGTTAATTTGTCGTCGCCATCACGGGGTTCAAAGAAGAAACCTTGCTCTTGCATGACTTGAGCAATACCTTTAAGACCTGGTTTGCCTACAGTGCCATCTGCTTTCATAACAGGGTCAACACCTAGGAGTAGGTCGATGAAGAAGTTAGTATCTTTTACATCCAACTCCTTACCTGATCCAATCTTATCAGACCACGATGAATTACCCTTCATGTCTTTACCAACAGACTTGAAGTATTCAACCATAGACTCCTGTAGAGACTTAGCAGCTTCAGCGTGAGTACCCTTCTTAACAGCCTCAGAAGGGAGTGCAGTACCGGAGGTACCACGTCTAGCAACACGAACAGTAGCTACAGCACCAAGAGATAGGCCAAGCAATGCAGCAAGGCCGACAGAGGTAGGGTTGATCTCATCTTGAACACCAGCAGTGATCATGTTCTTTTGGTATACGAACTCAAGACCTGAGGCTATGACAGCATCAGTAGCAGTAGTAGCTGCAATCTCCTTAACACCAGCAGTAGATAGTAGCTTCTTAAGAGCAGGTGTTTGCATCTTAGCTGCGAACTGAGATACAGCCTCTGTACCTTCCTTCTTAGCTGTTGTAGCAGCAACACGCATCATGTCCTTAGCTACTTTACCAGTAGCTGCTACAGATTGACCAGCTAGGCGACGCTGAGTTACCTCTTTCATTACATATGTTTCAAGAGATTTAATACTAGCCTTCATACCGGCACCACCTACTACACGTCCAACACCAAAGCCAACAGCGTTAACAGGGTCAGCTAGTAGATACCAAACAGTATCATAGACAGCGCCCCCCTTCTCAGACATGGAAACGTCCTTGCTCAGGATACCAGCCATGTTCTCGTAGAGTACGTAACCAGCACCGATCTTCCCCAGTGTGTCTGTATCTTCCTTCTTGTCGTTCAAGTAGTCGTAGTCAGTTAGCACTCGGATAGAGTTACCTAGGTATTCACCACGACGAGCATCAAGAAAGTTACCAACCAACTCCTCACGAGAAAGACCCTCAACAGCTTGTAAGCCGTAGCGGGTATCCATGTACTCCTCAACGATACCAAACATCTTATCGTCTTTTACGATATCATTCTCTGAGTATGATCCAGGGTCTGTACCCTCAGGCAGTAGTGTCTTAACATAGCTTGCATGTAGTTCTTCAAACTCTGTGTCAATCTTCTGCTTCTTCTTCTCTTGCTTAGCAGAAGCCTCCCCAAAGGCAGCAGTCATCTGCATACCAGTCTCGTTAAAGAAACCAGGATCACTCTCCTCGTCCTCAACAATAGCCTCTTCCATAGGTACAGATTCTTTAATAGGTGTAAAGCCAGATAGAACATCAGGAGCTTTTTCAGCTACAGGCTCAGCTACAGGTGCAGCAGTAGGTACAGCAACAGGGAGCGCCTTGACGCTCTCTGCTACATTATCAACTACCTTACCTAGTTTGTCTTTCTCAGCTGCTACGTTAACGGGTTTAAAGGTATCTAAGAAACTAGCCATTAGTTACTCCAGTATTATTATTATTGAAGACCATCCATCACGGCAGACTTACCTGTACCCCTTGCTGATTTAACGTTATCAAACAAAATAGCTGCTACTGCCTCACCAAACTCATCAGCAATCTCTTGCTTAGCCTGTTCGACTTCATCTTCATCACCTGTTGCTATGATGGACTCAACAGCTTCTTTAACCTCTGCAGGTACATTAGCTACTGCTTCACGTACAGCTGGTGTGTTAAGTTCAGTACCTCCTATTGAAGGAGGTATATACCCTTCCTTTTGAGGCTCTGCAGGTGTGTCAGGCAGTGTGTCAGGCAGTGTATCTTGCCCAGGACTGCTTAGGCCCTCAGGGGTTGTACGGGGTGGGCCATCACCTTCATTACTCATAAGCTGGCCGTCAACACGTAGCTGACCACGGAAGCCAGGGTTAGCGCTCATAAAGGATTCAGCTTCTTCTCTTGTAAACTCTTGAATAGAACGATCAGGCATACCGGAGGACTCTTCACCGATACCAGGCATAACCGGAGCATCAGGTGCTTGTGATGTCTCTTGAAGACGGATAAGACGCTCCTGTCTAAGGGCAGCTTCACGAGCCTTATACTCACGTAACTTGTAACTAAAGGCTGGGTTATCTTCCATACCCATCTCTTCCAGTAACTCGATACCCATAATATCAAACAAGGTATCAAAACCACGAGACTTAACGATAGGTTTGTCGCTATCTAGCTCATCAATAGCGTTCTTGAGTAGGTTGTAGTTAGGTTCTGTTTTATCCATGTTATTGAAACTAGACATAGCACGGTTCTGGATAGCGTCTGAGAACAGCTTGAGGTCAGCACTGTGATCTTGGCTTTTCTTAGGTGCCTTAAGAACACCCCATACTACTTCAGCTGGTTTGTATTCTTTTAGAGCCTTAACGCCTTTTATCAAAGAGTCAATGTTATCAATGTTGGGGTCGCCCCCTAGTATTTCAGAGCGTAGACGTTCAGCAGCATCAGGGTCACCCTTAGCTTCAACCATACCTGCAAGGTTTATGTACTTAGGGAGGTCAAGGATGCTGATGTTATTACCTTCCTTAATACGTTGAGTCTGGACAAAGGCGTAGATACCATGTGCAGCTGCAGGATCAGACATGACTGTCTCAAAGAACTCCTTGTCAGCTTTACCTAGGTTATCAATACCTTGCTTACCACCCAACTCACTGCGGATGTTAATAGTAGCTGCGTTCATGTCTTCAGCAGACGGAGCCTTAGTACCTTTAGTGCTTCCACCTTTACCACTGAATGCTTTAGTCATAGACTCTGTTAACTCAAGCATCTTGATCTTACGACCAAACATTACATTCTCTTGATCTAAGGTTTGCTGTTCACCTTGACGATCAAAGGCTTGCTTCCACTGATCATCAGACACACCTTGACGTTCTAACTTGTTCTTAAAGTCAGCTAGTTTGATATCCAGATTCTGTTGGAACTGAGCATCACTTACACCTTCACGGTTCTTCTTATGCTCACGCTCAGCAGCTTCTACCTCAAGAGCAATAGCAGCAGCGATGTCGTCAACACCGTGGCGCTCTTTCTTGTATTCAAACTCACTAGTTGATAGATTGTTAGCGAAGTTAGCTTGATCAATCTTAAAGGCTTGAACCTGTGACCATTGATCATCAGAGACACCTTGACGTTTAAGAGTGTTACCGTACTCAACAAGACGTTGATCAAAGGCCTCCCTTGCCTTCTCGTCACCAATCTCATCACGAGTCTTATTATACTCTACTTGAGCCTTTGCAGTTTCACGGGCATACGCCGCTGCGACGTCAGCTACATCATGACGTTCCTTGCTGTATTCAAATACTTTATCAGCGCGCCTCTCACCAGCATTAAAGACCTTGACTTTGAACTTCTGAGACTCGTCCCACTGAGCGTTAGTAACACCCTGTTGCTTGACTGTGTTCTCGAAACGTTTCTGAGAAAGTAGAAGGTTAGCCTCAGCGTCTTCACGGCTAAGAGTCTTTAGTTCATTCTCAAATACTAGTTGTGCAGCAGCGGCATGTTCTTGACGAGCTGCCTTAAGGTCAGCTACGACATCACGGCTCTGGTCATACTTACGACCTTCTATCTTAAACAGATAGTCTCTTTCGGTTTGCACACCGGCAGCCTTAGCAGCCGCAGCAGCAGCTTCATCAGCTTTATCTAAACGACCTTGCTGTGTCTGATAACGAGACTCATCACGGTCAAATGCATTATCAGCACGTCTATTAGCGATAACTTGCTGTGACAGGGTGTTGGACCACTGTTTATTACGGAATGCTTCAACCTTAGCTTCAGACTTTAAGCGGTCTTCACGTTGTTGTTCTAGGGTACGTTTAGCCTCACCGGCTTCAACACCCTTTACTACACCTTGCCAAAACGACATTATACATCACCTTCTAGTTTAGACATACGGGACATTAGACCTACAGGGGTAGGTGAAGTCTTTTCAATAGATACTTCTTCTTCTAAAGGAGAATCCATTGGTGTATCAATCTCTTCCTCTGTCTCTTCGTTATCCTCTTCGTACTCCGATAGCATCTTTTGTGCTTTACGTGAGTTAATACGATACTTAACGTTAATACGTTCTTCAGAGTCGTCAGGAAATCCTTCTTCGTAGTCAATACTTGCTTTATCAGCAGTAGTCTTAATAAACTCATGGATGATAGGGGCG
>Ga0307488_10002801_pt1 | contig 14658 bp, 13 predicted proteins | sample SB02metaG_FD_202248 | JGI IMG/M metagenome (GOLD analysis project Ga0307488, IMG submission 202248) | Sea-ice brine microbial communities from Beaufort Sea near Barrow, Alaska, United States - SB 0.2 | ecosystem: Environmental > Aquatic > Marine > Coastal | place: USA: Alaska | collected... | reverse complement strand
CGTGCCTTTAGCCTTGATTGGCGCCTTTATCGGGCTGTACTTCGCCGGAATGACCTTAAATATATATAGTCAGATTGGCCTGGTGATGTTGATTGGCCTGGCGGCAAAAAATGGTATTTTAATCGTAGAGTTCGCCAATCAGTTGCGGGATTCCGGTATAGAGTTTGAGCAGGCGTTAAGGAAGGCGGCAACCTTGCGCCTGCGACCCATAGTCATGACAGGTTTTACGACCGTCTTTAGCGCCCTACCACTGGTCTTTGCCACCGGGGCGGGAGCAGAGAGTCGAACCGCAATCGGTATGGTTATCTTTGCAGGGGTCTTAGTGTCGGCCTTTTTGACTTTGTTTATTGTGCCCACTGCCTACTACTGGCTAGCGAGAAAAACCGGCTCGCCCCAGGAAATCAGCCATAAACTGGAAAAGCTGGATGAACAAATTCCCTATCGTAAAGGGGATAACTATTAAACCTGAGATAACAAACAACGGTGCATAGCGCTGCCGGTATAAAGCGATTCAACTGCAGGGAAGCGTCCGGTTGCGGTATTGTTTGATAAAAGGCATCAGGTAGATGCCGGGAATAAAAATAATAGCATAGCCATCCAACGACCCAGCCAGTGAATGGCATTTATTGAAAACAGGGTCTGCTATAGATGCATATGATTGAGTGAGCCTGCCAGTTCATTCTGTATTATTATTAATCAGGCATAAAAAAACCGGATATAATATCCGGTTTTTTTTATGTTATTACCTGGGACCAGCGCTATTCGTCAAGAAAGCTGCGAAGCTGTTCCGAGCGACTAGGATGACGTAACTTGCGCAACGCCTTGGCTTCAATCTGACGAATACGTTCACGTGTTACATCAAATTGTTTGCCGACTTCTTCCAGAGTATGGTCAGTATTCATATCAATACCAAAACGCATTCTTAGCACCTTGGCTTCCCGCGCGGTCAAGCCCGCAAGCACTTCCTGAGTGGCACCCTTCAAACTTCCACCCGTGGCGTGTTCGAGAGGCTGCACTATAGTCCCGTCTTCTATGAAGTCCCCTAAGTGTGAATCTTCATCATCACCGATTGGGGTTTCCATGGAGATAGGCTCTTTGGCAATCTTCAACACCTTTCGGATCTTGTCTTCAGGCATCAACATGCGTTCGGACAATTCTTCAGGGGTTGGCTCGCGACCCATTTCCTGTAGCATCTGACGGGAAATACGATTAAGTTTATTGATCGTTTCTATCATGTGCACCGGAATACGAATGGTACGTGCCTGATCGGCAATCGAGCGCGTAATCGCCTGACGTATCCACCAAGTGGCATAGGTAGAAAATTTATAACCACGACGGTATTCAAATTTGTCCACCGCTTTCATCAAACCGATATTCCCTTCCTGGATCAAGTCCAGGAACTGCAATCCTCGATTGGTATATTTTTTGGCGATGGAGATAACCAGGCGTAAGTTTGCTTCAACCATTTCTTTTTTGGCGCGTCTGGCTTTAGCTTCACCGATAGACATACGACGGTTGATGTCTTTAATATCGGCAATATCCAAGCCTGTTTCGTGTTCTACGGTATTCATCTTGCCGATGCTGCGCTCTAGCTCTTCCTGATGCAGCTTTAATTCAGGCGCATAGGCAGCGTTAGAGTCGAAAATCTTGAACAGCCATTCGGTGCTGGTTTCATTGCCCGCGAAAGCCTTGATAAAGTCTTTCTTCGGCATTTTTCCATTGACCACACAGTGTTTCATCACTATGCGCTCTTGCACCCGAATGCGGTTCATCATGCTACGCATATTTTTGACCATACGGTCAAATTGCTTGGGGATCAGGCGGAATTCTTTGAAAACGTCACTGAGGTCATTAATTTCTTTGCGGGCACTTTTGTGTGAGCGACCTTTAGATGCGATGACATCACGGGCTTTTTCATATTGCAGGCGTAATGCTGTGAACTTTTCCCGGGCTTCCTCAGGATCTGGTCCGGTGTCTTCTTCTTCTTCATCTTCGGCATCGTCACCATCATCGTCCTCATCATCAAGCTCATCTTCTGATAACTCAGAGCCGACGTGGGTTGCTGTTGGGGCAACGTTTTGTTCGTTAGGATCAACAAAGCCGATTATGATATCACTGAGGCGTATTTCTTCCGCTTCATATAGATCCCATTGATCAAGCAAATAAGTGATGGCTTCAGGATATTCAGCTACCGAACATTGAACCTGGTTAATCCCTTCTTCAATGCGCTTGGCAATGACAATTTCACCCTCACGGGTCAATAGTTCCACTGTGCCCATTTCACGCATATACATACGCACAGGGTCCGTGGTCCGGCCAATTTCGCTCTCAACAGTCGCTAACGCCTGTGCCGCCGCTTCGGCGACTTCTTCATCCATGGTTGACTCTTGCATCAACAACTCATCAGCATCGGGTGCGTTTTCAAACACCTTAATACCCATGTCATTGATCATGCGAATGATGTCTTCGATTTGATCGGAATCAACTATGTCTTGCGGCAGGTGATCGTTAACCTCAGCAAAGGTTAAGTAACCTTGTTCTTTACCTTTGGCAATGAGGAGTTTTATCTGCGATTGCTTGCTTTGCACCATATACCTTACACTTCTCGAATTGGGTTAAAAATGCTCTTTGGAAACGACGTTTGCGTTACCCAAAGCGCTAAATACTTTGCCTGTACGAGGCGATAGCGAATTAGCCAGTATAGCAGACTTCACCACCTCAGGGCTATATGTTGGGTCATTTTTGTTCTTTTACAAGTAGGTTTAACTCTTGTTTTTCATCTGCGCTCAATTTTGTCAACCTGGATTTGGACATAAGCTCATCCATACGGCTTTGCAAATGCCAATCTAGTAGTTTGGCAAAGCTGTCGGTAAAGACCTTGGCTTGGTTCTGTTCGGCATATTCCCATTCCAATAATTTGGCTAAATGTGCACTCTGACGGTGATCTCGAAAATTCTCAAGTACCTGGGCAGTATTCGCTTTAGGTTTGGCAATACAAAATTGGAAAAGTTCGTTAAGAAAATCAAGTCCCGGGATGCGCATGTTCCCAAGCTGTGCAGGGTCAGCCGCCAGGCATTGCTGAGCTATTTCAGGCTGATCCAATAGTAAGCGGATCATCATTCTGATAGGGGAGATCTTGCTTTTGTTTAACGTGGTAAAATCCATTTTGGCTGCGGCTTTATGTTGGTTCGCTTTGGCTACGTCCTGCTCCAATCTGTGACGGTTCTGCTCACCCATATAGTTGCTCAACTCAGAACTTAACAAGGCACGTTGGTTGTCACCCTGTATCTGCTCGATTAGGGGGACGGCTTGGGCTTTGAGCGCGGCCTTGCCCTCGGCACTGCCTATATGGTGGCGCTGGAGCAAGTTATCGAAAAAAAACTTGGACAGCGGTACTGCATCGCCCAGCAGTTTTCTTTCAAATTCGTCCTTACCGATTTTTCTGACCATAGTGTCGGGATCTTCCCCATCGGGTAAAAACATGAATTTCATTTCTACGCCGTCTTTTAAAAACGGCAGGGCATTTTCCAGGGCGCGCCAGGCCGCTTCCCTGCCTGCCCGATCACCGTCGTAACAACAGATGACTTCTGACGTGGCACGAAATAGCATCTGGATATGCTCGGCAGTGGTGGCCGTACCCAGGGAGGCGACAGCGTAATCAATGCCAAATTGGCCCAGAGCGACCACATCCATATAACCTTCCACTATCATCAGGCGCTTGAGGCTTCGATGCGCCTGTTTGGCCTGATAAAAGCCATAGAGTTCGTGTCCCTTGTGAAATATGCGTGTTTCCGGCGAGTTTAGATACTTGGGTGTTCCATCACCGAGCACGCGGCCGCCAAAACCGATAATTCGCCCCCGTTTATCCCGAATAGGAAACATGATGCGGTCACGGAAAAAGTCGAAACGCCGCCTGTTGTCGTTCTCTGTAACCAGTTTAAGGTCGATTAACTGTTGCTGTGCTTCGGGAGTGCGTCCAAAAAGGCTCAGCACTGAATCCCATTCGGGAGGCGCAAAGCCAATACCAAATGCTTTAACAATTTCGCCGCTTAGGCCGCGATTTTTCAGGTAACTAACGGCGGTATCTTTTTGGGGATGCACTTTTAACTGCTGGGCAAAAAAACGTGCGACATTCTCCATGAGTTCGTAATCGTCGACTTTTTGCTGCTTTTGTTCGGCTGTCGGCGCAGGGGCCGTATTCTTTTCCCGGGGGACTTCGATGCTGTGATACTGAGCTAATTCTTCTACTGCCTCAGGGAATTCGAGACGATCATATTCCATCATAAAAGAAATAACATTGCCGTGGGCACCGCAACCGAAACAGTGGTAAAACTGTTTGTCCTGGCTGACAGTAAAAGAGGGGCTTTTTTCGTCGTGGAACGGGCAGCAGGCCTGGTAATTTTTGCCTGCTTTTTTCAGGCGGACACGGCTATCGACCAGCTCTACTATATCGGTGCGAGCAATAAGATCGTCAATAAATTCGCGAGGAATACGGCCTTTCATGCAAGATCCTCAAAGTATATAATTAAAACCATGATGACGGGTTTACAACCGCACTAGTGTGCAACGAGAACATGCCTGGTGTCCAGAAACAAACAAGCCGCAATACAATGCGGCTTGTTAATTTTCTTATGGGTGTTGTTAATTAAGCAGCTAAAGTCAGTTTGATAACTTAGCTTTTATTTGACTGCTTAATTTACCCATGTCGGTTCTACCTTGAACTTTAGGTTTTAGCCAAGCCATTACCTTACCCATATCTTGCATACTGGCTGCAGATGTGTCGACCATAGCCTGGTCAATCAAATCATTGAGCTGTTTATCACTCAAGGCTTGAGGTAAAAATTCTTGCAAAATAACGATTTCAGCAAGTTCGGTATCAACTAAATCTTGACGATTGGCTTGTGCAAACTGACTCGCAGCATCTTTTCTCTGTTTAACCATCTTAGTAAGCAGAGCAATTATATCGTCATCGGTGAGCTCAATGCGCTCATCAATTTCCCGTTGCTTAACTGCTGCTAAGGCCATGCGAATAGTGCCAAGGCGTAATTTTGCTCTGGCACGCATAGCGTCTATTTGTGCATTTTTTAAATCATCTAACAAGGACATGGAATTGACTCGAAGAAAAACTAAAAATGAACCTAAGATAAAACTGCAAAGGGCGTTTAATTAACAAACGCCCTAGGAGAGAATTAGTACAATCTGATGCGACGCGCGTTTTCGCGAGACAACTTCTTCAAAAGACGTTTCTTGGCAGCAGCTTTCTTACGCTTACGTTCCCAGGTAGGTTTTTCAAAAAATTCGCGACGACGAACTTCTGAAAGTACACCCGCTTTTTCACATGAACGTTTAAAACGACGCAATGCAACGTCAAATGGTTCGTTTTCTCTAACTTTAACGATTGGCATTAAAATCTCACCTCAAAAAAAATACTTTGTCTGCCAGCACAATGTATAACCGGCTCGGTTAAAAATGGTGCGGAATTTTAATCATTTACGCGGCCATTGTAAAGACCGGATAAAGGAAATATTTCACAACCTACTGGATTATCCACACAATAATGGAGAAATCCAAGCTGTAAGGGTAGAATGCGGCTCATTAATTGATTCAGAGCAACGAACCTACTATGCGCGTTATTGGTATTGAAACCTCATGCGACGAAACCGGCATTGCCGTTTATGACGAAACCCAAGGCTTATTATCGCATCAACTATACAGCCAGGTAAAGCTGCATGCTGATTATGGTGGAGTAGTGCCGGAATTGGCATCCCGGGATCACGTGCGCAAAATCGTGCCTTTGATCAAACTGGCATTAAAAGAAGCTAAATGCGGGCCAAATGATATAGACGGTATCGCTTTTACCAAAGGCCCTGGTTTAGTTGGCGCGTTATTGGTCGGCTCTTGTGTGGCACGCAGTTTGGCCTTTGCCTGGGGGGTGCCCGCCGTAGGGGTGCATCACATGGAAGGCCATCTTTTAGCCCCAATGCTCGACGAACCCGTTCCTGGCTTTCCATTTGTAGCCTTGCTGGTATCCGGTGGACATTCGATGATGGTGCGAGTGGATGGTATTGGCCAGTATGACATTTTGGGTGAATCATTGGACGATGCAGCCGGGGAGGCCTTCGATAAAACCGCCAAGTTACTGGGTCTGGATTACCCCGGCGGTCCATTACTGGCTAAAATGGCCGAGCAAGGCGAAGCGGGGCATTACAAATTTCCCAGACCGATGACAGATCGCCCCGGACTGGATTTTAGTTTTAGTGGTTTGAAGACTTTTGCCGCCAATACCATTCGGGCATCTGATCACAGTGCGCAAACCCGGGCCAATATTGCCTATGCGTTTCAAGAAGCGGTGATCGATACCTTAGCCATTAAGTGTCGTCGGGCCCTCAAACAAACCGGGCTTAAACGCCTGGTAATTGCTGGTGGCGTCAGCGCTAACAAGCAATTACGGGTTGAGTTTGGCACCATGATGCAAAAGTTGGCAGGAGAGGTGTTTTACCCCAGACTGGAATTTTGTACTGACAACGGAGCCATGATTGCCTATGCGGGATTGCAACGTCTTAAAGCCGGTGAAACTGAGCCTTTGGGCAGCAAAGCCAAACCCCGTTGGTCTTTGGATGAACTGGCACCTATCCAGTGATGATATTACTGGATAGGTGAGACAGCCGTAACGTGGGTATATATTTTAGGTTTGCGGACAGGGGGGTTATTCTCGTGTTCTGCCTTTGTCCCATATTTTGCTTTCCTGACCTGCCAGCAGACGTACGATATTGTCTTTATGACGGATGACGATCAGAGCGCAGAGCATGGTCACAGGTAGGGTATAGGCTGGTTTGATAAACCAGATGAATAGCGGCGCTAAACTGACAGAGATGATCGCGGCTAACGATGAGTAACCGGTGATAAATACTATTGCCAACCAGCAACCTATTAACATGCCTGAAAGCTCGGTTCCTAGGGGCACCATTGCCCCAAACGCGGTAGCGACACCTTTTCCGCCTTGAAAATGGAAATACAATGGAAAGATGTGTCCCAGGCAGGCCGCCAGGCCGACCAGACCAAGAATGAGTGGAGGCAAACCCAGGAAATATCCCCCCCAGACTGGAATAGTGCCTTTCAAAATATCGAAAATCAGCACTAATGCAGCTGGAAATCGCCCCCCAATACGCAGTACGTTGGTGGCTCCTGGATTGCCCGAGCCGGTGGCGCGGGGATCGGGCAGGGCGAACAGTTGACAGATTAATACCGCACTTGACACCGAGCCGAGTAAATATGCGCCGCAAAAAACTAAAATGCTAAGTGATGTCATGTACTTGTGCTCTGTAAACGGGGTACAATCCAGCCAGATTACCTTAAAATTAAACCAATAGCAGCGCGGATCTTTCATGGATAAAATTCATATCGAAGGCTTAGAGGTATTTTCGCTGATTGGCGTATACGATTGGGAGCGGGAAGCTAAACAACGGCTGGTCGTGGATATGGTGTTGTATGCGGATCTTAGTCTTGCCGCCTTAACCGATAAGGTTGCCGACACCATAAACTATGCCGAGGTTGCCAGTTCGGTGGCGTTGACAGCTAAGGATAGTAGCTTTGAGCTGATTGAAGCCCTGGCCGGGGCCATGATCAAGCAATTATTTGCGCAATTTTCCATTCGCAAAATCAGCTTGAAATTGAGTAAACCGGATATTCTGGACAATGCGCAAAACGTGGCAGTGGAATTGACTCGTGAGCGCCAGTGTTAATGGTTTCGTCTGAACCCTTGCACTGCATTTTTATCAGTGTCGGTAGTAATATTAATCGCGAAAAACATATCAGGTCTGGATTGGATGCCATGCATCAGGCGTTTGGCCCTATGCAGCTATCTGCCGTGTATGAAAGCGAGTCTGTGGGTTTTAAGGGCAGTAATTTTTATAATCTGGTGGTACAGGCCTCAACCCATCTTGGGGTAATAGAAGTCGTGCAAATCCTCAAACAAATCGAACGCAACAATTTACGCAGCCATGAGGGCAAGAAATTCTCACCCCGCACTTTGGATCTCGATTTGCTTTTATACGACAAACTTACAACCTTAAGCCCTGTTGAGCTTCCCCGGGGTGAAATTATGTATAACGCTTTCGTGCTAAAACCATTGGCAGAAATAGCCCCGCTAGTGATCCATCCCATAAGCGGTGAAACCTACCAAACTTTATGGCATAAATACGACAAAAGCACTCAACACCTTTGGCCAATTGACTTTATCTGGAGCGCGGTTGAGTAATGACACTGACTGAAATTATTATCCTGGCTATCATTCAGGGGATCACGGAATTTTTACCTATCTCGAGTTCGGCACACCTTCTTTTGCCTTCTATCTTGCTTGGTTGGGACAACCAGGGTTTGGCTTTTGACGTCGCCGTGCATGTGGGTAGCCTGTTTGCCGTTATGATTTACTTTCGCAACGATATCGCCCGCATGCTGGTGGCGTGGTTTGGCGCAGGGTTTAGCAGCCATCAGACCGATGACAGCAAACTTGCCTGGTGGGTCATTATCGCCACCATTCCTGCAGTCATAGTCGGCTTCGCCGGCAAAGCCTTTATTGAAGAGTATGCCCGCTCAGCGTTGGTCATCGCCTGTACCACTATCGGGTTTGGCTTATTGCTTTGGTATGCGGATCACCGTGCGGCGCAAACCAAAACGGTATATCAGCTGACCTGGAAAAATGCATTGCTTGTTGGACTCGCCCAGGCGTTGGCGCTGATCCCCGGAACCTCACGTTCAGGGATCACCATGACGGCTGGACTGATGTTAGGCCTGGACAGAGAAAGTGCGGCACGCTTTTCGTTTTTGTTGTCCATTCCTGTGATCATTGGTGCGGGTCTATTGGCCACGTTGGACCTGTTAGGCTCGCCGGATGCCGTTGACTGGAATACATTACTGTACGGAGCTGTACTATCTTTTGTTAGTGCCTATGCCTGCATATACCTTTTCTTATCCTGGATCTCTCGCATTGGTATGTTGCCATTTGTTATCTATAGGTTATTACTTGGTGCGGTATTGCTGTATTTTGTCTTTACCTGAGCGCCAATTAACCCAAGGAGTACTATTTTGACTGATACTATTTTCACCAAGATCATCAATCGGGATATTCCCGCAGATATACTGTATGAAGACGAACTTGCCCTGGCCTTTAGTGATATCAATCCCCAGGCACCAGTGCATTTTTTGGTTATTCCAAAGCGGTGCATCGCCACTGTCAATGATATTCAATTAGAAGACCGGGAGTTGGTGGGGCACCTTTCCTGGGTGGCGGCGCATATAGCTGAACAAAAAGGTGTGGCAGAGCATGGTTACCGTACGGTGATGAACTGCAATGAATATGGCGGACAAACGGTTTATCATATTCATTTACATGTACTGGCAGGCAAACCAATGGGGTGGCCACCTTACACCTCAACAATGAAAATAGAATAGCTAACGTGATACCCGGGCAAGTTACCCCCCCATGGGTATCGCTAAAGGAGCATCGGTCTTTTACCCATTGTCTTTTGCATCGCAGTGGGCGATGCAATGACTTGCTGTATACCGTTATTTAAGGCCAGTTTTGCATTTAGCAAAGCAAAGAAAGTAAAGGTAGCAGGTCAATCCCACTACCTTATTTATTTATAAGCCTAATACCTTCTTACCCTGGATAAAAGTGATATCTACCGGAATGCTGGCCTCGGTCAGGCGTTGCAAGTCTGCAGCCAAGGTTTGTTTTATGATCCCTTTATCGGCAACTAAATCAGCTACCCCCTGATAATCGCCATTACCCTGCAAGGTTAAAATCAGTTTAGACAACGCATCAATAGCTTCGCCCATTTTAGCCATGTTGACTAAATACAAGCCCTTTTCGTCACGACTGAAAGCCCCATATTCTGCAAAGAAATTAAAACGGATCATGTTAGCTTTGCCGTGAGCACTGGAGGCACCAAAGCGTACCGAACGAAAAATACCGGCCATAAAGGTTATATAATAGTCTTCCAGCTTTCCTTGAGTGATCACCCCTTTTTCGAGTAATTGGCGCACCATATACAGACCCAGTATGTCTGCTTTGCCCTCCTCCAGGGCGGACGCATGCTCTTTCAATGCCTGGCGCACCGTCCCTTTGCCATTTATGGTGTTCTTGACACCCAGGCCATGAGCCACTTCGTGAAACATTGTATTGGCAAAAAAGGCATCAAAAGTAATATTTTCACGCTGTTTTGGTGCCATCAACAGATTGGCGATAGGGACCAGGATATTGTCAAACTTAGCCAACATGGCATTCTTAAGTTGCAGGCGTCGCGTGCCCTTTTCTAATTGTACGGTTTCATCGTTGGGCAAATTTATGGCGATGGTTTTACTACCTGCATTGGAATGGCCAGCGTAGTAAATAACGTCATAAGCATTTAAATCCGCATTGCTGCCGGGCATTTCCGCTTTGTAGATATTACCCACCGGTAAACCTCGTTGCAGTTCAGGCAAGTAAGAGGCGTATTTGCTGAGTTTTTCGCTCCAAGCTAAATCTTTGAGCAACACATAAGCTTCAAATGCCGTGCGATAACCGAATAATTGGTCTTCGTAGGTTTCAATAGGACCAATGACCAATTCAATGGGATTCGATTTCATATCCATCCACGCAAGATCAGATGCTCGATATTGGTTACTTAACAGTGCGTCAGCCCGTAATTCCAGATAATGAGCAAAGCTTTTATCGTCAGCCAGCTTTGCGGCTTGGCGCAATAATGCAGCGGCCTCAGTCAGGGGCTTGGCAAAATAATCAGCGTAAGGGACAGCAGCAAGTTGACCTTTTTTGTCTCTTACCACCATGGAGTATAAACCGGTCTTGTTGGCAAATTCAGCCTGTTCAAATTCGCTTTTCGTCATATCCTCAGGGTAAAATTGTGCGCCCAAGGACTTTTCACCTGCCCCTTGTAAAAACGCCTGGTCGCCGTTGAGGCGATCCCAGGGACCGTAGTTGATATCAGCAAAATGACGTACATCGGCGGCGGGAATACGCCCAAGAAATTCATCTTTATCCTCGGCGAAAGCTTGCTGCCAGAACAGCGAATCCATAATTTCAGAGGCGTCAATTAATAGCCCTAACATGCTTTTTTGATTGCTGGATAAGGAAGAAAGATCCACGTTGAGCTCAACATCCTGGTAGATATGCAGACGTTTTTTTGCTGCTGGTATTACATTGTACTCTGGACTTTGCTGTTGTGTAGTAACGACTTGGGGCTGGTGCTTGGAACAGCCGCTCACCAATGTTGTCATACAGATAGCACCGAGGAAATATTTTTGCCACATAGCCATGCCTTAAATAGTCAATTTTTATAACGACTTTTTAACATCCTCAAGGCGGATAGTAAATCGGAAATATTTCAATGTGGCTTGAGCTAAACTTGGGGACCCATGTCATAATGATATGTTAGGATAAATACTTTATCGCACGGGCGATAAATTACGAAAGATAGGTTGGAAAATGTCTACAGAAAATGCATTGTTGACCATTTTGGTTGATAAAATTAATAACGACACGTTAGTGTTGCCCACTTTGCCAGCCATTGCATTAAAAGTTCGCAAAGCAGCGGATGATCCTAATATAAACCTCAACGAAATGGCCGATGTTATCGGTCAGGATCCGTCTTTATCAGCACGGATGATAAAGATTTCCAATAGTTCTTATCTGGGCCGTGCGGTAAAAGTAACCTCAACGTCCCAAGCCGTGACCCGGATTGGCCTCAGGCAAATCAAAAATATTGCTACGGCACTGGCCATGGAGCAGCTATTTGTTTCCAAAAATGACATTGTTAAAGAATACATGGAGCGGATCTGGGCTGATAACCTCAAGGTTGTGGCCAATGCTATGGCCGCCATGCAACTGCATGTGAAAGAAACCAAAAACCGCACTTTCAACCTGGATACCATGACCCTGGCGGCGTTAGTACATAATATTGGTGTGCTGCCAATACTGACCGAAGCCGAACGCCATCCTGATGTGTTTGCCAATCCGACCTTTTTAAATGTGGCCATTGACAAGTTAGCGGGAAAAATTGGTGCGAGTATCTTACGTAAATGGGGCTTCGAAGCAGAATTTATTAATGTCGTTGATAATTGGCGAGATTTGGCTGTGCAAACGGACAGCATTTCCTATTTGGACTTTACACGACTGGGGGTAACCTTGGCGGGCCAGTTTGACTCTAGAAAAGATGCCGTTATGAACTTAAGCGTGCAAAAAGGCCTCGTCAGTGACCTCAATTTATTGTATTCCGATGAATTCACCGAGCTGCGTGACAGTGCTATGCAAATATTTGCATAGCAACAAACTCACCGAATGTTGACTCTAGCCTGTATATACAGGCTAGGGCTTTAACGGTTAAGGCTCGTCTTGCTGTAAGCCGAATATTTCAATTAAACGATGAGTGAATCTGACGATTTCTGCCGACATTAAGGCAAAATCCGCATCCATTTTGGCCAGCCTGTCGTCTTTGGGAATGTCATCATTTTGTTCTGTTAGCACATCAGTAAATTTCAAACGTTTGACTGCCATGTCTTCTTGTAACACAGCACTGAAGGTTTCATCCCATTCGATGGCAATTTTCTGTACTGTCTTGCCAGCCTCCAGGTGATTCAACATTTCTTCGCTGTGCAGTTCCTGATTTTTACAACGCACTATCGCGCCATCTTCCTCAAGCGAACGCAGTTCTGCTTCCTCTAGAATAACCACATCATTGGGTACGCTATCGTCTTTGAGCCAGGCTGTCAGTTCAGCCTGCACGGATTGCCTGGCTAAAGGTACCACAGGCAATGATCCCAGCGCTTTGCGTAACATCGCCAAAAACACTTCTGCTTTGCCATCTGCACTGGCATCAACCACTATCAGGTTATCTGCGGTGGAGATAAAGCCATGGGTAAAGCTATTTTTGGTAAAAGCTTGGGGCAGTAAACGATGAATGATTTCCTGCTTTAGATCCTGCTGGGCTTTTTTGCCTACAGGGGAGCCCGTTTCGGCTTCAATCAGGGCCACTTTTTCTGCCAGTTCTGCATTGATGACGGCGGCAGGTAACAAACGATCCTGTTTCTTGAGCGTCAGCCAAAACTTGCCGTTAGCGCTGTGGCATAGGCTCTCTCCGTGATTGAAAGGCGATGACCAGCCCATGGTTGATAATTCTTGACTGCCACAAGGGCGAAAGGGAAATTCTTTTAGCTTGGCTTGCAAGTCTTCTTCAGCAAGTTCCATTGTTTGGGTGAGGCTGTATAGCTTCAGATTTTTAAACCACATAGAATAATAGTATCCGTTAACAAATTGGTGATTAGGGAACAGGCCCTAGTGAACACAGGATTGGAAAAAGCCGGTTAGCCTAGCAGCCTTTCCAGCGAACTGCCACGGCTGGCATTTAAGAATTTACCGGCACGGTCAGTATGTAGTGTAACCCTTTGCCTGGTTGACTAAATACCTCTATGTCTCCTTTTAATGTTTGGGTGACCAGATTATACATTATATGGGTGCCCAGACCGCTTCCGCCTCGACCGCGCTTGGTGGTATAAAAAGCATCAAAGTGTTGGGCTAGCGAATCAGCAGGCAGGCCCTTGCCGTTATCCCGGTAGTCTATGGTTAAAAGTCCTTGGTTTTTACTGATATTGATATCAATGGTTCCCTTGGGCATATACTCAAAACCATGGATCAACGAATTCATTACCATATTAGTGAAAATTTGCGCCAGCATACCCGGAGCGCAGTGGACAATAATATCATCGGGACAACTGATATTTATTATATGTTGGGTTTTTTTCAAACTGGGCGCGAGAGATTGAATGATTTCATGCAAATATTCTTTAAGGTTGATTTCGCGTTCCGCTTCACTGGCCTGATCGACGGCCACTTGTTTGAAACTTGAAATCAAATTTGATGCCCGGTTTAGATTGTTAACCAATAAGGTAATGGTTTGCTGTGCTTCCGACAGAAATGAGCTCATGGTATTGCCGGTCAAGGTTTTTTCTTCATAAGCCTTACGTAAATTATTGACTCTTTCCTGTAAAAAACTGGTGGCGGTTACACCCACACCCAAAGGTGTATTGACGTCGTGGGCAATCCCGGCCACCAAGCCGCCCAGGGAAGCCATGCGTTCAGATTCAACTAGCTGATCTTTAGCCTGTTCCAGGGTGTCCATCGATGAGGCGAGTTCAAAGTTACGTTTTCGAAGTTCGTCTTCTATAAACTGGCGGTTCTCGTTTTCTTGGCGAAGCTCCCGTTGATTGACAATTAATTCGTCTTTTTGCTGTTCTAAATCCAGCATTATCTTGCTCAGGGTTGCGGTTTTCTTTGCTACATCCTGTTCTAAGGAAATGTTTTGATCGTCCAGCAGGCGGTTGGCATTTTGCAGCTCGTTTTGTGCACCTTTAAGCCGACTCTGAAAATCAATCATGCCGTCGACCAGACTGTTATAGGAATTCTCCAAGAGTTTAAATTCGTTATCGTCCTCCACTTGCAAATGTAACTTCGACGATTCCGGATCATCAATATTGAAGTCAGTAATTTGCTGTCTCAGCTCATTCAGGGGATTGGTCAACATGGTGCGAAAAGCACTCATAAACAAAAATACCAGAAAGGCAGTTTTGATGATGGCGTTGCCGATTAAAAAGAAGATGCCAACCTCT
>Ga0307488_10002800_pt1 | contig 14663 bp, 15 predicted proteins | sample SB02metaG_FD_202248 | JGI IMG/M metagenome (GOLD analysis project Ga0307488, IMG submission 202248) | Sea-ice brine microbial communities from Beaufort Sea near Barrow, Alaska, United States - SB 0.2 | ecosystem: Environmental > Aquatic > Marine > Coastal | place: USA: Alaska | collected... | reverse complement strand
GCAGGAACTGCTGGTGCAGCAACTGTAAATGGAACAGCTATTACTTCAGGAACTTTTAGAGATTCAGATGGTACTACTAAAAATATAACAAGTTTAACTGCTGGTCCTGTTGGAACTTTTAACCAATCAGGTAATGGAGCTGTTGGAGGAAACAACGGTAACTGTGGTGGAGATAACTGTCAAATCGCTGGTTCTAATGGAGCTGATTCTTATGCAGGTAATATTAATGGTGGTAATGGAGTTGGAATAGGAGGCCCTGCTGCAACTGTTGGAACAAGAGGTTCTGGTGGTGGTGGAGGTGGAGCTCAAAATGTTGGTAGTACAGGGGAAACAGCTTTTGCTGGTGGAGCAGGTGAAGTTCAGTATAGATTTTTAAGAGTAAATTAGTATAGTGCCTTATGGCAAATATATCAAAATGGTTTGGTTACCCCATATACATAACTAAATTAGAAAATTTTGAAGAGATTAATAAAAAAATTGTACCCATCATCATTAAAGATATTACTCCAACCAATTCTCAGTACTCACGGACCACGGACATTAAACCAAAAGAGTTACAATCAATTGATGATAATTTACATAGTGATGAAAGATTTAAAGAATTATATATTGAATTATCAAAAGTAATACAAGATTGTTTATCTGCGCAGAAATATGATTTAAATTTATTTGAAATCTATATTACAAAATCTTGGGCTACCTTATCTGTTAAAGAACAGTTCATATCTTACCATAGACACATGAGTAGTCATTTTAGTTTTGTCTATTACCCGCAAGCTCATGAACAAGGTAATCTTTTTTTACTTGATGATGATGCTCATAAGGTGGGTTTAAATATACCTAAGAGAGATCCTTACTTTACAGAGTGGGATCAAAACAATTATGGTAACGCTGAATACCCAGCGGAGACTGGAAACGTAATTATATTCCCTTCAATGATGTTTCACGAAACAGGGAAGAATACTAAAGAAAAACCTAGACTATCTATATCAGGGGATATTATGCTTACTATGAAAGCAGGTGTAAAATCTGAACATAATATACCTTCCCCTGCGACTTGGATGAAACTATAAAATGAGGTAAAATAGCAGCATGCCTTTAAGAAATGTAAAAATAGTACCAGGTTTTAATAAAGCAGATACTCCATCAGGAGCAGAAGGCCAGTGGATAGATGGTGACTTTGTAAGATTTAGGTATGGTCAACCAGAAAAAATTGGTGGTTTTCAAGCTATCGGCTCTGAGACTATTTCAGGCCCAACAAGAGCACAACACACATGGACAGATTTAGATGGTAAAAGATATGCAGCTCTTGGTACCTCTAAAGCTTTATATATTTATTATGAAGATAAATTTTATGACGTTACTCCTTTAGGTACTGCAATCACTGGTGCAACTTTTTCATCCTCTAATGGATCAAATATTGTAACAGTAAACAAAAATAGTCATAGCTTAGCTGTAGGTGAGTATATTACTTTTACCTCTGTAACAGTGCCAGGACAAACTTCAACTTTAACCAGTTCTATGACCGCTAGTGGTACTTCAGTCCCTTTAGCAAGTTCTTCAGGTTTTTCTACTTCAGGAACTGTAAGAATTGGAGATGAATTAATCTCATACTCAGGTATATTCGCAAACAATTTACAAAATTTAGTAAGAGGGGCAAACAGCACGACTGCAGCAGCTCATTCAAGTTCAACAACAGTTAGACAAACAACGGGCACTGGATCTACAAGATATAACGCAACAGATTTTACAAACTTTACCTTTGAAATTTTAACAATTCCTAACGCAAATACTTTTACTATTCAAATGAAAACAAACGAAACAGGTTCTGGTATGAGTGCTGGAGGTGGTGCTACAATAAACCCTTACCAAGAAATAGGTCCTACTATTCAAACATACGGATATGGTTGGGGTACAAGTACATGGAGTAGATTAACTTGGGGCTCTGGTTCTACAACGTCTTCTGTAATTCTGGATCCAGGAAGTTGGTCTTTAGATAATTTTGGTGCACAATTAATTGCAACTATCAAAGATGGTAAGACATTTGTTTGGAATCCCGCTGTATCTAATCCCTTAGAAGTAAGAGCAACTATAATGGTAAATGCTCCAACAGCTACAAGATTAACAATAACTTCAGACAGAGATAGACACGTTGTTCATTTTGGAACTGAAACAACTATTGGTGATGCAAATACACAAGACCCTATGTTTATTAGATTTAGTGATCAAGAAAATTATAGTATCTATCAACCTACCTCTATAAATACTGCAGGAACTTTTAGACTGGATACTGGAAACAAAATTGTAGCTGCAGTTTCAGGTAAGGATTATAATTTAATTTTGACTGATCAAGCTGCTTATCAAATGCAATTCGTAGGTCCTCCTTTTACTTTTTCTATTAGACAGGTAGGTTCTAACTGCGGGTGTATTGGACAACATGCAGTTGTTTATGCAGATGGTAAAGTTTTTTGGATGGGTGCTGGAGGAGGATTTTTTGTATTTGATGGTACGGTAAAATTACTGCCTTCACTTGTTGAAGATTTTGTATTCACGACTACCGGCTCAAATGTAGGGGTTAATTATTCATCTAATGAAATTATATATGCATCTCATAATTCTTTGTTTAATGAAATAATTTGGTTCTATCCAGCAGGTACACCAGCAGGTAATCCATCCGTTCAAAACAATAGAGCTGTCGTATACAACTATGTAGAAAATAGTTGGTCAACTATGTCTTTAGCTAGAAGTTCTTATGCAGATGCTAGTACCTATGACGTACCTTATGCAACAGAATATACTTCAACAAACACACCAACAATAGCTAACTTAAGTGGTGCTACAAATACTTTTGGTTCTTCTTTATATTTTGCTCATGAAGTGGGTAACAACATAGTATCTTTAACTGGAGGTGTTTCTGCCATACCTGCTTATATTCAATCTGGAGATTTTGATTTACCTACAGAAGGGGATGGTGAGTATATATTAAGAATAAGTAGATTCTTACCTGATTTTAAAAACTTACAAGGAAATGCAGTTGTTACAATATTTGTAAAAAATTATCCTGTAGATGCTGGAGCAAGTTCTCAGCTAGGTCCTTTTACTATAAATTCTACTACAGAAAAAATTGATACTCGAGCACGAGGAAGACTTGCTAATATTAAAATACAAAACACAGCTGTTAATGAAACATGGAGATTTGGTACATTTAGAGCAGATGTAAATCCGGATGGAAGAAGATAATGGCTAAAATAAACGTTTACATACCAGAACCACAACCTGAATACACACCTGAAAATTTTAGACAGATTAACCAAGCTTTAACAACTATTGAAAATCAATTAAATACATCTTACCAAAAAGACTTGAAAAATGAACAAGATACGTTTACATATTTTATGCAATGACAATTAGATATAAAAGTGAAACATTTGATTTAACGGATACTAATATAACTAATATTCTGACATGTCCGTCTGACGCAACTATTATTGTAAAGTCATTACAAACAAGTCATAAAACTGCCTCTAATGTAAACGTGGATGCCTACCTACAAAAATCTGGTGGTTCAAACGTAGAAATTAGTCACGTACAATTAAATAAAAACTTTGGTAATATGGTTACAGCTAGCTTAAATATGGAAGCTAACGATATTCTTAAAATACAAGCAGCTTCTGCAAATACCATTACTGGAGTTGTTAGTTATGCTTTAATAGACCGATCTCAAGAAAATGGTTAAACAAATATTATTATTTATAAATAATTACTCAAGTAAAATCCAAGTATGGTCTTGGCAAAAATTATGGGGTGATAGAAAAAAAGGATTAGGTTATAAAAAGTAATGGCTAAGCAAAGTTTTAAATTTTTTACACCTAGAGATAAACCAAAAAGACGTCCCAGAAGACATTGTAAAAACTTAAATAAAAAAAAGAAGTTGCAACATAATAAAAAATATCATAGACAGGGACGTAGACAGAAATAGGTGATATGATAAAGATACCAGCACATGCTAAGGAAATTATTAAACACAAAAAAACTGGTAAAATATATGCTAGTAAAATTGATTTTGATAATGATGTTTCTGATCCCAATACTGACACTACTGTGGATGATTTTAGACAAGACCTCGAAATAACAGTAACAAAAGTTACTATAGGTTCAGAAACTAAAAAATAATGGAACCTCGGGGAGCCACTGAACTACAAATGGAAATGCTAACAAAGCATGTTTCAAAAGATATTTTAGATCAATTTCAAATATGTACTTCTATTCCAGGTAAAGTCCCGATTGATCCTAATAAAATAAATATACTTTGGCAAAAAAATTCTTACGATCAACCAAATCTACAAGACTTCTTTCGTAACAAAGAAAGACACGATGAATATGATTGGTATATATTTAATAGCCATTGGAACTATGAAAAATTTAGATACTATTTTGATATCCCAACAGAAAAATCTATAGTTATAAAAAATGGAATAGATAATTTTCCAATAAGAAAAATTTATAAAAAAGGCGATCCTGTAAAATTAGTACACCACTGCACTCCTTGGAGAGGTTTAAATGTATTGTTACGTGCTATGCAGGATGTTGAGAATGAAAATATTACTTTAGATGTGTACAGTTCTACAAAAGTATATGGATCTGAATTTGAAAAAGAAAGTGATCACGATTTTATACCTTTGTATGAACAAGCAAAAAAATTACCTAATGTAAATTACATAGGGCATAAACCAAATGAATACATTAGAGAGATGATGCCTAATTATGATATGTTTGTTTATCCCTCTATATTTGAAGAAACATCATGTATGTCCGCTATGGAAGCTTTAGCTTCTGGTGTTCATGTCATTACAAATAACTTAGGTGCTTTATATGAAACATGTTCTGAATGGCCTGTGTACATTAACTATTCAAAAAATTATGAACAAATGGCTAAAGATACTGCAGTAGCTATTGATGTAGCTGCTTCTTACCTACATGAAAATTTTATTCAAGATCATTTAAATGAACAACAAAAATTTTATAAAAGATTTTACAACTGGGAAAAAAAAGGAATGGAATGGAATAACTTTTTGAAAGGAGCTTTAAATGAAAGAGACAATAAATGAAGATACGTACCAGACATTAAAAGAAACTAACGTGCAGACTCCTCATGAAAAAGCTATTCTTCCAATGTGGAAACCGGACAACGAACAAAAAACAAAAAAATCTATTCACTCTCTTTTTGTTGCTACTCCTGTACATAGTGAGTGCTCAATTCATTACACTCAAGCATTATTGGAACTTCAACAGTTATGTATTACCAAAAGAATTAAGATAACTTTTCAATTAATAAAATCTTCTTTAGTTACTCAAGGTAGAAATATGTGTGTTTCTGGTTTTTTAGAATCTGGGTTTACTCATATGCTTTTTGTAGACTCTGATATTTATTTTAATGCAAAAAGTATTATAAAAATGATAGAAAAAGATAAAGATATTATTTCAATACCTTACCCTCTTAAAACTATTATGTGGGATAAAGCTATGGATAAAATTAAAAAGGGAAACATCAAAACGGTCGATGATTTAAAATCTTCTTTTAATGCTTACCCTATGAAAGTAAAAGATATTAAAGACATCACAATGGATAATGGTGTGATTGAAGTTACGCACAGCCCTACGGGTTGTATGTTAATCAAAAGAAAAGTTTTTGATAAATTAATTGAACACTACCCTGAGAAAAGTATTGTACAAAAAACTGTTATTAATGGTCAATATCTCGACAAGCCGTATATGTGGAATTTTTTTGATTGTATCCATGACCCAAAAACAAAGACTTATTTAGGTGAAGATTTTTCCTTTTGTAAGCTTTGGAAAGACGTTGGGGGTATATGCCATGCCTTTGTTGACGATAAAATTATCCACGTAGGAGAGCACCAATATGAAGGTGCTTTCATAGACGAGTTGAAACCTCTTGACTAAAATGCTATTATCTTAACTTTAAGATCTTAAAAGGAGAATTTATTTAATGATACAATTTTTACCCTACGCACTAGCCGCTTACGGTGGTTACAAAGGATATAAAGGGGCAAAAAAATCAGGAGCTTCTGGTTTACAAAGTATACTTGCAGGTGCTGCAGGTGCTTACGGTGGATATACATTAGGTCAAACAGGTGGTTTTGCTGCAAATGCAGGTTTTGGAAATGCTGCAGCTTCTGCTGGTAGTTTTGTACCTAGCTTTACTCAAACGGCTGCGGGTGGGAAGATGGCTACAGCTTTAGGTATGCAAGTTGCACCAAGCGCAGCTCAACAGATAGCTCTTCAAAATGGAATATCTCAGCAAAATGCGGCTGGTTTAAACCTAAATCAAAATCAAAAACAAGGTGGATCTCTTTTAGATATTTTAAAATCTGAAAACGACAAAGGACAAATGCGTTATAGCCCCGCAAAAGTTTCTGCAGCTATTGCAGCAGGTACTTTTTTTGGTGGTGCGTTTGATCAAGAACCTACTGATATTTATATGCCTGGATACAATATGAATTATTTAAAAATGAAAGAAGAAAGACCTGGCTATACATACATAGACCCGGAAACCGGACAAGAAAAAGAATATAAAAAAATTTATTCACCTGAAGAAGCAGGGATAGGACAACCAACAATGGGTCCTTACTCAATGATAAAACAAGGTTTAAGAACAGGTGGTTTAGCTGAAATTAAAAAATTTAATGAAGGTGGTATAAACTATCTTCCATCAAAAGTTTCACATGACGAAGACGATGCCAATAATTACGTAAGAGCATCGGGTTATGTAGAAGACGGAGCAGGCGTAGGAGATAAGGACGAGGATACAATGTTAGCTCAATTAGCAGACGGAGAGTTTGTAACAAGAGCAGATGGAGTGTTAGGTGCTGGAATCATAGCTGGAGCAAATCCAAATAGTATGAAAGATATGAGAGAAAAAGGCGCACAATATTTCTATGAACAACAAAAAAGATACAAACGTGTATTTGATTTAATTAAGGATGGAAATGGCGAAAATAAACAAAAAACAAATTAAACCTCTAGTAAGCATTTTACCATTAGTGCCTACAGACATAGATAAATTTTGGCCCTTAGCTGAATTTATGGTTTCTGAAGCTTTAGCTTTTTCTGGTAAGTATGCAGATTCGTCTTGGATAATGGAACAATTACAAAAAGATTTAATGCAGTGTTGGATTATGTTTGGTTCAGATGAGTCCGAAGAAAATAAAGTTTTTGGTGTTTGTATTGGAAGAATTGGTATTATGCCTAATTACAATCAATATGAAGTAGTTATTGCTACAGGTAAAAGAAGAGATTTATGGGAAGATGGCTTACAAAAAGCAGTAACAGACTTTGCAAAAGTAAATGAATGTAAAAGAATTAGTCTTATGGCTAGACCTGGTTGGGAAAAAATTTCTAAAAACTGGGGATTTAAAAAAAAACATGTACAATTAGAAAAATGGATAGGATAAAAATATGAGTTTTTTCGGAGGCGGAGGCGGAGGCGGTGGAGCACCACCAGAAACTACTACAAATATTGTAAGAGAAGCACCAGGTATTGAAGAACGAAAACTAGAGTTAATGGATATGGCGAGACAAGTCGCCCAAAACCCTATTAATTTACCTGATTATCAAGTAGCGGGACTAGGTAGTCTTGAACAACAAGGTATGAATGCTGCGCAAACTACAGGTGTTGGATCTGCTACAGTAGGTCAAGGAATTAACCAAGTAACAGGATCAATGGCTCCCGTGGGTGCTCAACAGATATCACAATATTTAAATCCATATCAAAGTTATGTTACCAATGAGATTGGTAGACAAGGACAAATGATGCAAAACCAAATGGGTGCTACAGCTGTTCAATCAGGTGCTTTTGGTGGTGGAAGAGAAGGAGTTCAACAAGCAGAACTTCAAGGAAGAACACTTTCAACAATGGGTCAAGCTCAAGCTCAAGGATTTAATACAGCTTTATCTGCTGCACAAAACCAACAAAGAGTTGGTATGCAAGGCGGACAACTTTTAGGTCAAATGGGAATGGCTCAACAACAAATGGCTCAAGGTGACATTAATCAATTAATGGCTGCGGGAGGACTTCAAAGACAACTAGCACAACAAGCGTTAGATGCTAAAAGACAGTCTACATTGCAACAACAATACGAACCTTACCAAAGAGCAGAATTTTTATCTAATCTTTATGCTGCAGGGCCTAAATCTCAATCAGGAATTACAATGGGGACAGGACCTTCTACTAGTCCGTTTGCGCAAGCAGTTGGAACTGGTATTGGAGCTTTCGCTGCTTATCAAGGTATGAACCCAAGACAAACAACTTAGGGGTTTTGATGTCTATAAATAAAGTTTTAAATAGACCTATGTTTAGAAAAGAAGCACTTAGACAAGGTGCACTTAAACCTATTACAGCCAACACAGGGATTATGGTTGGACCAACTCAAACAACACAACAAGCTTATAATCCTAGAAGAGTTCCTAACACACAAGTAGAAAAACTTGGTTTTTTTAAAAAATTAGGAAATGAATTTAAACAATCTAGACAAGGTATTAAAGATATAATGAACCCTAAGAGTCAGCAATTTGGTTCTAAAGGTACTTTTGGTTCAGGAAGAGCGTTACCAGGGCTTTTAGGTATTGAAGGTATTGCATCCGTTGTAGATCCTTACGTGGGTCAGTATATTAAAAATGATTTAGGAAGAAACTTAGTAACCTATGGTTTGTCTTCTGCTGCTGCTTTAAATCCTTATGTAAGAGCTGCAGGGCTAGCTAAATTTGGTTATGATACAGGTAAAGATAATATTTACGATCCATTAAAAAAAAACATTGATAAGTATAGAGCTAAACCTCAAAGTGAAAAAACTTCTTACGAACAAATGGGAGGAGATTATTTAAATAACGTAGATCTACCAACGGCAACTGTTAAATCAAATGGTTTGGCGGCAAAAAAAAATAAAGTAAACCCAGGTTCCGGAAGACCTTCTGGGTTTAAAGATAGATTAACAGAAGAAGGTAACGAATCAAAAGTTGTAAAAGGTTCTGTAGATATTAATAAAGTAGTTGCTAATAATTTACCCGAAAACTTAGGTGACTCGGGTAGTAACATGGATACCATGACTAATAAAAGAGCAGAACTTAATCAAGAAAACCTGCCAACGGATCCCGATAAAGTTGTAGAAAAAGTTGTAGAAAAAGAAAAAATTACAGATGAGCAAGCTAACAAAAATGCTATTGATGCAGGTAAACAAGAACAAAAATTAAACAAAGATAGTAAAATTAAAGCTGCTGATGGGACACAAGCTGACTCAGAAACAATTACATTAGCTAAACAATATAGAAAAGAATTAATGGCTGGACAACAATCTCAAGCTAAAATGGTGTTTTTATCAAACCTAGCTTCTGGTTTGCTTTCAGGTAAAACAAATAAAGGTGGCTTAGGTGGAGCTTTAGAAGTATTTGGTGGAGCTTTAGGCCCTGCTGTAAATAATTACGCAACAATTAAATTAAAAGAAAATGAATTATCAAATGAATTTATGTCTTCTGCTTTAGATCTTGCTTCAGATGAGATTAAAAGAAGAAATCAAGTTATTGAAAGACCAGATATTGACGGAACTCCGGGTATGGTTCAATTTACTGATAAAAACGGAAGAGTAGTAAATATGACAGGTATAAGACTTAAGGATTCAACAGTCATGGTTGCTCAACCAGGTCAATTAGATGAGTATGGAAGAAATAAATTACAACCATTACCACCAGGATCTTTTAATAGATTTGCACCAAATAGTGAACTTGATCCAAAAGCACTAGAGACTCTTATGGACTTAGACCAAAAATACAAAGCTTACCAATATGGACAAAAATCAGTTGCTTTAATTGAGAAATTTAAAAAAGAAGGAAAAACTGGTGCAGGTCCTGTCGGAAGATTTAATTTATTTAAAGGTAGACTAAGTGAAGCTATGTATGACATTACAGGTAGAGAAATGTTCTCGAACGAAGCAGATGCTAGAGAAAAAGCAGCAGAGTATAAAGATTTATTAGTGAATGACTGGTTAAAATCAAACGATGTTGAAGGTGAAACTGATGAAGACAAAAGAAAAAATGCAGGGGAAGCCATTGATAAACTTTTAGGGGACACGGTTAATAGTAAAGCAATCGCAAAAGCAATAGGTGAATTTACGGGTGAAGCGGATCAACAAGCTTTATCTCAATTAGCTATTAATGAAACTGTTATGGTTTACGCATTAGCTAACTCATTAAAAGCAAAAGATAGGTTAACTGCTAATGATATTAAAATGGCTAAAGAACTAGTAAATATTTTCCCATTACTAAGGGGTCAAACAGCAGTAATTAGAGATCTAAAATCTGTTAACGCAACAATCTTACAAGATATTCAAACATTAGAGAACACTTACACAACAGCCCTAATGGGAGAAACTGCAACATTAAAAAATTACAAGAAAAATTATGGTTTAGCAACTAGTGCGGATTTTGAAGGAAGTTCTTCAGAGGACCTTGTTAATCCATTTGATGAGTTAAACACAGAACAATTATTAAATTTATATTAATGGCTACTTTAGAAGAATTACAAAAACAATTAGACGAAAAGAGTATTGATCCTGCTATGTTAAGTAAACAACAAAGAGGAATTATAGATACTTTAATTGATAGAGGTGAATTAAAAGGACCTAAAATGGGTGCGTTAGGTGCGCAAAGAGAAGTAGCTGCAAATAAAATAGCAAGGCAAGAAGAATTTTACGCAGACCCAATAGGTTCTGCGCTAGAAGCAGAAGATTCAATGTTCAAAGGTAGACCCACTGCAGAACTTGCAGGAGATTTATCTGGATCAATTGCACCTTACGTTGTTATGAGAAAAAAAATATTTGGTGCCGCTAAGAACGGAACTCTTTGGCAAAAAGGCCCTGGAAAGTTTTTACAATCAGCAGCAAAAGTAGCTGATAGATTACCCGGAAGATTAAAATTAATCGGTGGTGCTTTAAAATTAGTTGCAAGAGCAGCTGATGTTCCAGCAAAAGTATTAGCAAGCCCTGTAGGGAAAGCAGAAATTTATTCTGTGTTAGGTGGTACAGTAGGCGCAGGAACAGGTTCTATAACTTACGACATGTTAAATGAACAAGCTGGATTAACTATTGCAAATTCAATTACAGATCAATTTAGAGACATACCAGAAAAAGAAATAGATCAGGATATTATGGCTAATGCAATGAGAGCAACTAAAAATGCTGCTTATTGGAATGCTGGTGCTGCTGCACTTACTCCATTTATTATGGGTCCACTAGGTAAGCTTACAGGAAAGTTATTTGGCGGCAAATCAGAAAAAGCAGTAAGACTAGCTGAGTTTGCAAAAGAAAAAGGACTACCTTTACCTTTAATGACGGGTATTGAAGACGGAGTTTTTTCAGAATTAGGTAGAAACTATTTTAAAACTGTTGGTGTATTTCCATTTGTATCAGGAATAGGAAGAGAGTCTTTACAAATAGCTGAACAAGAAGCAGGTAAACAATATCTAGATGGTTTAGTTAAGTTTGCTCCTTTAATGAAAACATCTGCATTATCTTCCTCTATTTATAACCAAGCAGCAAAAGTATTTAAAGACAATGCAGCAGTAATAGGATCTAAATATCAAGCTTTTGAAACTTTAACAGAAGCTATGGGTAACCCAAGAGTTATTTCGTTAGATAAAACAAGTAAGTTTGCAAGAGAAATGGTAGAAGCAAACAAACAAATGTTTCCAGATGTACCTACTTATGCACAAGGTGTAGATATAGACGTAAAATCAATTGATAAGTATTTGAAAGATGCAGGGGATCCTTTAAATTTATTTGCAAATTCAATTTACGCAATTGGTTCTAATAAAATTACTCCGAAAGAATATGGTGGAGTAATGAAAATGTTAAATAGAGCTATTGAAGGTACTAATTTAAAATTACCAACAGGAATGGTCTGGTCTCTTAGAGAAGCTTTAGAAACAGATTTAAATTCTTTTGGTGCAAAACTAACTAAAGATAATTTTTTAACTGATTCATCAATCAAAGAAGGTTACGAAGCTATGGTAAGCCAAAGCGGTAAAGAATTTGCTGATGCAGACATAGCGTTTAAAATAAATCAGGGAACAAAAATGTATGATAAATTAAAAGACGCTAATGCAACTTTTTCAGCTGTAATGGGTTTTATTAAAAACCCTGTAATAAAATCATTTAGAAAATTTGATTCTTCATTATTTACACAAAGGGGTGTAAGCGGAATAAAAGGTATGGAAAGCATGTCAAGAGATAAAATGTTTCAAACGATGGAAAGAGATGTATTTGCATCTAATTCTCCTGAAGCAATTGAAGCTTTTAAAGTTATTATAGGAGCGGGAGGTAAAAATGCTACTCCTAATGGTAAGGCATTGTTTGAAGCATCCAAAGCAAGATACATGTTTAACGCATTTTTAAAATCATTTGATACAGCGGGAAGTCCACAAGCTAAATCAATTTTTAATGATGTTAGTCAAACAGCTGGAGTTAAATCAAGTAATGAATATATGTCAGATGCTATGGCAAATTTAGGTACAGATGCAATACAAAGTTACAGAGGTTTTTCAATTGAAGACGTAAGATTAAACAATGGTATTTACGATGTGTCTAAATTAAGATTTGGACCTAAAGATTTTGCTGAATTTAATATAAATAAATTTATGGATAATCTCGGTATTGGTAAAGCTACGGAAGATCTTGGAAGAGACAAAATGTCAAAATTACTTGGAGGAAAAGGATCAAGTGATTTTTATAAATTTACAGATTATATGAAAGCAATATCAGATGTTACAATATCAGATACTTCAACTTTCCTACAAAGAAGATTTACACTATCTGGAGGTAGGGGTATTTTATCAGGTATGGTTATTGGTGGTGGTATGGCTGCGGTTAATCCTTTTATGCCTGCTATATTTTTATTATTAGCTAGAAAAGCCGGTAGAATGTTAACAGATCCAGTTGCGTTAAGACTTATGAATGATGCTCTTGGAGTGGATGAACAAGTTAAACTTTTAAAAGGACAAAAAATAAGAGGTAAAAACTATAGTACGGGATCTTTGAGAAGAGTTACTCCTAAACTAACAGCTTTAGGTCTTACACAAAAACGAGAAGCTTTTGCTAGATTATTAAATTATTTTGACGATGAGGATGGAGATACTCCTAGAGTTAACCCTAAAACTGTAGATCCAGTAGCGATACAAAATGAATTATTAGGGATGTCTTTCGATAACGTACAGCCTAGGTATGATGATAATACTTTACCTAAAGAAACTATTGAGTCTATGTTTGCACAAGATTTTACTGCAAGCTCGGGTGACGCAGAAACAGATAATCAAATGGTAGACTATATTCAATCAACAGCAAGAAACGAAATAGAAACAGATATTGATCAAGAATCAAGAGAAGTAGATGCGGAAAGAGCAAGCGTGATGGGAGATGTAGAATTAGAGAACCCAGCACCACAGACACCGAACACCGGACAAGTGAACCCTCAACAATTTTCAGCGTTATTTCCTAACGATGCAACAGGTGCTGCAATAGCACAGCGAGGTACGAAGAGTGGCTAAACCATCTGCAACAACTAGAATAGATAACCACGAAAAAATTTGTAGGCTTATGCAAAAACAAACCTTCGATCAAATAAAAGAAATAAAAGATAGAATATTAAGATTAGAAAAAATGTTAATGGCTGCGGGTGGTGCGATTATTCTGGCTTTAATAGCAAATATGATGTAATAAATGTTACATGAATTTAGTAAAGAAGTATCCTTACAAACATTACAATAGATTCTCAGACACAACCGGACGTAAATATTTAGTAGATAATATAAAAGTCCCAAGTGTTACAACCATACTAGGCGCTACTAAAGATAAACGTTTTCTCGATAACTGGAGACGTAAAGTTGGAAATGCAGAGGCAGATCGTATCATGCAACAAGCTTCGGCTATAGGAACTGAAATGCATCAAGTTCTTGAATATCATTTAACTGGTCAAGGTTATTATAATGCAATGGAAGAAGGATCTAAACCTAGAATGATGGCTAAAACTATTTTAGAAAATATTAAAATAGATGAAGTTTGGGGTAATGAAATAAGTTTAGAGTATGAAAATAAATTTGCAGGAACTGCGGATCTTTCATGTGTGGCTTATGGTAAACCTAGTATTGTGGATTGGAAACAATCAAACAGACCTAAAAAAGAAGAATGGGTTGAAGATTACAAGTATCAACTAGGAGCATATTACTTAGCACATACTAAAAACTACGGACCTATTGAACAAGGTGTAATATCTATTTGTACTAGAGATCTCATGTATCAAGAATTTAAATTAAACGAGTCTGATCTAAAAGAGTATGGAGATAAATTTTTAGAAAGAGTAGAGCAATTTAATAAATTATCACAGCAATAATCAAAATAATTACCGCAACTGCTATTTTAATAACTTTTTTATTATGCTTGCGATGAATGGGATAACCAAAAATAATCATAGTAACCAACTCTTAAGCTCTTCTTCACCTAAAGTTTTTGCAGCTATTTTACCTTTGTTGGTTAAAGATTTCATGATAGCTTCATCTAATGTACCTTTGGCTACAATATCAATATAAACAACAGTACCTTTTT
>Ga0307488_10002799_pt1 | contig 14663 bp, 11 predicted proteins | sample SB02metaG_FD_202248 | JGI IMG/M metagenome (GOLD analysis project Ga0307488, IMG submission 202248) | Sea-ice brine microbial communities from Beaufort Sea near Barrow, Alaska, United States - SB 0.2 | ecosystem: Environmental > Aquatic > Marine > Coastal | place: USA: Alaska | collected... | reverse complement strand
GAATTTTCTGGGCGTAATTTAGTTGTTAAAACTGAAATAAATAATTTGGAAAAAGCTTTCTTTAAAGCATATCAAGAAGCGTCAACTAAGCCTGCACAGATGGAACAGGCAATGGTAGATATAATTGAAACTAAGTTGCTACCTCAATTACAAGCCGCACCTGAATTCAACATTACCGAAATGTCGGGTAATGTTGCTGATGGTAATTTCTCAGGTAAAGTGATGGCAAAAGTAGCAGGTATTGATAGCTTACCAGAACCACTCGAGGATCCGGGATTTTGGATATCAAAAGCGGTTGTAGATTCAAATCTAAAACTGAATAAAGCAATGGCACTGTGGATCGGTGAACAAGTCATTTCTAGCCAAATTCAAGCTGACCCTAATGCTGCAGGTATGACTGATGAAGAAATTAGCGCTATTGCTGTCGAACAAGTCGAAGGCATGATCGGTATGTTTACTCAGCAAGGTATGATTACCGTTAATGCTGATGACGAATATGAAATGACCTTCAGTATGCAAGACGGTCAAGCTATGCTAAATGGTAACCCAATGCCACTCCCTTTCTAATTCATGTAAGTAGGGAGAAAGTTACTTTTGTAAGCAATCTTTAAAAAGGTCAGAGTTGATTATAACTCTGACCTTTTTATGTCTATTCTTACGCGATTTTAGATATTTTTTGATCTAAATCGAATTTTGAATCCGTCACAATACGTTCTAATACTTCCGTTCGTTCCTTTAATAACTCTACTTCATTCTGTAGTTCATCGACATTTTTACCGTCAATTTCTTTACGAAGTTGCTGAAGCTGGTTGTTTAGCTCTGACTTATACTTAAAGTATTTAGAGATAAATATACCAATCAAAATTGGCGAACTAAACGTTAGAATAACTAATAATAGATCAAACATTTTTTATTCCTTAAAATTAACAATAATTTGCAAGTGCAATTTAACCTGATCCGATTGGTCTTTACCCTTTAACGGAATCATCTTTGATATCCTCATCTGCTGCATCAACAATCTCTTCATCATTTTTTGTTGTGGGATCAGTCGTCACTATATCCTCTTTTTTACCCTCACTTAGCTTTGATTCCGGTGCTCCATCTGGAAAAATGAGAAAAGGAAATGGCATTTCGTCGGTTTTAAAAGTTAAAAATAAGGTGATTTGATACAGATATGTACTCAAATTTTGACCGAAAGGTATCACAGCTTCATTTGTCTGCCCCTTAAATAAAAGAGTGATAAATTGAAACACGGCTACCAAGGTTACGATCAATTTTGCGACTCCCGAAATTATTGCAAAAACAAGCATAAATAAGCCGCGTTTCCAGGTATCCAGATTAGTTAATGTTGCTTTCGTTTTTTCGTCCATTTTATTCTCCTGAAGATATTATTATAAGTTGTGCGATCTACTTGGAGTAAAGCAAGTATGAAGCCAATAATATCTGCAATAAAATCAAACAGTTAAAATCGAGCGTAATCTGGGAGATATACAAATTACGAATTAATGCGGTTTATCGCCACATTATAATGAAAATCACCAGACCTTGAATAGGAATAAAGTGCCTTTGGCCTGATTTTAGGTCTTAATTTGAGGGATCTAAATAGTTAAATAAATCATGTTGTTAATTTTTTTAGATAGGGTTTGCGTGTGTTTAATAAAACATTTTGTTGATCATCAAACACAAATATTTATACTGTATGTATATACAGATAAACTAATTATGATTAGGTCAATAATGAAATCTCTTCTGCATGATTTACAGAAAAAAAAACTCGTATGGACTGCAGCCAATCTCGAACAACATAAAGAACGTGTTGCAACAGGTTACAAGCAACTTGATGACGCCCTCAATGGCGGCTTCCCGCAGTCTGGCCTTATTCATATCACGTCAGTAATGGGGTGCGGAGAAATGCGTTTAGTCATTCCCGCTATTGTAAGCAGACAAAACGAAAATCGCCTATACGCTTTTATTGCACCACCACATTTACTTAATGCAGAGTTTTTAATGGCACAAGGGATTGAACTTGAGCAGGTCTTGTTTATTCAAGCTGACACACAAGAACAAGCACTGTGGAGTGCTGAGCAATGTGCAAAAAGTGGGGCTTGTAGTGCCGTTTTTATTTGGCAGACGAAACTCCAACAAATACAGGCTAAAAAACTAGAACTAGCAGCATTAAAAGGCGATTGCTTAAGCTTTTTCTTTGCCGACGTAAAGCAGCAAGCAGATAATTTACCGGTTAGTTTGTCACTGTCTATCGAACGTAAAAACAGCCACATAGAGATTTGTGTAAATAAGCAGAAAGTGGGTTGGCCAATACCGTCTTTCAGCGTCAAAGTGCCCTTTAAAGCTAAATTGGGCTCGCCCATGCGTTATCGCTCAAGACCCAAATCTGCAAATAATGTTATTGCGTTTAACGTCAACAATTAAGTAAACAGAACAACGATGCAATTTGATACCTCGTCATTGTGGATATATTTATATCTACCTAATTTACAGCTCAATATTCAGCAAGCGCATGCCGAACAGTTGAGTGATGCCGACAAACAACGTGAAATTCAAGAGCCCGCGGCACAAATCATCTATCATCCAAAACTGAACCAAGTGCTGCAATTAAATGCGCAAGCGCAAAAACTCGGTATTAAAAAGGGTATGGGCCTTGCTAGTGCGAGTATCATATGTGGTCATTTAGTTGTCAGTGAGTATAAAGAAACTATCGCCGTACAAGCACTGCAGGAGCTCGCTAATCAGCTTTACTTAGTAACCTCAGACATTGTTATTGATGAGCCCTCAGGCTTATTTTTACGAGCGCAAAACATGTTGCGTCTATATGGCAGCCTGGCGCAATACTGGCAGGTTATTCTGGAAGTTATCAACAAACAAAGTTACGACGTTTATTATGCGAGCGCTTACTCTGTTAATGTGGCTAAGCTGATTGCTAAACATAAACAACACTATGTTGTTGACGACAGAAAGCAAATCCAGCAAAAGTTACAGCAATGCTCTTTGTTACTTACCGATATTGATAAAAAGGATATTGAAAAGCTACAGCGCATCGGCATTAAGAGCATTGCCGATTTATTTGAACAGCCTTTGTCAGCCTTTGCCAGTAGAGTCTCTAAATTTAGTCTGCAAATTATGTCGGAACTGCGCGGTGAGACTGCTGCAAAGTTGCGTTTTTACCAGCCGCCACAACAATATGAACATTATCTTGAATTGCTCTATGACGTTGAACTCACCGCTAGATTGCTCCCCGTTATTGGAAAGTGCCTCAATGCATTAGAGGCTTATTTATTAGTCCGAAATGGATTGGCGCTAAGTATTCATATCACGCTATTTCAACGTGAACATGAGTCGATTACTCAAGTCATTAACAGTGCACTCCCGATTTATAAAAGCGGTCATTGGCTAGATATTATCGCACTACGTTTTGAACACCTCGCCCTAAGTTCAGGTGTGTATGGCATTACCATTAAATGCGAAAAGATTGAGCAGGCTGATAGTTTTGAGAGTGATTTTTTTAGTGAAAAATCGACGCATGTTGCCGCGATGACGTTACTGTCTCGATTAAAAGCCAAATTGGGTGACCAACAGGTAAAGCTAATGCAATATCACGATGATTATCGCCCTGAATGTTGCACTCAGTTATCCACTAAAATTATTAATAAAAATCAGAAAAAGCATAACAAGTCTTATTTTTTAGACCGTCCTGGGTTTTTATTGCAAACACCCATTCCGCTAAATACAAAAGTGAGTATTGTTGATGGTCCTGAGCGTATCGCTTCAGGTTGGTGGGATAATCACAAGATTCAGCGTGACTACTTCTTAGCAGAAAGCCACCAAGGCCAGCAAATGTGGATATTTAGAACCATCGACGATAACTGGTTTGTGCATGGCTACTTCATATAAACCGGACCGGCACATTGGCTTCGCCGAATTAGTCTGCCAAACTAACTTTTCATTCTTACAAGGTGCGTCGCATCCACAAGAAATGGTGCGCCAAGCTTATTTTTTACAATATAAAGCCATTGCGATAACCGATGAATGTTCAATGGCCGGTATTGTGCGTGCCTATGCTGAAATATCTCAACATCATTTACCCATTAAGATGATTGTCGGCAGTAAGTTTATATTTAACGGTAATACCATTGTGCTCCTATGCCCGAATAAATCAGCATACAGCGAGTGTTGTCGAATTATCACCAATGCACGTCGACGCGCCAACAAGGGCGAATACGAACTCAGTGAATGGGATTTAAAATCAATTAAACACTGTTTGTGTATTTGGCTTCCCAGTGGTGATGAAAGTAAAGATCACGATTGGGGTCGCTGGCTAATCAAACATTACTCTGGGCGAGTCTGGTTGGGTATTAAACGTTGGTTAACTGCTAACGAATACGAATACATCAGTCATTGTGAAACACTCGCTGAGCACTTCCGACTGGAGATAGTCGCGACCTCTTGTGCACTCATGCATGACCCTAATCGACAAGCTTTACAACATTGCCAACATGCCATTCGTGAAGGGAAATTAATTAAGGAATTGGGCCGTGATGCGCTATCTAATCAAGAAGCTTGTTTACGTCCTTTGAATAAACTCGCTAATTTGTATCCCAAAGAATGGCTAGAAAATTCGGTATTGATAGCCAAGCTTTGCACTTTCGATTTATCTGAATTGGCTTACCAATATCCAGCCGAAATACTACCAGCCAAATATACGCCATCCGAATATTTACGTATATTAGTTGAGGAAGGCATTCAAAAACGCTTTCCACACGGTGCTAGTCAACGCATTCGTGACATTATTGAAAAAGAACTGAAACTCATTCATGAACAAGCTTATGAGTATTTCTTCCTAACCATCTATGATGTTGTGCAATTTGCTAAGGCCAAACAGATCCTTTATCAAGGTCGGGGTTCAGCTGCTAATTCCATTGTGTGTTATTGCTTAGAAATAACCGCCGTAGACCCGCGTCAAATTAGTGTGTTGTTTGAACGCTTTATTTCTAAAGAGCGTAATGAGCCTCCTGATATCGATGTTGATTTTGAACACGAACGACGCGAAGAGGTAATTCAATACATTTATACAAAGTATGGTCGTGAGCGAACGGCTATTGCCGCTACTGTCGTATGTTATCGGTTTAAGAGTGCGTTACGAGAAGTGGGGAAAGTCATTGGCGTAAATACTACCGACCTCGATTATTTTATTAAAAACGTCAATCGTCGTGATCGCGACCTCAGTTGGCAAGCACAACTGAGTGAATTAGGTCTCGACCCGGACTCTCAAAATGGTAAGCATTTTATTCACTTAGTTGAACAACTCATTGGCTTCCCCAGGCATTTGTCGCAGCATGTAGGCGGCTTTGTTATTTCAGCAGGGCCTCTATATGAAATGGTACCGATTGAAAATGCATCAATGCAAGACCGTACGGTGATCCAATGGGATAAGGATGATTTAGAAACGCTGAAACTACTCAAAGTTGATGTACTAGCCTTGGGTATGCTGACTGCTATTCGTAAAAGTTTTAGCCTAATAAAACAGTACTATAAGCACGACTATAATATTCCCTTTATTACCGCTTTACCCGACGACCCACAAGTATTTAAACAGATCCAGAAAGCGGATACCGTTGGTGTTTTCCAGATTGAATCGCGCGCGCAAATGAGTATGTTACCGCGCCTAAAGCCTACCAAATATTATGATTTAGTGGTTCAAATAGCGATTGTTAGGCCGGGCCCAATTCAAGGAGATATGGTTCACCCTTATTTGCTTCGACGGGATGGAAAGGAACAGGTTGAATACCCTTCGCCAGAAGTTAAAAAAGTCCTTGAACGCACAATGGGCGTTCCTATATTTCAAGAACAAGTGATTCAGTTAGCCATGGTTGCGGCAGGCTTTACAGGTGGCGAAGCGGACGGGTTAAGGCGAGCAATGTCCAGTTGGAAGAAAAATGGAGACCTGTATAAATTCAAGCAGAAGCTCACCGATGGTATGACACAAAGAGGGTATAGTCATGACTATGCTATGCGCCTTTTTGAGCAAATTTGTGGCTTCGGTGAATATGGATTTCCAGAATCCCACTCTGCTTCATTTGCAGTACTGGCTTATGTGTCAGCGTGGTTAAAGCATTATTATCCGGAAGCCTTTTATGTGGGCTTACTTAACAGTTTACCGATGGGGTTTTATTCAGCTTCGCAGCTTATTCAAGATGCTAAGCAACATCACGTAAAAGTATTCGGTTGTTGTGTTAACCAGTCAGGTTATGACCATAGCTTACAACGTTTCAATTCGAGTAACGCAGGTGAACTTGGCAAACAGTGTACGGACTTGTCTATTCGCATGGGCTTACGCTTAATTAAAGGACTCAAAGCCGACTCAATAGACACGGTTGTTAAATACCGGCCAGTCGGTGGTTATCAAAGCATTGATCAGATACGCCAATTAGGATTACCCTCTTCGTGTTTACAAGCTCTAGCCAGTGCAGACGCATTTTCAAGTATCGCCGATAACCGTTATCAAGCGCGCTGGGAATTAATGGATTCAGTCATGGAATTGCCATTATTTGCACAACATACGTCAGCTAATGACAGCTACGCTAAACAACCTTCGTTGTTTGATAATTTGGTTGAAGATTACGCAAGTACCGGCCTTTCTATCGACTTGCATCCTATTGAGTTGCTTAGTCAGGCAAATCTGCTGCCCAAATTTTATCTAGCGAATTCCTTAGTCAATGTACCCCATCAAACTTTAGTGAGTGTGGTTGGTGTTGTGACTGGCAAACAGAGTCCCGGTACCGCTGCAGGAGTGACTTTTATTACTCTAGAGGATCACACTGGGAATATTAATGTTGTGGTATGGCAGTCGTCTGCGAGAGAACAAAAGAAAGCATATATGAATGCCAAAATACTACAAATCAAAGGCATACTAGAAAGGGGCGATGGTGATGTTATCCATATTATTGCCGGCAGGCTTATTGACCAAACTCACCTGCTAGCGCAGTTAGACACCAAAACTAGGGAGTTTCGGTAACCACCTGTTTAAATTGTCGGGTTGCAAGAGTGAGCCCATCTACCCTGAGCAAGTTATTTTGCGCTAATGACGACTCAACCAACAACATTTTTTGCATGTCTGGATGAATATCTAATTGGCGTAGGACTGATTGCATGCCTAAATCAAGACTTTCGATCTCACCAGTTGCGAGCGCCATTCTGTTCAGTAAATAAATCCCATTTCTCACGCTGATAAAAAATAATGCATTATCTACAACATCAAAACCACTGCTATTTAACGACTCTAACTCAGCAAATTTGCTACTTTCATCCAACATGTCCACTGTAAAAATAGGTACTTCAGATGCGTATTCATCGGACTCGAGCGGACGTTTCTCATACAAATACGCTTGTGATTTTTCATCCACTAATAACCACTGTTTGTTATTTAGTGGTTTAACAAACTGTAACCCTTTAGCTTGTACCTTCACTTTGTTAGACACAACATCATGAGCGTATATCACTGACCTGTTGTTTTCGTTCTGTTGGTAAAATAATACATCGTCACTTATCCAAACGGGATTGCTGTTAGTCAATTCTCCCGATGTTAGAAATGAAAGTGTTCCCATGTTTAAGCTATACAAGAATATCCTGCCATCGAGCTCACCTGCGAAGTAGTTTTCATTTGGACTTAATACCAATGAATTAATGTTACTAGTTTTAGGTAACGTATAAATAACGTCGATTCCTTTACCATCGGTGTAACGTTTAATCGCCAATGCATCGCTTGAAAGGGATAAGAAATAAATTCCTTTACCGTCATTAAAATACGTTGGGAAACGATCAGTAGAAGTTGCTGGGAATTGAGTTGCGCTAATATAATTTTGCTTGTTAAACGCAAACGGGCGTTCAACAATATTCATTAAATCGGCTTCTTGCTCTTTTATCACAAAACAATGTTCACCACATTGACTCACTACTTCAGTCGCTTTGACCGGTAGATCGCTCCATCGATACAAGCGCTGATTACTGATATTAAGATTTAACAATTCACCAGCATCAGTTGAAAATGTGATGGAGCCGCCATCCGGTGACCAAACTAGGCTAGTGGATAGCAGGGGAACCCGTTTTATCAATTTTATCTCTTCAGATTTGAGTTCCTGAACAGTTATGTCAGCATGCTTAATACCGCGAATTAATACCGCGAGGAGTTCGCCGTCAGCCGATTCTTTAGCATCTATAACTTGAGAACCTATAGGGATGGGTAAAGCCACAACAACTGACTGCTTTGACTCTATGTTGTAACGAATTAGCCCCAAGTTAGACGCTTGCGCTTGCGGGGTTAATGCAACCTCTGCCCCCGTTATTGGTTCACTATTTGTTCTGGCTTTACCAAACAAATACACATTATTATCATCTTGAGAATACGAAACGGCATTGATGTTCTGCAATAGTAATGTTTCATCTAACTTAATCGGCTGCGCGCTCAACACAGTAAAATCGACATCAAAATTGAATATCAAAAGAGATTCTTGGTTTCCCGATTTACGTTTAACAATCGCTTGGCTTGCATCAGAAGAAAAGATGCCGTCGACATAATCTGCCGAGTCCCAAGTTACTCGCTTCGACACAGCTGAATTAATGTCCTTTACATATAATTGTAGGGACTTATCATTTATTCCCCGATGAGAAAATAATAGCCGATCATTACTAGATAAGTGAGGACTCACTTCAGAACCTTTCATTTGCGTGATGGTAGAAATAATTACTTCTCGTTCTAGCTTTCGTTCAGTACTCGTAAATGTCTCAAATTGCGCTTGCACGAAAAGCGTAATCAACATGATCGCAACTACCGATATACTATAAATCATCCGCTTCGACCGCCACCAGTCAGGCTGATGAAATTCAACCTTTACTGGCATTATGAACAAATATCCTTGCAGCGGCACCGTCTTGAGAAACTTAGGGGCTCTTGCGTTATCGCCCAGCGCAATTCTTAACTTTTTAACTAATGCTCGAATAGCATCATCGCTGGCCTTTTTATCCCCCCAAACTTGTGCCACGATTTCATCTCTACTGACAATGTGATCTTTGTGCTTAATTAGCAACAGTAAGAACGTTAAAATTTGCGGCTCTAACTTAATCGGCTCACCGTCTTTAAGAATGACGCCTGATGGCATTTGAATAACGAAGCGGTCGAAAGCAATTTCACTCTTAGCAAAGAATTGTATTAAAGGATTTTGCACTGTAATTCCTATGTGACTTTTTGTGAACAGCCTTTAAAGGCTTTTTTAATATAGGATGTAAAAAAACGCAGTAATTTTTTGTATTTAACCTTGCTCATTATATTACCAATTTAGCTGTCCGGAAACTACAGAAATTCCACAATTGAGTTTAGTAGATTATAATTGTGATACTGAATAAATTAATATTTTTGTCTAGATATTTAGCCTTACTCATTACTTAGTAGTATCGCCAAACTGGTAAATTCCATAAGTTTATCTATGTGCTCTATCACCTCACCTACCTTAGATAGATAAATACAAATATTCAACTTTCCAGCAATTAAAATCTACCAATTAAAAATTAAATTTGAGCTGAGGTAGCTGCCAAAAATACCTCGAGTATGAGGAAACATGCAGACAGAAAGTCAAAGTATAGAAAAATCATTGCTACCGACACAAATTATTTTATTATTAGTAATGTAATTTTAGGCGTGAAAAACGTAACGAACAGTGCTTTAATAATAAGTAATAGCGTCAACAATTGTCATCTTAATATATTGTACTTCAGGGACTTTAAAGCTCCCCTTATTAGTGAATTAGAAATCTATTTCGGTGAATTAACGATACGATATTGTAATAAAGAGAGTCAAATTCCTGCCTATATAGCTACGCGTAACCATGCTTAATTGAATTATTCAAATAACCAATATCACTGTAGAAAACACTTAGTATGATGAGGATATTTCGTATTAATTATAGCAGTATTCTATATACTAGGATTGATGGGTTTGTAAATGATTGATGAATATAAATTATCCTAGATGTTCGATCACTATCTGTATGAGCAAAGTAAAATAATGGTATTGCATCGCTACGATCGAGCGTTTATTCTTTTTATCTTTGTAGCTGGCGAAAAATAGAAAATATAGGTCTATATGAATAAGAAAGAAACGACTATCAAATTAGTAAACGACCGTAGCCCAAAATTTATCAGTATGCTTGGTGGGCAATTAGTAGATTTCGATGTTGACAAAATAGCGTGCACATTTGAATTCGACATTAGTAAGGAGTTTTGCCATTCAATAGACATTGTTCAGGGCGGTTTTGTTACCGCTATGCTGGATGCGGCAATGAGCCATGCTATTTTTATGTTCGACCAAGACATTGTGAATATTTCATCGCTTGAAATAAAGACATCTTACCTCGCACCAACTCGTGCCGGCAAACTTCGTGTTGAGGGCTGGGCAATTAAGCGAAGCTACAAAATAGCGTTTATGGAAGGCCGCGTGTACGATGAAAACAATCAACTTACAGCCACCGCGAGTTCAGTAGCAAAAGTAGCACGAGCAGCTAAGCAATAATTTGGGGTATTTAAGAAATAACAATATTAGAAGACCACGGAGGCATTGTTCGTTAAGACGCGCAACAAACGGTGCCTACATTATTCAATACATAGTGCCTGAAACAGCGCGATGATAAGGATCCATTAAGGCAAGGATGCGAGACTTACGCCCCCAACTATTCAGCTGGGGGCGATGCAAAGAAATTTATACAATTTTACCAGTGGTAAGTAGCACTGATGGTATATTGCTCGCCTCGGCCAGGTGTGCCCGGAACCTCTTCAAAAGACTCATCCCAAGGGTTGTCTGCTGCAAGCATGATATCTAGTCCTTTAAACTGCGAAGGCGATATCTTTAACGTAAGGTGTGTAAATAAAGCATCGTCGTCACCGTTTCGTAGCGTATTTTCTTCTTGTTTACGCCATTCGTTATCAACGCGGACTTCAACCATATCCATGGGCCGCCAAATAATACCTAATGTTACGCGATGATCTGGGTAGTTCAATGCATAAAAACTAGCATCGATGTCGGCAGTGCCATAATCTTCAGATTTTTTAAGAAAAGTATAACTGGTGATAATCTCTGTGTTGTCTAAACGCTTTATGGCGAGTAACTCTAAACCTAAGGTCTCTATGTCGACCGGGTTTGCGGAACGCGCAGAGGTCGAACTTAAACTATAAGTCCAATCGGTTAAATCGTCATCTTGTCGATAAAAAATAGCAGAATCAAGACGCCAAGTGTCTCGATCAAATGCTAAACCTAATTCAATATTTTTAGTCGTTTCTCGCTCAAGATCATAGTTACTTCTGAATAACCCACCCGAGTTACTTCCACCGATAGCAGTATAACCAGGCACTTGAGTAGCTTGGGCATAAGAAAAATAGACCGTTTGGGAGGTATCATCAGCATTTGTTGTGTTCAACGTTATATCACCAATCAGTGATGTTGATGAGCTATCTCGGTTAGTATCATCAAATGTAGCGCCAAGGCGATAAGTTAACTGTTGATCACTTCTTAGGTCCATTCGATATTCGGGTAATATACTGACCTTGTAATAATGACGAGAGGTGAAGTTATTTTCCAACGTGGTTGATTCAATACCGTCTGCTATAAACTGTGCTGAATAATTGAGTGCAAAGGATGCTGTTTGTGCATGGCGACCGGAAAGCGCTATCGATTTGACATCAGTTTCGTGAAAAGCTTCGAATATATCCGGATTTTCACGCGAAAAAACATAATGGTCGCTATGACGACGATAGTAAGTTGAAACCTCAAACGTGCTGTCTTGTGCATAAGATTGTTTATGATTAAATATTAACAGTCTCGCTTTAAGGTCTTCAGTTTCATTGACATTAAATGGTGTGTACATATTTGGCCAACCAAAGAATTTTTCTTGAACACCAAAAAATAAGTCAGTTTGTGATACTGGCCCAACTAACTGAATTCGACCAGAGGCGCGTTGAAAATGGTGATCGCCATTGTCTATAGTACCGTCACTCTCAGAGCGAGAGAGCTCACCTTCAAAACCGATAGTCCAATCTGTAAAGTCATCCAATGCTAAAGTCACACCACTGTGAATTCGTTGTAGATTTAAATTATTATTGCCTGCCCCAATAGAAACGCTGCCTGACGTTTGTATGCGTGTCCAGTAGCGAGAAACAGTGCCTACTGAGCTGTTGATCCCGAGAAGTGCGTTATCGACGCCAGTGAATACGCTCGCGTCACTTAACATTTCTTGAGCGATAGGAATTTCCGCGAAATAATGCCCTGTTTGCGGATCAAATAATGTAGCGCTGCCTATTCTAAATCCCGTATTTTCGAAAATACCGCCACGGATCGTTACATCGGCTTGGGCTTCCGCCATATTGCGCGACTGCAGATCGACGCGTGGATCATATTCTAAGTTTGAAACTGGCGATCCAAACGTTCCCACCGGTATTTTATTCGCAGTTGCCGACCCCTCAACCGTAATTTTCTCAATGTGTTTTACTTCATTGCTATTGTCGGGTTCATCGGATGCCGATGATAAAGCCGATGCGCTAAGTAACAAGGCAGGCAAGGCGACTTGTACAACTCGAATCATGTTAATTCTCTCTATTTACACTGTTAGATCTACTGGACAAACGATTATTTTACTACTACCTCACCCAACCATATGAGCGACAAGGAGGATCAGTCATTCTGCATATTAGTGCTATACAACGGGGCTTAATATATTGGAACAACTAAACAAAAGTATCGTAAGATAATGCTGAGGTTAAGTTGAAAGGCTGTAATCGTTACGTTGGCCAGTAGTGTATCGTAGCGAGTAAAATATAGCACACGAAAACGAGTAACAAGGTGTAAAGGTTGCTATTGTTTTTTGTCGTCAAATATATAGTAAGGTAGGAAACGCCAACTAAATTTTATTATTATATGCGGGCAATAGATGAAGTGCTTACCAACGACCACTATCAATACGCTTATTTGAAGCGTAACTTCTGACCAAAAACAACATGAAATAACGTAACTTCCATATTGCCTGTGCGTTCCATAAATTGAGTAACCGCACCGCTGCAAATTGCCCACGGTCAGAATTTTTTAAAGTATACCGGTTTAGCGCTGAATGCTGATCTTGGAGGATGTATCGCTGATGGTCGGCTCTACGGCAAAACTTGTCTTAGACTGCTGAACAGAACTAGCGGTTATAGCCGTTCAAATATGTAGAAGAAGTTTGTGCCATTTGCAGCGGTCGATGTGAACCAGGTTGACAGGCGCTACCAAACCGATAGCTAGCTATGCATTACGCTTTTTACAGTATCACTAATCTTGGCTTCTTAACGCTATTTGGTGTGTTTTTCGATGCTCGTATTTACTCGTTTCGCTACATCTCTGCATTCAGCTTTTTTCTTACCCTTTAACTCTTCGCAACTAGAGGGCTTTGATGAACTATGCCTCGTTCCTTTTTTTAGCAAACTCGCAATGAAGTCTAAATCTGTGCGCATACCGTTGTTTACTAGTTCTTTTTGAGACTCTTCACTTAAACCTAGACCCGCACCTACCGCCCCACTTACTAATGTGCATCCCTGCAATGCAAATATTAATATTAACAACCCTAAGATTTTCATAAATTCCCTTAATCCCAACTCGACTGCTATCAGAAGACGAATCGGACAGTTCAAAAGCTCGCTGGGGAATACAGTAAAGCATCACTCTGTTTTAAGCAACAGCTCGGATCTCTCTAGCTTAAAAATCGTGTTACTGAGCAGGTTTCTGATATATGCAGGCAAAATACTACGGTTCAGTGATTGGTATCTTCTACTCAAGTGTTCATTAAAGTTTTAGGGATCTATAAAGCATTAACAGATATATTGATGTAGCTAATATCCCCTTCAAGTATTTACATCCAGATGGTAACGCAAGTGCACATGCGCATGTAGAGTAAGAAGGGAAAACAGGCTGGTTAATTCCTAAAGGTTTTTCGGCATTACGATTTACTGATTTGAATGCTAGTGGTGGAAAGCTGACTCTAGGAGTACACGTTTCTTGTCAATTTTTTAATGGTGCAATTTCGGACGCTGGTATCGTTGCAACAGCAGCTGCGACCGATGCTTTGGTCACTGCGGTGGAGTTAACGCTAGGAAGTAAATGAGGAAGGATAAAATAATACGTCAATATGTTTCAACATATTGCTAAAAGCCGTTTTAGACACATCTCATAACTATATCCGCTTGTTTTTCGACCACCATAGTTCATAATTATTGCATAAAAATAATTGACCCGAGACATAGCAATGAATGATCAGCAGATCAAATCTGTTAATACAAGGAACCTCCTTAAGAAAATAACGGCGGCAATTATTGTAGTAGCGGCTTATCAACTGACATTTGACGATGCAGTGAAGCCTGCAGTGGAGCGCTTTGATAGTAAACTAACTAAAAGGACTCAGTTTGGTAAACTGGAATTAGTATCTGGGGATGAAGGAGACGGTAGAGCGGAAATAACAATGCAGTTTTCTTTGAATATCGAGCTTGGAAAAGAACTTAATACGCTAATTAAAGCGATCATTACTTCTAGATAAAAATGGGAAGCTCGCTAACAATTTTGTAGCCTATATGCTGCATGATTA
>Ga0307488_10002797_pt1 | contig 14676 bp, 9 predicted proteins | sample SB02metaG_FD_202248 | JGI IMG/M metagenome (GOLD analysis project Ga0307488, IMG submission 202248) | Sea-ice brine microbial communities from Beaufort Sea near Barrow, Alaska, United States - SB 0.2 | ecosystem: Environmental > Aquatic > Marine > Coastal | place: USA: Alaska | collected 2017-05-06 | reverse complement strand
GCATCTGCGGAATAGACGCTTGTGTCAAGAAACCCCTCGTCGCGACGTGTAGCAGTGACAAGACTGTTAGAATCTGGAACTACCTGGACATGTCCTGTGAGCTCGCGAAGGAGTTCCCGGAAGAAGCGCTGAGCGTTTCGTTTCACCCGAGCGGGCTGCACGTGCTGGTGGGGTTTACGGATAAGTTAAGGCTTTGCAACTTGTTGCTGGACGACATCCGGCCGTACAAAGGTACGTATTGGGCCTTTCCCGAATCCCGCCGACAACTACCTACGTCACAAGTGCACTGTTTGCCCATACAGTAAGACTCAAACTGACCGTTTTCTTTTAACAAAAAAAGAGTTCCCGATCAAGAATTGCGCCGAGTGTTGTTTTTCCAACGGCGGCCATCTGTTCGCCGCGGTGAACGGAAGCGTGGTGATGGTGTACGACGCGTACACTTGCGAGAATGTTGGGAATTTCCGGGGGCACGGGGGGCGGGTCACAAGCGTGAGTTGGGGGTTGGATGACCAGACAATCGTCAGCGCCGGGGTGGACGGCGCCGTGTACGAGTGGACCCCCAAAACGTTTGCGAGGAACAAGGTACGTATTTCCCAATCACCACATTCCGCCTCCCTGATTGCCCATACAAAACTGACACTTTTTCTTTTACAAATCAGGAAAACGTGAAGAAAGGAACCGAGTATTTGTGCGCGGTTCAGTCTGTGGATGGGGAAAACGCGTACGCGGTAGGGTTCGATGCGGTGACGAAAACGTCCGTCTTAAGAGAGTTCGACATGACGCACCAGCTCGTCCGGGAAATAGACACCGAGGTTCTGCTGACGCAAATCGCGATGCCGCGTTCGGCGAAAACCGGCGCGCTGTTCGCGGCGAGCGCGGGCGGTTCGGTGCGCGCGTACCGGTTTCCGCTTACAGGGGAGTTTCAAACTTTAGACTGCCACGGCGCGTCTATTTCCCAAATCGTCCTGTCGCACGACGACAGCACCCTGTTCGTCGCCTCCAACGACGGGTGTGTCAGCGTGTTCGACGTCAAGGACAAGGACGGCGCGTCCTTGCGCGGCCGGGGGAAGGACGCGTTCAGCGAGGAGGTCTTGGTCACTAAGGCGGACATGGAAGGTACGTGTTGCGTTTCCCAAATCCGACACACACTGTTTGCCCATACTCGTACCAGAAGGGACGGTTATTACCTCTGCCGATTGTCCGCCCGTAGCTACTCACACACGTTACGAAAGACTGACACTTTCTTTGCTTGGTATCAGAGACGCTTTCCAAAACCAGCGCGCTTGAGATGCGTGTCGCGGAGCTTACGCTTGAAAACGAACAGGAGCTGAGGGCGCACACCACGAACATGAACTTGAAGATTAAGGATTTAACCGAGAAGTTCACCGCCGAGCTGGAAGGCGACAAGGCGCGGTTCGAAACGCTCGCGCAGTCGAAAAACGAACAGGAGTTGCAGTTTGAGACGGATTTGAAAAGCGCCGAGGACGTCGCGTCGTCGCAGGCGGCTGACACGGAACAAGGGTACTCCCGGAAGATGCTCGCGGAGGTGGAGCGGTACCAAGCCCTGGTGTGCGAAAGGGATCTTTTGAACGAAAAGTGGGACGAGCAGAACGCCGCGCTGGCGGAGCGGCATGAGCGCGTCGTGCAAGAGCTGACGGAGGAGTTCGCGGGGAAGTTACGGGTACGTGATAGACCTTTCCCAAATCCCGGACGACTGTTTTACCGAAGCTGGTGACTGTTTGCCCATACATCGCGATGTACAAGACTGACACTTTCTTTAATTCTTCTCAGGAAGAGGTTCGGCTTCGGGAGAAAATGCGGCGAAAACTGGACCTCGGGACTCGGGAAAGCGACACCGTGATTGACCAGATGGAGGAGGACATGGACCTCGAGGTGCTTGAAATAAAGCAAAAGTACGAGCTTCGTTTGGCGGAGGCGCGGGACGTGGGGTTGCGTTTGAAGGGCGAAAACGGCATCATGAAGAAAAAATTCAACCAGCTGCAGAAGGATATCCACGAACAAAAAGAAACCATTTTGGGGCTGGGGGATGACAAAAAGCAGTTACGGCAAACCATCGGCGATTTAAAAACAGACCTCACAGGGCTGCGCAAGGAACTATGGGACCGCGATGACACCATCGGGGACAAGGAACGCCGCATCTACGACCTGAAAAAGAAAACGCAAGAACTGGAAAAGTTCAAGTTCGTGCTCGATTACAAAATCAAACAACTCAAGAAACAAATCGAACCGCGCGAACTAGACGTGGCGGACATGAAAACGACGATCAAACAGATGGACCACGAACTAGAGAAGTACCACAAAAGCAACGCGTACCTCGAGTTGAGCATCACGGACCTGAAGCACAAGCTGGTCGGCGTCCAGAAAGACGAGGTGAAGCAGGTACGGCCTTGCGCGTTTCCCAAATCCAAACACTGTTTCAAGGACTTAAAGGAAGTATGGTAACATTTACTGGCGTGCTTGCAACTCTTACAAATACATCACAAGCACACTGTTCGGCCGGATTACTACACCCAATCCCCCATACAGGCTACTTGTACACTCAGGACTGACCCTTTTCTTTCCCACTCGCAGCGCGAGCTCGTGACTTTGCACAAGTCGCAAATCAAATCCTTCCAAGCGGATCTCCACGAAACCTCGCGCCAAACGCTTTACCCCAAAAAACTAGCGGCGTCGGTCAACGCGCTTTACCAAAAGCACGTCATGAGCGGTTCGGTGGTGGACAACGGACTGGATGAGGACGTGCAGAAGGAGTTTCAACGGCAGCGTTTGTTTCTTGAAAAGACGATTGAAAACCTGAAGCGCAAGCTCGCGAAGGACGTCGAGGGACACAGAAGCGACGTCGCACGGGTTTTGGGCGAAAACGTGGTGCTTCTGAAGGAAGTCAACGAGCTACGAAGAGAGAGTAAGCTTGCGAAACAGCGACAAAAAGCGCAACTGGTTACCAGCGCGGGTAACCACGGCGGTGCGCATCGCTCGCAATTGGGGGTTGGGTTTTCCGAAGAAAACCCCGGCGACCCCGCCGTGTCGCTCACCCCGGGGTCCAAAGTACCGCGAGAAATCGACTTCAGCGTGGACGTCGCGCGCGAGCTGGAGCAGTTGCGCGTTTCGCTGGCGGAGGCGCGGCTTGAGATTCAAATCAAGGATGCGCAGGTTCGGGAGCTTGAGAAGTCGGCGGGTGCAGGGCGTACTGGGGTAACGGGTGGGGACGTTCAAGACCGGGCGAACGACCCTGACCTGGAAGCGGCGGTTTCGGCCATGGCGATGCGCCAAGCGGAGAACGAGGAAAAGGCGGCGACCAACATACAAGCCATGCACCGGGGAAACGCAGCTCGACGCGAGGTGGACGCGATGCGCCAAGAAGCGCAGGCGGAAGAGCCGCCGCCGTTGGACAAGGAGGACTCACTGGGGGCGATGTGAGGGAACCTGCTTGTTGTATTTGTATCGCGGCGTTCAACAACTTTTTCGTGCACTGCAGTGCTTGTCGTCCCGAAACTATTTACGATGCACTTTTCCGCCTGGTTTCGCCACGAACCTCAACGCTCGTGCATCGCGCGGCGCGCGCGCCTGGTGCTCAGGCCCGATGTCGCCCGTGATCGCGACGCTGGTGCTCCAGGGCGGGCGCGTCGGCGAGGAGCTCGGGGGTATGGCGTTTCTGGAGCTTGGCTCGGCGTTGGCGGCGGTGACCACCGAAAGATGCGACCCCGAGGCCCCAGATGCGTCTACCGTTTCGCCGGACGGGGACGCGAAGGATACCCCTGGGTCGTGTCACAAGGGACGCGCACCGAGTTGGGTCGATGACACGCCTCCGCGCGCCGCTGCAAGCGGAGCCTCGGCGTCAATCTCGTCCAGGCACATCGCCACCGTCGTGCCCGGGGTTCGGTTCCCATCCCTGGACGTTTTACGAGCGGCGGTGCGCAGATGCGCGCTTATTCGCGTCGCACTTTTGGAGGTCGCGGCCGGGTCCCCCGTGCAGGTCGCGGAGGCGCTGGGGCCAACAAACGCGGCGCGATGCGCGGCGCAGGTTTTAGCACCAGGACGCAAAGGGGTTTCGAGGCAGGTCCTGGAGGACATCGGGGCGCAGCTGTGGGACGCCGGCGTGGGTGGTGGCATCGTGGCGAACCGAGTTTGGCTGGAAACGTGCGCGAGCGGTGGTGCCGATTTTTTTACCAAAGCCACCGCAGACGTGACACCCCACTACTACGTCCACCCCGAAAACATGTTAGGCGAGGTCGTGGCTTGGGGCATGGAAAGACAAACCGCGTTGCGAACAATAGACGCGCCGAACGCGATGCCTCCGGAACAAGCGGTGCTCGCGGTGAACGCGGCGCGCGTGAGGTTCGGGGACGTCGTGGTCGACCCGTGCGTGGGCGGCGGCGCCGTGGCGTTCGCCGCCTTGGCACTGGGAGCCGGCGACGTGATTGGCGGGGACGTTTGTGAAGACGCGTTGATGTCGGCCAAGGAGGCTGCGTGTCGATACTTCGGCCTCAAAAGGGATGATGGCATCAAAGCTGACGGGTCACAAGAGCGGGTGGAACGGAACACACGTGAGTGGCGACGCGCCGAAAACGACGAAACAAACGAAAACAACGAAACGAAATTCGTCACTGCAGACGCGCGACGTTCGTGTACGTTCGCGTTTGCGTCGTTGCTGGACGACCCTGCCGCCACGTCGCAATCAGTGTACTCTGGTTTGAAAAACTCCGTAGACGCGATCGTGACTGACTTGCCGTACGGCGTGCGGTCCGCGTCAATCGGGATAGGGGACGTTTCCGGGGAGGGTTTGTGTTCGGTGACGCCGGGTGACATGCTGGACGCGCTGTTGCGGCTGGCGAATTATGTTTTGAAAACAAACGGACGCGTCGCGGTGTGGCTGCGAAGAGTGGTGCAGAGTCACCCGGAGACGAAGCGCGTTTCCGGGACGGTATCACCGGAAGGAAATGACGTCGATACCACCGACAAAAAAGAAACTCTCTCCGGAGGTATGCCCGTGGAGGAAGTCAAGGCGCGCTGTGCGAAGTTTGGGTTCACGGTGGAACGCCACGCCGCGGAACACCGGAAAACGGGCGTGCAGCGCGCGCTGTACGTGTTGGTGCGTGACACGGGAAATACCGAAAGTGACGAGGCTCTTGTGAGTAATTGCTCGGTTGATGTGAATCAAGACCCGGTTGATGCCGCGCTTGACGGTTCATGTTCCGAAACAAACGTGTCCTTGGAGTTTGCGGAGTTGTCCTGTGACGAGGTAGGGACACGCTTCTCGGAAGAGGAGGATGCCGGCAAAAGAAACGCGCTAATAATGCACTGCGTCCTGCGCCGTAACGAAAACCACGCGCGAGTCGTCGCCGGCGGCGGGGTCGACGTTTGGCGCGGCGCCTGGTTGGGGGACGTTTCTTTCGTTTCGCGAATTTTGGAGACTGGAGCACACAAACACATCGCACACGTGCGCGAGCCCGCTGGCGCGAAGAACACCCCGCTGTTCGCCGCGTCCGGGTTCGGCAGACTTTCAGTGGTGGAGGCGATTTTGACGTTCGTTTCTTTTGACCAACTCGAAACAAATGAAAGCGGTGTCACCGAAACTTCCGAAACAAAAAATCGCCGGTACACCGCGACGCACCGCGCGGCGGAGCGCGGGCACACGCTTTTGCTCTCTTCCCTTCTCGCAAAAGGCGGCGACCCACTCACTACACGCCCGGAACACGTCGGGGGCGGCAACGCGCTGCACGCCGCCGCGGAGCGAGGCCACGCTTGTTCGTTTGAAGCGCTCGTAACGTTTCTTTCTTCTTTTACAAAAGAGACGTCACGAATGAATTGGCTGGAATCGGCGCTCGAAACTCGCGACGACTCCGGGCGCGTTCCCGTGCTTTGCGCGGCGCGCAGGGGCCACGCTGATGTCGTCACTTGCGCGCTGCGTGCCATGGGCACAATCTCTGTGCGTCAGCATCACGCACGAAACGCCGCCGTGGAAGCCGCGCGGTGGGGACACGTCGACGCCGCGCGTAACGCGCTTTTCTTTTTGGACGGCGTTGACAAAAAACCGAAATCCGCGCATTTCGGGAAACTCGTAAAAGAAGCCGAGCGGTGGCGCAGAGACGCCGTGCTGCAGTTTCTTGAAAATTTGAGTCACAACAACCAGACAGAAGAAGAAGAAGAAGAAGAAGAAGCAAGCACACCAGACCCCAGGGGGGTACCCAAAGCCATAGACGGCGCTTCTTTGGTTTGGCACGACGCCGAAACAAGCGCCTCGCTTTCGTACGCCGCCGACTTTTTCATGGACCCCGGGACGGTTTCGGAAATGTTACGACAATTCGAACCTCTGTACCTGCCCCGGGACCACGCGCTGGTGACCCCCGCGGACCGCCGGGGCGAGAAAACGGCGGTGCCGCGAGACCAGGCGTACTATGCGGTGCGGTACGAAGGGAGGGATGACGAGTTTCCGGATTTCCATGACATCCGGAGCGGTACCGAGGGGGATACGCGCGATGCGTACGCGAAAAGGGATTCAAAACAGTCGCATCGGGTTGAGGTTGAAACACCTTCGACTCAAACCCGCGTTTGGTTCGCGAGTTACCGGTACAACCCGGACAAAACCCAGCAGCCCACGCCGTGTGAGGTCGTGCCTGCCGAGCTTAAAGCGCTGGTAAGGAAGATATATGCCGTGTCAGGTCAGATGTGTAACCACGTCGTGGTGAACCGGTACAAAAACGGAACCGACGCAATCGGCGCGCACGCGGATAAGAGTTTGGATTTGGAAAAAAACGGTTTCGTGGTTTCTTGTTCCTTCGGGGCGACGCGGGTCATGACCTTCTCGCCGAGGCGGTGGCTGGAGGGGGATGGCGGTGATGGCGGTGATGGCGGGTCAGTACTGACGGGTCAGCCATCGTCGGAAGGGTCGGAAGAGTCAAGAGACAGCGTTAAACACAGCATCGGACCCGACGTAGTGAAGCGAAAGCGCAAATTACTGTTAGAGGCGCTTCGGCGCGACCCGGAGTGGCGTGTCGCTTCGCAGGCCAAGGCGAATGCGCCCCCGCGAAGCGAGGTGAAACGACAAGCTGTGGAGAGGGAACGCGTGCGAACGGCGTGGCTCCGGGAAAACGACGAACGCGTCATCGCCGCCGCCGCCAAGTGCGACGCCGCGAGGCAAGCGTGGTTTGAGTACAAACACACGAAAATGTTCCACCTAGCACTGGAGCACGGAAGCGCTGTGTTCTTCAACATGGCGTTCAACGAGCAGTGGACGCACGCCATCGACGCGGTGGGGAACGGGCGTGTTAAGGACGACGACAACGACGAGCATGAAGATTCGGACGAAGAAGATGACGCCGAGACGACTTTGACTTCGGTTCACGACGCCGAAACTTCAGGGCAACGCGTTCCCGAGCGCGTCGGCGTTACCTTGCGCCGGTGCCACACCGTTTTCGACCCCGATCTTTGCGCCAAGAGTCACGAGTTGCCGCGTGCGCGCCGGAAAGACGCGTGGCGGTCGGTGAGTGAAATGGCAAACGTGAAACAAGCAGAGGCGAGGTGGGTGGGAAATTGAAGGACGCAACTCCTTGCTATTTAGTCTTTAGTCGGTCACAATCACACGGAGCCCACTTCCCTCACTCCGCTCGCAGCGGCGGCAACATCTCCTTCTCACTTCGCGTCGCGCCGCACGCCCAAAGGCTTAACGCGGCGAGGGCGTTTTTCTCGCGGAGCCGCACGAAAAGCGCCAACCTCGCGCGGTGCGTCGCTCGGTGCGCGGCGTTTTGCCATCCGTTTTTCTCTTTCTTTTTTTCATCACTCCAGTGCCACCCCCCCACACTGGCTTTGGCTCGTTCAAGTGGAGGTTCCTTGCCGAGCGCCGCGAGATGTGTCCGGTCCTCCAAAACCCCCGGCGTGGCGAACCGGCGGGACAACGCGTCTTCTGCTAACACCAGAAGTGTCACGGAAACCCGGGTGGTTTGATCCGCGCGCTCGTCAACGTCGTCGGAGTCGGAGTCGATGTCGTCTGAGTTGGGTGAGATGAACGGTATGGACGGTATGAGAGTTAGTACGAAGGTTAGTATGTAAGAGTTTTCCTTGCATTAAGGGTTTTCCGTGTAGTGAAGGGGTTTCCATTACAAAAGAAAGTCCTTCGCGAACAAAAAAAGAAAAAAAAAGAAAAAACCAAAAAAACGCCGTCAGAATGTCGCGCGCGAAACGCGCGCTCCTCCGTTTCTCGTCACAAGACTTTGCAGTCCTAGGAGATCCCACAAAGGTGTCATGATCACTCGGCGGATTAGGGTTTAGGGGCTTAGGGTATGGGGGTACAAGGTTCGGGGTACAAGGGGCGTGTAGAGCATGATTCAAGGTCTAGATAGACCAAGATTCACGGTGTAAATGCACCGACGTACCTTCGTCGGAGGTCTCGTCGTTCTTCCCGTCCCACACCCGCTCCGTGGACAATGGTTTGACACCAAACACGTCGTCGCCGTCGTCGTCGCCGTCGTCCCCGTGTTGTTCTAATCGGTCGCCTCGCTCGTACGCGTCCGCGGCAAGCAGTTGTTGGAACTGGTAGGTGTGCATGGACATGACTCGCGCGGCGGCGCGCAGCGCGAGGCTGGGCTTACCGGTGCGCGAAATTGTAAACCGGTCCTCCGATGCGCTCGCGACGCCCCACCGTTTCAGGAGCCGCAGACGCGCCAGGGTTTCTTTGAGGGTCAGGCTACCGAAACCGCGCTTTTCCGTGGCGAAGGTGTCGTCTTCTTCGGAATCGAGCTCGTCTTCATCGTCATCTTCATCGTCATCTTCATCGTCATCTTCATCGTCTGCATCACCTTCATCATCTTCTCCATAGCTCTCCTCTTCGCTGTCCGACGTGGACGGCATTTTGGGTTCCTCGAAATCCTCATCCTCACCGCTCTCGTCGGTATCGCGCCCGTCAACCTCGTCGTCTTCATACGAGTCCTCCACCACGAACCGCGCGGTGGCCGCGGCCGCGACGACCTCTCGCAACGAAACCTCCGCGTTTCCGCCGTGCGGGTTGTGTGGGGAAACGAAACCGTACCGCCGCAACAACTCGTCGTCCCCCAACGCGCCGTACGTGTTGAACACTTGTTCCCCGTTCTTCACGTCCCTTACCATTACCATTTTCAACACCTGGGCATGCTCGTCGTACTCCAGACGCACGCACGCCCGGTTAGGCTCGACGTGGTTGAGCATGTCCCAGAACGGAACCATGGCTTGAGTGCTTTGGTGGGGTTGCTCGTGGTCGTGGGAGTGGTCGGGATGCTCGTCGCCGTCGTTCTCGTCGTTCACGGGAACGCACCCCTCGAACGCTTCCTCATCCTCATCGTCATCCTCCTCGCCAAGCGTGAACGAAAACCCAGCGACAAGCGCGGTGGCGTGCAGGTACGTTTTTTTTAAGAACAATTCGTCGTCACTTACTTTGTACTGCGGGTACTTCTCGAAGAACGGCTTCGCCACGAGTCGCCAGTGCTCGTGGGTCATGGACGGGAGCTCCGCGCTTTCGTCCTCCTGGTCGAACGTCCGGTGCAGACACGTGGTTCCTTTCAGCTCGTACAGCTCATCCGCGCGCCAGGCGAGGGGCGAGTGCGTGGCTCTTAAGTTGGGCAACTGATTCAAATAGGGTGCTAAGTTTGACTCGTTACCTCGTGCGATTTCGCACATCACCGCGAGCACCAGCGCCTCCCTGTCCAGACGAGGCGCGGAGTCGAGTTCTCCGTCGAAAAACTGACGAAGCGCATCTTTTGCGCAACACGTCTCCGCGGTCAAAATCGCGCTCTCCGGGACCTCCACCACCACGTCGCCTTGCTTTAAGTCCGTAACCGCCAGGCATCCCCGGCCGGTTCCGGGAAACACACCGATTGATACGCCCGTGAGTCGCACACCCGCGGATTTCATCCACGCGAGGTACGCGCGTTCCGTGGCACTCAACGAGTCGTGGTGCGCTTTAGATTTGGAGGCGGCGGCACCTTTTGCGCCGGCGGCGGTGTTGGCCTTCTTCCCCGCCTTGGCGGCGCTTTTCGACGCATCCGCATCCGCCTTGCGCTTGTCGCGACCTGCCATGTTGCACGTCCGACCTAGGGAAGGACGGGGCTTGGATAAAGGACACGCGCGATCCCGAGCGCGTCGTGGTGTGTGGGCGGATAGGATCGTTGTCGCGAAGTTCGTTGTGTCAGGTTTTCGGCGAGTGATTTTTTGGAAGCCCCGACGATTCGTCTACCCCGAGAAAAGTACAGTTCCTTCGCCTTCGACCTCCTTTGCCTCGAGGACGCCATAACCACCCGCGCGCGGACCTTCGCGATGACCTTTAACCCCGCACACAGTCGTATCGCGACGCCCATGAATCAACCCGACGCGCAAGCAGCCACCTCGAGCTCCGCCGTCGGGCGAGCTCCATCCTATTCACCCGAAGATCTCGCGGGATTTCGAGATTTCGCGAACGTGATGCGCGACGCCATAAGGGGGAAGGGAATGAAGGGTTCGGTCAAGGAGCTTAAGCCTTCAGAGGCCGCGGCGCGCGGATGCTTAGGCACGCTAAAAAGCTTGCATCGGCGCGGTCTTGTGACGTTTAACGAAAACTTGTGCGAGGCCGCGGTGTTGGGCGGGCAAATCAAGGTGCTGAAGTGGTTGCGCGAAAACAGCTGCACGTGGCACGCGGCCACGCCCGTGGGATGCGGGCACTTGCAAGCACGCGACGCGGCGAGGGGCGGGCACCTCGATATACTCAAGTGGGCGCACGGAAACGGCTGCCCGTGGGACAAGAATGCAAGCACGGAAGCGGCGCGGCACGGGCACCTCGAGGTGCTGCAGTGGGCGCGCGCGAACGGGTGCCCGTGGGACGAAAGCACGTGCTCGTCCGTGGCGTATGAAGGACACCTGGAGGTGCTTCAGTGGCTGCGCGCGAACGGGTGCCCGTGGGACACGAGCACGTGCCACTGGGCAGCCGCGAACGGGCATTTCGATATGCTGAGTTGGGCGTTCGCGAACGGCGCACCTCACTGATTTGCCGGCAAAAGAAGCACGAGAAGAACGAGACGACACTTGCGTTGCTTTTGCGTGAAACATTCCAAATAACAGATCAGGAGTGACTTAAAAATCCACCCCTCACAACTCCGCCCCCGTGTCCGTTTCCGCCTTCGCCTCCCGCGCCGCGCGTTCCTCGGTTTGTTTCTTCGCAAACGCTGGCATGTTGTACGCGGGTTTGATGATCTGACTGAACTTCGCGAGCGCGGGCGGGTACTGGCCGGGGCAGTACCACGACCCGGGGGCGTCGCACAGGCGGTTCGCCGGGTCCGCCGCCCATTGTTTGCTCTTGTCGCTCACGTTGACGACTTTGTAAATCCGTACCTTCCGGTACTTGCTGGTGTACACCTCTTCGAAGCGCTCTTTCGCGACGGCGCCTTGGAAAGAAACGAGCTTGTACAGAAGCGACTGCGCCATGAGCGGCGTGGGCCGGCCGTACTGGTCAACCCCGAACTTTGACTGGATCTCGTGCATGTCCACCGTCCCGGTGTCGTGCCCGATGCTCTTGCCTATTCTGAACAAGTGCGGGCTCTTGGCCATGTCGTCCGCGCCGCCCCCCGACCAAACAAGCACGTAATCGGCGAGGTGCCTTATCACGCGGTGCGCTTTCTCCTCCGTCGCGGTCATGGTCCGCGCCAGGTTCGCGATGTGCTCGTGGTTCCACGTGTTGCCGTCCGCGATGGAGGTCCGGTTGGCGATGCCCGCGATTTGGTACCCGTAGTCCCACCACGCCATAACGCGCGCGTCTTCGGGGGTGTTGTCCCTAAGCCAGTGGTACGCCTCGACGTAGTCTTTCACGATGATCGTCCGGCCGTCGTTGAGCTGGCCTTTGAACATCACGGAAGGTTGCGACATGCCTTTGGCTATTTCGTGCGAGTACTCCACGAACGACGGGACGCGCTGTAACCCGGTGATCAGCAGAAACGCGGCGAGCAAAACCCGCGAAACCCGGGTTTGCTTGGAGTCGTAAAACTTTGACAAAGGCACCGCGACGGAGGCGCGAATGGAGGCCAGTAACGCCGCGGTATCGCCGTCCCCTGCCGATTTACCGGTGCCCGATTTCCTCACCTTGCCGTTCTTTTTGGTAAACGGTTTCTTGGAGTCGGCGTCGTCCGATTTTTCGTTCGCGTCGTCGTCGAGCGCGCCGCCGCCGTTCGCGAACCAAACCAGGTTGCCAAAGATCTGCTCGCTTAAAAACCCCACCGCTACGCCCGACAGCGAGCTCGCAATAGGCCCGAGAAAGATAATCAACCGAACCATCCGGTTGGCGAAGTAGTACGCCACCACGCCGTACAGCGGCAGGAACAGCGCCGCCGCGGATTTGGTTTTCAGAAAGTGTCCGCACGAAATCACGAAACCCACCGGGGCGACGTAGTACGGCAGGTTCAGGTAGCGCTGTTTTTGTAAACGAAAAGGGTCAGTCTTGAGTCTTGAGTATCTTGAGTAGATCGCGATGTATGGACAAACAGTCACCAGCTTCGGTAAAACAGTGCACTTGTGCTGTATGTAGCAGTTGCCAGTACTGGCAACTGTTACGGCCGTAGTGCACTCAAAGAGGGGCGGTAAACGTAGGTGCCTGGATTTGGGAAAGCCCCGAGGCCGTACCTGGTACGCGTCGGGGGTTCCGGGTTGGTGCTCCGCCACGGAGTCCACAAGAGGGTTGCCTGTTTTCGTGTGCTTGATGAACAAACCCCTGACGCGGACGGACAGCGGCCCGAACCAACCGGTCGGCGCCAGCACGGCAATTACGGAAAGCAGACAAACCCCCGCGACGGCGTAGCACCGCAACCGCAGGCGCCACTTTTGGTGGCCGGTCGCGTTTCTTTTCGCCACTAAAAGCTCAGTCACCGCTAAAACTTGGTACCCGACGAACACGAACGCCGGACCCAGCTGTTCCATGGATTTAATAGGCGCCAGCCCGACCACCGGGAACTGCACCGCCCCGAGCGTGCCCACGATCCAGAACAGCGAGTACGCCTTGTGTACGCTCGGACAAAACTGAGACGAATAAAAGAAACTGTCAGTCTTGAGTCTACAGGTGTACTGTACGGGGGATTGGGGTCCGAGTAATCGGGCCTAACAGTGCACTTCGAGTAATCGGGCCGAACAGTGCACGTGTGCCGTGTGTAGTTGTAACAGTTGTTACGGGCAGTAGTACACGCAAACAGTCACCGAGGGTCCGCAAACGGTGGCCGTTGGATTTGGGAAAGGGAACACGCACCTTCCCGAACGGCACCAAAATCGCGGCGTGCAGGCCGACCATGTTCAAAACGAACGTGTACCCTCCCCACGCGGCGACCATGTATACGTAGGCCAGGCCCGCTGCGGCGCCTATGGGCCAGCTTCTCGGGGTGCGCAGGGCGCGGCACCACACGAAGAACGTCAACACCATGGCGGTCACGGCTAAGGATTCGTTGTCGTACCCCCCCGCGACGCTGCGCATGGTGTGCGCCGGGACGATTGACATGACCAACGACGCGACGACCGCGGCGTTTTTGTCGCCACTGCACTCCGCGGTTAGCAGACCGGTCAACAGAGTAGCCACCGCGCCGAACCACGCGGGGAAAAAAACGCACACGTCGTTGAGGGACATGGCGACGGAATCCCCCATCAGGCCCAGCGTTTTCCAGATTGTCACCGCGGTGACCTGCATTCCGGGATAGATAGTAGTACCAACAGGCCGCCCAAGCGGGTACCAGCTCATGTAATCGAACCACTTGCTGAACCTCACCCAGCCGTTGTCCGCGAGGTACTGCGTGGCGCGAAAGTTGAACCACGGGTCGAACTCGTGGATGATGCGGCCGTACTCGGTCACCGCGTACAATCGAATGTCGTACGCGAAGAAACACGCGAGCGCGAACAGCGCGCATCGCGCCAGCGCCACGCCCGTGCTGGCCAGGGGGTGCGTCGGGGTACCGCCCATTTTTTTTCGAACGGCCGTAGTTGTGGACGACCACACGTGGACCGCGCGGTGCGATCTGAGGCAAAGCGGGCGAGATCATCTCGATCGTCTTGCAGGGTCGTAGTGGGGTTGGACCAGTTTAGCGTCTACAAAACCGACGGGGGCCAACGAAGGCTCCGCTCCCCGTGCCCCCGCCCCCCCTCAGTTACCCCCGCGGCGCACGCTTCGCGGTCCGTCCAGCCTCCCTCCGTCCCTCGTCCCACCGACGGCGACGATGGCGGAGCGGACGGTCGCGTCATCGCGCGCGACGAAGACCACGACGCTTGCGCGTTTGGGACGCAAAAATGTGCACCGAACCACCTCTGGCCAGAGGTCCGATGGACCTTCAAAACCATCCCCCCTAACCGCGGTGCTGGCGATTCTCCAGGCGTACGCCATCGTGGCGCTTGTTTTGACGACGTACAACTCGGTTTTCGCCAACGACCGCGGGGTTCCGGCAACCGTCATGGACCAGCACGACACCGTGGCGCTTGTGAAAAACGCCCTGTTCGGGGACGGCGTGCTCGCGGATGTGTACAACCTGGACCGCTTTCTCGGGGTCTCAAGCACGAGCCACCACCTGACCCGGTTGGCGTGCAGGCGCGGTCTAGATGCGGTTGCAGGCACGGGCTGGGTCGCGTCCCAAGCCGCTTATTATGCGATGGACACCACAACCCCTATCGCGAAAGATGCTCTTGTTTTCACAACCA
>Ga0307488_10002796_pt1 | contig 14679 bp, 12 predicted proteins | sample SB02metaG_FD_202248 | JGI IMG/M metagenome (GOLD analysis project Ga0307488, IMG submission 202248) | Sea-ice brine microbial communities from Beaufort Sea near Barrow, Alaska, United States - SB 0.2 | ecosystem: Environmental > Aquatic > Marine > Coastal | place: USA: Alaska | collected... | reverse complement strand
AGGTCAGTCAGGTCGAGCCTGCCATCGGCACTGCGTTTGACCCCCAACACATTCGCGGCCGGCGGTTCGGCCCCACATAAGTCTGCACCGCAGGCAATCAGGGTCTGGGGATTATGCAACAGCTTCGCGGCGGTCGGCATACGCCGATTACTATCCAGCACCACAATGGGGCGGGCAATACTGGCAGCCAGATCCGCCAGTTCTACCTGCAGGCCTTCAGCCCTGACGGTCAGGGCCGGATCATCATCGATCACTGTCTGCACACCCGTGACGATGGCCGAACTGCGAGCCCGCAACAGTTGCACATCGTGGCGCGCTGCCGCGCCCGTGATCCACTGGCTGGCACCATTAGCCAGCGCCGTCTTACCATCCATGCTCATGGCCAGCTTCAGGCGCACAAAGGGCATGCCTGTCTCGTAACGCTTGATATGGCCCGGGTTCAGCGCCCGCGCCGAGGCTTCCAGCACCGGGCCTGTGACCTCAATACCGGCAGCCTGCAACTTCGCCAGGCCTTTGCCGCGGTTCCCCACATGGGGGTCGGTCATGGCATACACCACTTGAGTGACACCCGCCTGCACCAGCGCATCGGCACATGAGGGCGTGCGGCCAACAAAACTGCAGGGCTCGAGCGTTACATAGGCGGTGCTGCCCTGAGCCTCCACGCCCGCTGTCAGCAGCGCATTAGCCTCAGCATGGGCCTGACCCGTCTGCTGGTGAAAACCACGGGCAATAATCTGGCCCTGCTTGACCAACACACAACCCACTCGCGGGTTTGGCTGGGCCGTATAAAGACCACGCTCAGCCTCGCGCAGGGCCGCAGCCATAAAAAATTCGTGGTGGTTGAGCAGGGTCTCGACGGCAGCCATGGCTTACTCGCTACGACCGGTCTTGCCGCGGTCGAGACGCTCGATCTCCTCACGGAATTCGTTGATGTCCTGAAAGCTTCGGTACACCGAGGCAAACCGCACGTAGGCCACATCATCAAGCTCCCGCAGCTCCGCCATCACCAGCTCACCCACATCCCGTGTGTTCACCTCCGGTTCACCGGTGGCCCGCAGACGATGTTTGATACGGTCGATGGTCGCTTCCACCCGCTCAAGACTTACCGGGCGCTTTTCAATGGCCCGCAGGATACCGCTGCGCAACTTGGCTTCATCAAAAGGCTGGCGATTACCGTTACTCTTGATGACCCGCGGCAGCACCAGTTCGGCGGCTTCATAGGTTGTGTATCGCTCACCACATTCCTGGCATTCGCGGCGCCGCCGCACCTGATTGCCATCGGCCACCAGACGGGAATCAATCACCTTGGTCTCGCTATGACTGCAAAAAGGACAATGCACGGCCGGGCTCACGACAAAAAAAACCTATTCTACTCTAAAGCCAGTGCGGATGGGTTGAAACACAGCTGCTACGTTGAAACGCAATTGATACGTTGAAACACACAGGTGCAAATCTGTTAAACTGGGCGCTTTTTGAGTCGAGCTGCAATGGCACAATACGTTTACACCATGTCCCGGGTCGGCAAGGTTGTTCCGCCTAACCGGACAATCCTGAAAGATATCTCCCTGTCGTTTTTCCCCGGCGCCAAAATTGGCGTGCTGGGCCTCAATGGCTCAGGCAAATCGACCCTGCTGAAAATCATGGCCGGCCTGGACACCGAGATTCTGGGTGAAGCCAGACCCCAGCCAGACCTGAAGATTGGCTATCTGTCCCAGGAACCCGAACTTGATCCGGCGCGGGATGTGCGCGGCAATATCGAAGACGGGGTACGGGAGATCAAAGACCTGATGGACGCGTTTAATGCCATCAGCGACCGTTTTGCCGAGCCCATGAGCGATGATGAGATGACCACCCTGCTGGAACAGCAGGGTGAGTTACAGATGAAAATTGACGCCTGCGATGGCTGGGATCTGGAGCGCAAGCTGGAGATCGCCGCTGACGCCCTGCGCCTGCCGCCATTTGATGCCGATGTCACCACCCTGTCTGGTGGTGAGCGACGGCGGGTGGCGCTGTGCCGACTGCTGATGTCCAACCCAGATATGTTGCTGCTGGACGAACCCACCAACCACCTGGACGCAGAAAGTGTTGGTTGGCTGGAGCGTTACCTGCAGGATTTCCCGGGCACTGTGGTAGCCATTACCCACGATCGCTATTTCCTCGACAATGCCGCCGGCTGGATTCTGGAACTCGACCGGGGTTACGGTATTCCCTTTGAAGGCAACTATTCAGCCTGGCTGGAAAATAAGGAAAAACGTCTCGAAACCGAGGAAAAACGCGAAGGTGCCCGGCAGAAAACCATCAAGGCAGAACTGGAGTGGGTTCGCACCCAGCCCAAGGCCCGACACGCCAAGAACCGGGCCCGCCTGGCACGCTTTGAGGAACTCAACGGCCAGGAATTCCAGCGCCGCAATGAAACCCTCGAACTGTATATTCCACCGGGTCCACGTCTCGGTGATGTGATCCTCGAGGTTGAGCACGTGAGCAAGGGTTTTGGTGACCAATTGCTGATTGACGACCTGAGCTTCAGCGTTCCCCGCGGTGCTATCGTCGGCATTATCGGTGGTAACGGTGCGGGCAAATCAACGCTGTTTCGTATGATCAGTGGCACCGACAAGCCTGATGCTGGCACCGTGCGCCTCGGCGAGACTGTGGTGCTGGGTCATGTGGACCAGAGCCGCGACAGCCTCTCAGATGACAAAAATGTCTGGGAAGAAATATCCGAGGGTAATGAAATTATCCAGATCGGTCGCTATGAAACCCCATCACGGGGTTATGTGTCGCGCTTCAACTTCAAGGGTGGCGACCAGCAGAAGATGGTCCGGGACCTGTCCGGTGGTGAACGCAATCGCGTGCACCTGGCGAAGTTGCTGAAGAAAGGCGCTAACTTCCTGCTCCTCGACGAACCCACCAATGATCTGGACGTGGAGACACTAAGGGCTCTGGAGTCAGCCATTGAAGCCTATCCTGGCACCGTGATGGTGATCTCCCACGATCGCTGGTTCCTCGACCGTATTGCCACCCACATACTGGCTTTTGAAGGTAACAGTAATGCGGTCTGGTTTGACGGCAACTACTCAGAGTATGAAGAAGACCACCGCAAGCGTATGGGTGACAAGGGACCTACTCGGGTCAAGTACAAGAAACTGGCCTGACACCTTGGTGAAAATCCCGGCACTGCACAGGTAGTGCCGGGTCCTCTTATCTACTTTCAGACCCTTCCTCAGGTGCATCCTCGGGTGCATCCTCAGGTGCATCCTCAGGTACTTCGGACAAAACCTTCTTGCCAGTGAACATGGCTGAAACAAGGCTGCCGCCGTGGCGAATCTCGGTCCAGACCACCGCACTGATATGCAACAGGATTAATCCCAACGTCACATAAAAAGCGATCTCGTGGGTCTCGATAAAGGGGCTGCGGAAGCTTCGCATCTCAGCATAGGCATCGGGGTTGAGCATATCGCGCACACCGGGTACCAAAGTGGCAGGATCTACGCCCGGCGCCGCAATCCAGTTACTTATCCAACCGCCAAGGGGCGGGTAATAAATATCGGTGCCAGCCAATACCAGGCCGGTAACCATCTGGGTGGTCAGGGACAGCAACAACGCCGTCACCGCCAACCGACCCAGGGGGTTGTGGCCAAGATAACTGGTTTTGGCGCCGCTCATATAGTCTTTCAGGGATTGTACATAGCCTTTACCCAGGGGCAGTAGCGCTCCCCAGCGCGCATACCTGCCACCCCAGAAGCCCCAACCGAGGCGCCACAGCAGGTTCAAGGCAAACACATAACCGGCGTACACATGAATGGTTTTGAGTAAGACCTTGCCCTCACCCGAAACCCCCAGAGCGCTGGCATTCAAAATGGCCACACCAACGGCAATCAATATCAGGATAGCCAACACATTAACCCAGTGAAAAATCCGGGTGGCCTTGCCCCAGACGTGATACTCCAACAACTGCTTTACCACAAACTTGACTCCATTAATCGAACAAAAGGCCGAACGAAAATCAGCGGCGGGCGCAGCCTAACCCATATAGCTTTTGTTGATGCCCACCCAGATCAACCGCAATGACCTTTGTGCCTCGTCTTAAACCGCGTCTGCAGCGTGCTTCAGGCGTCAATGGCCTCCAGGGCGTCCTGAAGTTTACTGACACCCGTAATCCGCATACCTTTGATGGGCTGCTTGGGCAGGTTGGCCTTCGGGATAATGGCATGCCGGAAACCATGTTTGGCAGCCTCGCGCAGCCGATCCTGGCCATTGGGTACCGGCCGGATTTCACCAGACAGTCCCACCTCACCAAAACAGATCAGGTCCATGGGCAGGGCCTTATCGCGAAAACTCGACACTACCGCCAGCAACAAGGCCAGGTCACTACTGGTTTCGGTAATACGAATACCACCCACAGCGTTCACAAACACATCCTGGTCGCCCACCTGCAGGCCACCGTGGCGATGCAACACCGCCAGCAGCATGGCTAACCGGTTCTGCTCAAAACCCACGGCTACCCGCCGCGGATTACCCAGGGCACTGCCATCGACTAAGGCCTGGGCTTCCACCAGCAAGGGCCGGGTACCCTCCCAGACCACCATGACAATGCTGCCTGGTGACGCCTCTTCACTGCGGGATAAAAATATCGCAGAAGGGTTGGGGACTTCTGCCAGGCCCTTTTCCGTCATGGCAAAAACACCCAGTTCGTTGATGGCACCAAACCTGTTTTTGCTGCTGCGCAGGGTTCTGTAGCGGCCGTCGTTATCACCCTCCAGCATCACAAAACAGTCGATCATATGCTCAAGCACCCGCGGCCCTGCGAGATTACCCTCTTTGGTAACATGGCCCACCAGCAACAGTATGGTGCCAGTGCGCTTGGCCTGCTGAATCAGCAGAGAGGCGCTTTCCCGGACCTGGGCCACGCCACCCGGGGCTGACTCGACACCATCCAGATACATCACCTGGATCGAGTCGATGACAATCAGTTTCGGCTGCAATTCATCCCAGGCAGCAATGATGGCCTCGACATTGGTCTGGGCCATGACACTGACCTTGTCCACGGGCAACTGCAGGCGCCGGGCGCGCATGGCAATCTGGGCCAGGCTCTCTTCGCCGGTGACATACAAAGCTGAGTGGCGTTCCGCCAGTTTGCACAGGGTCTGAATCAACAGCGTACTCTTACCTGCCCCGGGACTGCCTGATATCAATACCGCCGAGCCTGGCACCAAACCGCCGCCCAGGACCCGGTCAAATTCTTTTGAGCCCGTCGCCAGGCGCGGCAGGTCTTCGGCGGATACATCACCGAGAATGCGGGCGGTTGCCAGCTGACCGGCAAAACCCTGCTTGCGAACGCTGCGGGCGGTGTCCTCAATGGACAGCCGCGTGAGGGTATTCCAGGCTTTGCAATCGCCGCACTGGCCCTGCCACTTGGCGCTCTCGGAGCCACAATCATTGCAGACATAGACGGTTTTTGATTTGGCCATAAGCGCTTGAAATCCGTTGCGGCAGCACTACTGTGAGGTGCCAACTTTTTGAAGGGTAATGGCTCAGCCAGGACCCGTTTCAGTCGATATATTCTCGCTGCACGCGACTTGTCAGGCGCGACATCAGGGTATAGCCGATGGAACCCAGAAGTTTCGCCACTTCATCCACGGGCAAATGTTTACCCCACATTTCTACTCGCGTTGGCGGCTCAACATCCAGATCACCCAAGTCCACCATCAGGGAATCCATCGATACCCGGCCAACAATCGGGCAACGCTTGCCGGCCACCCAGACCGGCATTTGCGGCGGAATCTCGCGGGGGTAACCATCGGCATAGCCGATCCCGACGATGCCGATGCGGGTCTGGCAGGGCGCGGTCCAGGTGCCACCGTAGCCAATAGCCTCACCGGCCGCCAACGACTTGACCGCGACAATGGGCGCAGTCAGGGTCATGGCCGGTTGCAGGAGCAAATCTGGTTCGTCACCGGGCGAACTGCCGTACAACATAATGCCTGGGCGGATCCATTCAAAATGACTCATCGGCAACGCCAGGATGGCACCGGAGTTAGCCATGCTGCGTGCCAGATCACTGTTTGCGGTAATTTCCAGGAAGCTGTCGAGCTGCTGTTGGTTGAGTTTGTGCGCGGGTTCACCGGCATTCGCCAGATGGCTGACGATACAGGTGACGTTATAGAGATTGTTCAATAGCAGCGCCTGCAATGCCGCTGGCGTAAATCCCAGGCGGTGCATGCCCGTGTCGGCCTTCAGCCAGACGGGCAGGGTGGTGGCATTGTGGGTCGCCAACAGGCGTAACTGGTAATCACTGTGGAGTGTAGGCGTCAACTGGTCTGCAACACAGGCATCCAGCTCTGGCCCATCAATAAAACCCTGCAGCACCACAATGGGTTTGGTGACACCCAGCGCGCGCAAGTGCCGACCTTCTTCAACCCGGGCTACGCCGAAGCCATCAATGCCCTGCAAGCGACCTACCAGCCCATCAACCCCGTGACCGTAGGCATTACCCTTGACCATCGCCAGCACCTTGCTGTTCGGCGCGCAGGCCCTGGCCAGATCAAGATTGTGCTGAATCGCCCGCACGTCGATACTGGCCACAGGCATATTTGACAGGCTTGGGCCAGGCAGGCTGCTCATGCTGAAGCCGGCGCGCCCCTGTCCACAGACGGGTTATTCATAAAGTATTATTCATAGTCGTAGTCACCATAACCCTGCGCCAGGTCTTCAAACTTGGTGTACTGGCCAATAAACGCCAGCTTCTTGCGGCCAATAGGCCCGTTTCGCTGTTTCAGGATAATAGCCTCGGCAATACCTTTTTCCGCATCCTCGTGATAAACCTCATCACGATAGATCGCCAGAATAACATCCGCGTCCTGCTCAATAGCGCCGGACTCACGCAAGTCAGACATGATGGGACGTTTATCCGGGCGCTGCTCCAGGCCCCGGTTCAACTGGGACAGGGCAATCAACGGACACTCAAACTCTTTGGCAATACCCTTCAGGCCCCGGGAGATCTCAGATATTTCGGTGGCGCGGTTTTCCGAGCCGCCGGTGACCTGCATAAGCTGCAGATAGTCGATCACAATCAGGCCAATAGGCCCGTGCTCACGGGCAATGCGGCGGGTGCGGGAACGAATTTCATTGGGTGATAGGGCCGCTGTATCATCAATAAACAATGGCTTGTCATTCAGCAGGGTGACGGCAGAGGTGAGCCGCGGCCAGTCTTCATCACTGAGGTTGCCACTGCGAATCTTCGACTGGTCAATACGCCCCAGAGACGACAACATCCGCATGATCAATGACTCGGCCGGCATCTCCATACTGAACACTATAACGGGCTTGCCACCACCGATGACCGCACTCTCAGCGACGTTCATGGCAAAACTGGTTTTACCCATGGAGGGCCGGCCGGCAACAATAATCAGGTCACCCTTCTGCATACCCATGGTCATATCGTCCAGGTCACGGAAACCCGTGCTCAGGCCTGTCAGGGCACCCTTGGTCTGGAACAACTCATCAATCCGCTCGACGGCTTTGGTCAGGACACTGCGCACTGGCTGGGGGCCACCGGTGCTGGGCCGCGAGTCACCAATCTGGAATACCTTGGATTCGGCCAGGTCAATCAGCGTAGCGCTGTCGCGGCCTTGAGGGTTAAAACCACTGTCAGCGATATCGTGAGCGACCGAGATCAGCTTGCGGACGGTTGCTCGCTCCACAACGATAGTCGCATACGCCCGAATATTTGAGGTGGTGGGGATGCTGTTGGCCAGCTCCGAGAGATAGGCAATGCCACCGACGTTGGCGAGCTCGTTGACGGCGCTCAGGGACTCAGAAATGGTGATGATATCGAGGGGCTTATTCTGTTCCGCCATGGCTTCCATACAGCGAAAAATGACCCGGTGGTCACCGCGATAGAAGTCCTCGGCAGTAATCAGCCCGGAAATCTGGTCATAGGCCTGCTCATCAAGCATCAGACCGCCAAGCACCGAGCGTTCAGCCTCCAGCGAATGGGGAGGGACTTTAAGGGTCGCCGTACTGATATCGTCTAATGCTAGGGCCACAGGTATCGCCGCGTGAAGGTTAAGCCAGGCCGAATAGGGTACCCGGCAAGAAAAACTTTTCAATAGCCTTTTTGATTAGTCTCTACAACTAGCCCCACCTGCATTTTCCACAGTAGCGGCTATGACCGATGGCAACGCCACCGGAAGACTGGCCTTGCGACCGGCGAGATTAATTTTTTAGAAACGTCCACCCTGTCGACAAAAGCAGGGTGCCAGTCGACAGGAAATGGTGTGGACATCAGGTTATTCCGGCGTGGCGCCTGAGACAAGCGCCGGGCCGGAAGTGCCTGCGGTTAAGCTTCGGCGATAACGCCGACCTTCAGCTTAACGTTCACTTCGGTGTGCAAGTGGATATCCACTTGATGCTCACCCAGGTCACGAATGGGACCTTCTGGCATGCGCACTTCACTCTTCTCGAGTTCAAAGCCCATGGCACACACAGCATCAACAATGTCGCGAACCGTGATAGAGCCAAACAACTTGCCCTCTTCACCAGCTTTGGCCGTCACTGTGACGTCCAGTGCACTGACCTTCTCACCACGTACACGGGCTTCAGCCAGCCTTTCGTCGGCAAGCTTCTGCAGCTCTGCGCGACGGACTTCAAAGGTCGCAACATTTTCTTTGGTGGCTGGTACCGCTTTCTTTTGGGGCATCAGAAAATTACGGCCATAGCCTGATTTTACCGATACTTTGTCACCCAGGTCACCCAGGTTCGCTACACGTTCTAACAGAATAACTTCCATTTATTACACCTCTCGATCAGATCGAAAATTCTTTCTCAAATCAAACCAGCTGTCCATCAATGCCAACGATGCAAGCAACGGCGAGACCAACTGATACATCACAATCAACAATATATAAAACCCGCCAAGCCAATGCCCGGAGAGGCCCTTGGCATTTACCAACCAGTGCACCCAGCCTATGGCAGCCATCACCAGCGGTACCGTCAATAACGGAATCCAACGCATGGCTTCTGGTGTTCCCAGGCCGACACAGACTGCCAGCAATACCACCAGCGAAGCCGCCAAAGAAACTGGCAAGCGTATCTGGTAAAACTCTGCACTTAATCCACCCGGATTAAACAAGACGCTCTGCCACCATCGTGCCAGCACCAGAAAACCGAGCATGGCATAGGCCTGGCCCATGGCAAACAATCCCATGATGACCTGCTGCGCCAGCAGCCGAGCCTGTTCAGGGTCAGCAGCAACCACCGCTTCGGCACCTTTATCGGTAATCAGCGTCAGGTACCACTCCACCAGAGTGTCGATGTCTTCGGCCAGCAGTGCCTCAAATACAAGACTACCCATGGCCGAAACTAACACCACTGTTGCCAGGGTCCAGGGCCACGACTGGCTGCTACGCAAGATCGAAGCCAGACAGACAGTGCCTGCCAGACCGATCAAAGGTCCCGGGTCACCGACCGCCATATACATGCCAACCAGAGGAATGCATGCCACCAGCAATAAAACTGCGCCTTCCGTCGCACCGCGACGTAACAACACCAGGCTGACAATCGCGGCACTGAACCAATGGCCCAAAGGTACCAGACCCAACACTACGCAGACTGCTGCGGCGTGCAGCCGACTGCGCATTACAAACTCTGCCAGCGCACGCATGCTACTGTTCTCCGCTCTGCATCAAAACTGCGTCAGGTGCCCAATAGTCGTCAGCAAAAACAGCAAGCAAAGATCGCTTTACTTACTTGTGGCTGTCAGTAAAGGGAATCAGGGCAAGGTAACGAGCGCGCTTGACGGCTTTCGCCAACTGTCGCTGGTACCTGGCTTTAGTGCCCGTAATACGGCTCGGGACGATCTTGCCAGTCTCGGAAACGTACTGCTTGAGCATTTCGATATCTTTGTAATCAATCTCGGTTACGCCTTCAGCAGTAAACCGACAAAATTTTCTTCTACGGTAAAATCGTGACATGAGGTTCTCCGGTTAGCTCGCTGCTTCGTCTGAGGGGGCGTCGTCCGCCTTGCTGGCGTCGTCGGCAACAACGGGCGCTGGCGCACGTGGTGCTGGCGTATCGTCACGCTCTTTGCGTTCACGACTTTCACGCTCGACCTTCATGATGGGCGAATCTTCTGTTTCCGGACCTTTACGGCTCATAATCAGGTTACGCAGTACGGCGTCGTTGAAACGAAACGCCGTATTGATTTCCTCGAGCACGTCCTGACCGCATTCGACGTTCATCAACGCATAATGGGCTTTATGGATTTTGTTGATCGGGTAGGCCAACTGACGGCGCCCCCAATCTTCAACACGGTGAACCTGGCCACCGCCGTCTTTAATCAGGCTGGAGTAACGCTCAACCATTCCTGGGACCTGTTCGCTTTGATCAGGATGCACCAGAAACACTATTTCATAATGTCTCATTCAAGACTCCTTTCGGGTTAATGCTTCCCTGCGGGGTCCCAAAAGAAGGGACAACGGCCGCGGTGAAGCAAGGAGGAAATTGGGGGGCGCATTGTAACGATACAATCGCCGTAATTCAAACCTTAAAACAGCAAAGTAGAGAGGTTAACTGCCGAGACGTTGCCGCACCGCCTCGTACAGACAGATGCCTGTTGCCACAGAGACGTTAAAACCAAGATCAACGCAGGGCATGGGGATATTCACCAGAAAGTCACAGGTCTTGCGAGTTCGATCCCGCATGCCGCGCTCCTCAGAACCCATGACAATGGCGACATTGCCGGTCAGGTCGACCTGGTGCAGGGCCTGGTCGGCCTCGAGCAGAGTGCCCACAATCCAGATGCCGCGCTGTTTCAGCTGCTCAATACAGCGCACCAGATTGGTCACCTGGACAACGGGCACAATGGATGCACCACCGGAGGCGGTCTTGGCGGCAGCTGCATTCAGTGGCGCACTGTTATCTTTGGGGACTATCACAGCGTGCACCCCCAGCGTCGCCGCACTGCGCAGGCAGGCGCCAAAATTGCGCGGATCCGTCACACCATCGAGAATCAGCAACAGCAGGCCTTCAGGAGTTGCCTCTAGAATGCTATCCAGCTGTTTTTCGCTCAGCAGCCCCATGGGGGTTACGCTCAGCGCCACACCCTGATGGTTGATAGTCGTCAGTTGCGCCAGGGCCGCATCGGTAACGCGTGCCACCGGCACCCCTGCCTCTTCAGCCAGCGCCACCAGGGCTTCAACGCGGCGGGACAGCTGACCGTCCCGGATCGTTAATTCATGCACACCTTGCTTACCCGCAAGCAGCCGGCTTTCTACTGAGTTAATACCAAACAACATGTCAGTCACAGGCGCGTCTTTCATCTAGCGACGTCGCCTCCTGCGAGTGCTGGGCTTGGCATCACCGTCTGGCGTTTTACCTGGCTCCGTAGCTGCAGCGGTTTTTGCTGGCGCTTTCGCTTTCGCTTTGGCCTTAGCCTTGGCCTTGGCTTTTGCCGGCGCCTTGGGTTTAGCGCCATCAGCCGCAGCGGCTTTTGCTGCCTTGGGTTTTTTGCCGGCCGGCTTGTCACCGGTGCTGCTGGCAGCACCTTTTTTGGCTACCTTTTTCTTGCCGGAGGGTTTCTGCGGCTTACGGCTGCCCACCAGTGGTGCATGGTCCACCAACTCAAAGTCCATCTTGCGCTCGGCCACATTGACCCGCGCTACCTGGACACTGACCTTGTCGCCCATGCTGTAGGTGACACCTGTGCGTTCACCCACCAGGGTCTGGCTGGGCTGGTCGTACTGGTAGTAGTCACCGGCGAGGGTGCTGACGTGGACCAGACCCTCGACAAACACATCCACCAGCTCCACAAAAAAGCCGAACTTGGCCACGCCGGTGACAATGCCATCATGGATATCACCCACACGGTCACTCATGTAGTCACACTTGATCCACTCCAGCACCTCATACACGGCGGCATCAGCACGACGCTCGACCAGGGAAGTGTGTATGCCCAGGGCCACTACCTCAGGTTTTTCATAGGGGTAGTAGCTAGCCTTAGCCGGTTTGCCAAAGCGCAGGATCCAGTCACTCAGGGTACGGCTGTGAATCACACTCTTGATCAGGCGATGCATCAACAAATCCGGGTAACGGCGAATAGGCGACGTGAAGTGTGCATATTCTTTGTAGCCAAGACCAAAATGGCCCTTGTTGTCGGGCTGATAAACGGCCTGGTTCATGGAGCGCAGCAGCGCCATTTGCAACACGTGGCTGTTTTCCTTCTCACGCAACTGGCTGATGACGTGCTGGTAATCCCCGGTGGTGAGCTTTTCGCCCTCTTCAAGGGTGACGTCAAAACGCCCGAGGAAGCCTCGCAACAACTCCACTTTATCCGCCTTGGGCGGCTCGTGGACCCGGAACAGCCCGGGCTTGCCGTGTTTAACAATAAACCGGGCCGCACAAACGTTGGCGCACAACATACATTCTTCGATGATGCGGTGGGCAATATTGCGACTGCGGGGCACAATGGAATTAACACTGCCGCGGTCATCGAAGCCAAACTGCAACTCCGTAGACTCAAACTCCAGCGCACCACGCTGGTGCCGCACCTCCAGCAACACATCATAGAGCGACTGCAATGCCAGCAGGTGCGGCACCAGCTCTGGCTTGGCAAAAGGTTCGTGAGGTGAGTTCAGGAGTTTTGCCACATCGGTGTAGGTCAGACGTGCCGCTGACTTTATGACCGCTTCATAGAACTTGTAGCTGGTGATCCGGCCTTTGGCAGATATCTGGATGTCACAGACGATCACCAGGCGATCCACATAGGGATTCAGGGAGCACAGGCCGTTGGACAATTTCTCCGGCAGCATGGGCACCACATATTGCGGAAAGTAAACTGAAGTCCCGCGTGCATGGGCAGCCTGGTCAAGCACCGAACCCACTTCCACATAGTGAGCAACATCGGCAATGGCAACCCGCAACTGCCAGCCACCACGACTACGCGGCTCGACGAGTACCGCGTCATCAAAGTCCCGGGCATCTTCGCCGTCAATGGTGACAAAGGGCAGTTCCCGCAGGTCCTGGCGTCCCGTCAGGTCGGTTGCCCGGACCTCGCTGGGCATTGTGTCTACCAGCTCCTCAACACCTTCTGGCCAATCGATGGGAATATCGTGATTGCGCAGGGCAATTTCGACTTCCATATCGGGGGTTAACTGCTTGCCCATAACCTCGACGATCTCGGCAGTCACATGGCCATGGCCCATTGGCTGCTCCAGCACCCTGACAACCACAATCTGGCCTTCAGGCTGCTCGTTGACCGCGGCTGCTGGCAGCAGTATGTCAAAATTTATGCGGTTATTCAGCGGCTCGACAAAACACAGGGCGCCTTCGTGGAAGATACGACCGACAAGCTGCTCTGTGTGGCGTTCAAGCACCTCAACTATGTCTCCCTGGAGGCGGCCACGGCGGTCTTTGCCGCCCACCCGTACCTGCGCCACATCGCCATGGAAAACCCGGCGCATCTGCCGCTCTGACAGAAACACATCTTCTTCGCCTTTGGCTGTTACCAGAAAGCCATAACCATCGGAGTGGGCAGAAATCTTGCCCGTAATAAGTTCCATCTTGCTGGCGATGGCATAAACATCACGCCTATCGACAACCAGCTGGCCGTCCCGGACCATGGCCCGAAGACGATGCTGCAGGGCCTCACGTTGGCCTTCCTGATCCAGCTTGAGAGTTTTCAGGAGGCTTTTGAAGCCCATGGGCTCGCCTTCCTGTTCCATACATTCGAGGATAAATTCTCGACTGGCGATGGGATGTTCGTATTTTCTTGCTTCTCGTTGCCCAAAAGGGTCTTTTTTCATCATTCAGTACCAGACTTTGATTGACAGCAATGTAATGCCTTAGTAATCTTTCGCGCCTCATTGCCGAGGTGGTGAAATTGGTAGACACGCTAGCTTCAGGTGCTAGTGCTCGCAAGGGCGTGGAGGTTCAAGTCCTCTCCTCGGCACCATAATATCGTTCGATATTATGGATTTTTACCCGTACTGCAGACCCATCGCAGCTACTGCTCAAAAGCTACATGTCCATAACAGCTAAATGCCTAAAGTCTGACCATGCATAGTTACATGTGATAGTCATCAGGCGAAAACTGTAAACCAGAAATTTCTATTCGGCCCGAGTAAAGCTGGGCCAGTGTGATGCGATTCGTTTCTGCCGCTTGCAGACAAAACTGCCGGGCTAAATAACTGCCGGGCCAAATAACTGCCTGACCAAATACTTCTTTGCCTAAGTCGCCAGCGAACCAAAATGTCGTCAGGCCAACAAGGTAAGTGCCTCATGGCAATTGCTGCAGAACCTGTCTCGCAACACCCACTGCCGGCTTAGCGCCGCCGCAGGCGAGCGCATTATACCGCTCACAGGGCGATTACCCTAACCACCATTTCCACAGCCCAGTTGCCAGCAGCAACACCGGGCCTGATATCAGGCTCGCAGGGCCGCCTCGAACTTCTGCCTCGAAGGCCAAGGCCTAGCGCTGGCGCTCGCCAAATGAATGTCGAGCCATGACCTGCGGTAGAGCAACTTACTGGTTTCTAAACTTTCTGGTTTCTAAACTTACTGGTTTCTAAACTTACTGGTTGCTGCAGCAGACTATACCGCGCAACCAACAAGCCACTTGATCTCAGTCGGCAAACGGGTCGCGCAACACAATCGTGTCACGTCGATCAGGGCCGGTGGAGACGA
>Ga0307488_10002790_pt1 | contig 14704 bp, 25 predicted proteins | sample SB02metaG_FD_202248 | JGI IMG/M metagenome (GOLD analysis project Ga0307488, IMG submission 202248) | Sea-ice brine microbial communities from Beaufort Sea near Barrow, Alaska, United States - SB 0.2 | ecosystem: Environmental > Aquatic > Marine > Coastal | place: USA: Alaska | collected... | reverse complement strand
GCAAACCCAGGGATTATAATATCTGACTGCCCTTTTTGTTGGTATTGAGAGAGATTGCGCGACGGTTGCTCTAGCAAGTTTTCGCCAAGATTGTCTTTCATCTCATTAACGAGCCATCTTTCAAACGTAGCTCCTTTGTCTCTGCTTTTCTTACCCATTTTATCACCTCAAAACATAATCATTTGTGTGCTTATTTGTGCGGAAGAATCATAATGTTTAATATTTCCTTTAGGGTATGGGTGTTGCTCGTAACGCAAGCTAGACAACAACTTTTTTTTCTCCCCTTTACTGCCAACAAAATAAACATAACGATGTTTTTGTGGCCTTTGTACACGCTTAGTTGCATCAAACTTTTGACCATGCCTTGCGTGTTTTCCATTAGTGTCTACGTCTGTTCTGGCTACAGTCAAACCAGTATAAAGAAAGTTACAAGCTTGATATATAAAACCAGTGTGGCCCATACCAGTGTCAGCATAAGATACTATGATTTTAGGTTTAGCAAGTTGCCTTAAACTTTGACCAACAAGAAAAGATGCTTGATTGCGTTTGTTGTCAGTTAAACACACCCTGTTCAATTCATAAACTATATTAAAGTATTCTTCACCGCACACACCCTTGCAAAGCATAGGTGTGGCTGGCTTCCCATATGTCACGACACCTATCAAAACTTTACCATCATATAAACCAAAGGCATCTGTGATTTGAGGTATTCTTTTAGCGTAATGTTTTCTTAATAACCAATCGTGCGTTTGTTCTGCTTGTATTTTAATAACTTTCATATCCAATCCAATACTGTGTCAGTGTTGCCCTGTTCCCACACAAACCAAGCAAAGGCAATGAACCCAGACGAACCTTCTGGTTGCTCTTCATCTCCGCGCCACATCGTCAGGCGTTCAGAGAAAGCATGAACCCTCGCTGGTGGTTGTCTGTTGTATATAGTCTCCCTTCGCTGTTTGCCCTCAAGGAAAGCGAGGCGCAACAACATGGCAAAGTAAGGAACTTCTAAGTCTAAACACTTAACAACAAATTGATTCGCAAACTTGTAAGGCGGGTTTGTAATTATGGCAGGGGCAAGAGCTTTATGTTCCATCATAAAATCTATATTAGCTTCGCCATATCCATAATCATTTAAGTCTGTAGATATAACTTCATGCCCAGCTTCTATTAAAGGCTTACTGATTGCACCATTACCACAGGCTGGCTCCCATATGTCATAAGGTAGTTTCTCCACGTTCATCAGGGCTTCTGTAGCTTCCCTTGGCGTTGGATAGAAGTCATCTTTCTGGCGGGTCAAAATACCGTATCCATTAAGGCCGTGATAGCCACGGCATAAAGTAAACCTAGACCCAGCAGGAACAGGCTCATCTTTATGCGCGTAACGACAGATAAGAGGAAACGTCTCTTCATTTGATAGCTCCTGCATTTTCTATAATCTCCAACAATTCATCATCGTCAACTATCTCTTTGCCAGTGCCATCACAAGCAGGGCAGTCTTCATGAGACACATCATCATCTTCAAAAGCAGGAGTATCCCAAATCCATCCAGTTCCTCTGCATTGCAAACAATCAGTCTGTAAAAAAGTCATCTGGCGTTACCTTTGCTTCAGTAGCTCTGTAGATGATCTGCATCACCCTCAAGCTTGGTTGTCTTTCACCCGCAATAATTCTGGACACAGTTGCTTTAGATAGTCCACACTTGTGAGCAAATTTAGTTTGGGTCAGCTTGTTCTGGCGTATGTAATGTCTGAGTTTCATAAGTTAATTGTAAATTAGTTGTTGACACAAAGTCAAATCATATCTACTTCTACCATTATCAACCATTGTGAGGAACTGATTAACATGGAAGTACCAGCAGTATTAAAAGAAATGGGTTATGCACATGATAGCGCATCTGGGGCCACGGCTCCTAAAGATGAGATGATTTTAAAGCTGTGGGTGCGCCACAATAATATGCGCCTTCCAATGGCTGCTAGGCCGTGGGCTGGAATTTGTGTTCAACAAGGTGTAGACCTAGCACTTGGATTAGCAGACTATAATGAGATGCTTGGTCAGCAAGAGCCTACAGACATGGCTCAAGCTGTTCGCTCTGCGATGTCCAAATACGACGAATACAAACCGCGAGATTGGGATGGCGGTAAAGATGCCGAAGAGTTTGACGCTTTTCGTGAGCATATCCCAGAAATGGTCGCTGTTGGTATCGCTTCAGTAAAAGACTGTTTTTCCAAAGCTAATTTAATTGAAGGTGAGTATCAGCGTTGGCTTAAGGTTGATGGCTTAGATGTCCCTGTCATGCTTTATCAAGATTATAGTGCGGGTGGTATGCAAGCTGACCTAAAGTGTAGCTTACTGCTTCGCAACCCACCCAAAAAAGATGGCACAAGAAGTTGGCGCATACCAAAACCGCGCACGACTCCAACGTGGCAACAGGTTATGCAACAGGCTGTCTACTGGAAAGCTACAGGTCAAATGCCTTCACTGCTTTTCGTCACAGCTTCTGGCTATCACATAGCCAATTCACAGAATTGTGAAGCCCTCACAGAAGATTCACTTAACAGGGCTTTCAATGATGCAGTCAGGTCTTGGAAGACTACACAGAACCTAATTAGGGCTGCATACGGCAACTGGAACACGCTTGCTGGACTGGTTCAACCAGACTTTAATGAAATATCCAGAAGGCATGGGCCATCAATCACACAACTAGCAAGACAACTATGGAGTGACTAATATGTTTGAACAAATTTGGGGTTATTTAAGTGGCGCAAAGGAAGGCAAGGAAATTGTTTGGGATTGGCCTGATGATAACTCAGAAAAAATACCGCCTAAATATGTTGCTAATCTTTGCAAACGGATGCAGGTCAATGACTACATCATTTGTCCAAGCCGTAGAGAATCAGGCAGGGTCTTTAGTTGGCATCGCCGCAACACAGATAACCAGCTTATCACCCGTTCCATTATGAAAAATGGCAAAGCAGTAATTAAAGTTTGGAGAATCAGATGAACGATTTATTTGAAACACCAGCTTATAAGCTGTATCGGCAGACTGACCCCCAGACTAGCCGTGAGGCGGCGCAAAGTCTGGAAGTCAGTGCGATGGAACGTACCGTTGCGGAAGCTATCAAAGGCTTTCGTGCGGCAGGATGTATCTCTGATCAAGTCCTAGATGCCCTGCCGCAACACCGATATAGCACAGTCACAGCTAGGTACAAACAGCTAAAAGAGAAAGGAATTATCTTTGTGGATGACCGCAAGGCAAAGGGTGCATCTGGCAGAGGTCAGCTAATAATGTGGCATAAAGATTATTACATGGAGCAAGCTAATGACTAATCAAGAGATGGAAATGTGGCAACACATAGATGAGTGCCGCGATGAAGTTAAGAAATTAACTGAACAACTTACTGATTTGCAAAATGCTTTTACAGTATTCACCAACCTGTTAGCTGAAAATTTCGAGAGGAGAAATAATGAGCGACCTAATTAAATGTATGGATGCCGTCAATGAGTTGAACAAAACTCATGGTGTCAAACAGCGTGGCGGCAAGATGTACACCCAAGTAGTGCATCGAATGGAAGCCTTCCGCAGACACTTTGGTATATCATGCGGCGTTAATACGTCTGTCTTGGTTGATGATGGTCAGCGTGTAGTTATCAAGGCTATCATCACTAATGCTGATGGTATCCAGATAGGCTCTGGTATGGCTGAAGAGATAAGAGGCCAAGGCCATGTCAACACTACATCTGCTTTAGAAAATGCGGAAACATCGGCTATCGGTAGAGCGTTAAGTTCTATCGGTCTGGCTGGCGGTGAGTATGCGTCTGCTAATGAAATAGATGCAGTCAGCAGGAAAGAGGAAGCAAAGAAAGACCCTGCTCCTGTTCCTACTGCTGCCGAAGTTGCAAAGAAAGAAGCCCCAAAAGAAATAACAGAAGAGGTAAGAAAAGCTCAACTGTTCATGGGTGAAGTAAATGCAAAGTTGCCTAATCTTAAGCTGTTTACCGCAGTCAAAGAGTACATGGCTAATCCCTGGGTTAAAGAAAATATGAAGAACGCAGAGCTTCATGCACCCGAATTATATAAAATGATCCGTGACAGATTTGTTTTGCGGGTAAACCAAGTTAAAGTAGCAGGAGAATAAAATGGCGAAAAAGTTTATAAAGCTAACCACAATCCGTTGTTTCCCAAACAATGATGGTCAGGCCAAGTCTAAATATGGCAACAGCAAATGGAAGCCGTGGAAGGACGGATCTCCTGCTGACATTCACCTTCGTTCTGAAGCTAGTTACTCTGTGCAAGTTTATGAGAACGACGATGGCACATTGGGTATTAACATTGCTGAAGTGCAAGACTACGAATCATCAGACAGTATTGCTGACGGCATCTCGCAAGGTGGATTAAAGCCTGTTGGTGCTGCAATTAATAAGAAGTTCCAACCTGCCGCTGGGCCAGTGGATGTTGAGGGTCTTGCTGATGACGATATTCCCTTCTAAGGCTGATGTCTCAGACAAGCTCCTCTATACAGCTAAAGAGGCTTGCTTGATTATCTTCGGAAGCAATGACAAGACGAAGATGAATCTTATGTATCGCTTGTTAAAGAGCAACAGGATAGACGCAGAGCGTGTTGGTAACACATGGTTTATCCCAAGGAGGGAGCTTGTTAAACTCAATGGAAAAGACCTTGTGTGATGATTGCTCGAAAGAAGCAACCCAAACCGTCAAGAACAGGCAGTTCTGCTCACACTGTGCAATGCGTGTACTGCAACAAGACGATGCTTGCATCGGATGCGGGATGGGTGGTGAATGGTCTGGGGGTTGTGCTATGTCACGGTCTGTTACCAGATGATTGTTTCTCTAGCTTCCGAAAAGAATCAGAGGCAGCTAGAGGCAAGGGAGTTAGCTGAAGGTTACTACCTTGCTTTAATAAGCGCAGGATGGGGGCTATACCGCATTGGCAAAGAGCATAACATTGAGCCAATATACCCGAAAGGGAAAGGTATACTCCCTGATTGCACTGTTTCTGTAGGCATATGGACAGAAGAATATTTAATAGACCAACTGTCTGATTACATTCTTTATGGGGAAAGGTATTTGATATGAAACAATATAAATGTTCCAGCGAAATGACTATCGAAGAGTTCAAAAAGGACTTAGAGGAAATAAAAAATAGAGCGAAAGAAGTGGAGCCAGTTAAAAATAATATTCGGCACAAGAAAGGAAAGCTTCCCTTAACTATTTCCAACGCATTGTTTTACAACGGAACAAGAAAGAAAAACTAACCCACTTCTTTTGTAAAAAAGGGGGCCATAACCCCCCTTCGCGTCACTTTTTCTTTTTAGCTTTCATGATTCGCTGTTGCATTGCCTTTGGCAATGTCTTTTGTTTTGCAGTCATACCATTACCAGCCATTGCTTTCTTTGCTGGTCTGCCTCTTTGAGAACCATAAGTCCCTTTGCCCATTGGCATTATGCTTTCCTCTTCTTTGCTTTGTTGCGCTTGGATATTGCTGCCGCCTTTCGTTTAGCGTCAGCTTTACTGCTTGCACCCCACGCTCTGAGGGATAGAAGCAATCTAGTAGGTTTCCCGTTTTTCTTCTCAGGCCCACGCATACCACCCATACGGGCTAGGAAACTTGCTCGTCTGGGATTGTCACCGCTTTTAACAGGACGCTTAAGATTCATGCCCTGTTTCTTTGCAGATGCCCTTCCCTTGGCGTTTAAGCCACCCTTGGGGTTCTTCCCTGCTTTACGTTGCCATGCGGGTGTCTTAGCCATCGTCGCCCTCTACGGCCCTCATACGGTCTACTAAACGCCTAGCCCGATTCGGAACTTGCGTATACCAACGGCTATCGACCATTTCATCTGCGGCTTTATTCCAATCACGGGCATCAACGCCAGCCTTCATACCTTTGAATTTAGATAAGCGAGGTCTGCCCAGATTAAACATCATGTTAGCTATGATGTGTTGGCACTCCTCTGGTAAGTCATCAAAGTCAGAGTAAAGAGTTTTGCACTCATCAACAGCTATAGCCATATCAAGATTAAATACTTGATGCACTCGCTCTTGTTCAATGACTGTGCCGACAGGCTTGCCATACTCTTTATCTTCTTTAGTTACAAGATGACCAATGCCGAATGTGGGTAAGCCAAGATGGTCTAAATAGATCTCGTACTTACAGCCCTCATCTTCCGCAAGCTCAACCCGTAGCTGAGTTACATTCATTTCTTTTTCTTCTTTGCTGTCTTGGCAGATTGCTTGAAAGCTTTAGCAGTAGGCGCACCCTTTGCTCCAACTTTCCGCATCTTCTCACCAGAACCAGCGGCAATGCGCTTTTTCTTGGCATGGATGTTGGCGTATAAACCTTTTTTCATTTCGTTAATCCTTTTGACTTTTCATAACTACGCATCCCGCCCAATCCTAATAACCCTAATAATACAGTCATAAGACTATCCATGTCAAAAGCAGGGTAAGGCACAGCTTCTATTCCCATGTAGGCTGTCACTACATCCATAGTTGGGAACACTAGAAAGTGGGCAAATAAAGCTAGGCTACAGCACCAGCCAACACTTGGCCGCCAGCCTGACACAAACAGGTTTCTTGACTTGGCCTCTTCAGCATTTATCGCCAACTGGCCTTTCGCTAATTCCTGTGCATGGTTGTCTGCCATTGTCGCTAGATCGTGGGCTAACTTGTTCTTCTGGTCCTTGTCCTCTATGAACTTGTCCAGTAATCCTGTCACTGGCCCTATTAACGCTTGCAACATTTTGCCTTCTCCTATTAGCTAAAGCCTGTGCTGTAGTAGTTCGGTTATTCATACTCCAACTCATTTTGTTAATTTTCCATCGGTATATGCATTGGCCCCAAAATAAGCCGCAACAAGAGCAGAGTTAGCTACAAAATAAGTAGGAGCAATATTTCCTATTATTGTTGCCGCACTGTCATATCCAAGCATAGCTGTAATTAAAATAGCCGCTGGATAATTTAAAGTTCCAAACAAAGCAAACCAAGTCATGTATCTCATTGAGTCACGTCTAGCATCTGCATCTTCAAGTTCTTTTCTTTTAAACTCTAACGCCATAGATAACTCTTCATCGCAAAGAACATTATCTCCGTTAGTATCAAACTTTGAATAAGCACTATCTTTCTGTAACTTTTTTTGCGTCATTACGCTCTCTTGTATTTGTTCTCACATTTATAAGACACTGACTTATATGGGGCTGGAAACAAAAGCTGTGTATCTTGAAACATCTGAAGTACACGCTCAATACACTCAGACTGTCTGTCGTATGGGCCTTTAGCATCTATTACTTTAATGCAATCAGTACCAAGTAAAGGAGCACATATTATAAGAACAGCAGTAAACATTAGTTACCCGCAAACATAATTGACAATATGATACACGAAACCACAAAGATTAAAGCCATAAGAGATATACCAACAGTCTTAGCAACCTCCATCATCTCATGGTTCTTGCGGTTTTGTTCTATCTGTTGTTGCTTTGCCTCTTCTTTGGCTTCTTGTATACGCCTAGCACGTTCAGTAACAATGCCAGACCAAGTGCCGTGACCAAACCTTTGGTCTACCATTACAGATACTTCATAAAGTTTTTCTGCCGCTAGCTTTGCATCTATCGTTTCTCTAGCTACAGAATTTATATTGAATTGATTAACACCAGATTTCTTGTTCCTAGCTTTCTGAGCCTGTTGCTCACCAAGAAACAAATCATCTATATGACTAGCTATCTCACCAATATCGTTAGCTGTACCAATGGCAGACTTGATGCCATCAACAGCAGATTTAACAAGAGCAATACCCGCAAGGGTTTCAGCTATCATCACGTTTCCGATACATAAAGTAAGCTCTGCCACAGACCACAACAAAAGACACAACAGCAGTAGCCAAAGCAAACCAGCCTGTTAAAGCGTTTACCCACAAAGGGGTAGTGATGCCGCCACCTATAATAGCTATGTCTGTATGAATGTCTTTCATTTTATAACTCATCAGGCCAATTACTGATTGGTGGTTTGCCAGTCGCCTCACCATCACTATCAACAGGAGTGTCGAACAAAGCCTTGAACGCATCAATGTCTGACGCATTGTCTATGGCTGTTTCGATTGTGCCAGAAGCAGTGCGAACAGCTGCACGATAATTTGTAACCGCTGTGCTTAATGTTTTATTGCTATCTTCCTGCAAGCGGATAACCATCCAGTCAGTTCCAGCCAATAATGAACCAGCCGTTACCTTTGTCTGAGCCTTATGCTGTGACTTCAGCCCAAGAGTTACGCCCTGTTCACCTGTCTCAGGGTCGGTCACAGCGTTACCATCATCGTCAACCCAGAGCGTGTCGTCTAAGTCACGAGCTACGTCAGCCGACCAATAGAACTTATTGTCAAATGGTGCTGGGTCATCTTCCCAGACAAGACCCTTGTCAGCTTTTGTGTCTGCATCCCACACCATCCAATTATACGGATGCTGGGTGCCAGCGGAATCAACCCAAGCCTTACCCGCCCGAATTATTTTGTTGTTATACTTCCACATAGTCCACTCCTATCGGGCGTTAGAATATTTAAAGGGTTGTTCGGCAAATGCTAAAAATATATGAGTATTGGAGGCACCCATATCCCCTGTGCTTGCACGAATTTTAAACCCGTTACTCAAAAAATCTACTTCGTTTCCTCGATTAGAAATTGTAGTTTCACTGCCAACGTCATTTGCGGCTAGTGAACGAGTGTTTCCATCGTTAGTAGGGTAAACTTTATTATCAGTTATCATCCAAAAACCTGACGCACCCGTTTCTTTAATCATGACCCAAGCTGGCCTGAACCCTGTGTGAATAAAGGTGCCGTCTGCATTTCCATTTCCTGTATAAACTCCAACTTTACTGAAACCTTCGACACTGTGGAAACAATAGGCCACGCAGTTATCTCCTGCGTCCATTGCATAGTCGTTATCTAAACTAAACACAGTGTTAGTAAAGGCTGGCATTGAAAAGTCGTCATTGATTTTAGCTGTAGAAGCATTTAATGAAAGATAATCTATAGTTCCGTCAACCGCAGTTGTGAACACATAGTGTGCACCTCCATTGTCAGTTCGATTGAACGTAAAGATTATTTCTGGTGGTTTAGTAAGCCCATGCCCCACCGTGTAAGCCGCTGCACCGCCAGTGTAAGTTGCTATACTAAAACCAGCTTCGGGATTTGCAGAAACTTGAGAGTCAACTGTTCCATTTTCATTGAGAGACGCAGAGCCGCCAGCAAGCCAGTTCCAAGCAACGTATGTAATAGACTGGTTTATGTTTGTACCGCTATCCATAGTAAAGCCGTTGGCGTCAAAGGACACAAGCCCATTTGTTTCTTCATCGTTAAGCGAATTTGAAGATATTGTTTTTGTTGGACCTCTTACAGAATCATGTAGTCTGTGGTTTGAATCATTGCTTCTTGACTTGCCCCAAACAAAATCTGGTTGAAACAGTAAAGATGTAATTGCTTTATCTCCGCTATTCCCTGTGTATAGCACCGTGTCAAAATACTCAGACCCATCAATTATGCTAGGCTCTGGCAGGTTGGCTGAACACAATGCGAGGAAGCCAGAAGGCGGCGCATAGAAAAAATCACCCTGCCCATTGGCATCAGACGCACTGGCAGAGCCGCTTGTTTTTAGGCCTGCAAAACTACTGTCTTGCCCAAAGTTAAAAGTGTGCGTACCCCCAGTTGAAGTTCTGTTTGTAATAGGCACAAGAATAGAACCGTCATAGTTGGTAATTGTTCCAACCTCACCTGAGCCGTTGGTTGGGTTGCCGCTATTAAAATAACCTCCGCTGTTACCTATCCAGACCTTGCCGTTGGAGGCATCAAAAGCAACTCGCAAAACATCATTTGCTGGATTTCTCGTGATGCCAGTCACAGAAGAGCTTCCATTGGAATTGACTACAGTATTGTAATAAACCACGCCTTGAGTATACGCAGTTGTTGATGTTGCTTTTGAGTTTTGTACGCCTACCCCAATAACCAGCCCATTTCCTGCCAGCGTTGACACAAACTCAAAGTAATATTTGCCACCGCCAGCACCACCAGTAACGCCTATACTGCCTTGTCGCCACACGTTGCTTGACCAAGCCGAAGAGGCGGTGACAGCTAAATTACCTTCTGCATATGTGACTGTTTGACCTGTTCTGACTAAAGGATTGTAGGTAGCAAAGTTATTAGTTGGGCTGTCTAGCACGATGTCTGAGGCAACAAGAGTAGGGCTACCACCACCCGAAACAGTGTAGTCATTGTCTTTACCCGACACATCATTGCCGATAGCACTGCTATTTGCAAAGTCGAGGTGAAATCCGTTAGTGCCAAACGTCAGGCCGCTTACGTTTTTCGGCACCCATATGCCGTCCTTCGTTTCACCGAAGCTAGCGGGTAATGCGGCAGTACCATCTAAGTAACAAAGCTCTGCTATGTATCCATCATAGCCAGCAACGCTTGCGGCAGTGGCTTGTCCAATTTGATGTTCTATGTCTGTAGTCCAAAATTCAAAATCATCATTCTGGTCATAATAAGTAGCGGTACTAAATGAAGTAATTTGAGAGCCATTTACATAAATTTTTATTCGATTTGTATCAGTTGATTGGGCAGTGTCTATTACATATTGAATATGATACCAAGCAGACACATCACGGAAAACTTGTGTTGTAACAAGCAACAGAGTATTAGTACCACTCGACGCAACTTCTATGTAGAGTGTGTCGTCGTTAAAGAAACCAGCTTTAAAATAGTTAGAACCGTCACTTCCCGCACCATAAAAAGTATTCGTTGCGCCTAGCTCACCCCGCTTAAACCAACCAGAAAGAGTGAAAAGCCTACGATTTCCAGCACTGCCATAAGTCTTGCTTAACTTAGGGCTATCGCCATCCTCGAACCGCAAGCTCTGGTTTATCGTGTGCGGATAGAAGCCAGAGGCTGGGTTAGATAACCATGAATCAGAACTAAACATTAGCTGAACGCCAGCTGTGGTGCGCCTAACAAGATAGAGTTGTCTGCTTTGATAATGTAAGGCACAACATCATAAGCATTGTTCGTTGCTGAGATTGTTAATCCAGCACCGCCAGCGGATTCATAATCGCCATGCAAAGACAATGTTGCCGCACTGCCTGATGATGGATTGATAAAGATAATAGTGCCTGTCTGACCTATCTGGCTGGCCTCTGTGGTAGGCGCGGCTAATGTGTTAGAGCCAGCTGCTAATGTAATTATGAAGTTCTGATATGTGTCGAAGTCCAGCACACCGCTAGTTGCAGATAGAGCATCTGTATAAGTTGATGGAACCTGCGCCTTAGTAAAGGTGTTCTGGTCGCTTGTCTTAACTACAACGCCCTGCAAACTCACTGCACCAGATGACACTGTAAAATCAGCAGTCGCAAAAGAAGCTATGCCTTTGTTAGATACAGTTGCATCCTCTCCAGCAATAGTAAGTGTGTCAGTTGCGGATACAGTAGCATCAATGCCCTCGCCGCTAGTTATTGTAAGAGTATTGCCATTGTCGATAGACTGCGTTGTAGACCCGTCTGTAAGACTAAATGCGCCAGATGCATCTACACCTGAGTAACTAAAGTCAACTCTAATGCCATCAGTATTACTAAATGATCCGTTAGAAACAACATGCGTAACTGGCACCTTAGTATAGCCAGACGCATCAGTTACAGCACCAGAAACTTTGAACACTGCAAAAGTAGATGCTGTTCCTTCTTTCTCAATATGAATGATGCCACGGGCCGTTGCGTTTGATATATCGTCAAAGCTTTGAACAAAACCGCTAATATCAACTGAGTTATCCTCAACATCATCTATATACAAAATGCTTACACTGCTTATTGTACCGTTGTTAAATGCCAACTTACCAGCACCAGGGTCTGCATCAGAAGTGGCTGAACTCCAAGTCATCTGCAAGCCAGCACTATTACCTGTTGCTCCTGTTGCACCTGTAGGAATACCTAGTGCTAACGCTAAAGCACCAGTTGCGACTGTGTAAGTGGCTGATGCTGTAGGGCTACCACCAACAGACACAGATGATGCTGTAGCTGACACAGTATCAACCTTGCCCTCAGTAACAGAAAGCTCACCACTACCGTCAAAACCAAGTATTTTGTTAGCTCTAGCTGTTGCTCCAACGGTAAATTCCGTAGATGTCATAGTGTTTGTACGAGAAATCTTGATAGATCTGCCCTGCTCCTCTGCAATTTCTTGAGCAATAAACGTTAGCTTATCAAGAGCGTCTTCATGCGAGGCTGCTGGGAAAGGATCGTTAGGGGTATAATCAGTTGTTTGAGTTTGTGCCGTTGATCTTAGCAGAACAACAGTCTCTCCATCCGCAGGAGCAGAACCGAATGTAATATTTCCGCCAGTTGCTACACCGACATTCGAAACCGTGTAATGGGTTGTCTTTGTTTTGACAGCTTCAGCACCAGTAGAATCGGTTTTAATAATGACAGTAATATCGTCATCATCAAATATCTTAAAGTCATACGGAAAGACAGTAGTGGTGCCGTCACCGTCTCCACTTTTCTTTGTTGTAACGCTACTAACTGTCATGTCTATCTCCGTGTTGGCCTATTATATCAAAAAATAGAGTTGTGTGAAAGGATCTTAAAACCTTACCGCTGTCTGGCTAGGAGGGAAATAAAATGTTTGGTCTGTATCTTTCTTCATTCTTCTTTCCATCCTGCGTAAATATCCAGGGTTTACATGCTCCATCATTCCGTGAATAAATAAATAATCTAAGGCTGTCTTTGTATAGAATAAGTTAATTCCAGGGATGTTACTCTTTGCAAACTGTACGCTGTTCTTCAAAATTGCATCAGGATCTCCAGACTTAACACTACCGTATATCTTGTCTATCTGCTCAATAGAACCAAACGTAGGGCCAGACATTGTTTGCAAAAGACCTCTGCCAAATTTCTGATGTTCTCCAAACAGCACATCTCCGTAAATGCCTAACCCGCCACCTTGAACAATAGCTCTTGTTAAAAGTTTAGGGTTTAACCCATACTCATCGCCAAACACTTCTTCTGGTGACTTGCCTTTCATAATGTCTTTCATGGTGACTGACAGGTAGCCCATCATAGTTGTGCCAACCATCATTTGAGCCACCCCAAACAGGCCACTCTTGCCTTCTTCAATTCTTGCGTAACGCTGTCTCTGTGCGGCCTTAGTTACATAAGTAACAGGGAAAGCCTTAAACTGCATAAACGCTCTGATAGCCTCACCAAGCACAGTGCCACGCTCAGTGCCTACATTCATGTAAGCTCTTTCTTTGGCACCTGGGGTTGGTATAGCAGTCTCAGCCGAATCGGTTATATACATAGAATATTTTGCCATAAGGTCATTCTTGTACTTGTCGATAGCTGCTTTGGTTGCTGTCTTAACAGGGCGTTTTCTACCAGCGTTAGTCTTAGCTAAAGCAGCCGCCTCTATGACATTGGTGGGAATATTATCTACTCCACCAGCAAACATATAAGCCCTGCCATCCGCCGCAGTCATGTCCATTTGCCGCAACACATCCCACTCAGCTTCGTTTATGTCATATCTTTGTAAGCTGTTGCGTGTTCTGACGTTTAGTTCAGAAAATTGATTGCCTTTATAAGTGGCTAAATCGGCGGCTAACAGTTTAGCTACACCTGATTTCTGGTCATCGTTCCAAAACGTCATAAGGTTTAATCTAAAATAATGTTGTTGCGCTTTTCCTATTGTCCCAGGCAAACTATCATTAGAACCAAACCTAGCGTGTGTACTTCCCATCGCGCCTTCTATACCTACACCCAAAAGATAAGCCAATCTTTTCTGGTCTTTGCCTTTGAAGCGAGAGAAAACAAACCCAAGAGATTTAGCGTAAGAACCAAATATCCCTCTGTCTGTGTTGCTATTTATAAATGTTGCGTTTGTAGCAATATCACCGAATGACGAAATAGTTGCTGCGCCTAGCTTTGCCATTGATTGTATCATTCGCCAACCAGACGCAAGGCCAGCAAAATCAGCCCCAAACAATATAGGTCTACTAGACCCTCTTGCCTTTGAACTGCCATCTATTTCTTTAAATTGGTTTCTTAGGTTAAAATCTTTTACTGAGTCTAAAACCAATACATTCCCAGCGTTGCCAGATCTTACATCGTTCAAAACTCTATCAAACATTGCTGTAGGGTTTGTCCCAAAAACTTCCATCAACCCAATGGACTGTGCATCATGGTCAATTCCAGATATGACAGCATCAACTAGGCTCATGCGAGTGTACTTTTTTGAGTATTCATAAGCAGCAGTGCCGTTCTCAAAGTGTATTGTACGGCTCTGGCTTAATTTCTTAGCCATGTTTGATGGCCCTTTGAAAGCTCCAACAGGGTCAGCAGAATTAATGTTTGGGTCTAACTTTTGGTGTTGCCCTGTAACAAGATTGCCCCACATATCACTAAGAAACATCTCGTCAGTGTATGGAACTTTTTTCCCGTCAATGGTTGTGAATGATGGTTTATTGTCAAAAGTTTTTCGGCTTAACCTATTAGGTTCAAGCATGTAGTCTACCCATTCTTTTTTTGATACCTCTAGCTCGTCTGCTGTTTTAGCACCTTTCCTTAATAAAATTGGGTCATGCCCCTGACGAACAGCGTAGTTCTCTAGCTCCGCAATAACAGTGCCATGCAAGTTTTTCCTATCAAGACGAACTTTTTGATGAGC
>Ga0307488_10002789_pt1 | contig 14705 bp, 9 predicted proteins | sample SB02metaG_FD_202248 | JGI IMG/M metagenome (GOLD analysis project Ga0307488, IMG submission 202248) | Sea-ice brine microbial communities from Beaufort Sea near Barrow, Alaska, United States - SB 0.2 | ecosystem: Environmental > Aquatic > Marine > Coastal | place: USA: Alaska | collected 2017-05-06 | reverse complement strand
GATAGCAGCAGGCACCCGACCCGATGCACCAGACATCCGGCCGTCCGTCACGAGCGCGACCTTGAATCCCCGCTCTTGTAATATCCCTAGGTGCGGGGTCAACTTGTGCAACTCTGGCATACCGTTACTGCGAGGACCTTGGAAGCGCACCACGACAATCACGTCACGCGCCAACTCACCGGCATCAAACGCCACGGCGATATCATCCTGACAATCAAACACGCGACAAGGCGCCTCAACGCGACGATGTTCCGCTGCGACGGCAGAGACCTTGATCACGCCCTCGCCAAGGTTACCTTTTACCAGCCGAAGTCCTCCCTCAGCATCAAACGGTTCACTCACGGTTGTCAGCACGTCAAGACGCTTAGATGTCTCGACGTGATCGCGCCAATCAACGCGCTCACCATCGGCGCTCAGCGTCGGCTCGCACTCATAAGCGCCTAGTCCATCGCCCATCAACGTCACAACGTCTTCGTTCAGCAGGCCCGCGCCGCGTAGTTCACGCACAAGAAAAGCCATACCCCCCGCGTCCTGAAAATCGTTGATATCCGCATCACCATTCGGGTATACACGCATGAGCAAAGGAACCACACGAGACAAATCATCAAAGTCTTGCCACGTCAGCGTTATCCCGGCGGCCTCCGCCATGGCCAATAGGTGAAGAGTATGATTTGTCGACCCACCCGTCGCCAGCAAGCCAACAATGGCATTAACAAAAGATGCCTCGGTAACGATTTCAGTCAGGGGCTTCGGATGCGAAGCTGCGGCGGTCGCGCCAATAACTTTAAGTACGGCCTCGTTAGTGAGCGCCGATCGCAAGGCGGTGCCCGGATTCACAAACGATGCACCCGGCAATTGCACACCGAGCATTTCCATAAGCACCTGGTTACTGTTCGCTGTGCCATAAAAAGTACAGGTGCCAGGGCTGTGATAGGACGCAGACTCTGTCTCTAACAGCTCTTCCCTCGTCGCCTTGCCTTCGGCAAAACGTTGCCTGACGCGCGCCTTATCTTTGTTGGGAATTCCAGATGGCATGGGCCCGGCCGGCACAAACACCGCCGGCAGGTGCCCAAACTGCAGAGCGCCGATCAACATGCCCGGCACGATCTTGTCGCACACACCCAGACACATGACCGCATCAAACATGTTGTGGCTCAGGCTGATCGCTGTTGCCATCGCAATTACATCACGACTGAAAAGGCTCAGCTCCATACCGGGTTGACCCTGAGTGACACCATCACACATGGCAGGCACGCCACCCGCCACCTGAGCCGTCGAACCCACTTGACGTGCCAGCGCCTTAATCTGATCTGGGTAAGCGGCCATAGGCTGGTGGGCCGACAACACATCATTGTAGGCAGTGACGATACCGATATTGGCGCTCTGCATCAGGCGAATCGTCTGCTTGTCGTTTTCTCCGCAGGCAGCGTAGCCGTGAGCAAGATTTCCGCATGACAGGCGTTGCTTGGGTGGATGCTGCGTCATGGCATCATCACAGAGATCAAGGTACTCCTGTCGGCCCGCCCGACTGCGGGCCTGAATCCGTGCTGTGATTGCTTCAACCTGAACATTTAACATGCTTACTCTCCAATACTGATCGCCTGCTTAAGGCGCTTGCCTGATGTGTTTAACGCTCATCTTCCTGTGGATTAATGATCACGACATTTGCGGAGCATAGTAAATCTCTGTGGGAACTTGTGTTTGCTGCAAAATGGCCCGCACCGGCATTTCTGCCACCGGACCTGGCTTCAGCGCAGCCTCAAGCACCGGCATTTTAGCTTCGCCCACCATATGCAGAATAAGCAGATGTGCTTGCAACACGGTCCCCAGCGTTAGGGTCACCCGGTCGCAAGGTGCCACCAGTGGTCGCACCGCACCACAAATCGCTGGACTGTCGACGTCCATCACCTGCGCCAGCGTCTCAGCTCCCGGATGCCAAGAAGCGGTGTGGCCATCTTCACCCATACCCAAGACAACAACATCCAGCGGAAATAACGGCTGCGCCGTCGCCAACAGTTTTGTTGCGACGGCATCGACACAGGCAAAAGCATCAACGCCAGGCTCCTTAAGCGACACAAAACGGGCCTCACTCGCCTGGTTCTGTATAAGATACTCGCGCACCAAACGGGCGTTAGATTGCATGTCAGTCTCATCGACCCAACGTTCATCCACCAACGTAATCTGCACGTGCTGCCAGTCGATAGCCTGCCTTGACAGAGCCTCGAACAGCGACTTAGGAGTACTACCACCCGAGACGGCGAGATTCGCATGACCACGCGCGGCAATAGCTCGCACAAGTGTTGCAGCGATCAATGGTGCCAGATCGGCAACCAGTGCTTGGTTGTCAGGGTAATGATGCGTACTCATGCGTTATCGATTCCCATGGGCTAGTGTTGAAATAAATTGATGATTCATTGAATCAGACTTGTATCTCATGCCAATTACGCCCGTCTTTTGCAATCAAAGAAACACTCTCTGCCGGACCAAAGGAGCCGGCTGTATAGGTCATGGGTTTTTGTCCCGTGTCTTTCCAGCCTGCAACAATCTGGTCGACCCAATTCCAGGCGACTTCTAATTCGTCGGCGCGCATGAAGAGCGTTTGATTGGAGCGCATGACATCGAACAATAAGCGCTCGTAAGCATCAGGAACGCGTTTATTGGTAAACGCCTCTGATAACGCCAACTGCAGCGTGACAGTTTCCAGCGGCATGGACTCATCAAGGCCCGGTACCTTGTTAAGCAACTGCAAGCTGATGCCGTCGTCGGGCTGAACCTTTATCACCAGCTTGTTCGGTGAGTTTAACACCAGCTGGTCAGGGAAGATGGCATGGGGAACATCTCTGAACTGAATGACAATCTCGGAGTAACGCGCGCCTAAGCGTTTGCCGGTGCGCAAGTAAAATGGCACCCTGGCCCAACGCCAGTTATCTATTTCGGCCTTGATGGCGACAAAGGTCTCTGTTCGTGATTCTGTATTGGCGCCCTCCTCCTGACGATATCCAGGCACTGCCTCACCGGCTACCGCGCCAGAAGAATATTGTCCACGGACTGTTTTTTTCAAGACCGAGTTACGATCAATCACCTTCAGACAATTGAGTACCTTGAGTTTTTCGTCATGCACCGCCGCGGCATCAAACCGTGCGGGGGGCTCCATAGCCGCCAAACAAAGCAATTGCATCAGGTGATTTTGCATCATGTCGCGCAAGGCACCCGCCTCGTCATAAAAGTCCCAACGACCCTCGATACCGACAGTCTCAGCGACAGTGATCTGAACGTGGTCGATAAACTTGTTACTCCATAAAGGCTCAAACAGGGAATTGGCAAAGCGCGTTACCAGCAGATTCTGCACGGTCTCTTTGCCCAGATAATGATCGATTCGATAGACCTGACTCTCGTCGAAGATCGACGTCAAACTGTTGTTGATCATAACGAAAGAATCACGACTGTGCCCCAGGGGCTTCTCTACCACGATGCGTGTATTCGGCCGCACCAGTCCAACAGCCTGCAGACTCTCACACACAGGCTTGAAGATTGACGGTGGCGTGGCCAAGTAAACAATGAGATCTCGATCGGGGTCTTCGAACTCATGACTGTTCAGGGTTTCTAAATCCTGTGGATTGGTGGCATCCACGGAATGATAAGAGACGCGTTGGCAAAAGCGCTCACAGATTTGCTCGTCGAGCTTGTCACCGACAAACTTTCGCAAACTAGCCTTTAGACGCTCACGAAACTCGTCATTGGTATGCGGGTTACGAGACACGCCCACCACTTTCATGCAATCTGACAAGGAGCCACTCTTGTCCAGATGATACAGCGCCGGATAAAGCTTTCGGAAAGCTAGGTCTCCCTCACCACCAACGATCAACAGGTCACAAATCATGATTATTCCTTTTTGCGTAAACGCAAATTTACAGCGAACAGGTTGATAGCGCGCTGAATAAAAGCCCTGTTTCTACAACATTTTTGCTAACTAACGGGTTAAGCACAATTAACGTCCTGCTACTTGTCAGCATTCAAGCTGCGATTAAACCGCACTCAAACCAAAGCCGCGCTCAAAACCTGGCCCTGACAGAGACGGCCAAGCAAACGACAAACGTCCTGTAAACGCCTTATCGCCAAATAGAACATCGGTGATGCCCGCACCTTCCGAGCCCGGCAACCAGGCCGCGACGAACGCCTGGCTGGCGGCCATTTCCGGGTCAACCAGCAGCGGCCGGCCAGAAATCAGCACGACCACCACAGGGACACCCCGAGCAATAATGTTTTGTATTGTCTGCAGATCCTCTGGGTGCAATGTCGCCAACTCTAGGGATCGCCCGTAAGGCGCCAGCACTTTCAGTGATCCGTTGATCTTAGATCCTGACTCGACAACCTGATTCTCGTCCGGGCGAATATCACCCATTCCCTCAGCATAAGGATGCTCGCCGATAACAACAATCGCCACATCGTGGGCGTCTGGGTCAGCTTCAATACCATCACCCTGGGCTGATAGGATCGCTCTCGGCGCACTGGCCTTGACCGCGCTCCACACGGAGGTGGCACCGGGTAATGCATCAGGGCCTGTCTGACCCTGCCAAGCTACGGTGAAGCCACCGGCTAGCGCGCCAGTATCATGCGCAAAGCGGCCGGCAACCAAAATCGACGCCTGTTTGCTCAAGGGCAAAATCTGCGCGTCGTTTTTGAGTAACACCTGAGATTGCGCCACGGCCTGGCGTGCGACTAGGCGATGTTCTGCCGAACCAAACAGTGCATCCCCAGAGAAGGGGCGCTCACTGGGACGCGGTCGGTCAAACAGGCCATAACGGAATTTTACGTTGAGGATACGGCGCACAGCATCGTCGATACGAGACTCCTGCACGCGACCGTCCGCTACCAACGAATGCAGGTTAGCAATAAACTCCTGCCACTTATCGGCAATCATAAACATGTCGATGCCTGCGTTGACCGACAACTCAACAGCCTTTAGATAGTCATCATCGAGATAATCAATCCCATCCCAATCGGAGATGATGAAGCCATCAAAACCTAACTGTTGCTTGAGCACCTGCGTCAACAGATGATGATGGCCGTGACACTTGTCACCGTTCCAGCTGTTGAACGACACCATCACCGTGAGTGCACCCTGCTCAAGCGCGGGCAGGTAAGGGGCTATGTGCGTGTCGCTTAATGTCTGCCAATCGATAGCGGTGTCACCTTGGTCGATACCAAATGAGGTACCGCCATCGCCAACCCAGTGCTTGATGCAGGCCACAACAGAGTGCTCTGCGAGCTCACCCTGCAAGCCTTTAACAAAGCGCCCGGAATAACGACTCACCAGCGCAGGATCACTACTGTAGCTTTCATAAGTTCGACCCCAATGTAAGTTCTTGGCCACAGCTAAGGTCGGCGCAAAGGTCCACTCGACACCAGCTGCCAGCACCTCACGGGCAGTCACCTCGGCAATACGTTCAATGAGGTCAGGGTCATTCATAGCCCCAAGGCCAATGTTGTGCGGGAACACGGTGGCCCCTAGGACATTGTTGTTACCGTGAATTGCGTCCACACCATAAATCAGCGGAATAGCCAGATGCTCGTCATCGGCGTCCATTGACGCGGCCCAATAAGCATCATTCATCTCAACCCAGTCCTGAGGGCGATTACCCGCCGGCGCTGAACCGCCGCCACTCAACACCGAGCCCAGATGGAACTCCTTGACCTGCTGGGGACTGACGACCATGCGTTCGGTCTGGGTCATCTGACCGATTTTCTGGGAGAGCGTCATGCGAGCTAGCAACTGCTCAACGAAATCAATGTGCGTCATACCCTATCCTCCTTACTTGTACTTGTTGTGTAGATTATTTTTTGACGTCAGGCTCGCCGACATAAAATGGAATGTTTCCGTGGGCTGCTCCGCCGCGACCGTCATAGACATACGTAAACAGTCGGTAGGCGCCCGGCTTTGCTGGCGCATTAATAGTCATGCTCGCCCCCGGTGGTGTCAGCATCAGATCCGGCAAGTCATCAATAGCATGTTCAAAATCGCCACCTTCCTGCTCAGCTGAGCTTTCTGGCTTGATACTCCACACATAGGTCAGGGGCTGTTTTTCGGGATCGACAACATCGAACAACGCTGAATAGGTTTGACCTGGTTGCAAGTAGATACCATCAACTGCAACGCGACCATCAAGGGTCAAGCTGGTGACGCGCGGACTTTGGTTCAGCCCGTTGCCTGAGTTCCAAGCTTGCGCCAGCACGTCGATAGCTTCTGTTGCCTCGCCGGTTTCTGTGAACATGCCATACCAGGTAGGCGTACGTTCTTGCTTCTGGCCCCACAAAAACACGTAACTGCCGAGTAGTTGTTGTGAGTTGGCGGCGATCACCTGCCTATAACTCTCACGATAGTGTTTCGCCTTTTCACTACTGTTAGGCTCTATCGGTGCTCCCCAGGGTGTCTTGCCCACTTCCCAATGACCGATAGCGCCCCATTCGGTGACAAAGTAGGGCAGGGAATAGCCAGCTTGCTCAATGTATAAGGGCAGTTTCAGCAGCGCGCCATACAGTTGGATACTCAGAAAATCGATATCCGCGGCACGACTAGACACGAGCGTGGCCAAGCTTGCGTCAAACCCGGCAATTGTCGTCGTTGTTGGATGATAGGGATCCAGCGCATGAATCATCTTCGATAGGTCATTGACCGCATCATAGACTCGAGGATTTTTTAACCCCATGTTAAGCTCGTTACCAATCATCCAGCTCAGCAACGCTGGGTGATCTTTGTAGGCAAGAACAGCTCGCTTCGCCTCGGCATATTGCGCCTGCACCTGCATGGGATCGCTATAGTCAAAACCCAGGCGCTCTCTGTCGATGTTCAGACACAGAGAAACCGTCAGGCCTAGACTATGCGCCTTGTTCAACATCGCCAGACCTTTTGTGACATCTGTTTCTACATGCCAGGTACGAAAAGAATTGCCGCCGTAGGCTGCAAGAGACTCCATGCGCGTGACATCCAGCCCGGCCCCTTTGACGACATAAGGCTCGCCGTCACGCAGCAATTGATAACCATCGGCAGTCTTTTCGATCGAGACTCTGACCGGTGACATCGTCGTGACGGGATTCTCTGGCGCGGAGATAGCGCCACTGATGGCGGCGGCCACAACGGATTGTGAGCCGGCCAGCAAGGTCATCAGCAAACCAGACAGGGGCCAGAATCGGGCCGATCTTTTGACGTTTGAGTTCATGCGGATACCAACTCCATTTCCAGTTCTTCCAGCGAACGGCCGCGGGTCTCGGGCAGCAGCCAGGCAATCAGCCCCAGGCCCAGCAGTGCAAATACACCAAACAACGCAAAGGTCATGGCGGCGCCCAGGGTCGCCAATTCTGTAGGGAATATTAGCTGGACTAAAAAACTCATCAATGAGTTCACTAACCCTGCCACTGATATCGCCAGGGCGCGCACATGATTAGGGAATAGTTCGGAGAATAGCACCCACATTACCGGACCTAACGACATGGCAAAGCTGGCAACGAACCCGAGAATGGCAAGCAATATCAAGCCCGCATCTAATTCGATAGCGGCTTTGCCTAGATCAGCACCATGCTGCGCGTACCAGTCAGCACTTGCCACCTGAATGACGGCGTCACGGAAGGCTACGTCGGAGTCAAAGGTTTGTCCCACCAGTAACTCCAACCCCGGCGCTGTCGCCATATGAATTTTGGTATCGTCCGACCCAAGGGTGTAGGTCGCTGAACCAAAGCCGTAAGCCAGCAAAAACATACAAAGGGTAATGCCCGAGACGCCCATCAGCAGTAGGGGTCGCCGGCCTAGCCTGTCAATCAACAACATCGCGACGATCGTGAACACAAGATTGGTGAGGCCCACAAGTACCGCCTGTAAAAAGGCGGCATCAGCACCGATACCTGTCTGCTCAAAGATCATCGGCGCGTAAAAGAAAATGGCGTTGATGCCTGTAATTTGCTGCAATATTGCCACCACCAGACCGATAACCATGACCGCACGCAGAGACGGATGTAAGAGTTTTCGCAGGGGGGCCGCCGACAGTGCAGCCTCACGGCCACTGGCTTTGTCACTGTTCAGGCTGGCACGCACGGCATCGATATCCAGCGCCGCCTGGGTCGCACCACTGGTTAGCGTCATCACCTCAAGGGCCTGCGCTTCCCGTTTTTGTAACATCAACCACCGAGGGCTTTCCGGCACAAACTGCAATCCTATGAGGTATAGCAATGCCGGCAACGCCTCAATACCCAGCATCCAGCGCCATTGCCACGCGTCAACGTTCAGCGCCTGGCTCCAACCCGCCTCGGATTTTGATAACTGCAAAATGAGATAGTTGGTAAAAAAGGCCACGGTGATACCAATCACAATGTTCAGCTGGTTGATAGACACCAGTCGGCCTCGCTGGGCGGGCGGCGCAATTTCTGCAATATACATGGGCGCCAGAATCAAAGCAGCACCGACACCGATGCCGCCTAGCATTCGAAAGGCAACGAGACTCTCGTAACCTGGTGCCATAGCAGACCCCAGAGCCGAGACAATATAGCAGGCCGCCGCCCACTTAAGGACAGCACGACGCCCGAACTGGTTGCTCAGGGGGCCGGCCGCGAGCATCGCTAGCGATGCAGACAGAGACAAACAGGCAACTACCCAGCCTAATTGCAGGCTATCAAGAGCAAATTCTACTTTAATAAACCTGACGACCCCGGAGATCACCGAGGCGTCAAATCCCATCAGGAAGCCACCCAGGGCAACAATCATCGCAGTACGAATCGTAAAAACTGTTTCGGCTCTCATCAGGCAGCTCTCTTTAGTCTCTCTCAATAATGGGACAACATCGACAACGGACGACCGCAGCGGTGCAGTGCTTGCTCAACGTGACTGTTTCAAGCAACAGCCTGACGCGTATCTTTCTCAATCCTGATTTCGCTCAGAGACATCTCAAAGGTGCCTTCAGTCCATAGCAAGAAGGGCGTTGTCAGCTTCCTCGCCGCAAAACCATTGTGCGAGCCTGTCGCCAACGGAATTTCGACAGTGTGCCACTCGCCCTGAACCGCGCTATGCATTATTGATGTGATATCAAACTCTTGAGTGTGAGGGTAGCCACTTTCTTGTCGCAGTATCACTTTCGACGTCGGTGCTGCATGCACACACAAGGTCAGGTGCAGACTTGTGGCACTGTCAAACAAGACAGAACAATCGACCTCAACATCAGATGCGAGGAGTAGCTGCCCGGCGCCCCCCGCCCAGCAAATGCGACGGGCATCTTCCTGCCTCTGCCAGTCGGTGGTTTGAATCTCTACAACGCGATGCTCGCTGGTGGTCGTGCGACCCTTAACAGGTATGTGCCAGCTTCCGGCGTCACCAACATACAATTTGAACGGTGGCACGGCTCGCAGATCGAACACCTTCAACTCATCAACAGGCATCTGTATCCGAGTCGTGTCGATTTCACTGAGCTCGCTCCCCAAGTTGACATTGTCGCTGTAGCGCAAACCAAAACCTAGCGGGAACAAGGGATCATAGTGCTCGTCGCCAATATTCAAGATCAGCTGCTGCGGATCACGGGGCCAGGAAAAGCTTAAGGACCCGACAAAATCACAACCTTCCTGAGCAAACAGTAAATCTGCCAGACCCTGACATTCCGTACCCGGTAACCAAGCCGCGATAAACGCCGCTGACGCATTCAGCTCAGGATTGGCCCACATGGGTCGGCCGCTCAGAAAAATCGAGACGACCGGCACGCCTGCTGCGGCCAGCGATCGCAGTTGCAATAGATTACCCCAGTGGGCAGATGAGAAACTCAGATGCTCACGATCACCCTGGCCCTCAGCATAAGGGTATTCACCAAACACCATGACCACAGCGTCGAAACCAGCGCTCGATTGCGCATCTTCATCCAAGGTGGCAGAGCCCCCTGCATGAGACACGACCTTGTTGATGGCCGTAAACACAGACGTCGCACCAGGAAACTCGTCGTTGCTGACCTCGTCGCCTTGCCAGGTCACAGACCAGCCACCGCACTGCATCGCTATGTTGTTGGCAGCAGGCCCCGCAACGAGAATTTTTGACGTCGCGTTCAAGGGCAATACAGCAGCATCATTCTTCAGCAACACCGCCGACTCACGCACTGCTTGACGACCCAACTGCCGATGTTCATCGCAACCGACCCACTGCTGTTGGTTCGCTACTGCACGCGCAGAAGGCTTGTTGGGAAATCGCAGCCCGGCTCGGAGTTTAACGCGCAAAATACGTCGTACGGCGTCATCTATGCGAACCTCAGTAATCGCGCCTGCTTCCACCGATGACACCGTATTATACAACAGCCGGCGCCAGTCTTCCGGCGCCATGAGCATATCGATACCCGCATTGATCGCTTCTTCGCCCTTCACATTTGACGAGGCAGCGAGTTGGCCATGACCATTCCAGTCACTCACAATAAAGCCATCAAAACCTATCTGGTCTTTTAAAACGGTCTGCAACAGGTAACGGTGACCATGCATTTTGTTGCCTTGCCAACTGCTAAATGATGCCATCACGGTCTGGACACCGGCCTTGATTGACTCAAAATAACCACGCCCGTGCACATCGCGCAACGTCTGCTCGTCACACAGATTGTCGCCCTGGTCGACACCATACTCGGTACCGCCATCGCCTAGATAATGTTTGGCCGTTGCAAGAATGTGCGCTCCACAGAGGAAATCCGCCTGCCCGATCACGCCCTGATAACCTTCCGTCGCGGGGGCCGAAAACAGCTCAACCACATTCGGATCTTCGGAAAAACTTTCATAGGTACGTCCCCAGCGATCATCCCGGGTTACCGCAAGAGTTGGCGCAAAGGTCCAGTCCAGACCCGTCACCGCCACTTCAAGTGCCGTGGCCGCGGCAATTTGCCGCACCAGTTCAGTGTTGCGCGATGCTCCAAGGCCGATATTGTGCGGGAACAGGGTAGCGCCAAACAAATTGTTATTACCATGCAGCGCGTCAATACCCCAGATCAGCGGGGCAACAACGTGATTCTCAAGCAACGCATCGTGAAAGTCGTCAGCCATGACCAACCAGTCGCCTACGGTCGCTCGCTGGTTACTATGGGGCGGCGCGCCGCCGCCACTGAGCACGGACCCAATATGGAATTCCGCCGCCTCGGCAGGTGTTATGTAACGGATGTCTGGCTGGATCATCTGACCCACTTTCTGCGCTATCGACATACTATCCAGCAGCCCACTCACTTCTGTTTCAAGCGCTTCGTCGCATAAGCTAGCAGGTGCTACTTTGGGCCATTTAATATCGTTCATTGTCTCTCCCTCCTACCTGAGTCGTCATGACGACCCCAGCGGACACTATCCTTTGTTGGCGCCGTATCTTGGTGCGCCGCATGCCAAAAACATCGGGCAGTAGTGCATCGTGTCACCTCGACCCAAAAATGGCGTTCTTTATAAGCACCAATGACAGCGTTGTCAACTGCGCTGTCATTGATGCTCGCTTTCTCTTTACTGCCGTTCTCCAGGCTCAAAGGCCCAAATTCTTGCCCCCTTCCGAGCGCCTACAATTCAGGGTCCTACAGCCCTCCGTCACGGATGTAGACTCGCGTCTTGTGCGCCAACTTACCGCGGCGCACACGTCGAGCCCCGCACAATGAGCTCGCAATCAAACAAGCCGTGAGTCATCGGTTCATCGCCTCTCACCTGCCCTATCAAGGACGCGACCGCGAGGGCTGCCATCTCTGAGATGGGTTGTTTTACGGTGGTCAGGGGCGGCCATATGTGCGACGCCGTGGGCGTATCATCAAATCCCACAACCGACAAATCTTCTGGCACTTGCAGGCCCTGCTGACGCGCCACGAATATAACCCCTGCCGCCATATCGTCATTACTGGCAATAATCGCAGAAGGCCCCTGCGCTAGCGCCAGCAGACTTTCCCCGGCCCGGGCACCCGAATTAAAGTCAAACCGACCCTCACGCACCAGGTTCTCGTCATAATCCAATCCCGCCTCACGCAAGGCTTGTACATACCCTTCAAACCGCAGCTCCGAAGCCCCATGACGGTGATCGCCCTTGATAAAGCCAAGCCTCTTGTGTCCCAAATCCAGCAGATGACTCGTCATCTGGCGACTTGCCACTTCATCTGCAGAGCGCACGACGATCGCGCCTTTGTGATCCTCACGAGGGGCGATCTGTGCATAGGGGATCGCCTGCTCGCCCAGATAGCGGGTCAATGCGTCAACATCTCCCAGTGGAGGCGGCAAGATAATGCCATCGACCCGGGTCTGGGCGACAAACTGACGAACAACAGAAACTAAGTTCGCATCCTCAGATCGACAGGGCTTGAGTAACAATGAATAACCGAGTTCACCGCAGGCCTCAAAGGCACCATCTAGAACGTGCTTGAGATAACTGAATTCATGCGGATTCTCATAGACCAGACCGATAGAATAGGAGCGGCTACCCGCCAATACTCGCGCTGAGTGATTTGGTTCGTAGTTCAAGGCCAGCGCAGCCGCCTTAACCTTATCTTGGGTCGCTGGCGTCACATTGGGTGCCGCATTCATGACCCGCGACACCGTCTTGATAGAAACACCAGCCAGCCGGGCAACGTCGGTAATGGTTGCTAGCCCACCTCGCTTGCGTATATCTGGCGTCTCGTCTGAAGTCATGGCTTAAACATCTGCTGAAATTTTTGGATGCTGCGAGCGCGTCGACGCATCATGCCGCAACCTCGGCTGTCTGACCGCGACGCTCTTCTAGCTGCTGGCGTACGCCGTGTGCAAACTCCTCGGTAATGGGGTAGGTGGCAACAAACCAGATCGCGAGACCAGATGCGACCAACGGAATGAACAAATCAAACAGACGCATCAGCAACAAGGTTTGGGCCGACTGATCACCACCGAGAGCCACATCAAACCCGGTGCCATTAAGCAAAAACCCGCCAAGCGCCAGAGCCGCAGCCATGCCCAACTTCACCACCCACCAGTAAATTGAGCCAAACATACCCTCACGCCGCTCGTGAGTCTCTAGCTCATCAAGATCACAGACATCAGCCACCATAGATCCCATCAACGTAAATAGCCCCCCTAGCCCAAATGCAATAAAAGGCGCGGGAACCAGCAACAGCAACGGGTAGTCAGGGTCATAGCAAAACCACTTGAGCGCATAGCCGAACATCGACACGCCAATAGCAACAAAAAATGCCCGGCGCTTACCAATGATGGTGCCGAGCCAGGTAATAAAAAAGATCACACAGAAGGTCGCGACGGCAGAAACGGTGCCCGCCCAGCCGGCATATTCAGCGCCCATAGCCTGATCACCACCGAAGATGTAATAGATAATGACGTAAAATTGAAACGATGAGACCATCATAAAGCCATTGAACACTAAAAAGGTGGCGGCGCACAATTTTACGAAGGGCTTCACCTTGAGAGTAATCACGAACCCTCTGATGAACTCTTTCAGGTGCTTGTTGAACTGCTCTCCTGGCTTTTGCTTTATAGGGCTCGCATCGACACTCACGTTGACATCAACCTCGACCACAGGACTATCACTAAAACGCTCACGCAGGAAGATCGCCGGCAGCACACCGACGGCAATCACCAGCATGCCAATACCAATCGCCAGATAGCTGGCACCATCAACGATATCATCGAAATGCTCGGCCTGCATGATCAACAAAAACCAGGGGGATACCACATACGCCAGCTGACCCATAAAGTTCTGCACACCCATGAGGCGCGTGCGCTCATGGTAATCTGGCGTTAGCTCATAACCGAGCGCCACCCACGGCGTGGCGAACACTGTGTAGGCCAGATAGAACACCAGTGATCCAAGCAAGAAAAACCAGAAGTAAAATGACTCGCTGTGGCCACGGGGTAGTTGCCACAGCAACGCGAAGGTAATACCAGCGAGGATCGCTCCGACGAAAATATACGGCCTGCGCCGACCCCAGCGAGATGTCGTATGGTCAGACAGGTAACCCATAAGTGGGTCGGTCAAAGCATCTGTGAGCCGCGGCAGAGCTGCCAGCAAACCCACCAGCGCTGGATTCATGCCAAGCCCCAGATTAAGCACAATCAGCAATCCGCCAATAGCAGCTGCCAGCAGGTTATTAACGAAGGCGCCAATGCCATAGATCAGCTTGTTGACTAAGGTGATGCGGTCTTCAGGAGCAGTTTCGTAGTGGTGCGGCATACAAAAACCCTCAACTTTTTATTATTAATCCCCGCTTTCACTGCGCCGCTTTTTGTAGAGCGTCTGTTTGTAGAGCGTCTAAAAAGAGTGGCGGGCGGTGTTTTTCTTGCAGATTAACACAGCTTTGAGCGGAAATGACACCGCTGTCACAAAACCTACACAACTGTACCGACGCCTCTAGTGCGTTTGGCAGACCATCGCTGAGGGTGGTCCATCCCCAGCATAATCACTACACTGCTCATGACATCTCACCCCCGGAACTCGATCATGGATTATCTATCAGTCTCTGAAGCACAACACCATTCGGGCTTGCGCCTAGCCTTAACTCGCGGAGTACCCGGCCCCTGGAGCGAGGCAGCCAAGGCGGTCTTCGATCTGCGCGGCGTTACCTATCAGGCCGTTGAGCAACAAGGCGGGCGGGCTAACCCGGAGCTAATCGCCTGGACAGGGCACCGCAATGCGCCCATCGCGTTATACAACGACGAGCCGCCGCGGGTACGCTGGCTGGAAATTCTCGATTTAGCTGAACGTC
>Ga0307488_10002788_pt1 | contig 14714 bp, 10 predicted proteins | sample SB02metaG_FD_202248 | JGI IMG/M metagenome (GOLD analysis project Ga0307488, IMG submission 202248) | Sea-ice brine microbial communities from Beaufort Sea near Barrow, Alaska, United States - SB 0.2 | ecosystem: Environmental > Aquatic > Marine > Coastal | place: USA: Alaska | collected... | reverse complement strand
GCCTGACTAGTGTCGGCTTGCAATTGCAGGGCTGAGCTGACCAGTCTGCGTAAATTTTCCAGTTCGACAGGCTTGCTAATAAAATCGAAAGCCCCTGCCTTGAGCGCAGAGATGGCTGTTTCCACGCTGCCGTGAGCGGTAATCATAGCAACGGGAATGTGAGGAAATTCCTGTTGGATATACTGTACCAGACTGATGCCGTTGCCATCGGGGAGACGCATGTCGGTTAGGCACAGGTCTGGCTGCACCCGTGCAACAAGTTCTTTGGCTTCCTCAAGTGTGGCTGCGCTATGGGTTTGAAGGCCCATACGGCTTAGTGTGATATCCAGTAACTCTCTGATATCAGGTTCATCATCCACGATTAAAACGCTTTGGGTTGCCATTTAAAGAGCTCGTTGATTGATAGAGATACGGAAGCAGCTCTCACCTTTTCCAGTGAGTCGATAATCGAGATCCGCATTATTGATTTCACAGAGCTCCTTGCAAAGATACAGGCCCATACCGCTGCCTTCAGACATTGTGGTAAAGAAAGGCTCAAAGAGTTTAGCCCGATCGGCGAAGGCCACGCCACTGCCATTATCAATCATATTAATCTGATATTGATGAAGGGTGGAGTCAACGTCAATATGAATGCGCGCCGTTTCTTTCCCTGTTTCCTGTTTGCTGTGACGCAGCGCATTGTCCAACAAGTTACTAAAGATGCGTTGTAAATTCTCCGGGTCGAATTCGATGAGCAATTCTTTATAGTCACAATCGATGATGACTTCCGCCGGTCGGTTCAAGGCATTGAGATATTCGCGAACGAACGCACTTAACCAGGATTCCAGCAGTAGTTGCTCTGGTTTAGGTGGCTCGCGACGCGAAATTTGCATGACGCTTTCAACAATCTGGTTAACGCGCTCGCTGTGGTGTTGAATGATATCCGCCATGCGGCTGTCAGAGGGTGCAAGATCGGGTGATTCCTGCAGTAATTGGGCGGCGTGACTGATGGCCCCAAGCGGGTTGCGAATTTCGTGGGCGATACTGGCCGTGAGCCTGCCTAGCGAGTTGAGCTTCAGTGACTGTGCATGCTGGGTCACGGGTGTGTAGTCGTCCACGAAAACAAGGGACTCGTGATTAACGCGGGGCTGCAATTCTTGAAAGTTGGCAATCAGCGGATTGCCCCCCTCTGCGACTGTGAATGGCGTAGCCCGATGCCTGCCAGAGTGTTCCCACTGCTTGAACTGGTCCGCCAGCTTCACACAGTAGTCCTCCAGCTGCCCTCCCTGTTGCTCTGTTATCTGTCTCTCTGGTGTGAGTAAGCGCATAGCGGACTTATTCATGACTCGCACAAGGCCCTCGTTATTGACCAACAGAATACCTGTTTGCATATGCTGCACTATTTGTTCATTGAGTCGCTGCAGATTATAAAGGTCGCTGGAACGGTTGCGTGCCAACTCTTCGGCCCGACCTAGACGGTGGGCGATCGTCTGCACCATTAGCGCCACTCCAAAAACAAGCAGCCCCAATAGTCCCGCAGGGAAAAGTGATCCGATATTGAGAACGTCCCGCATTATTAACCAAGCGGTATCCAGCAAAATAGCCAGAACACTAACAGCCGCAACCAGCATAGCGAGCTTTCGATTCGAAATAAGGACGGCGCTGGCGGCCACGGTAATCACGAGTAATGCGGGAAGTCCGCTGGTCATTCCACCGCTAGAGTCGGCCAATAAGGTGATGGCGACAATATCCACCAGAAAGACCAATAACATCAGCGTCTGGCTTTCATTAAGTCGTGTAGACAGAGAACCCACTAGAGGAATGCTGGTGGCCAGATAGACCAATGCTGCCGTTGTATATAAACCAGGGCTAAGCGAGCCTACTAACGCGCGCGTGCTGGGGTTTACCAACATAATCAGCAAAACAATAGAAAGCAGGGAGCGATAGGCCACATAAACGCGGAACAGTGCGAGGTTTTGATAGCTCTGCGAGTGGACTTCAGGTTGGATAAGTAGGGCTGGGCGATTCACCGTGCGCTGGCCTGTTACTGCTTCTGTTATTGAGATTGAGTCTTAGTATAACAGGATTGTTTCAACGAGGGACTGGCTATAGGCGTCGCTTTTCCGGACAATACCGACCTTGTATTGTCACCGCCTGAGAGTTCCATGAGTATTTTGAATATCTTGATGGCCCAGATGAACACTCTAGTGGGTGATTTTGAAGGGAATACACAAAAAGTTATCGACGCTATAACCCTCGCTGAACAGATGCATGAGGCGCCGGTCGTTGTGTGCCCTGAATTAACATTGAGCGGTTATCCTCCAGAGGATTTACTGCTGCGCCCAAGTATCGCACAGAGGGTTGATCAGGCCCTCAATACTCTATGTGCCTCCATGACTGGCAGAGCACATGTGGTGATAGGTTATCCGCTGTGCGAAGACGGTATTCTCTACAATGTCGCCGGAGTCCTGCACCGCGGTGAAATAGTGGCTCAGTACCGCAAGCAGAGTTTGCCTAATTATCAAGTTTTTGACGAAAAGCGCTATTTTAGTCCGGGTGACCAGCCATGTGTCGTCAGTATTGAAGGTGTGATGGTGGGTTTGAGTATTTGTGAGGATATTTGGGAGGGATCTCCTGCCTGCCAGGCCGCTGATGCTGGCGCGCAGTTGTTGCTGAACATAAACTCCTCGCCCTTCCATCAGGGTAAGCGTGCCGAGCGTTGGGAAATTGTGGGCTCAAGTGCCAGGCAAGCCGGTATTCCGATCGTCTATGTGAATCAGGTGGGGGGTCAGGATGAGTTGGTGTTTGACGGGGGCTCTTTTGCGGTGACCGCCGATGGCGTTGTCGCAGCAGCTGCGCCACAGTTTGAGGAAGGCGTGTACTGGTTGCAGTTGGATTTCGGTGGCAGTACCGTCGGGATTGCCGGCCCTGACCTCCATCCCCCACTGGATGAATTGGAAGCCACTTGGCAGGCTTTGGCGTTGGGTGTTCGTGATTACGTTAACAAAAACCGATTTCCCGGCGTGATTTTGGGTTTATCTGGCGGTATAGACTCCGCTCTTACGCTCGCTGTGGCTGTCGAGGCGCTCGGTGCAGAGCGGGTAGCAGCCGTGATGATGCCCTTTCGGTACACCTCGCAGATGAGCCTAGAGGACGCAGCTGAGCAGGCAAAAACACTCGGTGTTAAATACAAGGTGATTTCTATAGAGCCGATTTACGAAGCATTTGTGGATAGTCTGGCGCAAGAGTTCAACGATACCGAGCCCGACACTACCGAAGAAAATATTCAGGCCCGCTGTCGCGGTGTGCTACTGATGTCTATCTCCAATAAAAGAGGTGCGTTAGTGCTTACAACAGGGAATAAAAGTGAGATGGCGGTCGGCTATTCAACGCTTTATGGTGATATGGCCGGAGGGTTTGACGTGCTCAAAGATGTACCCAAGACCTTGGTATTCGATCTGTGTCGTTACCGGAACTCCCTGGGACCTTGTATTCCACAGCGTGTCATCGATCGACCGCCTTCTGCGGAGTTGGCTCCGGACCAGAAAGACGAGGACAGCCTTCCTCCCTACGATATTTTGGATCGCATTCTGGCCTTGTATGTAGAGGAGGATTGCAGTGCGGAGGCGATCATCGCCACAGGTCTGGACCGTGAACAGGTACTGCGAGTGCTTCGCCTGGTCGATGTCAACGAATACAAACGCCGTCAGGCGCCTATCGGTGTGCGGATTACGCGGCGAGGCTTCGGGCGTGACCGACGGTACCCCATTACATCCGGCTGGCGTCTTGGCGGCTAGTGCAACGCCGTGGGCTGTGCCAGATTAAATCTTCGGACGGTGATCGAACTGCGGCGGCTGGGGCGGATCAAGCAAACCCAATGAAGCCTGGTTTATCCAGGAACGTTGCACACCTCGCATAGTGTAATCACTAATGAACTGGCCATCTTTGCCAATGGCTGGGTAGTTGGGGAAGTTTGCAGCCAAGACCTTGATTGACTCTTCAGCGAGATCATCCATTCCAAGATAGATATAGCCCTGCGCCATGATGGCCAGTCCATCATCTACCGCAGGGGTGTGCTGAAAATTCTCCACGACAAATCTGCCCCGATTGACAGCGGCCAAGAAGGCACCCCGTCTCAGATAGTAATTAGCGACGATAATTTCGTGACGGGCTAGCAAGTTTCGCAAGGCAATCATGCGTGCCTCCGCGTCTGCGGCATACGGGCTATTTGGAAATCTGGCGAGCAGTTGTGCAAACTCGGCAAAGGCCTCTTTGGCCTGGCTGGTATCACGGGTGGTGGGGTCGGTGGGTAGGAAGCGGGCAAAAATGTCTTCGTTGCCAGTGTAGGCTGCTAGGCCTTTCATGTAATACGCATAATCGACATTGGGGTGCTGTGGGTGCAATCGGATAAAGCGATCTGCCGCCTCTACCGCCGCCTCATGTTCGTAGGCACTGTAATGTGCGTAAATAATTTCCAGTTGAGCCTGTTCGGCGTACTTCCCAAACGGGTAGCGCGCTTCCAGAAGTTGAAAGCTACGGACAGCAAGGTCGTAGTTGTCGCCGCGCAGATAGCGCTGAGCGTCATCGTAAATTTGCTGCTCACCCGCATCGGCAGCGATATCAGGTAATTCATCGTTGCTCGAGCAGCCGAAAAGGGCCAGGCTGAATAACAGGACGAGAATGTATTTCATATTTCCACCTAAGAGGCTTGCGCGAGCATGCTAAAATGGCAAGCAGCGCGAGTTGCATTGCTGTGGTATTTAACCACAGGCTGGCTGGCGCATAAACAGGAATTGTCATGAATGATAGGGTGAAACTGCAGGCGAGTGTGCCGCAGGAAATGCACGGCAGCAGATTGGATCAGGCTGCGGCCGAGCTTTTTTCCCAGTATTCCCGCTCTCGCTTGCAGGAATGGATTAAAAAAGGGGCATTATTGGTTGATGGTCAGCAGTGCCGTCCACGAGATAAAGTGCTAAGTGGCGCTGATCTGCGCATCGATACTGAGTTGGAGGCGGCAGTTGGCTGGCAGGCTCAGGACATAGCTCTGGATGTCGTGTATAAAGACGACACCATTCTGGTGGTGAATAAACCTGCGGGACTAGTGGTGCATCCCGCTGCGGGTCATGCAGAGGGGACGTTGGTCAACGCATTGTTGGCACATGCCCCCGAACTTGCCCTATTACCTCGGGCGGGCATCGTGCATCGTCTGGATATGGACACTTCGGGCATACTGGTCGTTGCCAGAACCTTGCCCGCCCATCACCGTCTGGTTGAGCAGTTACAGGCGCGCACTGTCAAGCGGGAGTATTGTGCGTTATGCATCGGCGCGATGACGGGTGGAGGCACAGTGGATGCGCCCATGGGTCGCCATCCGCGACAGCGCAAGAAAATGGCGGTCCTTGTTGCGGGGGGCAAACATGCTATAACCCATTATCGTTTGGCGCAGCGCTTTGGCCATCACAGCCGCATCACGGTGAATCTGGAGACCGGCCGAACGCACCAGATTCGCGTACACATGGCGCATCGCCGTTATCCTCTGATAGGCGATCCGACGTATGGCGGGCGTCCTCGTATCCCCAAAGGGGCATCTGACAGGCTTGTTGATGCCTTACGTGGCTTCTCGCGACAGGCGCTGCACGCGCGCACACTAGGGTTCATACATCCAGGCACCAATGAGTGGGTGGAGTTTGAGTGCCCGTTGCCGGATGACATCCTCGGTCTAATCGCCGTGCTGGAACAGGAAGATCTGCCTTTTGCTCGTGACACCACCCTTTATTAAGCCTAACTGGCCTGCCCCGTCCAGTGTCGTAGCGCTCTGTACGACCCGATTGGGAGGTTGCAGTGCAGCCCCTTACGAAAGCTTTAATCTTGCCCATCATGCGGGCGATGCCGACAGTTCTGTCGAAAAAAATCGCAACATTCTTGCTGCCGCACTCCCCTTGGGCGTTGAGCTCTCCTGGCTATCACAGGTGCATGGCACGGCTGCAGTGCAAGCAGGGCAGGGTGGATATTATCCCTCAGCAGACGCCCAGTGGAGCCGCAGTCAAGGTGTGGCCTGCGCTGTGTTGACCGCAGACTGCCTGCCGGTGCTGTTGTGCTCAGCTTCCGGCGATATTGTTGCGGCGGCACACGCCGGCTGGCGCGGTTTGCTGGCGGGCGTGCTGGAGACCACGGTTGGAGCGATGAACACAAGCACGGATGAGTTGCTGGTGTGGTTGGGCCCGGCGATAGGCCCTGCCGCTTTTGAAGTGGGGCCTGACGTTCGCGAGGGGTTTCTAGCCACGGCCCGACCGTCTGCTGTGCCCGCTGTTACTCAATGCTTCGTACCTAACCCCGTTCGGCCTGAGCACTATTTTTGCGACTTATACGCGCTGGCCCGTATCCGATTGGATGCGCTCGGAGTCACCAACATCTTCGGAGGGGATTTTTGTACGTATAGTGATTCAGAACGCTTTTACTCCTATCGACGTGATGGTGAGACCGGTCGCATGGCCAGCGTGATCCTGTTGAGCTAATGTCTCCATTTGCCCTAATGTCCATGCTTGTAATAAGGTAAATTGCCCCCATTTATATTACCAAGAGATTGATAGACCTCCTTGGGAGGTTATCAGCTAGAGGAATGTATAATGAGAATGGATAAATTGACCAACCAGCTGCAAGGCGCCATGGCTGATGCCCAGTCTTTGGCGTTGGGTAGGGATCATAACTTTATAGAGCCCGCACACCTGTTGAGCGCGTTGTTGGAGCAGTCTGGCGGTGCCTGCAGTCCGTTGCTGCAAAAAGCGGGCGCTAATATTGCTGGCCTAGTTGCGGGAACAAAAGCTGCTATTGATGCATTGCCAACGGTTTCTGGGACAGGTGGCGACATACATCTGTCGAACGACTTGGACCGCATTCTGAACGTCACTGACCAGTTGGCCCAGCAGGGGGGAGACACCTATATTTCCAGCGAATTGGTGTTGCAGGCCATGCTGGAAAGTAAAACATCAGCGGGTAAGTTGTTGCAGGCCAATGATGTTAAACGTCTGGAGCTTAAAGCGGCAATAGATGCGATGCGTGGCGGTGAGTCTGTTGATCATCCAGAGGCCGAGGAGTCACGTCAGGCTCTGGACAAGTATACGATCGACCTCACCGAGCGAGCAGAGCAGGGCAAGCTAGACCCTGTGATAGGCCGGGACGATGAGATTCGGCGCACTATCCAAGTGCTACAGCGTCGGACTAAGAATAACCCCGTGCTGATCGGAGAGCCTGGTGTTGGAAAAACGGCGATTATCGAGGGTCTGGCCCAGCGTGTCGTCAACGGTGAAGTCCCCGAAAGTATGCGAAACAAGCGCGTGCTGTCACTCGACCTGGGTGCTCTGCTGGCCGGCGCCAAATTTCGTGGCGACTTTGAGGAACGACTCAAGGCGGTGCTTAACGAGCTGTCTAAGCAGGAGGGCCGTATCATCCTGTTCATCGATGAACTCCACACAATGGTAGGTGCAGGCAAAGCCGAGGGCTCAATGGACGCAGGCAATATGCTCAAGCCAGCACTGGCCCGTGGTGAACTGCATTGTGTGGGTGCGACCACGTTGAACGAATATCGCCAGTACGTCGAAAAAGATGCTGCGCTGGAACGTCGCTTCCAGAGAGTATTGGTGGATGAGCCTAACGAGGAAGCTACCATTGCTATCCTGCGTGGGCTCAAAGAGCGCTATGAGGTACACCACGGGGTGGATATTACGGACAGCGCCATTATCGCGGCTGCGAGGTTGTCCGAGCGTTACATTACTGATCGTCAATTGCCGGACAAGGCAATCGATCTGATCGACGAAGCAGCAAGCCGCATTCGCATGGAGATAGACTCCAAGCCTGAGGTCATGGATAAGCTGGAGCGAAGGCTGATCCAGCTCAAAATCGAGCGTGAGGCGGTCAAAAAAGATACCGATGCGGCTGCCAGGAAACAGGTGGAGCTGCTTAACGAGGAAATTGAAAAAGTTGAACGAGAATTCTCTGATCTAGAGGAGATATGGAAGGCGGAAAAGGCCTCTGTACACGGAGCTGCACAGATTAAGAGCGACTTGGAGCAAGTCAAGCTGGACCTAGAAGGGGCGCGTCGAGCGGGTGACCTCACGCGGATGTCGGAGCTGCAATATGGGCGACTCCCAGCGTTGGAGAAACAGCTGGAACATGCACATGAAACGGAAACTACAGAAACCGTACTGCTGCGTAATAAAGTGACAGAAGAGGAAATAGCGGAGGTTGTGTCACGCTGGACCGGGATTCCCGTGTCCAAGATGATGGAAGGTGACAGGGACAAACTGTCACGCATGGAGGACGCCCTGCGCGAAAGAGTGGTAGGGCAAGACGAAGCACTGAAGGCCGTTTCTAATGCGGTGCGCCGCTCGCGGGCAGGTCTGTCGGACCCTAAGCGCCCTAACGGTTCCTTTCTATTTCTTGGCCCTACTGGTGTGGGGAAAACCGAGCTTTGCAAAGCCCTCGCAAACTTCATGTTCGACAGTGATGATGCGATGGTGCGGTTAGATATGTCGGAATTTATGGAGAAGCACTCAGTGGCGCGTCTCATTGGCGCTCCTCCGGGCTATGTGGGTTACGAAGAGGGCGGTTACCTAACAGAGGCTGTGAGGCGACGCCCTTATTCGTTACTGCTGTTGGATGAGGTCGAAAAGGCCCATCCGGATGTCTTTAACATTTTGTTGCAAGTGCTCGAAGATGGCCGGCTCACAGACGGGCAGGGCAGGACGGTGGATTTTCGAAACACGGTAGTGGTAATGACCTCTAACCTCGGCTCTCATTTGATTCAGGAAATGGCGGGAGAAGATAATTACGAGGAGATGAAAGCGGCTGTGATGGAGGTAGTGGGAACCCATTTTCGACCGGAGTTTATCAACCGGGTAGACGAATCAGTGGTATTTCATCCGCTGGCGATTGAGCAGATACGTGGGATTGCTAGGATTCAATTGCAGGATCTGCAGGCTCGTTTGGCAGAGCAGGAGTTGATGTTGGAAATCAGTGATGTTTTTATGGATCGACTGGTATCAGTGGGCTTCGATCCGGTCTATGGTGCGCGACCCCTGAGGCGGGCGATACAGCAAGAGCTGGAGAATCCGCTGGCGCAGCGCATATTGGCAGGGGATCTCCAGCCGGGGGATATCATAGCTGTTGATTTTGAGGAGGGTCAATCCAGCTTCACGGTGTTAGAAAAGTAGAGGAACCAGCGACAGTGCTATTGGTCTAGAGTCGTTACTAAAAAGGACTCTGGATCAAAGTGTATCGCGGTTATTAGCAGTGCGTTTTAATCGCCGCCAGAGTCTTCTCTTTCTCAGCGGTCTTGTCTTTTTCACTCAAATAGTAAACCTCGCCCTGGTCGTTACGCATTCTAATTCGTGCATGCGTATCTATCTGTTTGAGGTTATCTCTGGCCCTTTCGCAGTAAAGCGTATTCTTTTCGGTCTTGGGTTCTGCCGTGTCCACCTGTTCAAAATCGTTGCTCGGCGTGGGCTTGACGTTGAGCGGGACAGCACCTTCATTGGCGTCAACTTTACGCACCATGCTTGACCCTGTGGAGACGACTTCATACTCAATACCGGTTGGTGGCGGCCGATCACTGTTTACCGGGTTGCCCCTTTCATTTTTCCATCGGTAGAGTGTCTCGTCAGCAGTGGCGTAAGAGGCTAAGAGGACGAATAGCGCAGTTGTCACCGCAAATACACCTATAGTCGTTGTGCTCTTCAACAGTGTCTCTCTCCGCTAGCATATGATGGATATGGGCTAAGCCAAAGTACCCTACATCATTTCTGGGGGCAATCTAGCAATTGATAGCCGTAAACGACCGGACGCAGTGGTGGTTGACTTTCGCAACCTTCAGACGCGACAATAGCGAGGTCTTGCAAATGGCAATGGCTAATGTCGAGTACCCTCGGCCACTGGTCTACTGTATCAATACAATAATTTGATGCAGCTGCTTGTAAGTCCCGTATTCAATTTGTGCCTTATTGGTCAAATTGAGGGCCAGACACTGCGCTACCCCGCAGGGCGACCGATACACAGTTGGTTCGTGATCGTATTCCCTCAATGGGTGATTTCGGGCAGTGTATCGAGCTTGAAATGGGGGTGGTGTAGCTAATCAGATACCGGTTCAGGTATTTCTTCAGCAATGTCCACACGCTACTTTAGAATGATCCGGCGAGGGTTACGCGCCAGACGTTTTGATATTGGAGAATGATTGTGGAGTTGTTATCCGGCGGTGAGATGATCGCCCGTGCACTGGAAGATGAAGGCGTCGAGTATATTTTCGGCTATCCCGGTGGTGCGGTTTTACATATCTATGACGCCCTATTCAAGGACTGTAAGATTCCTCACATATTGGTGCGCCATGAACAGGCGGCAACGCACGCGGCGGATGGTTACGCCAGGGCGACCGGCAAGCCAGGCGTTGTACTGGTGACGTCTGGTCCAGGCGCTACCAATGCGATTACCGGCATTGCTACCGCTTATATGGATTCAATTCCGATGGTTGTACTCGCCGGTCAGGTGCAGAGCCACTTGATTGGCGAGGATGCCTTTCAGGAAACAGATATGATTGGCATCTCGAGGCCCATCGTAAAGCACAGCTTTATGGTCAAGCGTACCGAAGACTTACCGATCATGATCAAGAAAGCCTTTCGCATTGCGTCCAGCGGTAGGCCGGGCCCTGTCGTTATCGACATCCCCAAAGATCTGACGCGACCCGATGCAAAGTATGAGTATCATTATCCAGAAACGGTGAAGATGCGCTCCTACGCGCCCGCTCAGCGTGGCCACACTGGACAAATAAAGAAAGCGACAAAATTGTTGCTCGCTGCCAAGCGTCCGATAATTTATGCCGGCGGTGGCGTGCTGCTGGGGGACGCTAGTGAACAGCTAACGCAGTTAGCGAGGGAATTGAACTATCCGGTGACCAAAACCTTGATGGGTCTGGGCGCTTATCCAGGCACAGATCGTCAGTGTTTAGGGATGCTGGGGATGCACGGTTTCTATGAAGCGAATATGGCGATGCATAATAGCGACTGTATCCTTGCTGTTGGCGCACGCTTTGACGACCGTGTTACTAACACCGTAGGCAAATTTTGTCCCGGTGCCAAGGTGATCCATATTGATATAGACCCGGCGTCTATCTCGAAAATTGTAATGGCAGACATCCCTATTGTTGGGCCTGTTCAGTCGGTATTGACCGAAATGCTGGCGCAGATTGCATCGCTGCGTGAGAAAGACAGCAGCTTGCCAGATAAGCCTGCGTTAGAGCATTGGTGGCAGCAGATTGAAGAGTGGCGAGCGGCCCATGGTCTGTTCACCGGGCGTCGTTACGGTGAAAGCGACATGATCATGCCGCAGCAGGTTATCCAAAGTCTGTACCGCGCGACGAAGGGCGATGCCTACATCACCTCCGATGTCGGCCAGCACCAGATGTTTGCCGCGCAGTATTATCCGTTTGATAAGCCTAGGCGTTGGATAAACTCCGGCGGATTGGGAACCATGGGTTTCGGGCTGCCCGCGGCTATGGGGGTGAAATTAGCCTTCCCTGATATGGACGTTGCGTGTGTCACCGGTGAAGGTAGCATCCAGATGAATATTCAGGAATTGTCTACCTGTACTCAGTACGATTCTGCGATCAAGATTATCAATTTGCGTAACAATAACCTTGGCATGGTAACGCAGTGGCAGGATATGCAGTATGAAGGACGCTATGCCATGAGTACTTATGAGGATTCTCTTCCTGATTTTGTCAAGCTGGTGGAGGCTTACGGTCACGTGGGCATTCAGGTGACAAACCTGGCGGACTTAGACGGAGCTATGGATGAGGCGTTTGCCATGAAAGACAAACTGGTCTTCTTGGATGTCATTATTGACCCTACGGAACACGTATATCCGATGCATATCGCTCCCAATGGGGCGATGAAAGATATGTGGCTCAGCAAGAACGAGAGGACCTGATATGCGACGGATAATTTCTATGTTGATGGAAAATGAGCCGGGTGCATTGTCTCGCGTTATCGGCTTGTTCTCTCAGCGCGGTTACAATATCGAAACGCTAAACGTAGCCCCCACGGATGACCCTACGCTGTCTCGACTGACACTGACGACGGTGGGTAGCGACCTGCGTATCGAGCAGCTCACTAAACAGCTCAACAAGTTGGTGGATGTAGTGAAACTTGCCGACTTGACGGAAGGTGCGCACATTGAGAGGGACATGATGTTGATCAAGGTGCGTGCCAGTGGCGCTGCGCGCCACGAGATCAAACGCACCACTGATATTTTTCGCGGACAGATTGTCGACGTGGGCCCCAATATTTACACCATTCAGATTATAGGCACCAGTGAAAAGCTTGATGCGTTTGTGGCAGCGATGTCTGATGTCGATATTCTTGAGGTTGTGCGTTCGGGTGTTGCTGGCATTTCTCGCGGCGAGAAGGTTTTGAGCCTTTAGTTTCGTAGATTACCTTGAGTATTGATATTAGCCACCGCGGCGCGGTGGTAAATGCTGAAGACAATAAAAAAGGGAGCCTAGAGGCCCCTTTTTTATTGTCTGCGATCGTTATTTAGATAATGCGTTTCATGGCCGTCATATAGCCGCGAAGCTTTTTGCCGACTATTTCTACTGGGTGACTGCGGATTGCGTCATTGACGGCGATCAATTCCCTATTGTCGACATCATTGTCTCCGCCAATACCCTTACCGATGACGTCTGTGTCGATCTTACTCATGAAGTCTGCCAAAAGAGGTCTGCAGGCGTGATCGAACAAATAGCAACCGTACTCGGCAGTGTCGGAAATCACCACGTTCATCTCGTATAATTTTTTCCGTGCAATGGTGTTAGCTATCAACGGTGTTTCATGTAGGGATTCGTAATAAGCCGATTCATCAATGATGCCAGCGGATACCATGGTTTCGAAGGCTAATTCGACGCCAGCCTTGACCATGGCAACCAACAGGATGCCGTGATCGTAAAACTCCTGTTCGGGAATGTCGGCACTGGTATTGGCTGACGTTTCAAAGGCAGTTTCAGCGGTAGCCGCACGCCACTTCAGAAGGTTGGCATCGTCGTTAGCCCAGTCTTCCATCATTGTGCGTGAAAATTCACCGGTCATAATGTCGTCTTGATGCTTCTCATACAGAGGGCGCATGATGCTCTTTAATTCTTGTGCCAGGTGAAAGGCGCGAATTTTGGCAGGGTTGGACAGGCGGTCCATCATGTTGGTAATGCCGCCGTGTTTCAGGCCTTCGGTCACGGTCTCCCAGCCATACTGGATCAGTTTGGATGCATACTCAGGATCGATGCCTTTTTCGACCATTTTATCGAAGCAGAGAATGGCACCGGCCTGGAGCATGCCGCACAGAATAGTCTGCTCACCCATTAGGTCAGATTTCACTTCAGCGATGAAGGACGATTCCAATACACCCGCACGATGCCCGCCTGTGCCGGCAGCATACGCTTTGGCTAATTCCATGCCGTCGCCATTGGGATTATTTTCTGTGTGTATTGCAATCAGCGTGGGTACACCAAAGCCGCGCTTGTATTCTTCGCGCACCTCTGTGCCAGGGCACTTTGGAGCGACCATAATGACGGTGATGTCGTCGCGAATCTGCATGCCTTCTTCAACGATGTTAAACCCATGGGAGTAAGATAGGCAGGCACCTTTCTTCATCAGAGGCATAATCGCGGTAACAACGCTGGTGTGCTGCTTATCCGGCGTAAGATTGAGGACCATGTCCGCCTGTGGGATTAATTCCTCATAGGTCCCGACCGTAAATCCGTTTTCTGTCGCGTTTTTCCACGACTGACGCTTTTCCGTGATTGCGCTGTCGCGCAGTGTGTAGGACACATCAAGACCGCTATCACGCAGGTTCAATCCCTGATTAAGGCCTTGTGCGCCGCAGCCGACGATGACTATTTTCTTCCCGTGAATCCTATCTACGCCGTCGGTGAATTCTTCTTGCCCCATGAAGCGGCATTTGCCTAGTTGCTTGAGCTGCAGGCGCAGCGGCAGGGTGTTAAAGTAATTGTGTCCCATGGTGAGAATCCTCGGCTGATGTTGCGGCTGTTTAGAGCGAACCATACGGCAATTGAATACTTGCGTAAAACGCTATATTTGTAATACAGTATTGCGAATTACGCAATACTGGTGGTTTTTCATGGATACCCGTGCCTTATCGGTCTTCCTGTCTGTATCAGACACGCTCAATTTTAGTCGCAGCAGCGAACTATTGCATATGAGTGTGTCTGCAGTGAGCAGGACTATACAGCGTCTTGAGGATGAACTCGGGCAGCGCTTGTTGGAACGTGATAACCGCAGCATGAAGCTGACGAGCGCCGGTCACGAGTTCAGGGAGTATGCACGCCATTCTATAGACGAATGGCAGCAGCTGAGACGCACGTTGGGCAGCGACCAAGATCTGGCGGGGGAGGTCAGTCTCTACTGCTCTGTGACGGCGACTTATAGTGTATTGGCACCCATTCTGGAAGCATTTCGTTTGACCCATCCCTCGGTGGAGATCAAGATGCATACGGGTGATCAGGCTGATGGTATCGGCAGGATACTGGCGGGTCAGGATGATATTGCAGTGAGCGGCCGGCCTAGCCAACTGCCGCGGCGTTTGGAGTTCCTGCCGCTACTGCAGTCTCCCTTGCAATTTTGTGCGCCAGCGGCGGACTGCGCAGTGCGCGATATGGTAGTGGCGGGAGAGTTTCTGGGTGG
>Ga0307488_10002786_pt1 | contig 14725 bp, 10 predicted proteins | sample SB02metaG_FD_202248 | JGI IMG/M metagenome (GOLD analysis project Ga0307488, IMG submission 202248) | Sea-ice brine microbial communities from Beaufort Sea near Barrow, Alaska, United States - SB 0.2 | ecosystem: Environmental > Aquatic > Marine > Coastal | place: USA: Alaska | collected... | reverse complement strand
AATTGGCGAACTAAACGTTAGAATAACTAATAATAGATCAAACATTTTTTATTCCTTAAAATTAACAATAATTTGCAAGTGCAATTTAACCTGATCCGATTGGTCTTTACCCTTTAACGGAATCATCCTTGATATCCTCATCTGGTGCGTCAACAATCTCTTCATCATTTTTTGTCGTGGAATCAGTCGTCACTATATCCTCTTTTTTGCCCTCACTTAAACTTGATTCCGGTGCTCCATCTGGAAAAACGAGAAAAGGAAATGGCATTTCGTCGGTTTTGAAAGTTAAAAACAAGGTAATTTGATACAGATAGGTACTCAAATTTTGACCAAAAGGTATCACAGCTTCATTTGTCTGCCCCTTAAACAGAAGAGTGATAAATTGGAACACGGCTACCAAAGTTACGATCAATTTTGCAACTCCCGAAATTATTGCAAAAACAAGCATAAATAAACCGCGCTTCCAGGTATCCAGATTAGTTAATGTTGCTTTCGTTTTTTCGTCCATTTGATTCTCCTGAAGATATTATTATAAGTTGTGCGATCTACTTAAGTAAAGCAAGTATGAAGCCAACAATATTTATAACAAAATCAAACAGTTAAAATCGAGCGTAGTCTGGGAGATATACAAATTACGAATTAATGCGGTTTATCGCCAAATTGTAATGAAAATTACCAGACCTTGAATAGGAATAAAGTACCTTTAAACTTATTTTAGAACTTAATTCAAGGGATCTAAATAGTTAAATAAATCATGTTGTTAATTTTTTTAGATAGGGTTTTCGTGTGTTTAGTAAAACATTTTGTTGATCATCAAACACAAATATTTATACTGTATGTATATACAGATAAACTAATTATGATTAGGTTAACAATGAAATATCTTCTGCATGATTTACAAAAAAAACAACTCGTGTGGACTGCCGCGAATCTCGACCAGCATAAGGAACGTGTTGCAACAGGTTACAAGCAACTTGATGAAGCGCTAAATGGTGGCTTTCCGCAGTCTGGTCTTATTCATATCACATCAGTAATAGGGTGCGGCGAATTGCGTTTAGTTATTCCAGCTATTGTCAGCAGGCAAAAAGATAATCGCTTATATGCTTTTATTGCACCACCACATGTACTTAATGCCGAGTTTTTAATGGCTCAAGGTATCGAACTTGGACAGGTCTTATTTATTCAAGCTGACACACAAGAAAAAGCACTTTGGAGCGCAGAACAATGTGCAAAAAGTGGCGCATGTAGTGCCGTTTTTATTTGGCAGGCGAAGCTTCAACAAATACAGGCTAAAAAACTAGAGCTGGCAGCATTAAAAGGGGACTGCTTAAGCTTTTTCTTCGCTGATGCAAAGCAGCAAGCAAATAATTTACCGGTCAGTTTGTCATTGTCGATCCAACGTAAAAACAGCCACTTAGAGATTTGTGTAAATAAACAAAAAGTGGGTTGGCCAATACCGACTTTCAGCGTCAAAGTACCATTTAAAGCGAAGTTGGGGTCGCCCATGCGTTATCGCTCAAAACCGAAACACACGCACAATGTCATTGCGTTTAACGCCAAGAGCTAAGTAAAAGAACAACGATGCAGTTTGATACTTCTTCATTATGGATATATTTATATCTACCGAATTTACAGCTCAATATTCAGCAAGCACATGCCGAACAGACAAGTGCTGCCGATAAGCAGCCTGAAACTAAAGAGCCACCAGCCCAAATTATCTACCATCCAAAATTAAACCAAGTATTACAATTAAATGCGCAAGCTCAAAAACTGGGAATTAAAAAAGGGATGGGCCTCGCTAGTGCCAGCATTATATGTGGGCGCTTAATTGTCAGTGAGTACAAAGAATCTATCGCCATACAAGCACTACAAGAGCTTGCAAATCAACTTTACTTGGTCACCTCAGACATCGTTATTGATGAGCCTTCAGGTTTGTTTTTACGAGCGCAAAATATGTTGCGCCTATATGGAAGTTTAGCGCAATACTGGCAGGTCATTCTGGAGGTCATCACAAAACAAAGTTACGACGTTTATTATGCAAGCGCTTATTCCGTGAATGTGGCCAAGTTGATTGCTAGACACAAACAACACTTTGTTATTGACGACAAAAAGCAAATCCAGAAAAAGTTACAGCAATGCTCTTTGTTACTTACCGATATTGATAAAAAGGATATTGAAAAGCTACAGCGTATCGGCATTAAAAGCATTGCCGATTTGTTTGAGCAGCCCTTATCAGCCTTCGCCAGTAGAGTCTCTAAATTTAGTCTGCAAATTATGTCAGAACTGCGTGGTGAGTCGGCTGCAAGGTTACGTTTTTATCAGCCACCACAACAATACGAACATTATATTGAATTACTATATGACGTTGAACTCACGGCTAGATTACTTCCCATTATTCAAAAATGCCTCGATGCATTAGAGGCCTATTTATTAGTACGAAATGGATTAGCCCTGAGTATTCATATCACGTTATTTCAACGTGAACACGAGCCTATAACTCAAGTGATTAATAGCGCACTCCCTATATATAAAAGTATACATTGGCTAGACATTATCGCGCTGCGTTTTGAACACCTCGCCCTAAGCTCAGGTGTCTATGGCATTACAATTCAATGCGAAAAAATAGAGCAAGCCGATAATGTTGAAAGTGATTTTTTTAGTGAAAAATCGACACATGTTGCCGCTATGACCTTGTTATCTCGATTAAAAGCCAAATTAGGTGAGCAGCAAGTGAAGCTAATGCAATATCACGATGATTACCGCCCTGAATGTTGCACCCGGTTATCAGCTAAAACCATCAATAAAAATCAGAAGACAAATAACACCAACAAGCATCATTTTCTGGATCGTCCGGGCTTTTTACTCCAAGCGCCCATTCCGCTGAATACAAAAGTAAGTATTATTAATGGCCCCGAACGTATCGCTTCAGGTTGGTGGGACAATAATGAAGTTCAGCGTGACTACTTCTTAGCAGAAAGTCACCAAGGCCAGCAAATGTGGGTATTTAGAACCGTCGACGATAACTGGTTTGTGCATGGCTACTTTATATAAACCTGACCGGCACATTGGCTTTGCGGAATTGGTCTGCCAAACAAATTTTTCATTTTTACATGGGGCATCGCATCCACAAGAAATGGTACGCCAAGCTTATTTTTTGCAATACAAGGCGATTGCAATAACCGATGAATGTTCAATGGCCGGGATTGTGCGCGCCTATGCCGAAATATCTCAAAATCACTTACCGATTAAGATGATTGTCGGGAGTAAGTTTATATTTAACGGTAATACTATTGTGCTCCTATGCCCAAATAAATCCGCATATAGTGAGTGCTGCCGAATTATCACCAATGCACGTCGACGAGCTAACAAGGGCGAATACGAACTCAGCGAGTGGGATTTAAAATCAATTAAACACTGCTTATGTATTTGGCTTCCCTGTGGGGATGAAAGTAAAGATCATGATTGGGGCCGCTGGCTAATCAAGCATTACTCTGGACGTGTTTGGTTAGGTATTAAACGTTGGTTAACCGCCAATGAATACGACTATATTAGTCATTGCGAAACGCTCGCAGAGTACTTCCATTTGGAGATAGTGGCGACATCCTGTGCGCTTATGCATGACCCTAATCGACAAGCTTTACAACATTGCCAGCATGCCATTCGTGAAGGGAAATTAATTAAGGAATTAGGTCGTGAAGCCCTATCTAATCAGGAAGCCTGTTTGCGGCCTTTAAATAAACTCGCCAATTTATACCCTAAAGAATGGCTCGATAATTCGGTATTAGTGGCTAAGCTTTGCACTTTTGATTTATCTGAATTGGCTTATCAATACCCAGCAGAAATACTACCGGCTAAATATACGCCATCAGAATATTTACGTATATTAGTTGAGCAAGGCATTCAAAAACGCTTTCCCGATGGCGCGAGTCAACGCATTAGAGCGATTATTGAAAAAGAACTGAAACTCATTCATGAGCAAGCTTATGAGTATTTTTTCCTGACCATTTATGATGTTGTGCAATTTGCTAAAGCGAAACATATTCTTTATCAAGGGCGAGGTTCAGCGGCTAACTCAATTGTATGTTACTGCTTAGAAATTACCGCCGTAGACCCACGTCAAATTAGTGTGTTATTTGAGCGTTTTATTTCCAAAGAACGTAATGAGCCTCCCGATATAGATGTCGACTTTGAACACGAACGTCGCGAAGAGGTGATTCAATACATTTATACAAAGTATGGTCGCGAGCGCACCGCAATTGCGGCTACGGTCGTATGTTATCGCTTTAAGAGTGCATTACGAGAAGTGGGTAAAGTCATTGGCGTGAATACCACCGACTTAGATTATTTCATTAAAAATGTGAATCGTCGTGATCGTGACCTAAGCTGGCAATCACAACTGAGTGAATTGGGTATCGATCCTGACTCTCAAAATGGTAAACATTTTATTCACTTAGTTGAACAGCTCATCGGCTTTCCAAGGCATTTGTCGCAGCATGTAGGTGGATTTGTTATTTCAGCTGGGCCGCTTTATGAAATGGTCCCTATTGAAAATGCATCAATGCAAGATCGTACTGTGATTCAATGGGACAAAGACGATTTAGAAACGCTAAAACTGCTAAAAGTAGATGTATTGGCCTTAGGCATGCTGACTGCTATTCGCAAAAGTTTTAACTTAATAAAGCAGTATTATCAGCATGATTACAATATTCCCTTTATTACCGCCTTACCCGACGACCCCCAAGTATTTAAACAAATTCAGAAGGCCGATACCGTTGGTGTTTTTCAAATTGAATCACGCGCTCAAATGAGTATGTTACCGCGCTTAAAACCAACAAAATATTATGATTTAGTGGTACAAATAGCGATTGTTAGGCCAGGTCCCATTCAAGGCGACATGGTGCATCCGTATTTGCTGCGTCGGGATGGAAAAGAACAAGTGGAATACCCTTCGCCAGAAGTTCAAAAAGTACTTGAGCGCACGATGGGAGTTCCTATTTTTCAAGAGCAAGTGATTCAATTAGCAATGGTTGCCGCAGGCTTTACAGGTGGTGAAGCGGATGGGTTAAGACGAGCAATGACCAGTTGGAAGAAAAATGGTGACCTCTATAAATTCAAGCAGAAGCTTACCGACGGTATGACACAAAGAGGTTACAGTCATGAATATGCCATGCGCCTTTTTGAGCAAATTTGTGGCTTCGGTGAATATGGCTTTCCGGAATCACACTCCGCATCATTTGCTGTACTTGCTTATGTGTCAGCCTGGTTAAAGCATTATTACCCGGAAGCCTTTTATGTTGGCTTGCTGAACAGTTTACCCATGGGGTTTTATTCAGCTTCGCAACTTATTCAAGATGCAAAGCAACATCACGTAAAAGTACTTGGTAGTTGTGTTAACAAATCAAGTTATGACCATAGCTTACAACGCTCAAATCCTGATAACCCAGGGGAACTTGGCGGGCAGAGTACTGACTTGTCTATTCGCATGGGGCTACGCTTAATTAAAGGACTCAAAGCGGACTCCATAAAGACGGTTGTTAAATACCGGCCGGTAGGTGGTTATCAAAGCATTGACCAAATACGCCAGTTAGGATTGCCATCTTCCTGTTTACAGGCTCTAGCCAGTGCAGATGCGTTTTCAAGTATAGCCAATAACCGTTATCAAGCGCGGTGGGAATTAATGGATTCTGTCATGGAATTACCATTATTCGCACAACATACGTCAGCTAATGACAGCTACGCCAGGCAGCCTTCGTTGTTTGACAATTTGATTGAAGATTATGCGAGTACCGGCCTCTCCATCGACTTGCATCCTATTGAGTTGCTTAGTCAGGCAAAGCTGCTACCCAAGTTTCATCTAGCGAACTCCTTAGTCAATGTACCGCATCAAACTTTAGTGAGTGTGGTTGGTGTTGTAACTGGCAAACAGAGTCCAGGTACTGCTGCAGGAGTCACCTTTATCACTTTAGAGGATCACACTGGGAATATTAATGTTGTGGTATGGCAGTCGTCTGCGAGAGAACAAAAGAAGGCATATATGAATGCTAAAATACTGCAAATAAAAGGCATATTGGAAAGGGGCGACGGTGATGTTATCCATATTATTGCAGGCAGGCTTATTGACCAAACTCACCTGCTAACGCAGTTAGACACTAAAACTAGGGAGTTTCGGTAACCACTTGTTTAAATTGTCGGGTTGCAAGAGTGAGCCCATCGACCCTGAGCAAGTTATTTTGCGCTAATGACGACTCAACCAACAACATTTTTTGCATGTCTGGATGAATATCAAATTGGCGTAGGACTGATTGCATACCTAGATCAAGACTTTCAATCTCACCAGTTGCGAGCGCCATTCTGTTCAAAAGATAAAGCCCATTCTGCACGCTGATAAAAAATAATGCATTATCTACAACCTCAAAACCACTGCTATTTAACGACTCTAACTCAGCAAATTTGATACTTTCATCCAGCATGTCCACTGAAAAAACAGGTACTTCAGATGCGTATTCGCCAGACTCGAGCGGACGTTTTTCATACAAATACGCTTGTGATTTTTCATCCACTAATAGCCATTTTTTGTTATTTAGCGGTTTAATAAACTGGAACCCTTTGGCTTGCACCTCCACCTTGTTAGACACAACATCATGAGCGTATATCACTGACCTGTTGTTTTCGTTCTGTTGATAAAATAGTACATCGTCACTTATCCAAACGGGATTACTGTTGGTCAGTTTTCCCGATGTTAGAAATGAAAGTGTGCCCATGTTTAAGCTATACAAGAATATCCTGCCATCGAGCTCACCTGCAAAGTAGTTTTCATCTGGACTTAATACAAATGAATTAATATTGCTCGTTTTCGGTAGCGTATAAATAACTTCGACTCCTTTACCATCGATGTAACGCTTAATCGCCAATGCATCACTTGAAAGGGATAAGAAGTAAATTCCTTTACCGTCATTAAAATACGTTGGGAAACGATCATTAGAAGTTACCGGAAATTGAGTTGCGCCAATATAACTTTGCTTGTTAAACGCAAACGGGCGTTCAACAATATTGATTAAATCCGCTTCTCGCTCTTTTATCACAAAACAATATTCACCGCATTGGCTCACTACTTCAGTCGCTTTGACCGGAAGGTCGCTCCATCGATATAAACGTCGCTTGCTGATATTCAGATTTAATAACTCACCAGCCTCAGTTGAAAATGTGATAGAACCGCCATCCGTCGCCCATACTAGGCTAGTGGAAAGCAAGGGAACCCGTTTTACTAATTTCGTTTCTTTAGAGCTTAGTTCCTGTACGTATATATCAGCATGCTTCTCACTGCGAATTAATACAGCGAGAAATTCGCCGTCCACCGATTCTTTAGCATCCATAACTTGAGAGCCTATGGGCACCGGTATGGCCAAAACAACTAGCTGCTCGGACTCGATGTTGTAACGAATTAACCCAAAGTTAGCCGCTTGTACTTGCCGCGTCAATTCACCCTCTACCGCTGTTATTGACTCGCTGTTAGTTATCGCTTTACCAAACAAATACAAGTTAGTATCATCTTGAGAATACGAAATGGCACTGATGCTTTGCAATTGTACTGCTTCATCTAACGTAATCGGCTGCGCGCTCAACACGTTAAAATCGACGTCAAAATTGAATATCAAAAGCGATTCTTGGTTTCCCGATTTGCGCTTAACAATCGCTTGGCTTGCGTCAGAAGAAAATATGCCGTCGACATAGTCTGCCGAGTCCCAAGTTACCCGCTTTGACACTGCCGAATTAAGCTCTTTTACATATAATTGTAGGGACTTATCATTGATTCCTCGATGAGAAAATAATAACCGATCGTTAGTAGATAAGTAAGGACTCACTTCAGACCCTTTCATTTGCGTAATGGTAGAAATAATCACTTCTCGTTCTGGCTTTCGTTCATCACTCGTAAATGTCTCAAATTGCGCTTGCACGAAAAGTGTAATCAAAATTATCGTAACTACCGATATACTATAAATCACCCGCTTCGAACGCCACCAGTCGGCCTGATAAAATTCAACCTTTACTGGCATTATGAACAAATAACCTTGCAGCGGAACCGTCTTAAGAAACTTAGGTGCTCTTGCGTTATCGCCCAGCGCAATTCTTAATTTTTTAACTAATGCTCGAATAGCATCATCGCTAGCCTTTTTATCCCCCCAAACTTGTGCCACGATTTTATCTCTACTGACAATCTGATCTTTGTGCTTAATTAGCAACAATAGGAACGTTAGAATTTGGGGCTCTAGCTTAATCGGCTGTCCGTCTTTAAGAATGACGCCTGATGGCATTTGAATGACAAAATGGTCGAAAGCGATCTCGCTCTCAGCAAAGTATTGCAGTAAAGAATCTTGCACTATAATTCCTATATGACTTTTTGTGAACAGCCTTTAAAAGCTTATTTAATATGGGACATAGAAAAACAAATAGTAATTTTTTGTTTTTAATACTACTGACTATATCACCAATGTGACTAGCAGGAAACTACATAAATTCCGTAATTAAGCTTAAGAAATTATAAGTTTCAGACTGACTAAATTAATATTTTGTCTAGATATTTAACGTTATTTATTACTTGCTAGTATCGCGAAATTGGTCGCTATCAGCATGCTATAAGTTTTTCTATGTACTCTATCACCTCACCTACCTTAGGTAGGTAAATACAGATATTCAACCTTTCAATAATTAAAATCTACGAATTAAAGATTAAATTTCAACTAAGATAGCTGCCGAAAAAAGTTCAAATATAAGAAAAACTACAGACAGAAAATCAAGTTACACATAAATTATTGCTACCGACACAAATTATTTTATTATTAGTAATGTGATTTTAAGCGTTAAAAAGGTAACGAGCTGCACTTCAATAATAAGTAATAGCGCCAACAATTTGTATTTCAATATATCCCGTTTCAGAAAATTTAAAGCTCCCCTTACTAGTACATAAGAAATCCATTTCGGCTAATTAACGATACAACATCGTAATAAAGGAAGGCAAACTGCTGCTTATATAGTTATGCGTAACTACATTCAATCGGATTATGAAGATAGCCAATATTACTGTAGTAAAACACTTAGTATGATACGAATATTGGACCCTGTTCTAATATAAAATGTATTGTGTTTGCTTTGTTAAAAATTCAACAAACCCAAACGATGGCTCCCTCTGTGAGCAAACTAAAATAACGCTATTGCATAGCTATGATTGAGCGTTTATTCTTTTTATCTTTGTAGTTCGCGAAAAATAGAAAAATATAGGTATGTATGAATAAGAAAGAAACGACTATCAAATTAGTAAATGACCGTAGCCCCAAATTTATCAGTATGCTTGGTGGGCAATTAGTAGATTTCGATGTTGACAAAATAGCGTGCACATTTGAATTCGATATAAGTAAGGAATTTTGCCATTCAATAGACATTGTTCAAGGCGGTTTTGTTACCGCTATGCTCGATGCGGCAATGAGTCATGCTATTTTTATGTTCGACCAAGACATTGTAAATATTTCATCGCTTGAAATAAAGACGTCCTACCTCGCACCAACTCGTGCCGGTAAACTTCGTGTTGAGGGCTGGGCAATCAAGCGAAGCTACAAAATAGCGTTTATGGAAGGCCGCGTGTACGATGAAAACAATCAACTTACGGCCACCGCGAGTTCAGTAGCAAAAGTGGCACGAGCAGCTAAATAATAATAATTTTTGTATTTAAGAAATAACGACATAGGAAGATCAAGGAGGTATTTTTCACTGCATAGTGGCGGCAAAAGGCAGTAGTAAAAATACATTAAAGCAAAGTAAGCGAGAGTTACGACCCCCAACTAGTAAGACGGGGGTCGACGCAAAGACTGTATACAGTCTTACCAGTGGTAAGTAGCACTGATTGTATATTGCTCGCCTCGGCCTGGTGTTCCGGGGATCTCTTCAAAAGATTCATCCCAAAGATTGTCAACTGCCAGCATGATGTCTAGTCCTTTAAACTGCGAAGGCGATATCTTTAACGTAAGGTGTGTAAATAAAGCATCGTCGTCACCGTTTCGTAGCGTATTTTCTTCTTGTTTACGCCACTCGTTATCAACGCGGACTTCAACCATGTCCCCAGGGCGCCAAATAACACCTAATGTTACGCGATGATCTGGGTAGTTCAATGCATAAAAGCTAGCATCGATATCAGCAGTCCCATAATCTTCGGATTTCTTAAGAAAAGTATAGCTGGTAATAATCTCCGCGTTGTCTAAACGCTTTATGGCGAGCAACTCTAAACCTAAAGTATTTATGTCAACCGCGTTCGCGGAACGCGCAGAGGTCGAACTTAAACTATAAGTCCAGTCGGTTAAATCGTCATCTTGTCGATAAAAAATTGCAGAATCAAGACGCCAGGTGTCTCGATCCAATGCCAAGCCTAATTCAATATTTTTAGTCGTTTCTCGCTCAAGATTATAATTACTTCTGAATAGTCCACCCGAGTTACTGCCGCCGATAGCCGTATAACCAGGCACTTGAGTCGCTTGGGCATAAGAAAAATAGACCGTTTGAGAGGTATCATCAGCATTTATCGTATTCAACGTTATATCACCAATCAGTGATGTTGCGGAGCTATCTCGGTTGGTATCGTCAAATGTAGCGCCGAGGCGATAAGTTAACTGTTGATCACTTCTTAGGTCAATTCGATATTCGGGTAATACACTGACCTTGTAATAATGACGAGAGGTGAAGTTATTTTCCAGCGTGGTTGATTCAATACCGTCTGCTATAAATTGTGCTGAATAATTGAGTGCAAAGGATGTTGTTTGGGCATGGCGACCGGAAAGCGCCAAGGATGTAACATCAGTTTCGTGAAAAGCTTCGAATATATCAGGATTTTCACGCGAAAAAACATAATGGTCATTGTGTCGACGGTAGTAAGTTGACACCTCAAACGTGCTGTCTTGTGCATAATTTTGTTTATGATTAAAGATTAACAGTCTCGCTTTAAGGTCTTCAGTTTCGTTGACATTAAATGGTGTGTACATATTTGGCCAACCAAAGAATTTTTCTTGAACACCAAAAAATAAGTCGGTTTGTGATATTGGCCCAACTAACTGAATACGACCAGAGGCGCGTTGAAAACGGTGGTCCCCATTTTCTATAGTGCCATCACTTTCAGAGCGAGAGAGCTCACCTTCAAAACCGATAGTCCAATCTTTAAAGTCATCCAGTGCTAAAGTCACACCACTGTGAATTCGTTGTAGATTTAAGTTGTTATTACCTGCCCCAATAGAAACGCTACCTGACGTTTGTATGCGTGTCCAGTATCGAGAAACAGTGCCTACTGAGCTGTTGATACCGAGAAGCGCATTGTCGACGCCAGTGAATACGCTCGCGTCACTTAACATTTCTTGAGCGATAGGAATTTCCGCAAAATAGTGCCCTGTTTGCGGATCAAATAATGTGGCGCTACCTATTCTAAATCCCGTATTTTCGAAAATACCGCCACGGATCGTTACATCGGCTTGAGCTTCCGCCATATTACGCGACTGCAGATCAACGCGTGGATCATATTCCAAGTTGGAAACTGGCGAACCAAAGGTTCCCACCGGTATTTTATTCGCAGTTGCCGATCCCTCAACCGTAATTTTCTCAATGTGTTTTACTTCATTACTATTGTCAGGTTCATCGGATGCCGATGATAAAGCCGATACGCTAAATAACAAGGCAGGCAAGGCGACTTGTACAACTCGAATCATGTTAATGCTCTCTATTTACACTGTTAGATCTGCTGGACAAACGATTATTTTCCTACTACCTCACCCAACCATATGAGCGACTAGGAGAATCGGTCATTCTGCATATTAGTGCTATACAACGGGACTTAATATATTGAAACAACTAAACAAAAATATCCTAAGATAATGCTGAGGTTAGGTTGAAAGGCTGTAATCGTTACGTTAATCAATAGTGTATCGTAGCGAGTAAAATATAGCACATGAAAACTAGTCACAAGGTGTAAAGGTTGCTGCTATTTTTTTGTCATCAAATATATAATAATGTAGGATGCAACACCAAAATTTTATGATTATATACAGCCAGCTTTATGAACAACTAAGCATGAAAAAAGCCACCTCAGATGAGATGGCTTTAGACTTAGGTTTGTATGTAAAACGTTGGCAGCGATGGAGCAATGCTGGCATTAGAGCATAGGTTACCCCACCCGACGTTACACCTTTTATTACGCCTCACCTATTGCCTAATCCTGAGCGAAATTCAACATGTCCGCGCGGCATGCGGCGATGGCTTGAGACCCCGTGGCGGGATCCAATACTCGCTGTGCTGGTGCATCTAAACTATGTTGCGGTCCGTGGTCGTTATTAACGTCTGTTACTACTATTGAACCGTCATTATCTTGGTACATAAACTTCGCTACACTATAACCATTTACCTCATATTGGGCATATAAACTCCGATGTGAATCGTCAGGACTTGCTAAATAATCTGTATAGCTTCCATTATACCAGTCACTCCGGACCTCCCCGTCATAATACGTTTCGGATATCCAATTACCCGAACTTTCCTGATTCTGAATAAGTTTATTTGTAAACACTGAATTTACCGCGTCGCGACTCTCCTCGCTGTCCCATAACGGACAAGGTGTGCATGATGAATTATTAATCGATTTGACACTCACTGCGCCGATGGCATATAAATTCCCGCACACATCGCTGGTAGCGCCATTTACCGCGCCATTCACATAAGCGTCGCCATGAAATTCTGATCCCACGCCAAGATTGAGCGCGCCGCCCAGTCTCCATTCTACAGTCGCACCATCTACCAGTTTAATTTTTGCCCCAGCGCCGAGGGTCATCGCCTCGCTGGTAATGACCGTCACATCGCCGTGTATTGTCAGCGTGGTATCCGATTGCAGGTTTATCGCACTGCCATGATATGTCATTTCCTCATCAGTAACACCGATGCTATCGGCAGAGAGGTCCGTATTGGGTAACAAGATAAAATCAGTGTTATCATGTGAACCCATTTCGATAGTATTTATTACAGCCGTCATAGCAGCTTTCATCTTATCTGTACTCTGGATAAATCCGGCTTCGTAGTCTGCGTATCCCTGACCGGCGATTGTGGCACCCGCTCCGTAAGTGGTCTCTCCTTTAGCGTCTGCGGAGTAATACTTCGAATTTGCTTCTAGCGTGATGGCTGCGCCAGCATAGATAGCGCCGGCCTCACCGTAAGAGCCTAGGACCACGGCAGCGCCTGCGTTGATGTCTTGAGCGGTGGCATAAGTCGCTACTCCCACAGCAGCGACCGCGGAGATTTGTTTAACCTGTGACCCGACACCTATGGTAACAGCAGCGCCAGCATAGATATCATTTACGGTAGTGTAGGCACCAATAGAAACGGCCGCTTGTGCAGCGAGATGTCCGTTAACATGGGTGCCGGGGGCCGAATTTTTGGGATGCGCGGCTATATTTAGCGCCGCGCCCGAAATTACAGAATACGAGGGAAAATGGATATGTGCCTCTGCAACTAGTTCTGATTGTGGATGATCAGCATAAGCTAAACTGGTAACGGACACTGCCAAAGCGGTTAAGCAAGTTTTTAATAATATATTTTGCATTTGATTTTCCTTTTAATCCCTTCACAATAATTTTGCTAGGTAATGGCTAAAACGATACGTCATCATAAATGTTATTCGAATATCACTTTGCACACACAGTGCCAACAATAAATATTTGATTAGATGCAATGCTTTAGCTAATTCTGCATTTTACCTATATATAAATATGTAAAATAAATAGACATATACCTTTGGATAATAAAAGTCGGAAACACTGGGCTCATTGCTGTATCACGCTTTAAAGTGCATTAGAAACTGTAAAAAAAACCTGACACTTCTTACTTTGGCTAGAAGTAGATAAAATAGACAGATTGGTGGGCCATCAGCGGGCTCTGTCATGCCTTGATTTACACTAATAAGCCGGCGAAAGGGAGGTAATCATCGAATGTATATCGCTCAATATTCGTATGCAAAGAGCCCATAACCTAAACAATCTAAGTATAGAAAATTAGTGTTGAAAGACTATAGATCGCTCAATGGTCTCATTTAATCGATTTTGACGACAGGCGGCATACTGGCATCTTTTGCCTGATCAACTCGGTCTTAAATAAGGTGCGAATTCAACTGGTCGGTTAGAGTGAACGCTAGGGAGTAAATGAGGAGGATCAAATAATACATCAATATGTTTCAACATATTGCCAAAAGCACTTTTAGACACATTTCATAACTATATCAGCTTGTTTTTCGTTCAACATTGCTCATAATTACTCCATAAAAAGCATTGACCCGAGACATAGCGATGAATGATCAGCAGATCAGATCTGTTAATACCAGGAACCTACTTAAGAAACTAACGATTGCGATTGTTGTAGTAGCAGCTTATCAACTCTCATTTAACGATCCAGTAAAGCCTCCAGCGGCGATTTTTGAGAGTAAGCTAATTGAAAAGACTCATTTGGCTAAATTGGAATTAGTGTCTGGGGATGAAAGTGACAGTAGAACCGAAATAACGATGCACTTATCTTTAAATATCGACCTTGGAAAAGAGCTTAATAAGCTAATTAAAGCGGTTATTGCTGCTAGATAAACATGCGAAGCTCTCGAACACTTGTATAGCCCGTATAATGAATAAATTAACCGCGTTATAACTGCTATGCGTCATGTTAA
>Ga0307488_10002784_pt1 | contig 14735 bp, 8 predicted proteins | sample SB02metaG_FD_202248 | JGI IMG/M metagenome (GOLD analysis project Ga0307488, IMG submission 202248) | Sea-ice brine microbial communities from Beaufort Sea near Barrow, Alaska, United States - SB 0.2 | ecosystem: Environmental > Aquatic > Marine > Coastal | place: USA: Alaska | collected 2017-05-06 | reverse complement strand
TTGATGGCACCACAATTGACGGCGACACCTATGCGTTCCCTGCGGGCGCACAAGCCTGGGCCGGTTTCTCCAATGACACCACGTCGCTCTATCCATTCAGCTTCCCGAATGGCGGCACGCTGACCTTTACTGGTGCGATTCCAGCAGGTGGTGCGGATGTGGCTATGCACTTCACCTTTGAAGCGAATCCTTATCCGGATGTTAATCCGTTCTTTGTGACCGAAACGGTTACAGTGACCGGTGAAGCTGAAGCGACTTATAGCGTTGCGATTCCAGCACAGGGTGATAAGACGTTTAACTCGTTCCTGATGTACTTGGAAACCCGTGATGCGTCGGTCATTGTTAAAAACGTTGTTGTTACCGCTGCTGATGAATCCACAGATACAGGCGGAACTGATACAGACACAACAGCGATTACGTGGGGCCTGTTTGATGGCACCACAATTGACGGCGACACCTATGCGTTCCCTGCGGGCGCACAAGCCTGGGCCGGTTTCTCCAATGACACCACGTCGCTCTATCCATTCAGCTTCCCGAATGGCGGCACGCTGACCTTCACTGGCGCGCTTCCAGCAGGCGGTGCCGATGTAGCAGTGCACTTCACTTTTGAGGCCAATGTCTACCCGAACGTCGATCCCTCGTTTATGACTGAGTCGGTAACAGTGACCGGTGAAACAGAGACAACCTATACGCTGGCGATCCCAGCACAGGGTGATAAGACGTTTAACTCGTTCCTGATGTACTTGGAAACTCGTGATGCGTCCGTTATCGTTAAAAACGTAACGGTTACCGCTGCTGAGGGTACGGGTACTGATACAGGTACTGATACGGGTGGCACTGACACTTCAGGTTCTACCGATGTTGTCGCTGCAGGCGAGCTGATTACTAACGGTACTTTTGAAAATGCCGATCTCGCTGGCTGGGTTGTTGATGGCGCGGGAACTGCAACGGCTGTTAATACCGCGGCTAGCGAGGGTTCTTTCTCCGCGCAGCTTTCAGCTGGTAGTGCACAGGATGCGATGATTAAGGCTGCTAACTTAGCTGCAGGTGAAATAGCAGTTGGGCAAACGGTCACTGTTTCGTTTGACTTGAAAGGTGATTTGACTGGCGTTGGCGGAGTGGTTTTCGCTCAGTTTTTCTATGAAACAGCGTCTGCCGGTGTCAGTAATGGTGCCGGAGGCTTGGGTGGCGGATTAGCGCCATTGGCTGTGACCAGTGAATGGAAGACCTTTAGCTACACGCAAACTATAGACAGTAACGTCGATGGCGGTGTGTCTCTGCTACTGAAGGCAAGCTGTGGCGCTGAAATCTGTGGTGTCGATGCCTATTTTGACAACATATCTATAGTGGTTGGCGCGACTGAGGCTGAAGATGCAGCCTCAGCAGTAGCTACCTGGGGTCTGTTTGACGGCACCACTATTGACGGCGACAGCTATGCGTTTCCTACGGGCGCGCAAGACTGGGCCGGGTTCTCTAATGATAATGCTGATCTCTATCCGTTTAGCTTCCCGAATGGCGGCACGCTGACCTTCACTGGTGCGATTCCAGCAGGCGGCGCCGATGTAGCGGTGCACTTCACCTTTGAAGCCAATCCTTATCCGAATGTTACCCCGTTCTTTGTGACCGACACGGTTACAGTGACCGGTGAAGCTGAAGCGACTTACAGCGTTGCGATTCCAGCACAGGATGACAAGACGTTTAACTCGTTCCTGATGTACTTGGAAACCCGTGATGCGACCGTCATTGTTAAAAACGTGACGGTTACCGCCACCGCTGTTGTCGCTGAGGGTGAGCTAATTACAAATGGTACCTTTGAAAATGCCGATATCGTTGGTTGGGATGTCTTTGGTGTAGGCACAGCAACTGCTGTTAATACAGAAGCTAAGACCGGATCTTTCTCAATGCAGCTTTCTGCTGGTAGTGCACAGGACGCGGTTGCTAAGGCGGCTAATTTGTCTGCCGGTGTAGTCGAAATTGGACAAACCGCCACGGTGTCGTTTGACCTGAAGGGCAGCTTGACCGGTGTTGGCGGCGTTGTGTTCGCTCAGTTCTTTTATGAAACCGCCACTGAAGGCACTAGTAATGGCGCCGGCGCCCTGGGCGGCGGATTGGCTCCATTGTCTGTGACGGATAGCTGGCAGAGCTTTAGCTACACGCAAACTATAGATAGTGACGTTTCTGGCGGTTTGACCCTTCAGCTGAAGGCTGGTTGTGGCGCTGACAGCTGTTCTGTCGATGCGTATTTTGACAATGTATCCGTGGTTGTTAACTAGGTCAGCTGGTATACGGCCTTTGTGGATAAGATAAAAATTATTGGTTAAGTAATATTTTGGGGGAAACAGATTTTATGTATAAGCAGAACAAAAATAGATTACGAAATACGTTGGTGGCTGCCATTGCACTGAGTGTCAACGGCTATGCGCAAGAGGGCATGGTCGCAGACTACGGCATTGAAGAAATCATTGTTACGTCCACCAAGCGTGAAACTTCGCTGATGGAAACCGCCGTTGCAGTTTCTGCATTTGGTCAAGAGTCGCTGGATAATCAGGGCGTTAAAAATCTGCTCGATATCGGCGATATGGTACCCAACATGCAGATCGCACTGTCGCCTTCTGATTCCGGTGTTCAGGTTGTTGTCCGTGGTTTGACCTCGAACAACTTCACCGAGATTGGTGACCCGACTGTTGCTATGCACTTTGACGGTCTCTATTCGCCACGTCCGCAAGCCGGTCTGGCGTTAATGTATGACGTTGAGCGTGTAGAGATAAGTCGTGGCCCACAGGGCACATTGTTTGGTCGCAACTCAACCGCTGGTAGCATCAATGTGATTAGTGCGCGACCTAACTTTGATCAGCAGGAAGGTAAGATCGAAGTTGAAGTCGGTGCCTATGCACAGCGCACCGTTAAAGGCTGGTTCAACTTGCCGGTCAATGACAAATTGGCCCTGCGGGCCAGTGTCTTAAAAGAAACGGCTGATACCTGGTACAACCAGACTCAGGATAAATTTGATCTGGCTTGGGACACTGACGGCGACGGCAGCACCACGGGTGCTTACGATGTCGCTGCAGACGGTATTCCCAATGTTGATCAGCGTCGCAATCGCGAAGTTAGCGACGGCGATGCCTACGGTTCAGTTGATCGCAGCGGTGCCCGTTTGGGTATGCGCTTTGAGCCAACCAACGATGTTAGCTTGGATGTGATTGCGGATTATTTTCAGGATAAGTCTCCCGGCGGTTTAAGCCTTAAGGATTGTGAAAAAGCTGAAGGCACTTTCTTTGCCTGTGAAGAAGATCAGTATGATGTCAGTGTTAACGTTCCCGGCGAGATGGATATGACCATGCTCGGTCTGCGTTCAGTTCTCACTTGGGATATCAACGAAGACGTAGTATTTGAAGGTCGCGTTGGCTATTCACAGCAGAAGCGTTCACAGGTCCACGATGCCTCAACGGTTTATACCGATCCGGATCATCCTGCCTATGGCATTATGCGTACCTGGTACTCCGATGACGCTGCGCCTGCCGGCTGCACTGGCGGTGGCGGTGCCATGGTTGAGTGCCCAAATTTGGTCAATAATCTACCCTTGCTTGAGTCTTTGGGTTATGGCGATGTGGCTATGCAGCCATTCAGTGATCTGTCCCTGAGCACTAACTATTCAGACTACCGTTCTGTTGTATCTGAGCTGCAGCTAAAATCACAGTCTGACTCTAATTTGCAGTGGATTACCGGTGTCTTCTATATGAAAGAAGATAACGAGATTCGTTTCGATGTTGAAGACCCATTTTGCTGTGGCATCGTTCTGCCACTGGCACAGTCGTTCGTTCAGCCAGAGCGTTTGGTCGAGTCGCTAGCGGGTTTTGTACAGTTTGATTACCGGGTCAACGAGAAACTCAATGTTACAGCGGGCTACCGGTACACCCACGACACCAAAGAAGATATTGGCGGCCGCAACTATATTACTGCCGGCTACCGTCAGCCAAATATTGGCTTATACGATCCGGCTGCATCCTTTTGGATGGAGTCATGGACACGTGTTGGCTTAGAGCCTACTGCCGGTATCGGTGGCACTGGCCCTTACCAGTCTGACGTACTGACCAATGATATGGGTACTTCCGGCGATGATTTCCTCAACCGTCTACAGTACTCGGATAACAGCCACAAAGGTGCCTGGAGCAAAGGTACTTGGAAAGTCGGCTTTGATTATCTGGTCAGCGAAGATGTCTTCCTCTACGGTTCTGTCGCCACGGGTTATAAGTCAGGCGGATTTGGTGATTCGGTTGATATCTGTGACTGTAATATCACTGATACCTTTGATTACGATCCTGAAAACAACATCACTTATGAGCTCGGCTTTAAAGCCACTATGCTCGATGGCAAGTTAAACTTGCTGGGTAATGTTTTCTTGATGGATAACACCGATCTTCAGGATACTTTCTACGCCACTATCACTGGTGTCGGCGCTGAAATTCAAGTGCCTACTGATTACGACGATACCGAAGGTCGCACAGCAGCCTGTACTACGGGCGAGGGTGACTGTGTCATCGTTGGTCGCGATATAGGTACGTTGATAACCCAGAACATTGGTGAGACACGCAATATGGGTGTTGAGCTGGAGTTTGATTGGCGTCCTTACAACGGCGGCCGTGTAAACGGTTGGGTCGCTTGGTTGGATTCTGAAATCACTGAGCTGGATAACTCTCAAGACAACTGGTTCTGTTTAGAGCGAGCACTGCTCGGTCTGACCAACTGTCCTGATAAAACCACGCGCACCATTGATGGCAATGACATCGAAGGCCGGTACCAGAGCTTTGTTGGTAACGCTATGCCTTGGTCACCCGAGTACTCAGCCACAGTCACCTTCGAGCACAACTGGTACCTGTACAACGGTATGCGTTTGAGCCCGATCGTTTCGGCTCACTGGCAGGATGAGATGTTCTTTGACAAGGGTAACTTTGACGAGGGTGCACTGCACTCAGGCCAGGATGCCTTCGCCACTGCTGACGTAGCACTTCGTTTAATTAACGAAGAGAGCGCCTGGGCAGTAGAAGTCTATGTGCGTAATGTCACTGATGAAGTTGTGCGCAACTGGGCTGATCGCGGTCCTGGCTTTATGCGCGCATCACTTGGCAAGCCACGCCACTTTGGTGTTAAGTTCAATATGGCTTTCTAAACTGGCAATCAATGCAGTCTGGATAAAACCAAAAATGCCCTTTTAAAAGGGCATTTTTTTTGTCTTCAAGAAAGGGCTAAAAGTACTAAAGTTGCTAGGCCTGTTAGAAAGGGCAGGGTTAGTCACGGCCGCCGATTGCGAGAATATATTTCTCAGTCTTCCATGGCTGATCAATTCGTCGCGAAACCACCTCGGCACCCAACTGTTCAACACAGCGATCCGCTAGGTCCCAAAACGGCGGTCTACCGGGATCGGCAATCAGTACCTGCTCGACACCTGCAGCACGAGCGCGCTGAATAAGTTCAAATAGCGGTGTAGTCATTTCATCCCAGAAACAGATATCGGTACCCATAAGGGTGTGGAATTGGGCCAGTTCATCGTCCGCCAGAGACTCGAAGCTGCGCTGTTGAAACTCAACACTGCATTGATTGATACTGGCCTGGAGGTTTAGAAACGGCTCAACGTTGGCATCTATATCCAAGCCGGTCACCTCGGCCTGATAGTTTTTTGCCAGATAGATGCCGGTTAGCCCCCAGCCACAGCCTATATCCAAGACCTTGGACTGCTCCGGTATCTCCCAGGTACTTAAATAATCGATCAAGACAAAACTCGAACGCCAGACTTTATTGCCATGGGCCGCATGTGTCTGTTGTCGTTTGAGTTTTCTCACTTGTGGATGCGATGCCTTGAGAGCATCGACATTCATAAATGAGACGGTATGTGCGGTTGGCGGTGTAAGCGTGGTTACGGGTCTATCTAAACTCGAAGTCATAGGGTCAGTCGACGTGGGTTATTTTAGGTGGAAATTTTAGCAGTAAAAGAAAGCACTGAATGCATAATGTTGTTATTTGTCTTTTTATGGCAAAGCAGGATGATACAGGGCACTATGCTAGGCGGTGCTACAGTAACCGCATAATAATACAATAACGCCAACAGGCAGGTTTATGAATCAGACCACCATCAATCCCTTATTCGGGAAGCTCTTTCGAGATCGCAACACGCAGTTCCTGTTTCTGCAGATCGTCGGGTGGTTTAGTCTGTCATTGATAAGTTTTTTTAGTCTGACACTCTGGTACAACCAGCAGAGCGTTGCCTATATCGCTCACACCTTATTGCAGTCGGTAATGGGCGTGGCAGTGTCCTGGCCACTGCGCTCCGTGTTTCATTATCTGTGGAACAAACCCTTATTCCTTCGCCTACTATTGACCATGGTGTCAGTGTTGGTGTGTTCACTGATTTGGTCCGCTCTGCGGATCGGCGCTTTTTTGTGGATGACCAATGAGACGGATGTGTGGTCAGACTTTGGTGGTTGGCTATTTGGCTCGATTATGATTTTTCTCTGTTGGGCGGCGTTTTATCACGGCATCAAATACTACCAGCTATTGCAGTCAGAGCATGAGGCGCTGCTAAAGTTTGCCGCCGAAAATAAAGAGGAACAGCTGAAGCGTAGCCGTGCCGAAACTATTGCTCAGGAAGCACAGTTAAAGATGCTGCGCTATCAGCTTAATCCGCATTTTTTGTTTAACACATTAAACGCGATTTCCGCCCTAGTCGTGGGTCGCAGCACAGCCAATGCCAACACCATGATTATGCAGTTGAGCAATTTTCTGCGCTACTCCCTTGAGAACGACCCGATTAAAAGAGTGACCCTAGAGCAGGAGGTGGGAGCGTTAAAGCTATACCTTGATATCGAGAAAACGCGCTTTGCCGATCGCTTAGAGGTCGAGTTTGATGTTGATGCCGCGGCACACGATGTTAAGATCCCCAGCCTACTATTACAGCCTCTGGTGGAAAACGCGATTAAATATGCCATTGCCCCAGCGGAAAAAGGCGGTAAGATTAGCATCTTCGCGAAACTCGATGGTGATCACTTGATTATTGAGGTGGCAGATACTGGACCTGGTATTCAAGACGGTAAAAATGCCATGGTATCTGGGCCTGGAATTGGATTGAAGAATACCGTTGATCGCTTGAGCGCCTTTTATGGTGATAATTATATTTTTGAACTGCGTGGCCCGCAGTCTGGGGGTATGACAATTTATATTCGTCTGCCGCTAGAAAAGCAGACAGCAGAGAGTAATGCTGAGCTTGGGCTGGGCAGATAGTGACATATGTCGAGAGGTGATCTTCTATTAGCATATCTAAACTGAAAACCATTATTGTTGATGATGAGCCTCTGGCTCTGGATCTATTACGCTCTATTTTGAGCGGCATTGATGATGTCGAAGTCATTGCTGAATGCAGCAATGGTCGCGATGCGATTGCCGCTGCCAGCTCTCTGCATCCGGATCTAATTTTTCTTGATATCCAGATGCCTGTGGTCAATGGTTTTGAAGTGGTTAAAGCCATGCAGTCTGACACCATGCCGATGGTCATTTTTGCCACGGCTTACAATCAGTTTGCGATTGATGCTTTTGATTTGCATGCAGTCGATTATGTACTCAAGCCGTTTGACCCCGAGCGCATTGAACGAGCGGTACAGCGTGCGGTCGAGCGATTTTCGGCGCCGGAGAATGATGCCGGCCATAAAACACCGCTGATTGGCGCCATCGATGAGATTACTAAACGTCTCAATAAAGAGTCCGGAGCTGTCACTAGTGCGGAAGAAGATTTGCCTCAGGGTATCAAGCGAAAACTGCTGATCCGCGATTCCGGTGTTGTGAAGATAGTCCCCTTTGACGACATTGACTGGGTCGATGCCGCTGGGGATTATATGTGTGTCCACGCCCTAGGGGAGACGCATATTGTGCGCAGTACATTGCGCGAGCTACTGGAAAAACTCGATGATAGGATGTTTATCCGCATCCATCGTTCAACTGTGGTTAATATTGCACGTGTGGCCAGTATCACAAGGCTGCAAAAGGGCGGCAGTCTGCTGCATCTTGCGGATGGCAACTCCCTCAGAGTCAGCCGTAATTACCGCGAAGCTATTCGCAGCCTATTCCAGTAATCCCCTCGATTATCCCCGTATATGCCCCACTCAACGCAGCGGTTAAACGCGTTATCTCATCTGATCTTCCACCGCACAGCCGTCCATGAAAGACTGCAGCTATGAGGGGAATGTTTACTTCCCTGTAAAGTGGTGCAGACAGATAAAACCACGCTGATGACAGATCGAATTCTATGCTTTTCAGTGTTGCATAGTTTTCCACAAGGGTAGGGTAGAGTTAATAATGGTTAAAGATAAAAATTACGCCTTGGCAAAGGGCTTTGTAACTGTAGTGGCGGGATTGGCATTTTCTATGATGCCGGTAAAGCTGGTTGCCGAAGACCTTAAGGCTACAGATAAGGCGGCCGCGGTTGAACTGCGTGTGGCGACGATCTTGGCGAGTATGTCTGTCGAGCAAAAAGTCGGCCAGATGATCCAACCAGAGATTAAGTTTGTCTCCCCCGCCGAGGTTAAAAAATACCATATTGGTTCTATTCTTAACGGCGGTGGTTCGTTTCCTGGCGAGCGTAAAAACTCGGCTATCCAAGACTGGGTTGAACTTGCCGACGATTATTATAATGCCTCGATAGATACTTCTAACGGCGGCACAGGTATCCCTGTTATATGGGGTACTGATGCAGTGCACGGCCACAACAATGTGATCGGTGCCACGCTGTTCCCCCACAATATTGGTCTGGGTGCGGCAAACGATCCGCAGCTACTGCGCCAGATTGGTGAAGTGACGGCTAGAGAAGTGGCTGTTACCGGTATCGACTGGATCTTTGCTCCAACCGTGGCTGTGGTTAAAGATAACCGCTGGGGACGCGCATACGAAGGCTATAGCAGCGATGCGGCATTGGTCAAAGCCTATGCCGGCGAGATTGTGAAAGGCATTCAGGGTGAACCAGGCGAATTGGGTTCAGATCCCTCAAAAGTGGTGGCCACGGCGAAGCACTGGATCGGTGACGGCGGTACTTATCGCGGCGTTGATCAGGGCAACACCCTACTCGAGTTAGACCAGTTACTTGAACTCCATGGGCAGGGCTATCTCAGTGCTCTTGATGCGGATGTGCAGTCGGTAATGGTGTCATTCAATAGCTGGAATGGACGCAAACTTCATGGCCATAAAGAACTGCTTACTGACGTGCTTAAAGGCCAACTCGGTTTTGACGGCTTGGTGGTCAGCGATTGGGACGGTGTAGGTCAAGTCGAAGGCTGTACTACTGAAAACTGCCCTCAGGCTATCAATGCCGGTATCGATCTGATTATGGTGCCTCAGGGTTGGAAAAACCTTATTAGCAATACGCTGGCACAGGTGGAAAGTGGCGTTATTCCTATGGCGCGCATCGATGATGCAGTAACCCGTATATTGCGTATTAAAATTCGTGCTGGGTTGTTTGAAAAAGGTCCTCCATCAAGCCGTGCACTAGCTGGTGAGTCTGAGATTATTGGTTCCGACGAACACCGTGCAGTCGCTCGCGACGCCGTGCGCAAGTCCCTGGTATTACTGAAAAATAAAAATCAGCTGCTGCCTCTGAAGGGCGAACAACATATTCTGATTACTGGCGATGGCGCCGACAACATCGGCAAGCAGAACGGCGGTTGGACTATTACTTGGCAGGGTACTGAAAACAAGAATAGCGATTTCCCCGGTGCCACCTCGATTTATGCTGGTCTCAAACAGGCTGTTGAAAGCAATGGCGGTTCGGTTGAGTTGAGTGCTGATGACAGCTGGGTGAAGAAGCCAGATGTTGCCGTAGTGGTATTTGGTGAAGAGCCCTATGCCGAAGGTGTGGGTGATATTGAATCACTGGTTTACCGCGATGGCTACAAAGCTGATCTCGAGCTGCTCAAGTCCCTGAAGGCAAAGAATGTCCCTGTGGTAGCGGTCTTTTTGACCGGTCGTCCTCTGTGGATGAATGCTGAACTAAATAGCTCCGATGCATTTGTTGTGGCCTGGTTGCCTGGCTCTGAAGGTGTTGGTGTGGCCGATGTTATGGTCGCTGATAGCGCCGGTAAAGCGCGTTACGATTTTACTGGGAGACTCTCATTTGATTGGCCAAACAGCGAGCTTGATCGAGAAGATATCTCTCGTCCGGTAAGTGACTTACTACTTACTCGTGGCCAGGGCCTAAGTTATGGCGATGCCGAAATCGTTGCCGATGACCTTAACGAAAAGCCGTTACTGGATGCTTCAAAAGCTGCCCGCGTAGTGTTTAGCGGCAGTGCTCGTCCGCCGTTTAAAACCTATGTCGGTGACTCTAGCAACTGGCAGAAATTGGTCCAGGGCAATAAGTCCTCTACCGCATTTGGCGATCTCACAGTAACCACTGTCGATGGTGCCGTGCAGGAAGACTCGCGTCTGGTGGAGTGGAAAAATGGCCGTGAAAGCCAGTTCTTTTTCCAGTCAGAAGCCGGTGTTGATCTGAGCAAGCTGCGCGATGAAGATGCCGCATTGGTAATGATCGTCAAGATCGACAAAAAGCCGAAAGGCGCCGTAACCCTGCGTATGGACTGTGGCTGGCCCTGTTCTGGCGGGCTCAACTTAACCCGTATCTTCCGTGCTATCCCAGAGGGGCAGCCGGTTCGGTTAGGGGTTAAGTTAAGTTGTTTTGAGAAGGTCGGCGTCAACTTGACAAAGGTTAACTCGCCCTTTGTCTTGGTCAGCTCTAAGGAATTTGCTCTCACTATTTCCGATGTTAGAGTGACCAAGGATATTTCTGAGAAGTCTCTGGTTGGATGCGATTGATCCCAACCCCAATCTTCTTCAAGTAGCTTCGCAACCAGCCCTTTTGAGGGCTGGTTTGCGTTTGGATACGGGCTTTATCGGGTGCTTGATTTAGCGAATTTCTGAGCCATGGAAAAACCCCCGCCGTACTGCTAATATCTCGCCACAATAAAAATACTTTTAATTTGACGGGTTAACGTAAGTATAACCATCAAGAGGGGTTGGCATGAACGCATCATTTACCAAAATGTCTGAGAGCACTGCGGAAGATTGGCAAATTATTCTTCCCGAGCAAATCGCTTACTTCAAGAAACTACCGGACCGTATTTTAACCCATCTAGAACTGCTGACTGGCGATTACGGCGGCTTTGCCATTGACCGGTTGCAGCATTCACTGCAGACCGCCCATCGCGCTGCAGAGGCCGGTGAAGATGAAGAATATGTTGTCTGTGCACTGCTCCACGATATTGGCGACACCCTTGGCAGTGCCAATCACGCCGATGTTGCGGCAGTGATACTGCAGCCCTTTGTCTCCGATGAAAATCACTGGATGATCAAGCATCACGCTATATTTCAAGGGTATAATTTTTTCCACTTTCTCGGCGCCGACCGCAATATGCGCGACCAGTATCGGGAGAATCCCAACTTTAAGCGCACGGCGAGATTTATCGCCAAGTACGATGACCCCGCATTTGATCCAAATATGCCAACGTTGGAGTTGAGTGTCTTCGAACCGATGGTGCGCAGGGTCTTTAGTGCGCCCAAAAACAGTATGTACAAAAGCTTTTTCGACGATTAAGGAAACGGTAATGGCAGTGGGAAATGTTCTCGGCATCTATGTTGCGCCAGCTAAGGGTGCTGGCGTGATGGGTCATCAGAAGGTCTCCCTGCGCGCCGGCAAGGGTATTGAAGGGGATCGTTATTTTTCTCAGACGGGCAAGAACCGATCCAATTACCAGGGTCAGCCGGACTGGGAAATTACCCTGATTGAATCGGAAGTGATCGAGTCGTTTAATCAGCAGCAAGGTCACAGCTTTCACGAGAGTGACTTTCGTCGCAACCTGGTCACTCAGGGTATTGGTCTCAATGACCTAGTGGGCAAGTGCTTCACCATCAACAATGTTAGCTTTTATGGGGTACAGCTCTGCGAACCCTGTGCCAGCCTGCAGCGGCGTCTTGGCGTGAGAATCTTGCCGGAGCTTGTGGGCAAGGGTGGTTTGCGTGCACAGATTCGCTGCAATGGGGTGATTGCGGTGGGCGATAAGCTTACCCCAGTCTAAAAAATCTCAGACTATTGTCAGCGGTCTGCTGGGCAAGTTCCTCAGCAGACTCATTACGCTGTTCCGCTATCTTGCTGATCACCCAGGGTAAAAACGCCGGTTCATTGCGTTTGCCTTTTGGCGGTTCGGACATTGTTTTGGGCAGTAGATAGGGCGCATCGGTTTCCACCATCAGGCGCTGCAATGGAATATCCGCCACTAGCCCCTGAAGCTCTGTGCCGCGCTTGTCGTCGCAAACCCATCCAGTGATGCCGATATGCATATCCAGATCCAAATAGCCGTAGAGGGCCTCTCTTGAGCCTGTAAAGCAGTGCGTTACGGCGTCAACCAAGTGATCTCTATAAGTTCGCAGAATTTGCAGCTGTCGATCGGCGGCATCGCGCTCATGGAGAAACACCGGCAGCTGTAATTCCGCCGCCAGCTCAAGCTGTGCTTCAAAGGCTTTTTCCTGTTGCTTCGGCGTGGAAAAGTTGCGGTTAAAGTCGAGGCCCATTTCGCCTATGGCGACTACATAGGGTTCCGCGGCCAGTGCTTTTAGTTGACCTATAGACTCTTTATTTAAAGACTTAGCGTCGTGGGGATGAATGCCGGCGGTGGCATAGAGCATGTCTGGGAAGCGGTCGGAAAACTCGCGACAGAGTTCGGCAACGGATTCACTCTCGCTGACTGAGGTGCCGGTGAGAATCAGTTTATCAACACCTGCATCACGGGCTCGTTCGAGAACCTCGCGGCGATCTTTATCGAAGCGTGAGTTGGAGAGGTTAACGCCTATATCGATTAACATAATTACAGCAGCCTATAAAATTCATCGCGCATCAGCAGCGGTCGGAGCTGACTCATTTCTCGGGAATAGATAATCGAATACATCAAAATATTGCGCACATAAGCGCGGGTTTCTCTATAGGGAATCACTTCAATCCAGATGTCGAATGGCAGTTTTCCATCGCTCTTTTTAAGCCATTGGTTGACCCTAGAGGGACCGGCATTATAAGCGGCGCTGGCAAGAATGCGACTGCCATCGAAGCGTTTAAGCAGTTCGCTGTAGTAGCGGCTGGCAATCGCAATATTGGTTTTAGGATTATATAGCTCGGCACTTTTGCGGTAGGGGATTTTATATTTTCGCGCCGTGCTCCTGGCGGTGGCAGGCATCACCTGCATTAATCCTCGCGCTCCGGCTGGGGAGGTCGCGGCGGCATCAAAGGCGCTCTCTTGGCGTGCCAGGGCAAACAATAAGGGACTGTCCAGCTGATTTTTTTGTGCTGCCTCGTTGATGGCGTCGGCAAAGGCGAGGGGGAAGCGCAGCTCGACATCGTCCCAGTACTGGGCGCGGCCGAGACTGGCAATGGCTTTGTTGTGCCACTGCCACTGTCCAGCCACTATGGCAGCTGCCAACCAGTCTTGGTAACTAAAGCTGGCACTGGCCTGATGCCATTCTCGGTTAGCGTCGAGATTATCATCGTGATACCTGAGCTCCCGTGCACGGGCCATGGCCGGTAGGGCGGCAATCGCTGCCAGGCGCTGTGGATCAATAGTTACCGGGCGGTGGTTGATACGGTACTCTTTGTCGAGCATATCACTGGCGAGAAAGCCGTAGAAATCCCGTTCCTGAGCCAAGCTTTCGGTCATCTGCTGCAGCGCAGGATGCTCTGTGGTCAGTGGGTTACTCTGCATGCTACGTATGGTCCAGTAGCGCCAGCCAGTTCGGCTTTGCAGTTGCTCGGGCAGTCGCTCTAACCACAGGCTTACATTGGGCCAGTCTTTTTCCTGCAGTGCCAGACGAATTCGCCACTCCACTAAACTGCCGTCTAGGGTGTCGTTGAGCAGTTGCAGATGGTCGGTAAAATAGGCGTCGGCGACCGTTGCTGCCCCAGGTTTATAAAGGCCTTTGATAATGGCACTAATAATTGCGCTGCGGGCGGTATGAGTAAACTCATGGGTCTGCTGGTAGTGGCTCCAGTAGCTTAGGGCGGCGTGACTGTCGCGACGCGCTAAATGCACCAGTGCATGTTGGATAATTCCAAGCTCTTCAGGGCTGTCGCTGCTAAAAGCCTCAAACTGATTGATGCTCTGAGGTGAGCGATCAGCCTGGTAATAGAGCTTGGCTAGGTTGCTGTAGTAAGGGCTTTTAAGAAATCGTTTAAGGTATTTGGCAAGCTGAAATTGATGATTGATCAGCGCCTTATTAAAACGCTGCCAAGCCAGTGCTTCAGTGATTCGATTGTCGGCGATTAAACGGTTAAATAATTTGTCACATTGCTTGGGCTGGGATTTTCCCACATTCCATAATTCTAGTGCGGCAGTTAAAGCTTGCTCCCGTCTTTGATCCAATTGGGTATCTTTAAGGTCGGCGTAATAGCGTGCCAGCTGGAACTGACACTGCTGTTTGACGCTTGCCTGCTGCGGCTCATAGAAACGTATAAAACTACTCCAGTATTGACCCTTGGCTAAATACTCAAGCCAGTGGTTACGCAGGTGCCTAGCTTTAATAGTGCCGGCATAGTCTTGTAGATATTGGCGGACTTCTGGGTGCCGTGAATGGCGCAGATTGGCAGCCAGATCGGCATAAATTAGGTAGGGGTAGAGCGGGTAAGTCTGCAATTGCCGTCGCTGTTGCCTCAACTGCTGCCATTT
>Ga0307488_10002781_pt1 | contig 14746 bp, 16 predicted proteins | sample SB02metaG_FD_202248 | JGI IMG/M metagenome (GOLD analysis project Ga0307488, IMG submission 202248) | Sea-ice brine microbial communities from Beaufort Sea near Barrow, Alaska, United States - SB 0.2 | ecosystem: Environmental > Aquatic > Marine > Coastal | place: USA: Alaska | collected... | reverse complement strand
GCTCAGCTGGATAGAGCACCTCCCTTCTAAGGAGGCGGTCGCAGGTTCGAATCCTGCAGGGCTCACTTAAAGCTTCACAGAAATGTGAGGCTTTTTTGTTGTTTATAGGTTTTATAAGGGTTTGCAGTACTTCGTAACAATTTCAATTCAATTATACTAATAATCAAATTACACCTTTTAGGTGTACAATTAGGTGTCCCATTTTTTCTTTAGGTGTCCCTTTTTATAAAACACAAAACTTATGAATAATTATAAATTAGCAATACTCTTTTTTCTAAAAAGAAATAAGATAAATAGAAAAGGTAAATGCCCTATAAAGTGTAGAATAACATTTCTAAAAAGTAGAAAAGAATTCTCAACGGGTATCTTTATCAATCCAGATTATTGGGACAGTGGGAAACAAAAATCTTTTCCTCCAACCGCAGATAACGCCAATTTAAACAACAAACTAAGCCTTATTTATCATCAGATAGATAGGGCTTTTTTAATGCTTCAAATCTTACCTAATGACTTTGATGTAGATGATATCTATCGAAAGTATAAAGGGGAAGATTCTAAAGAAGAAATTACCATTTTAGGAGCGTATGATTTACACAATAGTAAGACTGAAAAACTAATTGGAATAGACTTTAATAAATTGTCTTGGACGAGGTATATAGAGAGTAGGAGGAAAGTAGCCTTGTTTATCACTAAATATTATAAGAGAAAAGATGTGAGGCTGAAAGACTTGGACTTAAAGTTTATTCAGGATTTAGAATATTTCTTCAAGACAGCATTAAAATTAAAACAAGCAACTGTGTATAGAAGTATACAGAGAGTAAAGAAGATCATTCAGTTTGCTATTTCGGAGAACTACCTTCAGAAAGATCCTTTCCATTTGTATAAGAATAAGAAGCATAAAACGGTGATTATTTATCTAACTGATGAAGAGTTGAAACAATTAGAGAAGCACTCTTTCAGTCAACCGAGATTACAACAAGTAAAAGACTTGTTTATATTTTGCTGTTATACAGGATTGGCATATGCAGAAATGTCAAGTTTGACAGCTAAAAATATAGAAATTGGTTTTGATGGTAATGAATGGATACAGATGATTCGTAAGAAAACCAATAGAAAGATATCAGTACCACTTTTACCAAAAGCTAAAGAGATCTTAGAGAAGTATAATAATGAGTTGCCTAGTATAAGTAATCAGAAGTTTAACTCTTATTTAAAGGAGATTTCAGCGCTTTTAAGCATAGATAAGAAGTTAACGCATCACATTGCTAGAAAAACATTTGCAACTACTGTACTGTTATTTAATAATGTGCCTATGGAAATTGTGTCAGAGTTACTAGGGCATTCAAATATGAATATTACACAATCTCATTATGGAAAAGTAGTGCAAAAGAAAGTGAGTGATGAGATTCATAAATTGAATGATAAATTGAGACCCTAATCTTAATAGATTAGGATTTTTTATTGCATAAATCTGCCCTTTAAACTGCGTTTTACCGCAGTTCTAATCCACTAATTTTACTTTAATTCACAAGTCAAGTAATGACAAATTAAAAGTTGTATTATCCGGAGATATTCAACCCAAATACCAACATTTAGTTTAGATATAATTAGTTGGCAATAATCTTAATAAATAAATTGAATAATATGTTTTGGAAAAAGAAAAAAAAAGAATTAGACATTGAAAATCTTAAAGATGAGTTACTAGAAAATTTAAAAGTGAAGCTTTACAAAGAATATTCATCTGCTAAGCCAAAAGACGATCCATTATATATGAAACATAAAGATGGCTTAGTTAATATTTCTCAGCGCTTATTTGAGGAAGAGGTTACACTTTTCTGCGAAGATTTATATAATAGTCAAGCGATTATAAAATTATTCGAGGGCACTATGTATCAAATGCCCAACATGTCAAGCATAAAAGGACAGGCTGCAGCTACTCTATTAGCGTATTTATTGGTTACAACTAGAATTACTTCTGAAGCTAACAGTTATGTGATTTGGAAGCAGCATGAGGAAAAAAACAAAGGTTAAAATATACAAAACACAATGGATTCTAAATTTAATCAATATAATAGACTACTAGAGAATTACTTAACTGATTATACACGTGAATATGGAGAACGGAATGCTAGGAAAATCATTAATACTATTAAAAGTTCAAAACATACAGCTAATCTTTTGAATCAAAGCTTAACAAGAAGATTCGTGCCGAATGTCGGTGATTTTAATTCTTTTGTTCTAAGTAACTTATCATTATCCTTTGCCAGAACTCCAAAAATTAGATTCGCTTCAATAATCTTATTAAATTATTGGCATAATGATGTTAACCTCTCTCTTAATATTGCTTCAGAAGAGGAAGTTCTTTATTTATTTAATAGAATAATTAATACGACGACATAGCCCAATCAAGAAAAACTATTGCCAACACCGTGTATAATTTATTGCTAGTTCTAGCCTACTTACGAAAGTCCTTACGGACTTTCTTGGTTGGTAATTATTTACTAAATTAATTGCTTGAAACACGCAATAAACCATGTATAACAACGTAGTAAAGAACAACGTTGTAAAACATTTAAAAAAAATCAGAATGAGATTAAAACTTGCACGAATACTAATTATAGTAGTGTTTTCCCTATCAATTACAAGCTGTTCAAGCTCGATTGAATTTGACTTAAAACGATACGCTTTTGTTTTCATCACTACACTAGTTATTGGAGTTGTTGGATTAATTATAGCAGGAATTAGTGGAAGTAATAATAACAAATAGATTTAAACCTTATGATAATAAATAGACTTTTGCTTATTGGACTTATATTTTTAGTAGCTTCCTGTGAAAAACCCAAAGCAAGTAAGACTAAGGCTGAGAAATTTTTCAAAGAAGAAAACTACGAGCAAGCATTAACTGAACTAGATAAATTAATAGAACAAGAACCTGATAGTGCAAGTCATTATAGGTTAAGAGTTTTTACATATAGTAATCTTGGAATGTTTCGTGAGGAAATTCAGGACCTCAATAAATTAATTGAATTAAATGAGGATAGCAAATCATTAAAAGCCCGCAATGAGCGAGCTATTGCTTACATAAGACTTGGCGAAAATATTAAAGCGTTATCGGATATAAATTATGTAATAGCTAATAAGGATAGCTTGAAAGATATTAGTCAAATGTGTATACAAAAGGCTTCTATACTTTTCAACTTAAATGATTTTGAAAATTCAAAATTATTCTACAATAAAGCTTTAAAAATAAATGCTAACAAGGACAATTTAGTTACGTCACAAGCATTAGTAGGGTTATCAAATATTTCAACAAATCCAAATGAAGCAATTAAAATTTTAAATCGAGCGATTGAAATCGATTCAGAAAGTGGTTTAGCATATCATGCAAGAGGAGTTATCAATTTCGAACAGGAAAACATCGAAGATGCTTTTAAAGATTTTCACAAAGCCAAAAAATACGAATCTTATAATTCCGATATTTATTTTAATATTGGTCAACTTTATGCCAATTACTCTAATAATATTGATTCTGCTACATATTATTTCGATAGAGCACTTAAGTTAGCACCACAATCGCCAAATAACTATATGATTCAAGCAAATCTTGGCGTTCTCAAAGATCGCAACGGAAAGCTTAATGAAGCTTTAGAACATTTTAAAATTGCAGAAAGATTAAATTCAAAATACGATTTAATGCTTTTTAATTATTCGATGCTATTATCTGATATGAAAAAAAAAACCAAAGCATTGGATAAAATAAACCGAGCTATTACAATCAATCCAAAAGACCCAGAGTATTTCAATTTGAAAGGTTCAATACTAATTGACCTATCCGATTTCAATAATGCAGAACAAGCATTTATTAAAGCGATTGAAATTAACTCTAATTACGGTGCGCCATATTACAATTTAGGATATTTAAATGGTAAGCAAGATAATATTAGAGAAGCTATTAAATATTACAATAAAGCAGTCCAATTGAATTTTGATTTACCTGCAACGTTAGTAAATAGAGCAATTTTAAGATTTAAAATTAATCAATCTCAAGAGGCTTGTTCGGATTTGAACCGTGCTTTACAATTAGGAAGAACAGATATAAAGCCTTTGATTGAAAGACAATGCGGATAAAAACGTCTTATAGCAAATAACTGAGCTAAAAAATAAATCTTTTCTTCATTAAATTTATTCATAATTATTCTAGGCTCATAATTCTATTAATTAGTATTTTGAGCTTTTATTTTTTATATAAGTACTACTTATTTAGGTAAAACAGAAACGTACTTTTCATCATAAGGATTTCCCGATTTTGCAATTGCAAAATCGGGATTAATATTTGATGTAGCATATAAAAATACGCTAGTGAAAAATTAATGAGATTTTACTTGTTTTTTACCACAGTACTTTGTTACCTGCAGGCTTTTCTTTCAGTTAAAATGGTAAATCATCTGGTTCTTCATTTATTATTTCAGGTTTAGGAAATTTAGTTTTAAAATATGAGTTCAAAAATAGTCCGACTGTTGTTACTGAATTAACTACAAGATAAGTAAATACGCTATCTTTTATTAAATAATCGTCGGCAGTTTTTCCGTGAAAATTTGTTTTTTCACTTCTCAATTTTTCAATTGATTGACTTATTGATAATAGTGAACTTCCAATAGTTTTTGCCTCTACTGGAAAATTGTTGTCTAAAATATTAAATTCTTTTAAAATTATTGAAGCAAGTTTATAAAGTGTTTCAGTTCCTTTAGTTTTAGTTTTAATTCGTTCGTCTTTTAGTATTTCCTTTATTATACTTTCTAATGCTGAATTAGCTAATCCAATAGCAAGACTTGGGTCAGTTTCAATTTGTTTAAAAGATTTTGAAAAAGTATCGTATGCAGTTTTAAATTCAGATTTCAATTCATTTTTAAAAGTCGGTATCGAAGGAATGAAGTCAGGTGTTTCAACATTCATATCAATTGCTATTTTCAAAATATCATTTCCCGACATTGAATGCAAAGTCCTTAATAGGTCAATTTCTCCGTTACTTTTTGGGATTATCTGAAAATTTTCCCAATTATTATTCCATTGGTCTCCTTCATACCATTTGTCAATGTATAAACTAACTTCTTTGTATGTTTTATATTCTTCCCAAATTGCTTCGTGAACAGATTTCACAAGTTTCATTTGGTATTTTGGCGAGATAAGTTCGTTCATTCATTTACAATATTTATAATTCTTTCTATGTGGTTTGTATTATACTGATATAGGTTGACCTTTTTTTCGGTTAATTTATACCGTTCAAAGTATTTTTTTTAGCCGTTTAGACGGCAAAAAATAATTTGAACTAGCTATTTTCTAAATTAGAAGTTCAGGTAAATTTACATTATTTCTGCGATATGATTTATATTTTATATTCGGATTCAAATGGACTTCTGCAGGTTTTCTTAAACCGAGGCTAAAATGGGTTCTTAAATTATTGTAAATAGATACTGCTTGTTTTGTTATTTGTTGAGCAATGTCGGTATTTTTAATGCAGTTTCTAAGGCCATATTCATATTTTAAAGTTCTATTAATTCTTTCTGCAATGGCATTTTCGTATGGATCATATTGTTCTGTCATACTCATTATCATTCCATTTTGTTCAGCAAAGGCTGTATATTTCGGATTACAATACTGAAAACCTCTATCGGAATGATGAATTAGTTTTTCATTAGGGTATTTCCTGTTTTTAATAGCCATAGCCAGCGCTTCTGTACAAAGTGCTGTCTTCATGTTGTTATCGAGTTTATAGCCCATAATTTGTTTAGAATAAGCGTCTGTAACGATTGCTAGATAATTGTGTCCATTGTCCGTTTTAATGTATGTTATATCACTCACCCAAAGCTGTTCTGGTCTATTGGGTACTTGGTCTTTAATTAGGTTTTTGTATTTTCTAAATAAGTGATTAGAATTCGTTGTTGTCACATAGTTTTTAAGCTTAGGAACGAGCAAATTATGGAGTCTTAAAAAGTCATAAAATTTGTCTCTCCCTATTTTTATGTCTTGTTTTATGAAGCTTGTTTTTAGTTCATCATAAAGCTTAATACCTCCAGTTCTCATGCCTACTCTTTTGCGGTAGCCTTGTACCATTGTAATCAGTTTTTTGTGGTTTATTTGTTTGACTTTTTGTGATTTACATCTTTTGTAGAAGGCTTGTTTACTAATCCCAAAACACTGATAGAACCATTTTCTTTTAAACGGTGTTTCTTTTTTAGTGCTATCTCTTTTGCTAATGTTTTGGGCAGCGACTTTTTTGACATATCGACTCCAGTAATGAGTTCCATATCTGCAATAACATCTTGCTGAAAGTCTTTTACAAACTCCAATTCTTCAATACGTTCCTTTAGTTTTTTAATCTCATCTAGTTTACTCATACCTGTGTTTTGTTGTACTAAAGTACTGTATTTTTTAATCCAATAAGATATAGTTGTTCTAGGAACATCATATTTTTTAGAAGCAAAATTAGTAGAAATCTGACCACTTTGAATTTAGTCAACAACGAATAATTTAAGCTCTAAAGTTACTTTTTCGTAGGTTTTTTTTCGCCAGGGTTCTTTTTGTGTTTTCATAAGTGACTATCATTAAGTGTTTAATTTTTAGTCAACCTATTTCAGGAAAGTACAGTTTTTAGCTTGCAGGTAACGGTTTTGGCTATGGAAAGTGCGGGATTTTGACAATCAAAAAACTGTCAGTCTAGCACTAAACAAAGCTTTTTTTGTGTTTATAAACTTACTACTTTTTTATAAACCAAAAAAAAAGATTTGTGACTTAATAAATAAATCACAAACCTTTGAAGTAGGACAGAACCCCGCATTTTTTATAGCCGGTGTTGGCAAAAGTTATTTTCTTGAAGTTCGTTTTTTCATTTCTGGCACTGAATTTCCAGGTCTAATTTCTGTAACTATTTTTATTTCGGGTATCTTTTCTTTTATGATTTTTCGTAAAGGTGTTTTAGTTTTCTTACTCTCCCTAATGTAATTTTCAAGGTCTTCACCATTCATGGTTTTTCCTTCTGGCATTTGAAACATGGAAGTGGTATTAAAAGTAGCGTTATTTTCATCTTCAGAAAGTGTCATTACTTTATCAAGTTCTATTAAATTTTCATTGTCTTCAATAATAGACATTCCTTCCGCTATTCCATGTTCAAATCCAATTAAATCAGAAGCCTCTTCTATCATTTGAAAGTTAAAAAGGTCTTCTTTAGAAAATGGAATGTGATAATCATTGAATCTTATAAATGGTCTATTGTCCACTAACATTTGTAAATGAAAATGCGGTAGTTTTCCGTGATTGGAATCTTTATGACCGTTTAAATCACTTTTCCCAAAGTTTAAAGACCATTCTATATTCTTATATTTTATTGTGATTTCTTTTAGTTTGGTATTCGATTTTTCGTCAGATAAGTCATTAATGTTTTTTAAAGGACTTTCTAATGTTGCAACCCATCTAAAATAACTTTCTAACTTTCCAAAACCTATAGGTTCAGATAGATAATTTTTGAAATGTTTTTTTTTAATTCCAGTAGGCATTAAAAACCAATGGTAACAAGTTTCATCTTCTGAAAAATAATCTATTTTATTACCACATAAGACACAACATTTTTTTTCATGAGCATCTTTAAATTCTTTAAAAAACAAATCGTTCTCTTTATTTTGTTGTTCGTTTTTTTCTTTAATTTCTTCGGGTGTTAGGCTTTCTAAGAATTTTCTTATTTTCATAGGTGTTTTTCTAACGTGTTTGCTAAGAGAAAAGTGGAGCTTGACAAATATTAAATTGTCAGCCTATAACTGAGCAAAGCTTTTTTTGAGCCGATGTTGGCTTTAGTTTTTACTCAAGTATTTTTCTTTGGTTCCTGATACAATACCATTAATCTGTTGCTCACTTAATATAAAGCATGGTGTATAAGTAAATCCATAATCCTCGCAAGATTCAACAGGTATCATTAAAGATCCTTTGCCTGTACCGTATTTATTAATTATTTCATTTTTGATAAGTTCAGGGAAATTTTCTGCATAATAGACTGTTCTAAAAATAGAGATATCTAAAATATAACCAGCCAATTCGATCCAGCAATGACCACTCCATATTTCGTCTGTACTATTAGTTGGGATATTATTTTTACAATTAAAAAGTCGTTTTCCATTATAATCAAGATGACCAGTAATGATATTTGCTTTAATCTCAGAATTGTCAATAATTATTGCGCCTAAAAGAGCGCTTAAATTTCCGCAATTGTATGCGTCTGGAGGAATCATTCTTAGCGTTTCCGTAATAACAGTTTTTAAGAATTCTAAATCGTGTTTATTTAATCTATAATTTAAGAAATCACTTATTTCTTTCGAGTTATATCTTGTTTTTAAAACCTCTATCAATAATGTTTTTCTATCTGTCATTCTTAAGAAATTTTTGCCAACGTGTTATATGTAAACAAAAGCTTGTCTTATTCCTGAAATATTCCGGGATAATAAAACATTTTTGTTATTTTATCTATTTTTCTTAATTTCTGTAAAGCAAGATCTAATTAGTTTTTAATCTTATCACTTTACGTGTTTAAATCACTGTTATTTCATTTTTAATGACTTTACAGAAATTTATTTACCATTATTTAGTAGTGAAAAAACAACAAATATTATCATTTACTCTTTTGAGTATGTGACAATAATTGTTTTTAAGTAAAAGGTTCAATTTTTAGAAGTAGCTTTTTCACAACTGCGTACAATATATGAAATTAAAATTATTTTTTTATTTTTTTTTAAAAAGATAGTCGAATGCTAATCAAATATCCGTTCAACCCCCACTCCCTTTAAATTTTGGGAGATAGGGTTGGCTTATCTCATAACTTAAATCTTAAATTATGACGAACTACAAGGAAAATATTAATAAGAAAACTGGGGAAACGGAGTTTCTTTTTAATGCAAAATTATTGAAAGTCGGCGAAAAAACTTTAAAGAATTCTAATGACAAAATTTACAAAATTGTAACGTTAAAATTCAACTTACCTAGTGGTGAGGAAGTAGAACGAACTGCGATGTGTTATGCATCAAATTATGAGTATGGTATTGAAGTAGGGAAAGATTATTTATGTAATCTTAGTTTTTCTCAAGAAGGAAGCCCACAAATCAATATGTCACATTTAAACAATGCAGACAGAGCAACTGCTAATGACTTCTCAGGGTTGTTTCAGGTGCAACAACAATTAATCGAGGAGGAAGAGGTAATTTAATTACAGCACCTCTTATTCGAATTAAGGACTTATACAATCTATGTATAGGTCCTTTTTTATTTACTAATATTTTAAAATATATATAATGGAAATACGACAGTCCGAAAGGAAGAAAGTAAAAATTAAATTAGCATTACAAGGGAGTGCAGGTAGTGGTAAAACGTATTCAAGTTTACACCTCGGAGAGGGATTAACAGGAGGGGACTTTACTAAAATAGCTATAATAGATACTGAAAATAAATCAGCAGATTTGTATGCTGATTTAGGAAATTACAATGTGATTTCAATGAACCCACCATACTCACCCGAAAGCTACATAGAAGCCATTACGTTATGTGAAAAATCTGGAATCGAAGTTATAATTATTGATAGTATTTCTCACTGTTGGGATTACTTATTAGATGTTCATAGTAATATGCCAGGTAATAGTTTTGCCAATTGGGGGAAGATTACGCCAAGGCAGAATGCTTTTGTAAATAAGATACTACAGTCAGATGCTCATATCATATCGACAATGCGTGTAAAACAGGATTATGTACTTAATCAAAAAAATGGTAAAATGGTTCCTGAAAAAGTAGGTCTAAAAGCAATTCAAAGAAATGATTTAGACTACGAATTTACTATTGTATTTGATATAGATATTACTCATAGTGCAAAGGCAACTAAAGATAGAACAGGGCTTTTTGTGAACTCTCCAGAATTTAGGATTAGTGCAAATACTGGTAAGAAGATAAAAGATTGGTGCACAGGAGACTGTCTTTGGGGAAGTAGAGGGAAGATAAAGAAGGAAATTGAGAATTGTGAAAACATTGAAGCTTTAAGGTATGTTTATTCGAAATATCCGAAGTTACAAGATGAAATAAAGCCTCTCATATTGGAGAAGAAACAAAAATTAGAAGATATATATTCTAATATAATGATACCAAAGGAAATAAATAATCAAAATAAACACCACCAAAATGGAATTAATACAAATAAATAACAATTTAAATAGTCAACTTATTTCAGAAGATGAGGTAATAGTCTCTAAAGGGAATTTTTTAGAAGCAAACACGCAGCAAGTGACACTTAATCATATAAAAAGAGAGTGCATTATACCGCATTATAATGATAATATGCCATCAATCTCTCATGCTGAATTTATTGATGCCACTAATGAGGTAGTTCATGATGTTTTTTCAGGGAATCAAATATTACAACCTAATATTAGGATTTCTCACGTAATTAAAGGCAGAGTTCCTAGTGCTGTAGGCAAGCCCATTAAGGAACTTAGACCAGAAGAGAAAACAATCTTTTATCAGCGTTGTGCTTTTATGATTGAATTGCCAACTTTGACAGAAAATGTAAACAAGAATAGCTTGTCCCTAGTTTTAGGAGGTGTTAGGGCTTTAAATCAGGAAAATTTTTATAGTAAGAGGGGTTTAGAAAGATTTCAAGTCTTTATAGGTTTTAAAAACTTTGTATGCACCAATCTTTGTATAAGTACTGATGGATTAAATGCAGATATAAGAGTTAGCTCCGTTACTGAGTTGAAAGAAAAAATTCATGAGTTAATAACTGCATTTGATAAGGAAAGATTTCTGGGAAATATGGAACGTCTAAGTAGATTTAATTTAACGGAACTGCAGTTTGGCCATACGATTGGGAAAATGAGGATGTATAATTATTTAAAAAAGGAAGAAAAAGTTGGCAAGTTGTCACTTTTAATAAATGATAATCAAATAGGATCGGCTGTAAAGAGCTATTATCAGGACGATAATTTCAATAGAAATGAAGATGGGACTATTAATCTTTGGCAGTTATATAACAACTTGACAGAAGCGAATAAGAGTAGTTATATCGACTCTAATTTAGAGCGTAATGCCAATGCTTGGGAGTTTGTAACTGGGCTAGCAAATTCTATGCAAAATCAAACAGAGAATTGGTTCTTAAATCAATAGCTGTGTACTTAAATTATAGAATGAAATGGATATAAATGAATTGGCAGAAGCGCTTATGTATAGCTCCTCTGACTCCATCTATGTAGTAACTTGGGATAATTTGTTGAAGCAAGTTTTCACGCCCTTTAAAACCACTGTTTTAAGTGATGTTGGGCAGTTATCAAAAGGAGAAATTGTATGGGTTGAGCAAATCAGAGTTACTATCCAATTGAAGACTGTTTTTATAGTGGATAGCAAAGCTTATTATCACTATCATTTCAGTTTTATTATTGAATAATTTAGGAGTCTATGTTGTATTTTGAATGAGAAACTTTTGAGACTTTTCCTCCTTTATCAAAGAAATCCTGAAAATGAGAATTCTAGTTGGAAAAGCAGAGAACAGTGTTTTTTTCTCAAACTTGTTCTCTTCTTAACCAATTATCCCCCTTTTTGACTGATTTTTCTCCTAGTAAATCAAACCGACATATATATAAATAGCTAAAACGTGTCTACAGTTCTAATGTTTCTGATTACTTTTATTTTTCTAGATGTTCTAGGAATATAAAAACTACAAGTTTGAATCTGATTGAAAAAGTAAAATGTTTAGATAAATTTTTAAATGAAAGATATCTTGAAAAGGAATATACCCAAGAAGGTTTTGATTTTAATGGTTTTGAATATGATGGAAGTGTTAATACTGAAAGTTATGTCCAAACCTTTTTTTCTCCTGATGGTTCTCATAATGACGTAGAGATGGAGTTTGAAAAATTCCAAGAATCTAGATTTAAAAGTGACCTTATTGATTTAAAGAAAATCATTTTAGATGATTACATTTCAAATTATGTTTCCCTTGCTGAGAAAATTGCGTTTGCATCCTCTTTAAAACAAAATCTTGAAGCAAAGTTAGAAAAATTTAGAAATAATAAAGTAGGTAGGAGGTATGCCCCCACTTTTTTGGAGTTTATAAATAAATTTTCAACAGAACATGTTGAAGTGATTGATTCTGGTTCTAAAAATAGCTCTTTTCATTTTTTAGATAGATTTTCTCATCGAGACACACTCAACAAGCTTTTCAGTATCCTTGCCAGTTTGGATCTAATTCCAAAAGAAACAAAGCAAGTGGATTTTCTAAAATTATTTGATAATGAAAAAGTTGTAAACCCGATAACATGGCTTGGAAATACGTCCGAATTGAAATACTTCATCAATCTTATTAATAGAAAAGATTATGGATTTGAAGATAAGGGAGTATTTAAGTGGCGAATTGCAGTTAAATGCTTTGTGAAAGTAAGTGATCGGTCTATGAAGAAGATTACATTTAAAGACTTGAGAACATACAAGATTACCGAAGGTACTAGCCTTAAATTGGGTGAAATGTTGTTAGGTAAAATCTCTCCTGTTTAATATACTACTCTAATACTACGCCCTTGTAATTTTATTGTTTTTTATTTATTGTAATTCGCTTTATTTTATTTATTTATATGGCTAATTACGAACTACTCTTATACTACGTTATGGTTTTTGTTTAAAAGAAACACGTCTTTTTATCGATAGTTTTGATCAGGGATAGCTTACAAATCTTATTTGACAACATGTCAAAATGAAAATAGATTTGGGTTTGTCTTTAATTAAAATAATATATAATTATGATTAATAAATCAAAAAAAGTAAAAGCCTTAAAAGGTAAATTAAACCAGAATAATAGTATAGTTTTTTGGGAAACAAAATCAAAAAGTGGCGTAAAGATTAATCAACATAAGCTAATCTCGTTTTTAGAAAAAGGAGGGTTTTGCAAGACAGCAACAAAATCAGGGATAAGTATTGTTAGAGTTTTGGAAAACATAGTTTCAGATGCCCCAGACCATGAAATAATAGATTATGTAAAAAGTCACTTGAATTCTAAAAAGGAGGAAGGCGTTCTTGAAGTGTTTTCTAATGGTGTTTCAGGTTTTATTAATAAAGCGAAGTTGAGCTTATTAAGGACAGTCAATATTCCAATAGATAAAGATCCTAAAGATGCGTCTTGGTTCTATTTTAAGAACACGGCAGTAAAAGTCACTAAAGATGAATGCGTGTTAGTGGGGTATGAAGCTTTACCCCAAAAGATATGGAAGTCAAGAATACTTGATAGAGACTTTAAAGTTCCTGTTAGAACTAAATCTGATTTTGGTGAATTTCTTTATATCCTTGCTGGTAAAAATGATGAAAGATTTTTTGGATTAAAAACAATAATTGGGTACCTCCTTCATCGCTACCAAAATAGATCTTTAACAAGAGCTGTTATTTTTGTTGATGAAAACATGTCTCATGACGGAAGAGCAAATGGGGGAACTGGTAAGACTTTAATCACAGAGGCTATTGGAAAGATGAGAGAGTTAGTTGGAATAGATGGTAAAAACTTTAAAATAAAGAATGGGTTTAGTAATCAAAGAATTGAAGCAACTACAGATATAGTTATATATGACGATGTGCAGAGAGATTTTAGTTTAGTGAACCTGTATTCAATGATTACTTCTGGTGTAACAGTAGAAAAAAAATATCAAGATGAATTTTATATCAATCCAGAAAATGCTCCTAAGATTGTTATTAGTAGTAATTACCCTGTAAAAGGAACTGGAGGAGCTACCGACATAAGAAGACGATGTGAATTTGAAGTAGCAAATCATTATAATACAATTCATCAACCAATTAAGGATTTCGGTAAACATTTTTTTGATGATTGGGATGCTAGTGATTGGAATGATTTTTATCAATTAATGATGAACTGTGCTATGGCTTATTTAAATAAAGGGTTGATTATTCCGAAACCTATAAATCTTGTTAAAAACAAATTAGTAGCTAATACATCAATTGAGTTTGTTGATTTCATGAAAGACAAAATTGAAATGGATAAATGGATTGATAAAAGAGAATTACTTAAAGTTTTTAACGAAGAGTATTCTAGTATTGGTGATATAACATCTCATCTATTTACTAAATTCTTAAAGGAGTTTGCAAGCCAAAAAGAATATGAGTACAGAGATAAATCTTCTGGAGGAAAATACTCTTTTATTATAAAGTCTAATAAAAAGTAGTGGCTATGAAAAAGAAAGGAATAATATATACCGTAACAAATAAAGAGACTAAAGTGGTGTATGTTGGTTTAACTACTAAGTCTCTTGAAATAAGAAAAAAAGATCATTTAAAAAAATCTAAAAAGGGTAAAAGCTATGCGTTTCAAAATGCGATTGCAACACATGGTCCAGATGCTTTCAGATGGGAAAAGGTTGATTATGCAAGTACAATAGATGATTTAGCTCAAAAAGAGAAAGCTTATATTTTAAAGTACAATTCAAAAGAAGACGGTTACAACCAGTCAGAAGGCGGGGAAATTCAAAAAAGCGTATATCAATATGATGTGTCTACTGGAATATTGGTTAATAAGTATTCAAGTTTATCAATTGCAGGCGCTACAGTGAACTTAACCAAACAAGATTTATCTAAAGTTTGCTTGAGCGTTAATAAAGTCAGTAAAGGCTCTGTTTGGACGTATTCCTCTACTTATCCAATCGGTATAAAAGATCATAGGAAAAAAGTGGTTCAA
>Ga0307488_10002780_pt1 | contig 14747 bp, 24 predicted proteins | sample SB02metaG_FD_202248 | JGI IMG/M metagenome (GOLD analysis project Ga0307488, IMG submission 202248) | Sea-ice brine microbial communities from Beaufort Sea near Barrow, Alaska, United States - SB 0.2 | ecosystem: Environmental > Aquatic > Marine > Coastal | place: USA: Alaska | collected... | reverse complement strand
GAAAGCGGTTCATCATATTGTACCCTCAAGCGCTGAAATCACAGGTGCTTTAATTACGGGTATTGGAACGGTCAACCTGCACCACCCTACCTCGGGGACCTGAGGGCTGTGGGTGTCAGGCGCGGTGAGCTTCGCGGTGATTTTCTCAAACGCCGCAACCTCAGCGGATCGCGTGGGGAACAACCTTAGCAGTGCCACCTGGTTCCAGGGCCTGGCAGATGTGGTCCGTCACGTCATAGGATGCCGTTTACCTCAATAAACGAAGGTTTAAATCTCGTGTCGGTTACGTGGCGGGATACGGACTTGGTAGACATTTTAGTTTCCTGCCACGTCATTGGATGCCGTTTGACTCAAGAGACGAGGGTTTAAATATCGTGCCGATGACGTGGCGGGGGGCAATATGCGCTGGCCCCTACAGTGTTCCAGCACTCAGGCCATCCCTCGGACCCCGGCCGCACCATCGCCGCCTGCAACACGCGCGGCAGCGAGCTCCCTGCGGCGGAGGCGCGCGCCTCAGCCTCGTCGCCGGCCTCGGTGCCCGCGACGCCGGCGCTGGGTGGGGGCGGGCGCGCGATGAGCGAGCACACCAGACCCGCCTCCTCGGCCTCCTCCTCCTCCTCCTCCTTCTTCTCGTCTTCGTCTGCGCCGGGCCCTCCTTCTCTCCGCCCCACTCCACCCCTGCCAGCCACTGTGTCAGCCGCGCCCCCGCTCCCACTCATTCCCTCGTCATCGTTCAACGCAGTGTCGTTGCTATGTTTCCTCTTCACACCAAGGCTCAGACGCAACGTGCCCATCCACACGTCACCGGCACCTGCCAAGATGGCGCTCGCGTGGGCACCGTGCATGGGCCCTCCACCACCTCCATCGGCGAGGGCTGGCACCGCCCGCCGCGGCCGTGAGAGCCAGTCCGCGCTGCCGAGGATGCTCGCCAGCGGGTTCGCCCGCGGCGCTCCGTCCACCCGCGGGTGTACCGGCGCCGACATACCCGCGGCAGGGGCGTGCGCGTGCAATGTACGATGTGCGGGCACGGGCTGGCATGGGCACCGTACGGCTACACGACACACGTGCTGTTCGTGCAGGAGCCGTTTTCGATTACCAGTTTCTCACGTGTCGAATATCCTCAGATCCGCACCGGGATCTTCGCTGACTGTACAAAGCAGCTACGAAGCGTCGTCTAACGACCGAGAACTCTCCCCTCCACGCCTCCAGCTCCCTCCCTTCAGAACCCCGACGCCGGTGCCACGCCGCCCGCCCAACTCGCGGCGGAGGGCCCGGACCCCGTCCCGTCCTGACCCGGCCCCCGTTGCCTCGAGTACCGGGTATCGCGCGGCGCTGAGAAAAAGTACCGAGAAAATACACTCGGAAAAAACAGGAACCTTCGCTAACGCGTTTGCAGCACCCGAGGAGGCACGTTCCGCATGCCGCTGCCGCCGCCGCACCCGCCGCCGCCGTCGCAGCAGCGTCGCGGACACGTCAATAGAACGCCAATGGCCATGCCCTTTATGGCGCGTATTACGTTGCTGGCTGCGGTGGTCGCGTGCTCAATGGCCTGGTGTACCGCGTTCCCCTTCGCTGGCGAGGGGTGGTGCGAGGGCGCTCAATTGCGCGCGGCGGGGGGCGTCGAGGGCGCCTCGGCAGGCGCCAAGGCGTGCATGCGGCTCGGACCCAGAGACGTGGTAGGGCCAGGCCTGGTGAACCCTGCCATTGCCCGCCGCGTCATCGTCATTCGATGGGTGTTGGACCCTCGTACGTGAGTTGAATGAATGGCTTCCTTCATATCGCTCGGTGCCGGAGTTCAACAAGTGCGACATCTCGCGTCATGGCTCCGATGCTGCCTGTTGAGCCGGTGCGTATATCGTGCTCGTGCTCCCGCCAACGCCCCGGCCCCCGCACTCGCCCCCATTCCCGCCCCCCTGCTCCATGCCCAGCCTCTCCGCACCCCCCTCCCACCTCTCCAGCCCTGCTCATGTGATTGTAATATCTAGGACCAATGACTGCGGGCGGCCCTGAGATACGGTGATAGCCGTGGCGCTGCAGAACGACTTCTTGGAGGAGCGCCCCGCGGACGGCACCTACGCCGCGGGGGCGTCGCGGGTGTACCCCACCGCCGCCAAGGACCTGACCGGCGCCAACGTGCGGCGGGGTGGGGCCTGCCCACTCCCGCTCCCGTTGGCCCATCACTGGTCGGCCCAAAGTTGGTCGACCAGTGCCCTGACTCCTTCTCGCATTGTGTTTCTCCACGCAGGCTCACATTCCTGCACGCAGGACACCGGTACACTATAAGCAAGATGTCAGGGAACTGGGTAGTACAGTTTCGTGCCATGCTAGCTCATATATCGATGTCCTGATACGCACTCTCCGCCTCCTGTTTCTTCTGGCCTGGCCACTCGTTCCCTGACTGTCTGCCTATATTGTACCGGTGTACCCGTACACCGTTGTACCCGTACACACTCACCACATCCTCCTCCCTGGCCTACACTATGATGACACAGTGCGGGCGCGGTGTGCGGCCCTGCGGCAAGGCTCCCTGGCCGTGCATCGGTAGGGACTGATGGATAGTGCTTGCCACATCATCCAACACGTGTAGAACCCTCGTTTCTTAAGTTGAGTGGCATCCTATGACGTGGCGAGCACTATCCATCAGTCCCTATGAAGAGGTCGGCGGAGGTGGTGGGCGTGGCCAACGGGTGGATGGCGCGGGTGGACGCGGCGGGGGGCACCGTCATCACCACCCGTGACTGGCACCCCCCGGATCACTGCAGCTTCTGCCAAGTCGGGGTAGGGCCCAGCGGATGTTGGTTATTGCTCGCCACGAAGGCGAGAGCGAGAGAGAGATTCCTGTCCCCATGTATGATGAGGCACCAGGCTTTCGCCCTGCCCCCCGTGGATGTTATTCGCCACGTTATAAGGAGCCGTCAAATGCAAGGGACGATGGTTCACGGTGCAACGTGCGTCGGATGACGCGGCGAGCGGTCACCGCCAGGCCCTGCTTCGGGGACGAGAAGCGGCTGGACTACGTGTGGGGCTGCCACGGTAGGGCGGTGCAGGTTCACCCCAGGTTGACCCAGGTTGACCAAGGGTTGACCGAGCTTGGTTTCAGAGCTTGAAGCTAAAATATGATGAAGCGCTTTCAAACTCTGCTTTCAATCTCAGCTTGCGCCGCTATTTCAAGGCGTGAAGGGCATCTGCGTCTCCGGCGCTGGCCTCCCCGCAGCAATGCTCGACAGCTCCGCCCGCTGCACGGATGACATGTCAGATACAGATTACCAACATAGCCAGTACTTCCAATGGCAGGTCCTTACACCTTTTACCTTTTCAGCTCCACTTAAGCACCTGCGAGGGATAGTCTGAGCTGGGCAGCCGTCGACGAAGGTCAAGTTCAGCTGGAAAAGGGAGCGATTGTGACCAATGAGTTGTAAGGCCCTGTCCAATGGCCTCCGCACTGCGTGGCGGGTACCTTTGGGTCCCAATTTGATCCGTATCTGCAGGTACCCAAGCGCGCCGTGCAAGTGCTGGCGGGGACGGGCGTGCGGGAGGACTCCTACAGCGCATTTGGCGGGGCCTTGCACTCGTTCCAATTTCGTCCTCACCTGAAACAACTTTAATGGGCTCGAGTTGAGCTGAAGAGAGAGATGCTTCCGCTTGTATGAGGAGGCACCAGGCTTTCGCCCTGCCCCCCGCTTATATTGAGCTGACATGGTGGGAACAAGTGGATGACACTGGCATTTGGCGCGCGGGATGCCGGCAGCGATACCCCGCTATCACAAATCCTCGCACAACACCGCTCGAGGGTCAGTCCCCAAAGCACGACACGCGTCTTCGTGCTCGGTCTCGCCACGGATTTCGTGGTGAAGGAGACGTTGTGGGAGCTGACGGGCAACATGACGCAGAGTGAAGCCGTGTTGGTCGCGGCGGGGACTCGAGGCGTGTTCGACGCCCCCGGGTCATTCTACGGCTCGGACCTGCGGACAAGCTCGGGCATGATGAAGCTCAGTGCGCTGGAACGTGGCAGGGCCTCCACTTGTTTCTTTTGAGCTCAACATGAGTATCCATGCGGTGCCAGGCTGGGTGGATTTTGTGACAGAGCAGCTTGAGTTGAGCTGAAATGGGCTTTAGTCACGAAGGCCGTGCCGCGATGTTGTCCCGCCCTTGACACCGCTGGCTGCCATCTTACTATGCTCCCTCGAAGCTGTTCGAGTTGAGCTGATAATAATGGGACGAGTGTACGGCCCTGGAACGCGGCGCGCGCATCGTCGCCGCGGAGACGGTGGACGAGGCACTGAGCGAGCTGTGCGCGGGCACGTGCGACGCGGACGCGGACTGCAGCACCTCCCCGGACATGCCGGACATGGAGTGCGTTGCGCACGACCCATATGGCACAGGGGTTATTGAGGACAATCAGGGGCCAGGGCAGAAGCATGGTGCCTCCTCCTTACACACTCGTCAGCGTCTCTTTCTCGCACTCTAATAACAAACACGTAACCGACGTTGAATCGACGGACCTAAATCCAGCGCATATATGATCATTCACACGCAAGGTAAGTCATGCTTCGATCCCGGTTCGAGTGCATGTTGTCAATGCCCCTCCCGAGCGGTCGCTGCGAGAGGAAGCGCACGTACAGCCAGCGTGATTCCCCCTTCAGCCTGCTCCCGCCGCTGCTCCCGCCCGCCATCGCGAACGCCTCCACGTTCGCTTCGCTTCCGCTGGCCATCGCTAACGCTTCCACCTTCAGTTTGCTTCCGCTCGCCATGGCAAGCGTCGCCATCGCAATCGCTATTATCGGCGCCTGCGTCATCGTCCGCAAAGAACTCATCGACTACCTCCACGATCGTCACAAGCGCGGCGGCAGGGCCTTATCAAACCCTCGTCTCTTGAATCAAATGACACCCTATGACGTGGCACATCTTCACGCTTACACTGTAAAAAGGTGCATCAGATTCCAGTGGATTCCACCGTGGATTCCGAATCCACCATCCCAGCCTCGAGGACACCTAAGCTGGGCTGTTGCTAAGCGAACACGACCCTGCACCACGGTCCTCCCGCGGGGTTTGTCGTGCTCGTGGAGACGGACATCGAGGGTTCCTCCGAGCTGTATGAGACGATGGGGGCGATGGGCGTGGGGGACATCATGAAGAACAAAGTGATGGTATGGTGACACGGGATAAGTGCTCGCCCCAATCAACACAAACACGACACGTATATACCCTCATCATTGAGTAGACTTGCGCCAATACATTACGAGCATCATTCACTGTCCGCCAAACAAAGTGATGGTATCGTAATGACACGGGATAAGTGCTCGCCCTAATCAACATCAACACTGTACATGTATACCCTCGTCATTAATTGACTTGTATCAGTGACCTGGCGAGCATTATCCCGTGTCAGCCCCCACTCCCCGGCCGTGCACGACGACGTGCTTCGCCGCTCCATGAAGCGTCACTTCGGCTACGAGCTCTTCGTCCGAGGGGCAAGGCCCGGTGTTCTCAGTCTGCTTGATCATGATAGTGTGCTCGTTCACATTCCTGCTTTTCCACATCCTCCGCCTCCTTCTCCGTGTCCTCCTCCTCCTCCTCCTCCTCCTCCTTCTCCGCATCCTCCGCCTCCTCCTCCTCCTCCTCCTCCTCCTCCTCATCCTCCGCCTCCTTCTCCTCCTCCTCCACCTCCTCTTCCTTCTCCACGTTGTCGTCGTCCTCCGCAACGGCCTCCTCCGCCTCCTGCTGCACCTTCTTGAACTGTACTGACGTGGATGTGTGGATGGCACCGGGCCTTATCGAGGGGACGCATTCGTGGTGGCCTTCCACAGCGTGGACGACGCGTTGGCAGGATTGGTTTCTACACTCGTTAGCTTACGAGCTTCACATGTCATGAACTGATTTGTCGCGACTTAACACTGCGAGTATCTTGCACAGGCAGCTGACGTTAGCTCGATTATCAGCTTAACTTGAGCCCTTTTGTCCTGACTGAACACCTCTGGGATGCTCCAAGATGCTCGTAAATACTTAAGTTGAGCTGGAAATGGAACAGGTCTATGGCCCTGCGCGTCGGCGTGGTGCTTGCAGGTGCAGCTGGATTTGTTCGCGTCCGACTGGCCCCCGGCAGGGCACTACAATTGTTCCCTTTTCCAGCTGAACTTGAGCTATGTTGTCCCTGAATCCGCTCAAGAATCCACTCGCAGGTGCTCAAGTTGAGCTGAAAAGTAAAACCTTAGACCCCAGTACAACTTTTCCCTATTTCAGCTCAACTTGAGCTATGTTGTCCGTGAATCCACTCTAGTGTCCACTCCAAACTGCTCAATTTGAGGTTGCTCAGCTCAGCTAAAGGTATGTTGTCCCTCAATCCACTCAAGAATTCACTGTCAGATCCTCAAGTTGAGCTGAACAGGGACGAATGGAACGACCCTGGCCCCCGGAGATGCACGACGCGACCCCCGCCACCGCCAGGGTGTGGGGTACGTACGTGGCAGGGGGGCTGTTGAGAACGAGCATTCGACCGACATTGAATTTCCTTCTCCTTCACCGCGCGTCTGTATTGATATCAAACACCCAACCGATGTTGAATCTCCTCCCTCTCCTCCACGCGTCTATATGAGCATTGACACTCAATGTGAGTCATGCTCCGATCGAGGTTCGAGTGCTTGTTCTCAATGACACTCCAGCCATAGTGTTGGCACGTGATAAGGTCATGGGGAGTCGACGTGTTTGTTGGGTCATTAGACCTTCGAGTGCTTGTTCTCAATGACCCTCCTGCACGGGGCTGCGGGTGCGGATGGGTGTGCACTGCGGCAAGGTGGAGAGCGCCAAGCATCAGGCGGGGGGTGGTATTGAGAACAAGCACTCCAGCGTTGTTGAATCTGCTCCTCCTCCCCCGCGCGTCTGTATGAGCATTCACCCACACAGGGCTATCCTCACATCAAAAGACCCCTAACACTCCATTTGTGGCAATCGTGGAGCTATGCGGGCAGTTCATACCCCACTTACAACAGTAAGTCATACTCCGATCTCGGTCGAGTGCTTGTTCTCAATGACCGTCCTGTCAGGGCAAAGTGATATACGAGGGCGAGGTGATGCGGCAGGTGTCGAGCATCTGCGATGCCGGCAACGGAGGCCAGATTATCCTCAGTCAGGCGACGTTGCCGCTGTCGGCGAATTTCGACGATATCAAACCCTTCACTGTGTTTGACCAGGCAGGGGGGCTATTGAGAACAACGAGTTGGACCCATATCAAAGCATGACTTACAGTCAGGGTGAATGCTCATACACATGAGTTCGTACATTTGACGTCGGTCGAGTTGATGTTCTTAAACTGAGTGTCGGGTCTGGTATCGAATTGAAGCCGTTCGACCAATCAGATCGCACCAATCCAAACCGAGAATGCGCCTTGTACCCGGTACACTACAAGAGCAGTCAGCCTCTCAGCCGATCACGTTGCGAGCCATACAGGTGACCGGTCACCCTTACACTGAGTTTGATAACCCTCCTGCCGATTCGGGTCGTCCATTTGATTGCAGTCGAGTCGTTATTCTCAATGACCCTCGTGACGGGGTCTGCACAAGGTGACGGGCTTCGCGGCGCCGCAGCGCTTGAAAGAGATTTATCCCGAATCTCTGGTCTCGCGTGCACAAGCCAGGGACGTGCGCGCCGGGGAGTTGCGCGGTCGGGCCTGGCCCATGTTGCCAGTCATGTCATCCAACGCACTTTGAGATATCGTTTTGTGGAATCCCGTTCGACCCATCAGAACTGTCCATTTAGAACATCCCACCCACCAAATATCCAGCAGACCGGCCGGGTGCGATCCTTGAGTACATAGACCCTCGATTTCGAGGAGATAAGCGTTCCTGCGAACACCGACCCTGAGTTTAAGACGCGTTGACGTGTACCTCCATCGTCCGTACATTCGGAAAAATGTTGAAACGTGGCGAGTGATATCTGCCAGGCCCTAGAGAGAGGGCTGGCCCTGGAGGGAAGTAATCTGGTGGAAACGGAGCAACGCTTGTCGCCCGCGTTCCACTCCGCACCGGAGGGCAGGGCCTGACTGTTTGCCCATAGAGTACCAGTGCACCCTTCCCCGAGATCAGACTGTTTGCTCATAGAGTACCGGTACACCCTTTGATTCTCAACTGGTACTATATGAATCAGCAGGCAGGATGAGGTAGCGTAAGGATTCAGTTCGATCGTACTCGTAATCGATATTGGGGTACCCAGTTTCGGTTCATTGGTCTATTTGCCTGTGAAGACAGTCACTATTTGTGTACCGGTACACGCGCCACGCGGTATTCTTTGTCTGTGAAACCGGGTACCGGTGTGTCATTTGCGCGCCCCGATTGAACCGAAACTGGGTACTCATTCTTCGGGGCAAACCCCGATTACGATCGAACTGAATCCTGAGTCCCTACCCGAAGGTTTAGTAACGATGATTTATTGCCACGCCGAGGGCCTGGCGGAATTAAAAAAGACGCTGCCCCCGGCGGTGATAGACGAGTGTCTACGCATCATGGTACGGTGTGTGCCAGAACACCATATGGGTTGTTCCCTATTGCTACTACGGCCGACCCAACTCGATTTTGGTTTGCCCATACGATTTAGTACGACTCGCCGATCCGACTCGCCCCCCGCCCCACCGAGAATCCACCCAAAATGTTGCTCGGATCCCGAGATCCACTTGGCTTGGCCAAATGGGTGTGCCGGTAGCGGTACACTACATGTTGTGTTCTACTACAGTACTGCGAAAGTTTGTTTCGGTACATTATGACAAAGAAAGTGAAGCTATGACCAATCACAACTCAGTAAACTTAATCACAAACTCAACTCAACTCAATCGTAACTTTCTTTGTCATATGTCATATGACTGTCTGTTGTGTTCCCTACCACACAACTGTGTGCCAATGCTGGTGCACCGTGTGTTATGTTCCCTACCTGACGGCCGAGACGCTGCGCGCGTGCATGATGGTCAGGAACGGGTACGACTGTCGAGGTCACGAGCGGAATGGAGAGAACATGTACACGTTTAGCGATTACACGAGCTGCGCGTTGTTTGCTGTGGAGGCGCAAAGAGCATTGCACGCCGCGAACTGGCCGCCAGAGGCAAGGGGGTAAAAGGCCGATGTCGGTATATCGCCTGGGTGAAATGCCCATACAGAGTTGCGGACAAAGTGTCAGCGCTCTGCTCGGGAAAGCGGGCGCCAGGTTGAATGCCAGTACAGAGTTGCGGACAAAGCGTCAGCGCCCCCTGTTCCTCCGCTTGTCTGTAAGAGCATTCACCACATCATGCTGAATTGCTGATATCGGTTCGAGTGCTTGTTCTCAATAACCCTCCTGCGAGATGAAGTTCACGCACAGCCTAAAGCAGCACTCGACGGAGTTCACGCATAGCCTGCGAAAGAAACAGCAGAACTTCAGCGTCAGCTCGACTTTGCATCCGCCGCCGCCGCCGCCGGTTGGCACCTGCGGCCTGCGCGTGCGCATGGGGATGCATTCCGGGCAGCTGAAGCGCATTCGCATTCCCGGCGAAGGGATGGCGGATTACTACGGCGAGAGTGCGAATCTCGCGGCTCGAGTCATGTCCGCGGCTGTGGGCGGCCAGGCAGTGGGGTTATTGAGAACTGGCACTGAACGACGTTGAATCTCTTCCTCCTCCTCCTCCGCGCGATTGTATAAGCATTCACCCTCAGTAAGCCAAGTTTCATGCTCCGATCTCGGTCGAGTACTTGTTCGCAATGATCTTCCTCCTCCGCGCGTCTGTATGAGCATTCACCCTCAGTAAGTCATGCTCTGATCTCGGTGGAGTTGGCTTGTTCCGGACGACCTTCCGGCCAGGTGGTGTGCGTGGGGTCAGAGCTGGAGTATTTCCTGGGCAGGGCGGTGCAGGCTGTACCTATCAAATCCACGTTGAAAGTGCCTGGAATTGAGCGCTTGAAACTAGAATATGATGGACTGCTTTGAAGCTTTGCTTTCAATTTCAACTTGTGCCGCTACACCTGGGCGAGAGCTTTGAAGGCGAGAGCCGCCCAGAGCTCGTCATGGATAAACTGGTATGGTCAATCATATACTCGTAGTGACAAGATACAGGTGCACTCTTCAAATAACGTTCCGAGCCAGGTACGCACCATAGCTGTTCCGGAGGTTTCGGGCTCTGTACGAGGCGGTTTTGGGTGGTATTGTCCAACTTTGAGCGATTTCAGCGTAAGTACGCTCCCAAAACACGCCTAATATTCAGGTTCCTGGGTTGGTACGGAACATCATCTAAAGAATGAACTCGTAGTGACAAGACATCCCATCTCGATACTGTCATCTTAAACTCACTGTCGGGTCTGGTATCGAATATATTGTATCGAATCCCGTTCGACCCAGCAGCACTGTCCACTCTGAGAAACCCGCCGACCGACTCAGCGAAACTTCGACCGGATCGCCATCCTTGGGTAAACAGGCCCTGGATTTCGAGTAGATAAGCATGACCGGTCAAGCTTACACTGAGTTTAAGGTCATGCTCCATATCGATACTGCAATCTTGTCATCTTGTGGACAGAGTGAACGGATCATATCTTGTCATTCTGATCCTGCAATCTTGTCATCTTGTGGACAGGATGAAGTGATCATATCTTGTCACTCTGATCCTACCTGTTGGGCACCTTTACCTTGAAAGGTATTCCTGGTATGGCGGTGCAGGTGTACCCTATCAAACCCAAGCAACGCCTGAAAGTAAGCACTTGAAACTGAAGCATGACAAAACGCTTTGAAGTTTGCTTTCAATTTCAAGTTGAGCCGCTACATCCTGGTCAGACAGCGTTGGTGCAAGTGGCGCTAGATGAGGAAATGGCGGATCTCGCTGGTAGGTACACCTCACTTAGACCCTCGTTCCTTGAGTCAAATGCCATGGCACACTTTGAACCCTTGGACAACTCACCTAGACCCTGGTTCCTTGACCCTCGATCCTTGGGGTATAATCACATTATATGAAGTGACTGACATAATCATATCCGCCGCGGCATCACTCTTCCACGTTTTGAGGATAAATGAGACGCTTCTGCGTGTATAAGAAAGCACCGGGCTCGCACCCTGACCCCCGTACGAGTAATCCCCCACGTTTGCCAACCCTCGCTTCTTGGTTCAAACGCCATCCTATGACAACGCGGGTAGTACCAGTATTGTTAACTCGGCCTGCCGCGTCAACTGCGCATGATTGACGCTCGTGTGTTTTAGTCGAAGACAATCCTTCACGTGGCAGCTAGTGAACCCTACATCCTTGTCAACCCTAATCCCTAGCCCTATGCCCCAGACCCTCGACCCTGGACCCTAACGTGGCGGATAGTGAATCCTGAATCCCTATCAACCCTAACCCGCAAACCCTAAACTATAAACCCTGAACCCTTAAACCCTAGACCCTAACGTGGCGGATAGTGATTCCCCGGCCTTACTAGCCGGGAGGCGATTTACGGCGGGCAAAAAGGTGCAGCAAGTGGCTCGTGCCTCGGGCAGGGACCTACATTGGTCATATTTCCACATCAACCTGATTGTTTGCTCGTAGCGTACCTGTGCAAATGGCTCGTGCCTCGGGCGGGGACTTACACTCGTCGCCTGTCCACATCAACCTGACTGTTTGCTCATACACCGGGGTTATTGAGAACAACGTCTTGACAACTTTAGGATCTTTACTTACCTTCGAGGTGAATGCTAGCATATGCGCGTACGCAGTTCGTATTGGCCGACCGACCTATGAGCATTTACCCACGTATTGTCCGACCGACCTATGAGCATTTACTCACGTCCAACTTTCGGGTAATCGTCGATTCAACGTCGGTCCAGACGTTGTTCTGAACAATCCCTTTATCGTAATGTACCAGTGTACCCATACATACTTGCTCTGCCATCTCCCTGGGCTTACACTGGTTGTCTTTCAAGCTCAACCTAACTGTTCACAAGCAATCATCCATGCTTCACACTGCTAGACAGAGTGCTAAGATATCCCATATCGATACTGTCATCTCCCATATCGATACTGTCAGCTTTCACATCGATGTCATCTCCCATGTCGATACTGTCATCTTTCATATCGATACTGTCATCATGATGTCATATCCCAGGTCGATACTGTCATCTTCCATATCGACAGAATGACCAGATCACATTTTGGTACTCTGCTGCTATGACAAAGTCCGCCAAACCACTTAGACACTGAGCAACAAGTAGTATTAAGTCGTCCCGCTCGACCGATCAGCACGCTCCATTTGGCCGACTTAGCACTAAGTCTCACTAAGTGTCTGAGTGGTTCGGCGCACTTTGTCATAGATGCTCAAGTTGAGCCGGCATGTCCACGAATGTTAGACCCTGGCGTTTGGCGAGTTGAGGACAATCGTGCCCGAGATGTCGGCAGGTCCTTACCCTAAACCCTCAACCCTGAACCCTAAACTGCCCTAGATGTCGGCATGTCCTTATTCTACCACAAAATGATCCGAAACGCAGTTTCGGAGGGACTGGTCCCTCTGGTCTCAGCGTAATCGAGGGACTATTTACCCACAACTCATAACCCGGTCGGTCGGTGGGATTTCCGAAATTGGCAGTTCTGATTGGTCGAGCGGGATTCGATACCACATCTTCGACACCAGACCTGACACTGACTGTAACGTGTGGAATTCATGATGGGATGTCGGGTTGATATGAACAGTTAGTTGATGTGATCAGTCAAGTTGATATGAACAGTCAGGCTGATATGAACAGTCACGTTGATATGAACAATCGGTTGGATATGAACAGTCAATGGAGTGTACGGCCCTTGAAGAAGGCAGAGCAGGCAGAGGAGCGGGAGTGGCTTCAAAGGGTCAAGGCAGGGGGTTCATTGAGAACGAGCACTCGACCGACGTTGAGCCTCACCCTCTTCCTCCACACCACTGCATGAGCATTCAACCTCAAGGTGAGTCATGCCTGGATATCGGTCGAGTGCTTGTTTCAATGACCCTCCTACACGGCGAGGCAGGCTGAGGAGCGGCGAGAGATGGTCTTATCGAATAAAGACAAAAATTCGACGCGAGGCATGGCCTCACACTCTTTTCCATGGTGGATCAACGTACAGTCTACGCAATATGCTAATAGTCCGATCAAACTGAAGAAACGTGTCATCGTGTAACAGCCCCTGGGAGGTGGTAGTTCACGAGTTAGTGCAAGAAGCAGCACACTGAGTAGTGCACGAGGTAGCATAATGATGCCGTTGCACACCAGCTCTTATGATGCCATCAGCGCAAGAGCGTTGCGAAGGGGTAGCCGGAGGTAGGCCCTCGCCCTGACTGTTTGCTCATAGCGTGCCAGCTACCCCTACATACTCGCCGCATCATCCTGCCTGGCATCACACTCTTCACCCAACACTATATTGCTCAAGATGGTGATGGAAGCAACAGGAGCTTATGCTTACACTCGTCATCTGTTTAAGCTCGCGTAAGTGCCTTTTGTGGGATGCGCTGGTTGGTGGCAGTCTGTCACGGACAAAAACGGCTCAGGTTGAGCTGAAACGCGGACAAGCGTGAGCTCTTGGTGAACAAAGTGACGCGTGCAAGGCCCTGGTTGAAGGGCTTCGTTTTGAGGCGACGAAGTGGACCGCCGGCCGACCCTAATCGTATGGACGCTTCAGTATGTAGTTGGGCTTCCTTTGATGGGGGATTGTTTTGTGGGTCTATTTTGTGTGTTGTCGTTACTAGGACGTACATTGTTGTGGCGGTGCAAGTTGAAACCAGTTCTACCCGTGTTGAAAGCGCCTGGTTTTGGCACTTGAAGCTAATCTATGTCATGGTCTGGACGGTGCCACATGTGAGGCTCGACTCTAAAACAATGTAAACTCTATCAGCAAATGACGACATTGTTTTTAATGATGCGTTCTCTCTAGCACTTGTATGTAGCTAAGACGTGGGGCACCCGTGCTCCCGCGCCCATCGCCAAACCTCCGTGTGCGCAAACATACTGGCGAGCAGCAGCGTGCGAGAGTTCCACGGGCAGTCGTGCTGCCGAGCCCACTGCAAGACCTCCAGGTGACCGCTCGCGGCGGCAAGTGAACAAGTATCCGCATCCCACGGGCAGCCATTCTCTCGCGCCCAACGCAGCACATCCAGGTGCCCGCCGCTAGCCGCGTGAGCGCACGTCCCACCGCCCCACAGGCAGTCGAGCTCCCGCGCCCACTTCAGTGCCTCGAGGCACCCGTGCTTGGCAATGACTGTGGTCGTCCACTCGTGCCACGGGCAGCCGTTCGCCTTGGCCCAAGCCAGCCGCTTGATGGACCCGAGAAAGTCCAGGAGCTTGAGCGGCATTGCGATGCAGAGTCCCTCACCCTGCCGCCCCGCCCACGGGAGGGCGTCCCACCCGGCAGGGCCCTACACCCGTAGAGCTATGAACTTGACCTGAGTATCTTTGAGTTTTTCTCTTGAATTTGAAGGCTCGCTGGAAAGGCAAACGATCGTCGCACGTCGTAGGTTCTTAGTTGTCACACCCTAGAAATCTCGCGCGTTTTTTTCGCTCCGATGAATACCAAAGTTAGCCGATCAAATTTGAGCCCAGGGACATTTTTCAATGGGACACGACATCCTCTTTTGGCACGCGTATTGATCACAGCACCACACCCGTCGCCTGCGCCTACCGGGGCGCCTACCTGGAGTACACAACGGCGCCTGCGTCGTGTTCCCAGTGGGACTATGCTCAAGAACGTTCAGATCAGGGACAAACTTCTTAAAGGCAAGCAAGATGGACTGTCTTATGTAAGACACCGGCGC
>Ga0307488_10002779_pt1 | contig 14752 bp, 9 predicted proteins | sample SB02metaG_FD_202248 | JGI IMG/M metagenome (GOLD analysis project Ga0307488, IMG submission 202248) | Sea-ice brine microbial communities from Beaufort Sea near Barrow, Alaska, United States - SB 0.2 | ecosystem: Environmental > Aquatic > Marine > Coastal | place: USA: Alaska | collected 2017-05-06 | reverse complement strand
CACTCGCCGCATTATTCAGCGTCACAGTTGAGATAAAACGACAGAGATTACTTACCTAAACATTACTCTTATTAAGAAGTCGCTAAAATTGAGGCCACATAAGGTACAAGGGACGTTTGTAATAACCCCCCAAAATAACTGCCATTTGAATAGCGTAGATATTTAGACTATTCTTTTATAATCTATGCAGACCTCTGCAGTTCATGGCCTTATTAATGTTAATGGTTACCTTATCGAGTTGCACATTGTTTACTGGTGCGTCGTCCGACAGCGGTCAATGCTGGTCGCGTAACGGTGGTGTGGGGAACCTTCTTAAAAACTCATCAACTAAAGCGGAGTGCGAGGAATTGGGCGGTAAATCTTGGTGCCCTGTGGGTGGCGGTTGTGAAAGCATTTAATCAATTCCGATAGTATTTCGACATACATACGCTTTGTATGCGCATGTATGTCGAACAAGAATGATTATCTACTTTCGCGGTCAAGTTATCCAAAGATGCTGTGCCAAAATCGCCTGTCGCCGCCACTATAAATAAGCACCCTCGGCTAAAGTTCCCAAGCTTATAGTAGTGCTTTCGACATTGCCGATGCTTGCCGCAATGGCAGCAGTTTGTGTCCATCAAACGACACAATTTCGCTGTCTCTGTCACTGTCATTTGCGTTTAAAATTACCGATTGTGACGTTGTCGGTACTTCAGAGTTGTCGGTACTTCAGGGTTATCGGTCAACGCTGCTACTGGTGCTTGATTTTGATTAACCACAACTCTAATTGTTGCGCTTGAACTGACAGCTTCACGGCAATTGCCGACATACGCGGTTCAAAACTGTACGGGAAGAATTTGCCAAAAGCGGCTATTCACGCTCTACCCAATGAACGAGCCCAATTAGCAGTAAGCGAACATAAGATAAATTGATGTAAAAGTAACTTCAACCAAACAATTTCGAACAATAGAAAGTTAGGAACCAATATGGGAAACTAGACTCTCATAGCTTTAAAAATAAAAAAAGGAACTTTGCTTGAAAAATTTCATATCATTTATGTTCGCTATTTCGTTAGCCTTTCCACATTTGCTAAATGCAAAAATGCAGGTTATTCCTCTCCATAAAACCTACGAAGGTTATTTTGAAATAGAAGCATCAATAAATCAGGTTAACGCAAAATTCATTCTTGATACTGGTGCAACGGGTACCGTAGTTGATACTAATAAACTTAATGTTTTTGGCATAACTAAAGGCAAAGATAAAATTGATGGTGTGGCTATAGGTAGCGAAGAAACAGGGGTAATTGAAACATTTGCTGTTGAGATAACACAATTTTCGATCGGACAAACACAGTTGAATATCAAATCTATTTATTCTAATGAATCTTCTGGACTATTTGCTCCTGATGTAATGGGTCTTATTGGTTATGATGCTCTTTCCCATTTGAACGCTTTGTTGGATGTAAAAAAAGCGCAACTACTTATTCCTGAAAATAAAGATGACACTGAGTTATTGCTGAGCAAATCAACCACCGCTAAATATGAAACTATTAAGTTACATAAATCCCCAATGGGGTTTAATTTTGTTGATGTTCAGTTGAGTGAAAATGTCGTCAGACTTGTTGTCGATACAGGCGCCCCTGAACTCATTTTGGATGAGTCTGCTTTAATCCAATATGGTTTCCAGTTAGAAAACCACCCTACCGCAAAAACTGTTATTGCTGAGGGTCTTGAGCTTCCGATGAAAGTATATAGAAATGGGAAGGTCTTGATTGGTAATGAAATGGTTATCGATGATTTCCTGATTACTGACTTTTCAGCACTAATGAATGCCGTTAACGTAGAAGGTCAACCACCCGTGATTGGAATATTAGGGAATAAACACTTGGTTCAACTGAACAGTATTATTGATATAGCAAATGCTAAACTTTATATTAAAGGACCATAGCGCAAGGCTGCTTGATAAGGCAAACGTTTTTAGTGGATAAACCTTGATTTCGAATGTGATGAACGACCGCTATCTCAGTAAACCCGATCCTCACGGCCAATTAATCGTGTGACTGGTTCACGCTCTAAGCCGTCGTAGTGTAAAAAATCCTGACAGTCGGCTTAATGCCCATTGGGGATCGTCAACAGATGATCTGCAACGTCGGCGAATAGCACAATGCAAAAGTGCCACAAACCAAATAATATATAACTCTTGGAATCGATATTAACACCTATCTACACATGGACGCTTAGCCAGTAAGTCACGACAAAAGCTACTTTTATACAATGGCCTCGCATCATGCTCTTTATCAAAAGAGTTACAGACTTTGCAGAAACGCTAATAATGCGCGCTGGTTTTCAGCTGTCATCACTTCGAATGCCTGTTTAGATGCTTCGCCTTCTCCACCATGCCATAAGATAGCTTCTTCGATTGTGCGAGCTCTGCCATCGTGTAAATAACCAATGCGGGTGTCATCATCACTTCTACCCGCTAAAGAAACAGCATCATTAGCCTTATCATCACCTAACATCACATTTTCTGCATGACCCAAGCCCCAAAGTGCGGCGGTTCGCCACTCGGCACCTGACGCAGAGCCTTCGGCTAACGTATCAGCTAAACCCGGACCCATGTCATGTAAGAGTAAATCGGTATAAGGCTGGATAGTTTGATTTCGAAGCTCTGCTAAAGGATGAAAAGCACTTGTTGTCATGGAGGGGCGATGACAACTTACACAACCCGCATCTTCAAATAATGTTTCACCGCTCTGCACGTCATAGTCGCGACGGGCACCAACACCGAGCAAACTTAAGTACTTAACCAGTTTATCTAGCTCTTGGTCTGACAACTCAACCTCAGCAGTACCGCAGTCCTGTTGCTCGCTGCCACAATCAGGATTGGGCAGCATAGATGTCATCACACCCATGTCGGTATTAAATGCGCTAGCACTTTGATGCTTTACACTAAAGGTACTTGCTTTGTAGCCAAAACGACCGAGTCGTTGAACACCATTTGTTGGGTCCTCTACTATTGATGCACGCCCGGAGATGCCGTCATTGTCGGCGTCTTCGCCATCTGCCCAGCTTAGTATTTGCTCTTCTGGTACCGCTTCAAGTAGACCTAATCCAATAAGTTGAGGGGCTATTCGTGCTGAAAATTGTGCCGGCGTTCGCTCTGAGAAAACATAGTTGGGTGAGCGCAATCCATTTGCATGCTCAGTCCATGGGCCAAGTATTACGCTTCCTTCGGGAGTTCCGTTTGACTCCATTTTAGGTTGTAGTACTTTTCCTATTAAGCTGTCTGCATTGCCATTTTCGTCACCTATTTTGAACACCCACTTATCTAGACTTCCGCCTACATCTTCAACCAGTGCTTTACCATTTCTAACGTGGCACCCTGCACAGGAATGGTTAATATAATGATTACCTATTTTACCAATTTGTTCTGTCCATACTGGATTATCGTTACGTTCATCATGGCTACCATCATCAAAGTTAGTGTGGTGAATACGTCGACCTTCAACAAAGGACTGGGCATTTTGAGAGCTTAGGTTAGTCGCCATCTGCATAAACCGACCGGCAGGCTCTTCACTGTAGTTGAAACCCAGAGTAGTGTCGCCGCCGATCAGACCTTGAGAAGGGATCGGTGTGCCATCATTTGCTCCGCCATTGTTTTCAACTCCCCGTTGCCATTCAAAAGGAGCAACGCCAAGTTCCCCAATTACATAAACAAATGAAGTGCCATAGTAGTTTAAACGGGCGCCTGCGGGCGGTGATAGTAAAAATAGGCTTATCTCAAACTCCATGTTCGTGCCTTGCGCAAGCGCGCTCTGAAACTGACCTCCTGTCTCCCATTTATTGACAATATCGAGTGTGTATTTGTGCTGAATACCATCATCACTAACTTTTTCAAAGTCATCGTTATAAGTCCCCTGGCCAACAAACACGACGCCCGTTTCATTTTGGCTTACCTTTTCTTCCTCTTTCTGTGGATTGAAGTGAAATTGGCCGGTCGTATTGCGTCCCCAGAACCAAACCCGAAATTCTCGTGCACCTAATTTAGCTTCAGTAATAAAGGTCGCTCTAATCAAACTTTGACCTGTGGGTACATAATCTTCAAGCTGAATTCGTACCGTTCTGAACTCCCAGTAATGAGCGAGGTAATGATCGTAGTGGTCTTGTATTGTAATGTCTTTAGCATGACGATCTCTGCCACGATCGCCAATTCGTGTTACCAATACACCATCATCACGAACAAACCGGCTCATAGGCTCAAGCAGCGTATTTTCATCAAACAGAGCATCCACGCTGACTTGCGTAGTGTCTTCAACTTTGCAACCTGCAGAGTCGACGACATCTCCCGCAGCTGTATTTGGACAAGCATCAGTGGAATCAATTACGCCATCATTATCATTATCGCTATCTTGAACAATCGGAGGAGCCTCTGGCACCGGTAAAGGCGCTGAGCCGTCTGAACCGCCGCCGCAGGCCGATAAGCCCAAAATAGCAAGAGCAGTGAGAACTAGGTTTGAATTCATAAATATTCCAAGAATAATGCGCTGACAACAGACAAGATACACAATGAAACAAAAATGTAGCATAAATGTTAATTTTCGCGCAGGAAATACGATGGGATGGTTTTCTTTCACGTTGGGTAGGAGATAAATACACCCGTACTCATCATTTATGTAAGCGACATTCATTGTACTAACACTGAATTAGTATTTGCTACTGTGTCAGGTATTCAACCTTTGAAGATGTAGCTCGTTTCTATTGCCCTTTGCGTTTATCCAGTCCAATTGCGGACACTTCTTTTATAAGATGCTGACAAGCAAGTCGGTAGCCTAAGTCCAATTCGGTTTGGGTAATATGTTTGCGATCGGCTGCGCTCCTGGCTAATTCAACATCAGCTTTAAATTTACAAGTGCCGCAAACACCGCCACCTCCGCATACTGCTTGAATATTGATATTATTGGTAAGCAGACTATTAAGGATAGAACTATTCGCACTGGCCCTTAATGTTTGCTTTTTTGAGGTATCAGCACTGCGAACCACCACGGTTTTATTGCGTATAAACCAAGTCAGCTTAATTTGACCGTCTTTGAAAAGTCTATAAATCCACCACAGTCCAGTGCTAGACAATAATAAAGTAAACATGGCAAAAATCTTAATAAACCAATTATTGAAACTACCCTGTTGCGTATAGTCCATGAAGTGCAACATCAGAAGTAGATCGCGCCATCGTGTTTCATCATTAACATGCGCAATCACATCGCCAGTTTGTGCTCTAATATAGACACTAGTTTGGCTTTCATCATCTATGTTAACTTGCCACACAGCATTGCGTTCGCGCGGTAAATCTTCAATTGGGGGCTGCAACAATGTCACGCGGGATATTGCATACCTGTTTTCTTTATAAGAGGTCTTGGCTATCGAAGTAATTAACCCTGCATGCTTGGCTGCCAAAACGGGACTTGATAAATCAATCAATTCACCCGTTATTGCGTCGACTAGGTTGTAATCAGATACTTGATAATTGTGTTGGCCCGCGAATATTTTTAGCTTATAAATCGGTTGAGTGAACAAATAACCAAGCTTAATCTGAGTTATTAAAGGATACTGCTGAATAAGTGCATTAATGCTAATAAAAGTATTTTTTAGTGCGTCTTTTGTAACGCTATCATTGGCATAAAAGCGACTAAAAGAAGCGGGACTTTGCCTGACTAAAGTATCTCGCCCTGTTGCTTTATTACTATCCACTTTACCCAACAAAAAACCACTGCCCATCCAAATAAATAATTGAACAAAAACAATAACAGATACCCATTTATGTATTTGTTTCAATATCATGTTGGATACTCTGCTGGGTTGTTTTTAAATAACCTAAACCACAACAATATAAGGCCTGAAAGAGCCGCTAATACACCACTGATGGTGAATACATTCAACAACCAGTTATTGATGTCCTCACCCTCATAATAATCCATAATGTGAAGCCGCCATAACACATCAAAAATACGCCAAGTATTTTGCCTGACAGTAACTATCTCGCCCGTTGTATAATTAATATAAAGTGTAGGCGAGTTAATCCCAACAAAATCAACACGCCACAAAGGTAGCGGACGAAAACCAATTTCACTTGGTGGATTGTCAGTGATTAGCTCAACATTCTGTATTTTCCTGGATTCATCTAAACTGCTAAGCGCAATAGTTGTAGCAAGGTCTTTCGATATTGAATTGATTATATCGCCAGTGGCCGCATCAATAACTATCACCCCGTCTGCAGTTAGGCGATAAACAGGTTTATTGCCTAACCACCCCAAACTAATATTAGAGGCATTAGGATATTCACGGAGCACGTCATTAATATCCGTACTGATTGACGGTCGTGTTTTTTGCTGCATGCTTTGTAACGTACTTTTGTGTGTGTTCTGGTAGCTTTCGGTCCATGGTGCAAGAACAGGCTGCTTTGCATTGACCAAGTCCTCACCATGAATACTATGTATATCGACGAGTACCATGTACAAGCCGCTAAATGACCAAACCAAAAACTGTAGTCCAACAAACAACATCAACCACCGGTGATATCGACGGATTATCGCTACCATTTAAAACTCACCAAACTGTTTCCTCAATTGCGCTCGTTTGTACATTAAATAGATTACTGGCAAAATTAGCAAGGTTAAGAACAACACACTTACCATTCCACCGACCATTGGTGCCGCGATTCTACTCATTACCTCAGAGCCAGTGCCTACACCATAAAGGATCGGCATAAGACCAATAATGATAGTTGCGGCAGTCATCATCACCGGTCGAACTCTCAGCGCTGCGCCATGTAAGACTGCTGAAAACAAGCTATCCTGAGTTGGGTTTATACCTTGTTCATTGCATTCTTCAAGCATACGATTGAAAGCCTGATTTAAATAAACCAACATAATAACACCTATTTCAACGGCCACCCCAGCTAAGGCAATAAAGCCAACCCCTACAGCGACCGAGAAATTAAAGCCCTCCCAATAAATTAACCAAATACTTCCAATCATTGCCAGAGGCAGGGTCCCCATAATCATGGCAACTTCAGCAATATTTTTGAAGTTTAAATATAATAAAACGATGATAATAATTAACGTCAAGGGCAACACATAAGACAATTTTTCTTGTGCCCTAAGCATATATTCATATTGTCCTGACCATTTTATTGAATAGCCAGCGGGTAAATCCAGTTGTTCACTGACAGCGGCTTGGGCCGCAGCGACGTAACTACCTAGATCAATATTTTCAATATCGATAAAGACCCAACCATTAGGCCGTGCATTTTCGCTTTTAATGCCCGGCGGACCGTCTTGAATAAATACATTAGCAACATCAGCAAGCGCGATACGCTTTCCTTGTGGCGTAACAATCGGCAGTAAGGCCAAGGCTTCAGGAGATGCGCGATACGATTGCGGATAACGCATATTTACTGGATATCGTTCCAATCCTTCTACACTTTGTGTCACATTCATGCCGCCGACTGCGGTGGCAACGACGGATTGAACGTCTGCAATATTCAAACCGTATCTGGCGGCTTTTTCGCGCTGAATATCGACTTTAATATACCGTCCACCAGCAACGCGTTCGGAATAAACCGATGCTGTACCTTCAACTTCACTTAATATTTTTTCAATTTGTTGTCCAATTTTTTGAATTTCATTGAGATCCCGTCCGCCTATTTTAATCCCAACCGGAGTTTTAATACCTGTCGCTAACATATCGATACGGGTTTTGATTGGCATCACCCAAGCGTTGGTCAAACCAGGAATATCTAGTAAGTTATTCAATTCCTTGATCAGAGATTCCGTGGTTAAACCTTCCCGCCACTCATCTTTAGGCTTTAATTGAATGAAACTCTCAATCATAGTTAGTGGCGCTGGATCAGTCGCTGTTTCCGCCCGCCCGACTTTACCAAACACTGTCTTCACTTCTGGAATGGTGTAAATGAGCTTATTCGTTTGCTGCAGAATTTGCCTCGCTTTGCCAACAGATATGCCAGCGTAAGTTGTCGGCATGTACATCAAGTCGCCTTCATCTAGTGGCGGAATAAACTCGCTGCCTATTTTGCTCACAGGCCAAAATCCGACGATAAGCAGCACTAACGCAGCGAACAATGTACTTTTAGGATTGTTCATGACTGTCTTTAAAGCCGGTAAATATAACCACGATAAAAACCGATTTATTGGATTTTTATGCTCGGGAAGTATCTTTCCACGAATAAAGTAGCCCATCAACACAGGAACCAAAGTGATTGCTAGTGCCGCAGCTGCTGCCATAGCGTAAGTTTTCGTATAAGCAAGAGGCGCAAACATCCGCCCTTCCTGTGCCTCCAGAGTAAAAACGGGTAAAAAACTGACGGTGATAATGAGTAAGCTTGAAAATAATGCAGGCCCCACTTCGCTGGCAGAATCAATAACGATTTGCCATCTATTTTCATTAGTCAGGGGCGTTTTTTCGATATGTTTATGCATATTTTCTATCATTACAATAGCGCCATCGATCATTGCGCCTATCGCGATCGCGATGCCACCCAACGACATAATGTTGGCATTGATGCCTTGAAAATACATAATGATAAAGGCGATAAAAATGCCAACAGGCAAACTAATAATAGCAACCAACGAGGATCGAACATGAAATAAAAACGCAATACAAACAAGCGCAACTACGATGAATTCCTCAAGCAACTTACCACTTAAATTGTCCACCGCGCGTTCAATTAATGCAGAACGGTCATATACCGGAATTATTTCAACGCCCTCAGGTAAGCCTTTCTTCAATTCTTCCAGCTTTATCTTAACGGCATTGATAGTTTGCTGTGCATTTTCACCAAAGCGCATCACCACAATTCCACCAACAGCTTCACCCTCGCCATTCAGTTCAGTAACACCGCGGCGCATTTGCGGGCCAATAACGACATCGGCAATATCTTTAATGAGCAGCGTAGTACCTTTGTCGGTGGTGCTCGCACCCAGTGGAATATTTTCAATGTCCTGCTGGTTCTGAATATAACCCGTTACACGCACCATATATTCGGCTTCGGCCAATTCAATAACTGAAGCACCGATTTCTTGGTTGCCACGTTGAATCGCCATTTGCACATGCGATAACGGAATCCCATATGCGCGCAGTTTCTCGGGGTCTACGGTGACCTGATATTGCTTAACCATACCACCTGCGGAGGCGACTTCAGACACACCAGAAACGGTTTGTAACTCATATTTTAGAAACCAGTCCTGCAAGCTTCGCAACTCACTAATGTCATGTTGTCCGGTTTTATCGGTCAACGCATAAATATATACCCAACCAACGCCGGTCGCATCTGGACCCAATTGTGGTTTCGCGTTATCCGGTAAACTGGGCGTCACCTGTGACAGATATTCGAGCACGCGACTTCTAGCCCAATACAAATCAGTATCATCATCAAAAATGACATACACGTATGAGTCACCGAAGAACGAGAAACCTCTCACAGTTTTGGCGCCTGGCACTGACAGCATGGCCGTAGTCAGAGGATAAGTAACTTGATCTTCTACTACTTGTGGCGCCTGACCCGGGTAGCTTGTTTTAATGATCACTTGCACGTCAGAGAGGTCTGGAATAGCGTCAACGGGCGTATTTTTAAGTGTGACTAAACCGCCACCGACGATAATAAAGGTGCATAATAATACGAAGAATCGGTTATATACCGACCATCTAATGATAGCTACAATCATGGTTTTACACCCACTACCTCGAACATACCTGACTCAGGTTTTTTCAATAACACCTGCATGGTTTTACCCACTTCCAACTTAGTTAAGTCGACATTCTCAGCGACCACAAAATTCATAGTCATTCCAGGCATTCCCCAAGCGTCGATATCTGCATGCGTTAGCCGCACCATTCTATCTTCCGGCATGGCCTCATCAACGGTAGCCTCAACCCATGCAGGCTCACTCATGCCTTCCATACCTTGGCTTTGCATGCTGTCCTCACTCTCCATGACACTCATCTCATGAACATGTTCATTCTCAGCATGATCTGACATGTCTTGAGACTGATTAAGCTCTCCACCGATACGCTTAAAGTCAGAGCTGATGCTACTTTCGGAATCCAATAAAAATTGAGCTGAGGTTACGACTAAGTCATCGTCCATTAAACCAGATAAAATTTCTGTATAACTACCCGCTTTCAATGTTTCTTGCATTGTTGCGTGAGACCCAGACAAAGGTAAACCCGCCTCAATCTCAACAACATTGCCAATGAGCACTTCCACAGACTTAAATTTACCCTCGCCCAACGCAAGTACAACTCGACTTTGCGACCCTGTGCGGATAACTGCCTCTGAGGGCACAACAATATTAGGGAGCCTGTTAACATCACCTTGCATAGTTGGTAAACTGGTAAAAATACTGACTTGTGCAAACATATTAGGCTTTAAGAAATATTCCGCATTGTCGAATCTTAATCTCACTCTTAACGTGCGAGTGCTTGCATCTAGAGTAGGATAAATATAATCAACTTTGCCTTCCCATGTTTTACCGGGTAGATACTCCATTGTCATCAGCACTGGTAATCCAAGTGACACTAAGTTTGATTGGCGCTCAAAAATCTCAGCTTCAACCCAAACTTCATCTAGAGCACCAATGGACATAAGTGTCATTCCCGGCTTAACATAAAAACCTTCACGAATGTTTAGATTATCGATGAAGCCCGTTTGCGGTGCGGTAAATTCGACGGTTTGCTGAACTTTTCCAGAAGCGATTAATTTTTCGATGGCAGCCTCTGGCATTTGCAACGCTTTCAGGCGCGACTTTGCTGCCGCCATTAAGTTTGTGTTATTACGTTTTACTGCTAGTAAAAATTCATCCTGTGCATTCACTAGTTCGGGTGAATATAAGGCATACAATGGTTCGCCTTTTTTCACGTATTCACCGGCTGCTTTTACATTCAGTACTTCAATCCAACCCTCAACCCGGGGGTGAACATGTATTAATGTGTCTTCGTTATACTGTACATATCCTACCGTTTTTATTGTAATATCGAGTGCATTGCGTTGTACCTTAGCTGTCCTCACCCCCAAATTATTAACTACGTTTGGATTAATTCTAATTGTACCTGCGCTATCTTGCTCATCGCTGTTTGCATTACTTTCATATACCGGCACCAAATCCATGCCCATGGGCGACAAGCCAGGCTTGTCTCGTCTGAAATTTGGATCCATTGGCGCTACCCAATACGAAGGTTGGTTTTCAACACTTTGGACTGCGTTTGAGGAAGCGCTGTTTGGGCCAAGCATAAACGTGAATACAAGCGCGGTTAAAGTAACGCCAACGGCTAAACCTATTGCAAGCAATGTAAGGGCTGATGCCGACCGACTCTGACTTTCATATTGTTTGTTCATTGTTATTGTCCTACCTTAACTTCGCTTGTCAGTATTGATGCTTCATGGCGTTGATTATTTAAACCCAAATGGTCCGCAGCGCTACTTTGCTCCGTTGTAAAAAAATAATTAAGCTCAACTTGTGCCTTTAATAAATTAACTTGAATATTGAGTACATCGATACGAACATTTAAATCATCAATTCGAGCTCGCACAACCTCAGAAAAATCCCCGTCGTCGTTCGTATACGCTGTCAGTGAAGCTTCTGCTTGTTCTCTTGTTTGGACTAAAATAGAATCATCAAAAATGTGCTGGCGTTTAAGTAAACGTTGATACTGGGACCAAGTCGATTGCACTTGTGCAATCAGCCCTCGCAGCGCAAGTAGTTTGTCAGTTTTAATCGCTTCAGCTTCTCGTACTGCCGCTGATACTTTCTTGTCTTGAGAACTTTGCGTAAACAAAGGCAAATCGAATGACACGCCAATTGAAAAGAAATCAGCGCGGCTTCTACCTAATTGGTCATCAGCTCGGTACGCATAACTTGCATTTACGCCCCATTGTGATTTATACAATTGTTTAGCTAATTGAACACCCATTTCACCAGCATAGATGCGTTGCTCAATGGCAAGAATAGCCGGGTGGGAATTTAATTTTTGCGCTAAGTGTTGCTTATCATTACTCGCTAATAAGCTCATCACAGATGGCGCTAAGCTAGTAATCAAAGGAAGTTCAGAGGACACGCGTTTGTATCGCGTAAAGTCCGACGACGATAACTGCCAATCGTTACCATTGCTCAACCACTCGAGTAGCTGCCCACCAGCTTGTTCTTTTTGCGACATCAGCGTATTTAGTCTGTCGTCAAGACGCGTGAGTTCGAGTTGTGCTCGCACTATATCTTGCTGACGCACTCTGCCGACTGCCGAAGAATAAGTAGCTTGTATTATTTCGGCTAGTTGTTGAAATAGTACTCTGTCGTTTTCTATCAAGGCAACAATTTGCTGGGCTCTATAAAACTCTAACCACAGTGACGACACCGCTACTTTCGTTTTAGCCATTCGGTCTTGGCGCAATAACGGGTGTTGTTGAGCGAGTTCTTGCAGCTGCTGCCGCTGAATAGCAAGGCTCTGTCCGCGTGGAAATTGCTGCATTACTCCAGCTTTCAACTGTGTCATCGGCTCTTGGTCGAAAGCAAAGCCATCAGTAGGAAGATTTGCCAAGCCGATCGACATGACAGGATTAGGCAGAGAATCAATTGCTTCACTGGTATCAATCATAGCCTTTTGACGCAACTCACTGCGAGTTAACCAAGGGTCAACTTCAATCGCAATCGATATCGCTTGCGACAAACTCAGTGGGCGATAATTATCCGGTGCTTCACTAGAGCTTACATTTGCGCTTATCAACGAGTTTTCATTTGCGCTAACATTAAAACCTAGCGTCGCACTATTGAATAATACAAAGGTAACGGTCACTGCTTTTAGTTTAGGTAAATGACCTAATTTTAAAAATCTCATGTTCGACTCTTTTCTGGCTTATGGCTGAATACGGTTCATTTAGTTAAAATCAATGTGACACTTAAAAAGTCTGTCGGTAATATCTTAGCAAATAAATTCCAATGATTGAAAATCAGAACTAAAGTCTATCGAGTGTAAAATGAAACTAAGTTATTCTTCATTCATGCAGTAGTGAATTCATACTAATATGAATGCTGGAACAAGTACTTTCACAACGCCAAGATATAGCGAGATTATGTCTCTAAAATCGCCAGACAGATCTAGGCTGTTAAAGTGAACTTAAATTTAGGGGGGCGTTTCTGACTGGGAATAAATGCATGGACTAGGCGACGGTCAACGTCTATTTTCTCATTCTCGGTTAGATGAGAAATGGCTTGAATATTAAGTTCGATTAGCACGGCAAGTGAAAGCATAGCAATTGGGCAATCGCATTCTTGCTGACAACATTCATGCTCTATCATTTGGTTTTTTGCAGGTGTCTGGCCGAACATATCATTGTTCGCGTTCATTTCAGAGCTCATGTCATGTTCAACAGCACTGTCACCAACATCTGCGGATACTTCAGTCATCATCAAATTGCGCTCGTTGTTAAAGCAAGCCATCGAGGAGATAGAAAAAGCCTCTCCTGCCTGTGCTATAAGCAAAAACATAATCATTGTGATACTGACGAAACGACTAAACACCTTGTTCAAAACACCTTAATATACTGTGAACACTTTTTACGACCATACGTCTTAGCATTTGTTCACTTAACGCTATTACTGTTACAGTATAAACTATACAACTTAGTTACAAGTATAATGTTTTTTTCAACAATAGTAAAAAGCGTAAGATACGGCAATTTAACAAACTATTTTACTTGTTATATTGTATAAGTTACACAAAGCCAATTCTAATCAATGAGAACTAATCTATGTCAAAACCAACGTTAATGGTACTTTTTACATCTATCGCAATATCTTTAAGCAGCTTTAGTAGCGTTGCTGCGTTAACACTGGACAAGTCGCAGTCATCAGTAAATTTTGTCTCTACAAAAAACCAGCATATCTCTGAACAGCACACGTTTGACAATTATTCTGGCCAACTTGATGATCAAGGTAAGTTAACAATCACTATCGACATAATGTCAGTTAATACCCTTATACCTATTCGAAATGAGCGTATGCAAAAGATGTTTTTTAATATGAGTGAATACAGCGTTGCAACCTTTACTGCACAGATCGATCCCGCGCTGACCAAATTACAAGCTGGTGAGCTAAAGAGAACCACTATCACGGGCGAAATGACAATTGCGGGAAATACAGCGCCGGTCTCATTTGACGTTGCTTTGATAGGCTTAAAAAATGGCAGCATAAACGCGACTACGGTAAAGCCAACCATTATTAGTACCACCGCATTTAATCTTGATGACGGCGTTTCCGCGCTGCAGCAAGTAGCAATGTTGCAAAGTATTTCTAAAGCCGTACCATTAAGTTTTAGCGCTACTTTTAGTCAGTAAACCAGAGCAGTCGGAGAAAGCATGATAAATCCTAGCCTTGATGTTGGCACGTTAGCTAACGAGTTCAAAACCGACCGGCGACTGATGGTTAATAACTTTTTACAAGCCGATATCGCTGAACGCACGCGCAGTGCATGCATGCAACACGCACCATTTAGCACTCACTATGTGCTAAATAACATGTACCAAAGTAAGACTGCAGTGGAAATGGCGAGCCTAAATCAGCAAGATAAAGAGGCTATTAATAAGCAAGTCTTCAGTGCTGCGAGTCAAGGTGTTGGATTTATATATGAAGGCTATCTTAAGAGCAGAATAAATACTGAGCCGAACAGTCAAGCTAACATTGAGTTAGCGTTTTTGCATCAGGTTTTTGACT
>Ga0307488_10002777_pt1 | contig 14758 bp, 15 predicted proteins | sample SB02metaG_FD_202248 | JGI IMG/M metagenome (GOLD analysis project Ga0307488, IMG submission 202248) | Sea-ice brine microbial communities from Beaufort Sea near Barrow, Alaska, United States - SB 0.2 | ecosystem: Environmental > Aquatic > Marine > Coastal | place: USA: Alaska | collected... | reverse complement strand
AAGAAGGCACCAGCCAACCAAATAAGGATGACGGGTTTGATCACATGAATGACGCGCTCGGCTATCTAATTGAATTCATGTTCCCAATTCGCAAGGATCATGACACACCGCAGCCTACGAGGTGGACTTAATGCGACTTTTAGACTATCAGCACCCAGACTATGACATAAATGAGAGTCGGTGGGAGCTTTATCTTCGCTCATACTTAGGCGGGGAGGACTATCAGAACGGTTCATACTTGACCGCATATGTAAACGAATCAAAAGATGAATATAGCAGAAGGGTTAGTTTGACACCTGTAGACAACCACTGCCGCAATATTGTGCATATATATTCGTCGTTTCTTTGGAGAGTGCCGCCAGTTCGTAACTTTAACGGATTGACTAACAACCCTGCGTTAGTTTCATTCAGCGATGATGCTGACCTAGACGGCATGAGCTTTAATAGCTTTATGAAGCAGGCGCAGATCTGGTCCTCAGTTTATGGTCATGTCTGGATCTTGGTAGACAAGCCGCAGAGCAACGCTAAAACACGGGCAGAAGAGCTAGATCAAGATATTCGGCCCTATGTGACGTTGTTCACGCCTGAAAACGTATTTGATTGGAAGTATGAGCGAACAGCTAGTGGTCGATTTGAGCTGTGTTATTTAAAGCTGCGAGAGTCTATCGATAGACAAGACGCAACGACAACGGTTAGCTACTTTAGAATCTGGCGAAAGGAAGTCATTGAATACTGGAAAGATGACGGCAAGATTGAAACCAAGATTGAAGAAGTCCCTAACCCGCTTGGGAAAATACCTGCTGCGTTTCTACCGGCAGCAAGAAGCGTTGTAAGGGGTATCGGCATTAGTGATATCAGTGACGTTGCCCTGATGCAAAGGTCAATTTACCAAGAGCTCAGTGAGATCGAGCAGCTTATTCGCATAAGCAATCATCCATCATTAGTTAAGACCTATGATGCAGATGCAAGCGCAGGCGCTGGGGCGGTAATTAACTTATCTGAAGATACTGAACCTGGGTTAAAGCCTTACTTGCTGCAACCCAGCGGTCAGAACATAGACTCAATCCGTGAGTCAATTAAGGATAAAGTAGAAGCGATAAATCGAATGTCCTACATGGGGGCAGTACGTGGGACTGAAGCGATCACGCAATCAGGCGTCGCTATGCAGACTGAGTTTCAGATGCTAAATGCTAAACTTTCAGAGAAAGCTGACCTTTTAGAACTTACCGAGGAGCATATCTGGGGGTTTTTCTGCAACTGGCTAGGTATAACGCCAGATGTGGAGGTTTTCTATCCTGACTCTTTTGATCTACGTGACTACGAAAAAGAATTAGTATTCTTGCAGCAAGTCAGAGCCAGCGGTGTTCCTTCGACTACTATGCAGCGCGAAGTTGATAAACAGATTGCCGACCTAGTGTTAGATGACGAAAAGTTAGCAGAAGCACACAGAGAGATTGAATTGCAAACTCGCGTCACAGGACAATTCCCGATTCAGGCTGAATAATGGCCGCAAATGATGATTACGCAGACTTTCTTGAACGCCTAACAGATGGGCATCAGCGCCGATTAGCAGTAGTGCTACAAACGCTAGAAGGCAATATTGCTTCCTACGTTAATAGCGCACCAGAAGCTGATGGGCAATTATTCGATTTAGAGTGGTCGTTGCAAGCGAGGCAAGAGGTCCGCAGACTGATAGAAGTTGACTTCTTGCAAGAAGCGCAAGAACTGATCGACGAATATATTGAAGTTGCAAACAGTCAATTCGCAATGCTGTCAGAGTATGGCACCTTTACAAGAGTAGCACCCGAGACGATTCAAGCCCTGCAACAACTTAGCTTTCAAGGCTTTCAAGCCATAGCCGATCAACAACTAGACACGCTTGCAACTGGCATTTATCAGTCAACTTTGACCGGACGCGGTAAAGCCGATCTCATTGCTCAGTTACGCGGGCAGATTAATGGCGTCTACCAGCAATCGGATGAAGAAGAAGCTCGGCAGCTTGTAGAAATAGCGCAGACAGCAACAGGTCAGCGGCAAAAGGATGCGATAGACAAATTGCACAGCATCTACGCACGCGACAGACTAGGCAACAACATGCGCCGTTATGCAACGCAGATGGCTAACGACAGCCTCGCTCAATACAGTGCGTCAATTACAAAGGCCACAGCGAATGAGGCTGGTATAACAAATTTTAAATACTATGGCGACGTGATACGTGACAGCCGAGATTTCTGCATTAATAATGTAGGCAAGACCTTTACCGAGGACGAGATAATCAGGAAGTGGGAAGGTTCTTGGGCTGGTAAGGCTCCAGGCGACCCGTTTATTGTGAGAGGCGGTTATAATTGCCGTCACCATTGGCTTCCAATTGTGGAGGATGTATGAGCAAAGAATTAGATCGAGCTAAAAACTTATGTGCTAGAAGGCCAATACCCTCTGCCATTAGGCAGTTAATTGAGCCGTTAGCAGCAAATGCGCCAGATAGCGAGGATGCAGACTTTGCGGAATTGCACGCAGTAATTGATGAATTGTTGCCTATCGAGAAACCAAAAGCCAAAAGGAAAGCTAAAGATGCCGAACTATTACGGAGCGAAACAGAACGGGAAGAAAAAGAAGAAGAAACCGATCAAGAAATAAACTAGATTAACTTTGATTTTATGGGTTAAACTTCACGCAATACTCATTAGAGGATGATCGTTACATGAGCGAACAAATCATGGAAGGTGTCGAAACTGAGACGACAGAAACTATTCAGGAACAAAAGACGTTTACGCAAGACGAGTTAGATCGCATTGTTGCCGACCGCATAGCGCGAGAACGCAAGAAAGCGGACAAAAAGCTCGAAGGTATAGACATTGATGAAGCGCGCAAACTCATGCAAGAGCGTGAACAGGCCGACATAGAACGGCAAAAAGAGCGCGGCGACTTTGAAAGTATCTTAAAGCAGACCGTCGAAAAGAAAGATTTGGAAATCACAGCGTATAAGCAAAAGCTGCAAGAAACATTGGTCGATGGATCACTGTTGAATGCAGCTAGTAAAAATGACGCAGTGTCGCCAAGTCAGGTATCGCAGTTGCTAAAAGGTCAGGTACGACTCGCTGAAGATGGCGGGGTTGAAGTGCTAGACGATGAAGGTACGCCGCGATATAACGAAAGTGGTGATTTGCTCTCAGTTGATGAGCTTGTTGCTGATTTCTTAACAGTTAACCCTCACTTTGTCCGCGCTTCTGGTGGCGGCACAGGGAGTGTTGGGAATGCTGGTGGCTTGACTCCGAAGCCTGTATCGGTGGCTGATATGGTCGACAATTGGAATTCTGGTGGCAGAGAAGCATATTCTGCTATGAAGAAATCCAAATGACCGAATTACCCTAAACAATTTTTGGAGATATAAAAGATGGCTGCTACAACCTCAACAACTCTTGACGACTTATTCGTCAACATTATCGCTCAGGCACGTTTTACTGCTGAAGAGCAATCCTTAATGATGGGTCTTGTGACTCGTTTTGATATCGGCGCTGAGGCCGGTAAAACCATTCAGGTGCCCAAGTATCCTGCAATTGCGGCTGCTGACTTGACCGAAGGCACTGATATGTCATCAACGACTGTCAGCACCAGCTCGATTACGATCAGCGTTCAAGAAGTAGGCGCACAGGTCGTATTAACTGATGTCGCTACAATGGGTTCTGGCAACCCAGCAGAAGAGCTTGGAACTGTCCTTGGCAACGCAATTGCTACTAAGATGGACAAAGACTTAATTGCTTTGTTTGATGGCTTCAGTTCTGCTTTAGGCGGTGCTGGGACTGAAATCACAGTTGCTGATTTGTTTAAGGCTGCTGCAACGTTGCGTAGCAATAAGGTTACTGGTCGAATGTCGGCGGTTGTGCACCCTTTCCAGGCTTATCAACTCAAGGCTAACTTGACGAACACCTTTGCAAATCCAAACGCTGGCATTGCGCAAAACACCGCTATGGTTAATGCGTTTGTTGGTACGATTGCGGGGATTGATATCTACGAGTCTGCGAATCTCACTATCGACGGCAGCGACGACGCAAAAGGCGCAGTATTTGCACCTGAAGCACTCGCTATTGCTATGAAGCGTGACTTCAAGATCGAGCCCCAGCGCGACGCATCTTTGCGAGCCTTTGAGCTTAACGCTACTGCCGTTTATGGCGTAGGTGAGCTTGAGGACAGCTTTGGCGTTGAGATGTTGTTCGACTCAGCACTATAATCTGAGCTTAGAGACAGCCCTGCTTCGGCGGGGCTTGTTTCTTTTTATTGGACAGATTAAGTAAAATGGTAGGGATATAGCATGGCATTCTCGCAAGATTCAGATCTGGTAGCTTTAATACCTGACATCCTGACTTTTGGCATTACTTCCTTCGCAAGCGAGCACGCCAAGGCAGAAGCCGACCTTATTAGAACTATTAGAAATGAGTGGTGGCACAAGAAAGGCATAAGAGGTGAGATGGTGTCTTCCTATCTTACGGAATCACAGTGGACTCGCTGCAATGCTTACTTGGTACTGTGGAAATATGCACTTCCACAACTGACCAACTGGGTAGATGGCGACAGATTTAAAGAAATGCTGGACTTCTACAAGGTGCGCTACGAGGAAGAAGTTAGCGACATATTCAAAGATGGCGTTGAGTATGACGATGATAACAGCGGCACAATCGACGATGACGAAAAAGAAATCGTCGCATTCGGTCGGTTGGTACGCTAATGGCTTTCGGTCTTGGGGTTAAGCTATCTACTAAGCCAAAAAATGTACAGGTTGCTACCAATAAAGCCAAGAAAGATGTAACAAAAAATATACCACGCGCTATCTTGCGAACTGGATTGCTAGGCCAGCAAATCATTAAAGAGCGCACAGCAAAAGGCGTAGGTTTTGGAGGCGGTTTTAAAGGTTATTCGCCGCAGTATATGGCTGCATTGTCAGAAGCAGGAAAACCATCTTCGCCGGTAGATTTATTTAACACCGGTCAAATGCTTAGATCTATGCAGGTAAGGCGCAGGGATAATACCGCCGCTGAGATATATTTTGATAACAAAGAGGCAGCAGAGAAGGCGGCAATGAACAACAAAACGCGACCTTTTTTTGGCTTTAATCGCAAGGAAGAATTAAGATTAGGCAACTATTTTAGGAAGCAATTGTGAGCATAAGAGAAGATATAGCGGCAAATCTTGTGACCACGTTGCAAGCAGTTACCACGCCGGTGGCGGTGAAATACGTTACGCGAGAGCCTTTTGAATTTGACAAATTAAGCAATGCACAGTTTCCTGCTATTTTAGTTAGGACGCAGAACGAAGACCGTCAAGATTCAACAATTAAAGGCACCTTGACGCAAAGATTTGCAACAGTCGACTATCAGCTTGTTTGCTATGTAAAAGCATCAGCTATAGATGCAGCAAGAAATAACATCATTGAGGCAATTGAGGAAAAGTTAGACGTAGATAGAACTCGTGGCGGGTATGCGATAGATACTCAGCTCGTTAGTATAGAAACAGATGACGGTTCTATTGATCCAGTCGGCGGTGTTATTATAACGGTGCGGATTGAGTACCAATTTACGAGAGGCACAACCTAGAGGATTTACAAATGGCTACAACAAAAGGTTCAACAGGCGTTATCAAGCTCGCTGTCTCTGGCGGGACTGTTGCTGCTATGGGTGAGGTTCGATCCTACACCCTAACGCAGTCTGCGGACACAATCGAAGATACGGCGATGGGCGACACAAATCGCAGCTACGTTTCATCTTTAAAAACCGGCACTTTATCTGCTGAGGTTTACTGGGATGACGCTGACGCTGTTCAGTTAGTAATGGACTCGGCGGCTGCTGTCGATTTTGAGGTTTATCCTACGGGAACAGGAAGCGGCGAAAAGTATTACACTGGCGGTGGGATTGTAACGAGTAACGAAATCACAGCATCTTTCGATGGCATGGTTGAAGGTTCGTTTGAAGTGCAGGTTTCCGGTGCAGTAACCGAAGCAACAGTCTAGGGGTAGAAAATGGGATTAGCGAAGGAGCTACGCAATAGACGGACGGTTTACCATAGGATGATAAGCGTTGACGCATGGGCTGACGACAACGATCAGCCTTTTGTCATGTATTGCTTTCCGATTACGTGCTACGACATCAATGAGCTACAGAAAAAGCACCCTAAATTTCTGGAGAACACAACCATAGCGTCAATGGTTGATTTAATCATGATGAAAGCATCGAGCGAAGATGGTGAAAAGATGTTTAACGCTGCCGAAGATCGGATTGACCTTATGGGTGAGGAAACGTCAGTTATCTCTGGCATCGCTGAGCAAATGTTTGCCGAAATTCAGTCTGCGGAGGATGCCGAAAAAAACTAATGTCCGATCCGTTAAGGATGAACTTAATATCCTTAGCTGATCGGTTACACATCACCATATCAGAAGCGGAACAGATGTCGCTCACTGAGCTTAACGAATGGGTGTCATACTTTAAGATTATGAAGGACAAAGATGGCTAAGCAAGACGTAAGCATAATAATAAAAGCGTTTGACAAAACCAAGGCAGGTTTTTCTGGCGTTACTAGCGGCTTAAAGAAAGTTTCTGGTGCTGTATTCAATATGAAAAGCGCACTTGTTGGGGCTGTTGGCACGGCAGGCTTCGGCGCTTTAATTAAATCCTCAATAAACGCTGGTGACGAGTTAGCAAAAACTGCTGATAAGTTAGGCGTTACCACTACCGCACTTTCGGGGCTTAGGCACGCAGCAGAGCTGACAGGCGTATCCACTGGAACGATGGATATGGCTATGCAGCGGTTCACCCGTAGAGCCGCAGAAGCCGCACAAGGCACTGGCGAAGCTAAAGGAGCGTTGCAAGAGCTAGGGATAAACGCCGAAGAGCTAGTCAATTTGCCTTTAGATCAGCAGATGTCGGTAGTGGCTGATTCTATGGCTGGAGTTAAGAAGCAGTCAGACAAGGTTAGATTGGCAATGAAGCTCTTCGATTCTGAAGGCGTGGCGCTAGTCAACACTTTAGCCGGTGGATCCGCTGCCCTAGAGAAGATGACGTCAGAAGCTGAGCATTTAGGGGTCACTTTAAGCCGAACCGATACAGCCCAAATGGAGGCGGCGAATGATTCTCTGACTCGTCTTAAAGCTGTTTTCACTGGGCTTACTAATCAACTGTCAGTACACTTCGCGCCTATTATCACTTTCGTTGCTGACGGGTTTAGACAGGCGGCACTCGACTCTGCTGATTTTGGAAACATTGGGCAAAAAGTTGCTAACACTGTTGTTAAAGCGTTTGGCTTCGTTCGTAACGTTGTGCATGAACTGCAAATCTTTTTTCTATCCGCAAAAGTTTCAGTCCTTGAATTTGCAAACAGTATCGGCGGAAGGCTTATACCATTTTTGCAAACGTTCATTGATGTATACAACAAAATAGCAAGTGTCACCCCATTCCTGGACCCTATAAAAGAATCAGCAGAGCAAATAATGGGCAGCCTGCCTGACTCTATTGCGGCCACTAACGCACAGCTAGAACTCCTAAAGCAACAGAATCCTGGCAAAGTATTAATTGCAGACATCACAGAATTTATTGCAAAGAACAGAGAAGCAGCAGAGACAATAGCCGAACTAAAGGACGGTATAGCTAAATTGCCAGCAACAACTGTTACTGGTTTTCAGAAAATGGGCAATGCTCTGGATGATTTTTTAAATAAACTGCCTACCCTAAAAGACAATTTAGACACTCTTACAAAAAGCACGTTTAAAAGTATGTCGGACGGCTTAATGAGTATCGTAAAAGGCACAGCTTCAGTTGCAGATGCTTTCAAGCAGATGGCAGCACAATTAATAATGCAAGCCATTCAGCTCTTCGTAATTGACAAGATCACAGGCGGCTTTTTGTCGTTCGTCAAAGGGCTGACAGGTAAAGCTATCGGCGGATCTGTGCAAGCTGGACAGCCTTATATGGTTGGAGAGCGTGGGCCAGAAATGTTTGTACCTAATCAGACAGGCTCAATTGTCCCCAATAACAAGATGGGCGGCGGCGGCGGTATAACGATCGTCAACAACATCGACGCAAAGGGTGCAGATGCCTCGGTCGATATGAAGATCCGCGCAGCCATGCAGCAAACCAGTCAGCAAACCGTCATGACCATTCAAGATTTGATGCGTCGTAGGCGATTCGTATGACCACCTACACATTCCCAGCGATAACGCCATCGGCAAACACGTTCGAACTGATCACCAATACCAGGACTTTTCAAAGCCCTTTGACGAACGCCGTGCAAACCGTGCAGCGCAAGGGTTCACTCTGGAAGGCATCACTTCAATTTAACAACTTGACCGGCGACAACCGCGCCGAAATGCAAGCGTTTCTTGCAAAGCTCAACGGGCAAGCGCATCGGTTTTATTTGCCTGATCATGGATTTGTCAGACGCGGCAGCGCGCCATCGATCGCGCAGCAATTGGTTACGGCGGGCAACTTTGTTTATCAACCGATTGCCGCGACTTATGTAATCACCACGGTCGGCAATACAAATTTCGAGGCTATCGGCGCACCCGCTGATTTTGATGTTGGCACAATATTTACAGCAACGGGCGCTGGATCTGGCACTGGTACAGCGACCGCGAACAATTTATTAATTAGTGGCGCAAATCAAACAGGCGCAACCGTTGATGTTCGTAATGCGGTTCTTGATAAAGAAGATTATTTTAAAGCTGGCGACTACATTGCTTTCGGAAATGAATTACACATGGTCACGGCTGCATGTGATTCTAATTCTTCTGGTGTCATCCAGGTGCCGATAGCACCACCGATCCGAAAATCGCCAGTCAATTCGAGTCTGGTTGATTACAGTTATCCAGTGCTCGGCGTGTTTATGCTCACAAGCTCGGCAAGCTGGGACACTCAGCCAGGTCAAATTTCATCATTCACAATCGATGCTGTCGAGGATGTGCTGGCATGAGTCGCGGATTTCCGACAGCAGTAGCAACCGCCCTCGCCCAGCAGAATGTTGCGATCGTTACATTCGCGAAGCTGGAATTTCCAAGCGGCACTGTTTACTTGCACAACTCGCTCGGCAGTTATACCTGGGGCGGTCAGGAATGGCTTGGCGTGGGCGATCTCGGCAGCATCAGCCAGGTCGAGGAAGGTCTCGATGTTTCCCCTTATGCGATTACCCTTACGCTTTCAGGATTAGACGCAACGATCAGCGGCGCGGCTCTAACCGAAGACTACTACCTACACGGCGTGACGGTATATCTGGGCGTTTTGGATACGGACGATGTTTTGATCGACACCCCCACCCAGATCTGGGCGGGCTTCATGGATCAAATGAATATGACCGTCGGCGCAGATGGCGGTGATGCAATCCAAATGGTCGCAGAGTCGGAACTGTCACGGTTTAACAAATCGCTCAACCTGATGTACACAAACACCGCGCAACAGGAGCGATCGAGCGGCGACCTGTTTTTCAATTTCTTGCACCGTATCGAAGGCGTAAAGATCAACTGGGGTGCAAGGTTGCCAGGCGGTAACAGCTTGGGCGCTCCGGTTATCGACCTAGATGCCCTTAAAAATATTGAGTTTCCTTCGTGATTCTGCAAATCCACCAAGCACTGAACAAGTGGGAAAAGTCAGATTTCAATTATGGATCTGCGGATTGCTGCCAGTTCACTGGTTTCATCGTGCGCGAGCTTACCGGCATCGATTACCTGCGCGATTTTGCTTATGAATCAGAGCAAGCAGCCGAGCAGATCATTGGCGGTTTTGGCGACTTAGAACACACCGCTGCGAGCGTTTTGGGCGCTCCTACGCGTGACATCGAAGCCCTTGCCGATGGGTCACCTGTAATCGTTAAAGCGCCGCAGGGGCAGTTGATGGGCATCAAGCTCGGAACGGTTGCGGTGTGCCTGGTCAAGAAAGGATTAGCAAGAATTCCACGGCAACATATTTATTCAGGGTGGAATTTATGCCTCAAGCAATAGTTGCAGCATTCGCGGCAGTCGGAAAATTTGTAGCGCTTAACGTTCTTGGGGTCGGTGTTTATAGCACCGCAACATTGGCATATATTGGCGCTGCTGTTGTAGTTGGCGGAACTATTGTCGCCAAACAGGCGATGAGTCTGTTTGAGGTAGAAATGCCGCAGGTCGACTCTGACGCAAGCCGACAGACCACAGTTAAAACCACCATTGCACCTCAAAAAATAATATATGGCGAGGCGCTTGTATCAGGTCCGATAAGCTATATCGCTTTGTCTGGCGCGTCAAACGCTGACCTTTATCAGACCATCGTGCTCGCCGGTCACGAAGTCAACGCCATCACCGATATCCATTTTGACGATGAAGTGATCACAAACGCGCAGATCGCTGCGGGATTGAATACAGGCAGCAACACCGCCGGAAATGTGACAGCAGGCACGTTCGGGCCGATCGATTCGAACACCATTTGCGTGATCAACAAGCACCTGGGCGCCGCATCACAGGCATCAGATCCGATGCTGACCGACAAGTTTGATTTATACACCTCGGCTCATCGAGGCGATGGCGTTGCATACCTGGCGATGAAATGGACTCTTGATGAGGACTCTGCCGAGGTTTGGGAAAAATACAGCCCTGGAAATGTTAAGGCATTGGTGCAAGGCAAGAAAATTTACGATCCGCGCCTTGAGGTCACTGCTGGCGGCACTGCTGGCGCAAACCCCACGACCGCCGCTTATGTCGCCTACTCTACAAACCCCGCTCTTTGCGTCACCGACTACTTGATCGATCAGACGCTTGGCATGGGCATCGCTGCGAGCAAGATCAACTGGGCCGCGGTTATCACGGCGGCAGAGGGTTGCGATGTTGATGTTGACGTGCCCAACAGTGCTACGCAAAAACGATTCACCGCGAATGGCGTTTTGTTCGGAACTGACAGCCATCAGAAGAATATAAACAAACTGCTTTCAGCGATGAATGGTCGTCTGATTTACTCTAACGGCGAATATATCGTCAAAGCTGGGATTTACGAGGCACCGACCGAGGTGCTGACCGAAGACGATCTGATCGGCGCGATCCAGATTAAGACCAGCCTCGAACGCTCTGATCGGTTCAACACGATTCGCGGCATTTTCGTCGACGCGGCATCCAACAATAAATCGACGGAATTTCCCAAGGTTCAGCTCGCTGACGCGGTGACGCGCGACAACGGCGAGGTTCTCGAGAAAGAGATTCAATTGCCGATGGTCAGCGACAGCTATCAGGCGCAGCGAATCGCTAACAAACTAATTCAATTATCAGATCAGCAAAAAATAATTTCATTTCCGGCAAACCTTGGAGCGCTAAGGATCACGGCGGGCGATCGGGTCCAGGTCACTGTCGAGGAATTAAGCTGGAGCCAAAAAGTTTTCGAATGTATTGGCTGGACGTTCTCGGATGAGGGCGGCGTTAACTTAACACTGCGCGAAGATTCATCAACCGGCTACGGCGACCCATTACCAGCGGCCTACTCGCAAATCACAGCCGACGGAACCATCGTCGACGCTTTCCGAGGTGTGCCAAGTGCTAGCGGTCTAAGCGCCACCGCTGGTCTAAAAAATAACGTGCTCAACTGGGTGAACCCTGGCAAGCCTTCCGACTTTGGAACTATCTACGTTTACGCGTCGCCGAACGGCAACTTTTCAAGCGCCGTCAAGATAGGCGAAACCGACGGCACTCAATTCGTGCATGACGCGAGCACTGCGGCGGATGCAGTCTCGCCTGGTGATCTCCGATACTACTGGGTGCGCGCAATCAAAAACGTCGGAACCGACGACGCGGCGCGCTCTAACCTCGAGCCAAATGCAGATCCAAACACGACCGTTTTCGCTACAGTTGGGCGCGTTAATTGGGCCGACATTTCTGGATCTACTGACGCGCCACAATCGAACGCAACGGTCGGCGCTCAAATATCCGTAAACCTGTTTGACGCCGACGGCTCAAGCGTAATGAGCGCGGCTGACGTTAAAAATAGCGTGCTGGCGCAGGAGATTCTCGAGGTTGAGGTTGAAGCTGGCCAGGTGCTGAACCTAGAGACCGGCGCTGACGTTGACATCCAGAATCTCGGTGACGTGGCGATTTTTGTTAGTGATAGCAATGTGACGCTAAACACCTCGATCAACACCGTCGCAAGCAACCTAAGCCAGCTCGAAGATGCGATTGTTGATTTAACGTCGGGCGTAAGTGATATCTATATCCAAGCGACAGCGCCTGTTGCCGGAGTCGGCGGGATACCAAATCCGATACCTCAATTTTCTCGCTGGTATGACTCCGACGATGGAAATGCTCCTTACTACTGGAGTGGTTCTGCATGGGTATCGTTTAAAGATGCGGACATCGCCGACAATAAGGTGAACATCACCAACTTGACCGCTAACCTGGTGACAACTGACGGAAATGTCACAGCCAATTCAAGCGCCGTCAGCGCGCTCGACACACTGACGATCGCTCAGGGCGGATCCATCACAAGCCTCAACGGATCCGTGACCGCGCTTCAATCGACCGTCAATAACGCCACGACCGGCGTCGCCGCAAATGCTGGTGCGGTCTCGAGCCTGACCACCCGCGTCACGAATACTGAAGACGCGACAACCGTCAACGCTGGCAATATCACGACCTTAACAGCGGATCTTGACCAGGCCGAGGTAGACATTGCGACCAAGGCGTCATCAACCGCAGTTAGTGGCTTGACGGTGCGGGTGGCGGCGGCTGAGGGCTCGATCGTAACGAATGCGGGTGATATCACTGCGCTCGAGTCGACTGTCGACAATGCCACGACAGGCGTCGTTGCAACCTCCGGCGCGGTAAACGCTCTCACGACTCGGGTTACCAATACAGAGGACGCGACAACAGTTAACGCTGGCGCGGTCACGACTTTAAACGCGACTTATACCGAAGACCTGCATTATCGCACTGAAGCGGAAGATGAAAGCGACAACCTGATCGATCTCGAAACAGGTTCTGGAACTGTGCAACTGCAAGACCTGACGGATTTTGTGAGCGGCTCATCCGCCGCAATTGATTCGCTGACGGTGCAAACCTACGCCAACGAAAACGGTATTCAGACCCAAGCAATACAACTGACCGCGCTTGAATCTACCGTCAACGATCCTGCAAACGGCGTCACGGCAACGGCTGGAGCACTGTCAACGCTTTCAACATCGGTCACAGTTATCGATGGCCAGGTCACGACAACCGCCCAGGACTTGACCGCACTGACCACTACGGTCGGCGGCAACACTGCGACGATCACAACACAATCAAATTCCATCGATGGGGTGGAAGCAAATTATGGCGTCAAGATTGATAACAACAATCGCGTTTCTGGATTTGGCTTATTAAGCACGACGGCAGGCTCGACGCCTTTTTCAGAGTTTGCCATTGTCGCAGATCAATTCTCAATCGTTTCGCCCGACTCAACCTCTGACACGCCGATCCAGCCTTTCACGGTCACGGCAGACAAGATCTATTTCGGGGCTGACGTTATTGTTTCAGGCGATCTAATCAGCACCGGCACCATCTCGGCTGATCGATTGCAGATCGATGGCGTGATGTTCGATACTGAGACCGTCGGCGGGGTGACCAGTTTAATTATCAAAGAAAGCGGCGTTAATACCAGCCAGATCACGGAAAACGCCATCACAACCGCCAGGCTTTCAAATGATGCGGTCACGGTGGACAAGTTTGCGAACACCTTGCAGAGCACGAATTATGATGAAGGAGTGGCAGGCTGGCAGATCCTAACGTCAGGCAATGTTGAGTTTCAGAATGCCACTATTAACGGAACTGTTACATCGGCAGCCGGCAATATTGGCGGCTTTACTCTGGGCTCAACAAGCCTAATCGCTGGCGATGCGGCAACTAGGGTTTCGATTTCAACTGCCGACGGCATTCACTTAGGCAACAACACCTTCGCGTCAGCGCCTTTCAGTGTAACCCCAGCGGGTGCATTAACGGCAACGAGCGCAAATATCACAGGGGATATTGTTGCTGAAACTTTGACGGTTACAGAGGCAAACATCACGGGGACTTTGACGCTCGGCGGCGGAGTTTTACAAGATGGATCTGGCAACAACCTAACGACAAATACCACGCTCAACGCGCAGCAAACAATGAGCGAAGTCACTGGTGTTATTAGCCAGGCGCAGCACATCATTCCATCGTTTTGGCGCATCGACACGAACGACAACTCAGCGCCTAGTAATTCAGAATTTAATACTGCTGCTGGTAGGCTTGCCAAATTTAATGACATTGTAATCACGACAGACACGACAACCACGCCCGACACAACTTACGGCTGGACTTGTACACTTGCAGGCGTTGCAGATCCAGCAACAGAGGCAACTTGGGCTGCAATTACTAATTTTATGTCTGGCGACCTGATTGTCGACGGCTCAATTGGCGCGGATCAAATCAGTGCGAATGCCATCACCGCTGACAAGATAAGCGCAGGCTCAATAACGACTAACAAACTGTCGGTGGTTGGTAAAGGGTCAAGCATAAACAGCGATCCTAATGTTGAGGACTTGACCGCTTGGGTGCTCTATGATGGCAATGCTGGAACTTTTGAAACTATAACCGACGGATTGGTCGGTAATAGGACAATACGATCAGGCGCAACCAGTAGCACTGGCAGTTGGTATAACGGATCAGAACGACTTCCGTTAGATCCAAACAAAACGTATCGCATGACAGCCGTTGCTCGCAAAAGCTCAACCGCAAACGGTACGTTTTACGCTGGTGTTGCAGCATTTG
>Ga0307488_10002774_pt1 | contig 14767 bp, 13 predicted proteins | sample SB02metaG_FD_202248 | JGI IMG/M metagenome (GOLD analysis project Ga0307488, IMG submission 202248) | Sea-ice brine microbial communities from Beaufort Sea near Barrow, Alaska, United States - SB 0.2 | ecosystem: Environmental > Aquatic > Marine > Coastal | place: USA: Alaska | collected... | reverse complement strand
GTCGTCGATTTTAGCGCTCGCTGGGAATAGGCGGGCCGAATAAGTGGAGCAAAAAATAGATGATGGTGTTATTAGGCTTAGCGATCACGGTTATCGTGATTCTAGCGGTGATTGCGGGACGATTTTTATGGCAGGTTCGCCAACAGGCAGCCCAAAATGCGGAAAAACAACAGGCCTTGGCGCTGAAAACAGCGGAACAACGGGTTTATCTGGTCGAAAGTCTGCAGTTAATTGCCGGCACCGTGGTAAACAACGACCTCAACTTATCGGAGGCGACCATTCGCTGCAAGGTATTGCTGGACGCCTTACTGTTGCCGGCGGAAATACGGGCTCCCTTTGAGGTCCTCGACGAGGTCTATGAACACCTGCAGGGCTTCGATACCCATGAAGAGCGAAAGAAACTAACCTCGGCAGAACGTAAGGCCCAAGATCAAAGTCGTATCGACATTGAAGGGCGTTATCGGCAACAGCTGCTCGGTTGTTTTCAACAGCTGGTCAGCTTTCAGCCACCGGCCTAAGCTAGACTCAGGGGTCCAGTTGTATTCGATAGGCCAGTTGCAGCGACTCTGCCGGCCTAAGCGAAAAAATGAGCCACTGGATAAAGCGAATATCCGCCGGATCGAGTTCGGCATCGGCCTGAAAGAAGGTTTCGCCATCGCGCGAAATCCGGTAAAGGCCCTTGCTGGGATCCCACCGGAACGAATCGGCAAGCAACTGGATTGGCCCAGACGGCACACTGTTGATCAACTCAATGTCCTCCAGAGTCTGATCGCTTTGATTGACCGCGTTGATCACCAGTTCGATCAGGTCGCCCGGGCGTGCCTCAGTAGTGGCCTCTCGGTTAAAGCCTTGACCGGTATCATTCAAAACCAAGCGATAGAAGCTTTCGCTGACCTTAACGACATTAACGTCTAGACCATCCACCTCCAAGTCATCTACCTCCAGGGCATCGTCTTTAGTATTGGCATCGGGCGGGGTTGAGACGGTGGTCGAGAATTGGGCGGCAGCGGGAAGGTTGGGGTGGGGCGCTTGCGTCGAAGCCTGTTCGATGAGCGAGTCGGCACTGCTGAAGCTCGCCAATCCGGCGGAAAGCAGTAGGCCCAGCACTAATCTGAGGTGTTTTGGTTCCATTTGGCGCATCCCAGCGAAACAGTTGCTACCATTTGAGCATAGAATAGCAGTCGCCCGCCAGTCTAGTTCTGCCGCCGGCCTGTGAACTGCGCGGCGACCGAATCTTCTAGCTTATACGCCTTCGCTTACCGTGTAGGGCTCGAGCAATAGCAATAACTGACTTAGAGTGTCGCTCATCATTAGGGCATCGCTGCGTGGGTCGTCGGAATCATTGGCCTGCTCCACCAACTTGTCTTCATATTTCAGCCGCTTGAGCTGAAATTTTTCATTGATGACAAACTGGCACTGGTCGGCAAAGGCCATCGCGATCTGGCGAATACGCATGCCGCTGTCGAGCGACAGTTGAATCTCTGGCGCGGCCAAATCCAGATTCTTATACTTGGCCTTAACCGCTGGGTCTTGCACCATGGTTAGCTCCATTTCGGCCTCTAACTCGGTGCTGGTTGGCAGGGTGGTCGGGTCCACATACCAGCCGGTCAATATTTCGGCACCGGCGGCAGACTTGGCCAATGGCACGACCGACAGGGTACCCAAGGCTTCGCGCAATTGGCCGGTAAAGTCATCGGCCGATTTTTCACTGGATGCATTGACCACCAACCACTTGTTCTGAGGATCGATCCACGCGCTCACCCGGCGAGTTTTATGAAAAGCCTTGGGCAGCAGCTCGGCACGAACGTCTTCTTTAAGTTGCTCGCGTTCCTTTTTGCCGGCTCGGCGACCTTCGGCCTCTTCCAAGGCGTCCAAGCGTTCAAGCAAATAGTCATTAATGACGCTAGCTGGTAGGATCTTGTCTTGGATTTGCGCGCAGAGGAAAATTCGTCCGGCGACTGTTTCAACCAGAATATCGGAATCCTTAAAGGGCGCTACCCAGCCGAAAGTTGTTTCCTGCAATTGGCTTAGGGGCGTAAAGGGGAATTTCGCCAGCGCCTCCTCCATTTGCTCGGTGGAATGGTTGAACTCTTCGGTGAAGGTGTAAACCTGTACGTTTTTAAACCACATTTTATTAACCACTGGCTTCAGATCTGAGGCCGGCATTGTACCGTTTTGTAGACAAATTGCATGATAAAGTTCCGGCCAACCCTGTTAACAATGGAACGGCTTTTGACCGTTCGACCGACTGTTCGATGGCTGCTCTGGCTGTCCTTGGGCAGCCTATTCTGCACCCTGCCACTGCTTTCCGATGCATTGCAGTATGATGCAGCGAAGACCGCCACGGGTCAGATTTGGCGACCCTTTACCGCCTGGCTAGTCCAGCTGAACCTGCGCCATTGGTTGCTCAATCAATGGGGCCTGGTGGTTATGGGGCTTCTGCTGCCGCCGCGTATTTCGCTCGCCGAGGGGTTGGGATTGGTGACGGTTTGGCTGGTCGCCAGTATCATGCTTATGGCTTCGGACTATGGCCTATATGTCGGCTTATCGGGCCTGCTCTACGGCTGGTTAGTGGTGGCGGCAGCCCAGTCGCCTTATTACTCATTGCCCGTGCGGCTAGTCTTTATCGCCGCCCTCAGCGTGAAGGTGTGTGCCGAAAACGGCTGGGTGTCGATGCCGATGCCCTCGTCCTCTTGGGTCGGCGACTTTATCGAGGCCGATATCGCCTATCGCGCACACCTCTGGGGCCTGCTCGCCGGTCTTGGCTTTAGCGCGCTGCGGTGGCTTGTGCCAGCAAGGTCATAAAGACTTCCGCACCGCGACTGATGGTGCGTTGGCGGTGCCAAATAATGCCCAGGTTGCGCGTCAATTCAACCTTGTCGACGCTTAAGATGGCCAGGCTGTCATCAATCATAGTCGCCGGCAATAGGCTCCAGCCCAGGCCATTGGCGACCAGGGCGCGGATTGTTTCTAAATAGTTGACGTTCAGCACCCGCTTGAGGGGAATATGGTGACGCTGAAAGGTTTGCTCGATAATTTGGTAGGTGGTGGTCTGTGGGTCCGGCAAAATGGCCGTGGTTTGAGTCAGCTCATTGAGGCGCACTGTGCCGTGGCGACGCGCTAACGGATGATCAGGGGCGACGACAAACTTTAGCTGGTCGCGCCAAATTACCCGGGCATTAAGTAGGTTGTTGAGCGGGCTGGGAATGGTCGTGAAGACCAATTCAACCTCCCGCTTCAACAGGCTGGCGATGGCCAGCTCAGATTCCATAAATTTCAAGTCTAGCTGGGCCAGCGGGTTCTGATCGACAAAGGCCTTGAGCAGCGGACCTAGATAGTGCAGACCTATATGGTGACTGCTGGCCATGCTTAGCTGGCGGATGTCGCGGTTATTAAGTTGGCTCACCGACGTTTGGATGTCCCGCAGCTCGTCGATGACGGCTCGGGCGCGCAGGCGCAGGAGCTCGCCGGCTTCGGTCAGATAGACGTCGCGACCGATGCGATCAAACAACGAGCACTCCAGTTGGCTCTCCAGATTAGCAATGCGTTTGGAGATGGCCGGCTGAGTCAAAAACAGGCGCTCGCCGGCGCGGCTAAAGGAGCCGAGTTCGGCGACGGCCAAAAAAGCCTCTAAACTGGGAATGTCCATAAGGTATTCCTATTTGGAATGGATTATATAAAAATAATAAATTTGTATTATCTAAATGTCTATTTACAATGTGCAAGTCACCCAAAATAGTCGCTACACAACTCAGGCAGGTCCCTTATGGCACAGACCCTATATGACAAATTATGGCACTCTCATGTCGTTTCCAGTCGCGCAGACGGCACCGCGCTGATCTATATCGACCGCCAGTTGTTGCACGAGGTGACGTCACCCCAAGCATTCGAAGGTCTGCGCTTAGCCGGTCGAAAACCGTGGCGCCTCGACACTAATATCGCCACCCCCGATCACAATGTCCCGACCACTCGAACCGAGCGCGAGGCGGGTATTGCCGGCATCAGCGATGAAATCTCCCGCATTCAGGTCCAGACTCTGGACGATAATTGCCAAGACTTCGGTGTGCGTGAATTTGATATGAATGATATCAATCAGGGCATCGTGCACGTTGTCGGCCCCGAGCAGGGCGCAACGTTGCCTGGCATGACCATCGTCTGTGGCGACTCTCATACCTCTACGCACGGCGCCATGGGTGCCTTAGCCTTTGGTATTGGGACTTCAGAAGTTGAACACGTATTGGCGACCCAGTGCCTGATTCAACAAAAAATGAAAAACATGCGTATAACCGTCAACGGTACGGCTCGCTCGACGGTCACCGCGAAGGACCTAGTGTTATATATTATCGGCCAGATCGGCACTGCCGGTGGCACCGGCCATGCGATCGAATTTGCCGGCCCAGCCATCCAAGCATTGAGCATGGAAGGGCGGATGACGGTCTGTAATATGGCCATCGAAGCCGGCGCGCGCGCCGGTATGGTGGCGGTTGACCAAACCACCATCGATTACTTTAAGGGTCGAACCTTTGCGCCCAAGGGCGATCTTTGGGATCAGGCGGCCGATGCCTGGCAGCATCTGGTCAGTGACCCAGAGGCGGTCTTTGACCGTGAAGTGGTGCTCGATGCCGCCGACATAGAACCTCAGGTTACCTGGGGCACGTCGCCGGAAATGGTCTTGGGGGTCAGTGCTGTGGTGCCCGATCCGGCCGCCATCACCGACGTTGAACAACGCGCTGCGGTCGAGCGGGCCCTGGTCTACATGGGTTTGCAGGCCAACCAAAAGATTCAAGATATTCAGCTCGATCGCGTCTTTATCGGTTCTTGCACCAATTCGCGCATTGAAGATCTGCGCGCCGCGGCGGCAGTTGCCAACGGCCAGCAGGTCTCCGCCAGCCTTAAGCAGGCCTTGGTCGTGCCGGGTAGTGGTCTGGTCAAGCAGCAAGCCGAGGCCGAGGGGTTGGATAAGATTTTTATCGCCGCCGGTTTTGAATGGCGTGAGCCGGGGTGCTCGATGTGTCTGGCTATGAACGCCGATAAATTGGGCCAGGGTGAACACTGTGCTTCCACATCGAATCGCAACTTTGAAGGTCGCCAAGGGTTCGGCGGACGCACCCACCTGGTCAGTCCGGCCATGGCCGCGGCCGCGGCTATTGCCGGTCATTTTGTCGACATCAGCCAAATGGGAGCCCAATCATGAAAGCCTTAACCACCGTTACCGGGCTGGTCGCCCCAATGGATCGATCCAATGTTGATACCGACATGATTATCCCGAAGCAGTTTCTTAAGTCGATCAAACGCAGTGGTTTCGGCCCCAATCTGTTTGATCAGTTGCGCTATTTGGATGAGGGGCAACCGGGCCAGGACAGCAGCCAGCGGCCGTTGAATCCCGATTTCCCCCTCAATCATGAGCGTTTTGCCGGGGCGTCTATCCTCTTGAGTCGCGCCAACTTCGGCTGCGGCTCAAGCCGCGAGCACGCGCCGTGGGCACTCGAGGATTATGGCTTTCGCGTGGTGATTGCCAGCAGCTTTGCCGATATCTTCTATAACAACTGTTTTAAAAATGGCGTCTTACCGATTGTTGTCGACGATGGCCAAATCGAGCGCTGGTTTAAACGGCTCGATGCGGAAGTCGGCTTTACCCTGACCGTCGATCTGCCCAATCAGCAAGTGATCGATGCCGACGGCAATAGCGTGGCTTTTGAGGTCAATGATTTCAGAAAACATTGTCTGGTAAACGGACTCGACGATATAGGTCTGACGCTGTTGGAAGCCGACAAAATCAAACAATATGAGCTGACCCACGCGCAACAGCATCCCTGGGTCTTTGGCCAAATTAAATAAGGTATTCTCCATGTCACGACAAATACTAATCTTGCCCGGTGATGGCATCGGTCCGGAAATCATGGCCCAGGCCGAGCGAATTCTAGCGTCGGTTAACGACAGTTTTGCGCTGGATTTGGTCAGTGTGCACGATCTGGTCGGCGGTTCAGCCATCGATGCGCACGGCGAACCCTTATCCGCGGCCACCCTGGCGCTCGCGCAAGAGAGTGATGCGGTGCTCTTGGGTGCCGTCGGCGGTCCCAAGTGGGACAAGGTCGATATGGCGCTGCGGCCAGAAAGAGGGCTGTTGGGTCTGCGTGCCGGTCTGAATCTGTTTGGCAACCTGCGCCCTGCCATTCTGTACCCGCAACTGGCCGATGCCAGCTCATTGAAGCCTGAGTTGGTGGCGGGTTTGGATCTGCTTATCGTCCGCGAGCTGACCGGTGGTATCTATTTTGGCCAGCCACGCGGCGTGCGCATCAATGCCCAGGGTGATCGAGAAGGCTTTAATACCTACATTTACAACGAAACCGAGATCCGGCGCATCGGCCGTCAGGCCTTTGTTGCGGCGCAAAAGCGCGGCAAGAAACTGTGTTCGGTCGATAAGGCCAATGTCCTCGAGGCAACGGTGCTCTGGCGCGATGTGATGATTGAATTGTCCGCCGAATATCCGGATGTTGAACTCAGCCATATGTATGTTGATAATGCCGCCATGCAACTGGTGCGCGCACCCAAGCAGTTTGATGTCATGGTTACCGGCAATATGTTTGGCGACATACTGTCCGATTGCGCCGCGATGTTAACCGGGTCCATCGGCATGTTGCCGTCCGCGTCGTTGGATGCCAATGGCAAGGGTATGTACGAGCCGATTCACGGCAGTGCGCCGGATATTGCCGGTCAGGGTATCGCCAATCCGTTAGCGACTATCTTATCGGTGGCGATGATGTTGCGTTACTCACTGAACGCTGAGGCCGCGGCTCTGGCGATCGAGGCGGCCGTGGGTCAGGTACTGGATCAGGGTTTGCGCACCGCGGATATTTACAGTGTCGGAACCGAACGGGTATCGACCTCCCAGATGGGCGATGCCGTACTGGCCGCATTACAGGCCTAATTTCAAGAATTAAAAGAATTTGCACGCAATACAGGGATTGGAGAATAGATTATGAAAGTAGGATTTGTAGGTTGGCGCGGTATGGTCGGTTCGGTGTTGATGCAGCGGATGCGAGAAGAGCGCGACTTTGACAGCATTGAAGCGGTGTTTTTCACCACCAGTCAGGCTGGACAAGCCGGTCCGGATGTTGGCCAAGGCTCTAGTCCATTGGCCGATGCTAACGATCTGTCGGCGCTGAGCGCCTGTGATGCGATCTTGAGTTGTCAGGGTGGCGACTATACTGAAGCGGTCTACGGCCCGCTGCGCCAAAGCGGTTGGCAGGGTTACTGGATCGATGCGGCCTCGACACTGCGTATGGCGGACGATGCGTTGATCGTCTTGGATCCAATCAACCGCAGCGCTATCGATCGTGGTATCGAGACCGGGGTGAAGACCTTTGTCGGCGGCAACTGCACGGTCAGCCTGATGTTGCTGGGCCTGCACGGTCTGTTCGCCGAGGATCTGATCGAGTGGGTCTCGCCCATGACCTATCAGGCCGCATCCGGCGCCGGTGCCAAAAATATGCGCGAATTGATGACGCAGATGAATGCGGTGGGCAAGGTCGCTCAACCGCTGCTCGATGATCCGGCCAGTGCCATTCTCGATCTGGACCGTCGGGTCGCCGACTTTATCCGCTCCGATGACTATCCTGCTGAACAGTTTGGTGTGCCATTGGCCGGCAGCCTGATTCCATGGATCGATAAGGCCATGGCCAGTGGTCAATCGAAGGAAGAATGGAAGGCTCAGGTTGAGGCGAACAAGATATTGGCAACGGGCGAGAGCATTATTCCGATCGACGGTCTGTGTGTCCGTATCGGTGCGATGCGCTGCCATGCCCAAGCGCTCACCATCAAGTTACGTCGCGATGTCGATCTGGCGACCATTGAGCAGCTTATTGGCAATGCCAATGATTGGGTCAGCTTTGTGCCCAATGACAAGGAATCCTCCGTGAATCAGATAACGCCTGCCGCGGTAACGGGTACCTTAGCCATCCCGGTTGGTCGTATTCGCAAGCTGGCGATGGGGCCTGAATATATTTCCGCCTTTACCGTCGGTGATCAACTGCTTTGGGGCGCAGCGGAGCCTCTGCGTCGCATGCTGGCAATTTTGAAAGGTGATCTGTAATCATGTGAATCACACGGGGTTATTGGCCCTTGCGCCAAAAACCCCTCGCGCGGCGATTTTTCGATGCGATTTAGATGCTTGTTAATCGAGGCGACCCATTGAGGTCGCCTTTTTTATGACAGATTAGCAATTAATCGTCACAAAAAGAGAACTGATTGGCAGCGCATGTTGCTAAAAATCCTTTTATAAATAATACTTATAAGCAATATTCAATGTGCTTTCTGCACCTTTGGCTACAATAATCGGTTATTAGATTTTCAAGTTCGAATTAGTGCTGCTTTAGCAAGGCGCTACCCCATTTAAGCAAGATTCCTCTTCAATAGGCTTCGAGATCGGTGTTTATTGTCAAAGTTGAAGAAAAGGGAAAAGGATTATCGTGAAAAAACAAACTTCTGCAGTGCTCGTGACGCTTCTATCCATTGTTGGCTCGGCCTTTGGTTTAGGCCTCGGTGACATTGAGGTAAAGTCAAATCTGAATGAACCCTTGGACGCTGAAATCCAATTGATTCAGCTGCAAGGCTTAACCGCGGGTGAAGTGCTGCCGACGCTCGCGGGTAATGACGATTTTCGCCGGGCCGGGGTGGAACGGAGTTTTTTCCTATCCAATATCCAATTCCGTGTTGCCGAAAACACCAACGGTGACGTTGTCGTGGCCCTCTCTACCCGTCAGTCCATTCGCGAACCCTTTCTGAATTTTCTGGTTGAGATAAACTGGCCCGGCGGGCGGTTACTGAAAGAATATACTATCCTGCTCGACCCGCCCGTTTTCGATACGGGTCTGGCCGTCGACGCGTTGGTGGTTGAACCATCCTCAAACGCGGCTACCGAGTTGCTGACTACGACGGTTATTCGCGACACGGTTAGCGAACAGGCTCCTGCATCCTTAGCTGCAAGCCCGCGTGATGACAGCCTAGCGGAGGGTGAATACCGGGTTAAGCGCAACGACACCCTGTGGGAGATTGCCCTGCAGATACCCAGTGGAGAAGGTTACTCGCCGCAGCAGATAATGTTGGCAATACAGGATTTAAATCCCAAAGCCTTCTTAAAGAACAATATCAATAGGGTTAAGGCGGGCAGTGTATTAACCTTGCCGAGCAGTCAGCAAATTGCTACACGGACTCTGAATGAGGCCATTAACGAGGTGAAGGCGCAAAACAATGGCGCCGCACCGAAACTGCGTGCACCGGTCAACAACACCGAAGTACAGTTATCGGCGTCCGAAAATACCGCCTCGGCACTACCGGTCGGCGGCGAAGACAATAATCCCGACGGCTATCTGGAATTAACCTCCGATAGTGAGTTTGAAACTACCACGGCGGCCGGTGACGTGACCGCCGAAGTGGATCGGTTGCAAAATCAGCTGTTTGTTGCCGAAGAGTTAAACGACCAGTTCGAACTCGAAAAAACAGAACTACAGTCTCGGGTTGCCGATTTACAGGATCAGATTGCGATCATGGAGCGCATGCTCGATCTTCAAAACGCAGGCTTAGCCGAAGTGCAGCAAAGCTTGGCTCAGACAGAGGCTGAGGCTGAGGCTGCTGAGGCTGCTCAGGTTGTCGTGCCAGATCCAACGCCTGATGCGGTTGCACCGGCAGTGCTTGCGGACAATACCGCCCTAACACTCGATAGCGTCATGGCTAAAACTAAAGCGGCCGTAAGTATGGCGCTGGCTTGGATCGTGGCGAGTGCAACAAGTATGGGTCTTGCAGCGCTGGCCTGGATCATGGCCAGTACGACTAATGTGGGTATTGCGGCCCTAGTTGTTGTGACCCTAATAGTCTTGCCCTTTTTGTTTCGCAGCAAAAAAGACGAAACCGATAAGACGCAGCGCGAGTTCACGGAAACCGTTGACGAGGGTGATGACTCCCATGACTTTAATGCCGACTTTGAAGAGGGTCTGTTAGCAGAGGAAGAAGATCAGCAGGAGAGTGCATCCGAAGACGAGCTTGAAACGCTCGACGCTGTTGTTGAAGCCGAAATGTATATGGCCTATCAAAAATACGACCAGGCCGAAGAAAAGCTCGAACAGGCCTATTCGGAGCATCCTCAACGTACCGATATCGGTCTGAAATTACTCGAAGTCTATGCCGAGAAGGATGACGCTCAAGCCTTTAATAAGCTAGAAGAACGGCTTTCTTTATCAAGTGACCAACAGTATCAGGCCGCCCAATGGCGGGCAATGTTGTCAATCGCAGGTGCCACCCAGGACAGTAATTCCAACCGCAACCAACCCGATGTTGAACCGGATGACGCACGTTTGCAGCCGGTTGTGGACGATTCCGAGTTGAGCTTCGACGATCTAGAGGGCGAAGCTGCGGAAGCTGAAACCTATAATGCGATTGATTATTCGGTCGATGAACAAGAATTGGCGGCAGAATCGGATAGCGAGCTAATCGGTTCCGCACTGGATGACTATGCGGTCGCAGACAGTGACGAATTCTCCAACGACCTGGATTTCAGTCTGGACCTTGGGGATCTGGATGAAGATCCGCTAGCATCATCGACCCTTGATTTCAGTGACGAGAAGCTGGACGAACCGGTTGAAGATAATGTTCCCGTCCTAGATTTCTCATCGGAACTCAATGAGGAGCCGGAAACCTTAACCGCAGATACTGAACTGGACACCTTGGCTGAGCTCGAACAGACTGAAGAATTGTCTGGTGATCCAGATCCATTCGCGGATCTGGGCGATATGGATCTAACCAACGACTCCGAGTTGGACGCCGATATTGGCGATGAGCCTCTTGCTGAACTTAGTTTGGATGAACTTGAGCTGGCGGTTAACGAAGCTGAAGCCGTTGCCGAGCAAGCGCCAGTGGATCCATTCGATATCGAAGCCGAGTTTGACGAAGATGAGTTCGATTTCCTATCCGGTAGTGATGAAGCCAGCACCAAGCTAGATTTAGCACGAGCCTATATAGAAATGGACGACAAGGAAGGTGCTCGGGATATTTTGGAAGAAGTTGCTGCCGAAGGTAACGAGTCTCAAAAAACCCAAGCTCAAGCCTTACTCGGACAACTATAGAGTCCTCGTGCCCCCCTTAGTCTGAATCGAAGCCGCTTAACAGCGGCTTTTTTATGGCAAAACCGTTACCAAGGATTAGCGACCATCTGATGAGCGATATATTTCCCTTTACCCGCAGTACCGATCGTTTTCGGCTGGCCCTATGCATCGAATTCAAGGGTACCCATTACAGTGGCTGGCAAGTTCAGAAAACCGGTGTCCCCACTATCCAGGCTTTTTTACAGGCGGCCATTAGTCGAGTTGCCAACGAACCGGTGGCCACCTTTGTGGCTGGCCGAACCGACGCCGGGGTTCACGCTACCAATCAGGTGGTGCATTTTGACACCGCCAGTCAACGTTCAGACTATGGCTGGTTGATGGGCATCAACAGTGAGTTGCCGATGGACATTCGGGTCAAATGGGTTTGCCCTGTCGATGAGCGTTTCCATGCCCGCTTTTCGGCCACCGAACGGGTGTATCGTTTTGTTATTCATAACGAGTGGGTGCGTTCGGCCCACCTTCACGAGCTGGCCACCTGGGAGCGTAACCCACTCGACGCGATGCGAATGCAGGCGGCGGCCGACCTATTGCTTGGACGGCACGACTTCAGCGCCTTTCGCGCAGCGGAATGTCAGGCTCATTCTCCCATCAAGACGCTAAAGGAGCTGCGCATACGGCGTTTTGGTGATCTGTTGGTGCTGCAAGTTCGAGCCGACGGTTTCTTGCATCATATGGTTCGTAACTTGGTCGGGGTCCTGTTGGCCATTGGTCGAGAGCAGCAAGAGGTTGATTGGGCCCGTCAGGTGCTAGAGGGTCGGGAGCGACGACTTGGGGGCGTGACGGCCAAGGGCACCGGCCTATATTTTGTCCGTGCGCGCTATGATCTGATCGATCTGCCAAATAGGCCGGCGGGTCCGAGCTTTATTCAGCCAATTGTTGATACAATGACGAATCCTTTTGATCCGGTATAAAGCCATGGCCCCTGATTATCGTCGCACGCGTATTAAAATGTGCGGCATGACCCGCCCGGAAGACCTTGTCGCCGCCTGTCAGCTTGGGGTCGATGCAGTGGGTCTGGTGTTTTATCCACCCAGTCCCCGATCGCTCACATTGGCCTTGGCAGAACCCTTAGCCGCGTTGACCACGGCCCTGACGCGCCGAGTCGCGCTGATGGTAAACCCGGATGCCGGCTTTGTGCGCGAGGTTATCGCCGCAACTCGGGCCGATATGCTGCAATTCCATGGTGATGAGTCGCCTGAGTTCTGTCAGCAGTTTGGCAAGCCCTATATTAAAGCCTTGCGAGTAAAAAACGCCGGCGCGGTGGCGGAGCTTGTTAGTTTGCACCGTGACGCGGACCTGATTCTGCTCGACGCCTACGTACCCGGGATCCCGGGGGGTACCGGCCATACCTTCGACTGGTCCTTGGTGCCTGCTGAGTTGGCCGGTAAACTGATGTTGGCGGGGGGTCTAAAAGAAACCAATGTCTCGGTAGCCATCGAGCAGATAAGACCTTATGCTGTAGATGTTAGTGGCGGCATCGAAACGGCGCCCGGCATCAAGTCTGCGCAGAAGATGGCGTTATTTGTCCAAGCGGTGATGTCGGCAGACCAAACCGTCAATGAAATTTCGGCATAAGTGTGTCCGCCGTTCGGTGATTCCCGGGCCGCGTGTATTCAATGATAATAGATCACTACAAATTCATAACAAAGCGAGGGCATTATGAGCAGTTGGTTGGAGAAAATCGTACCTTCGATGATTCGGTCCGATGCCGACAATCGATCCAATGTACCGGAAGGGCTGTGGAAAAAGTGCCCGAAGTGCACTGCGGTCCTGTATCGGCCTGAGCTGGAAAAAAACTTGGACGTATGTCCTAAATGCGAACATCACATGCGCATTGGCGCCCGGCGGCGTATCGATCTGTTTCTGGATGCTGAGGGTCGGGTTGAGATTGCCGCCGATATCAAGCCAGAAGATCGTCTGAAATTTAAAGATGGTAAGCGTTATAAAGACCGCTTGATCGCCGCACAAAAGAAAACCAATGAACACGATGCGCTGATCACCGTTGAAGGTTTGGTTGAGGGCTTGCCTGTTGTGGTTGCAGCCTTCGATTTTAACTTTATGGGCGGTTCTATGGGCGCCGTAGTCGGCGAGAAGTTTGTGCGCGGCGCAAATGTTGCCTTAGAGAAGAATATCCCCTTTATCTGCTTCGCCACCTCCGGCGGCGCGCGCATGCAAGAAGCCTTGTTTTCGCTGATGCAAATGGCCAAAACCAGTGCTGTGCTGGAGAAGTTGCGCCAAGCCGGTGTGCCTTATGTATCGGTCATGCTCGACCCCTGTTTTGGTGGCGTGTCGGCCTCCTTGGCTCTGTTAGGCGATATCAACGTAGCAGAACCCTATGCTTTGATCGGTTTCGCCGGTCCGCGCGTTATCGAACAAACGGTGCGCGAAAAACTGCCTGAAGGCTTTCAACGCAGCGAATTTTTGCTGGAAAAGGGTGCAATCGATATGATCGTAGCGCGGCATGATATGCGTCCCCGGCTCGCCGGTTTGCTGAAAAAGCTTGTGAATGCGCCCATCAATTGAGTCGCCATTGGCGCAATGGCTTGGCTACATAGAGGCCATTCACCCTCAGGAAATCGAGTTGGGTTTGGGTCGCCTGAGCGCTGTCGCAGCACGACTGCTGCAGCGCGACCGGCCACCCTTTGTGTTTACTGTTGCCGGCACCAACGGCAAGGGTACCACCACAGCGGCTCTGGCCGCCCTAAGTCGCGCCGCGGGCCAGTCGGTCGGTTGGTATTCCTCGCCCCATCTATTTCATTTCAACGAACGCATTCAAATCAATAACCAGCCGGTCAGCGATGACCTGCTAATCCAAGCGCTGTGCGCGGTTGAGTCGGCACGCGCTGAGACCAGTCTGTCCTATTTTGAATTCACTACGCTGGCCGCCTTTTGGCTGTTCGAACAGGCCGAATTGTCGGTCTGGGTATTGGAAGTCGGGCTCGGCGGGCGCCTGGACGCGGTGAATATTATCGATCCAGATATTGCTGTTATTACCAATATTGGTCTGGATCACCAAAATTTCTTGGGGCCGGATCTGGCTTCCATTGGGCGTGAAAAGGCCGGAATTTGTCGGGCGCAGCGTCCTGTTGTGCTCGGTTCGAGCGACCTGCCAGAAACCCTTAACGCCTATATTGACCAGGTCGGCGCCCAGGCTTATCGGTTTGGCGATCATCATAAGGTGGTCGGTACAGCGTTGGTATGGCAAGGGGGTGAACTCGATGCTGGCGCGATCAGCATACCGCTGGCCAATGCCGCCACGGCCCTGCAAGCCTTTAGTCTGTCCCCCTTTGCGCTGACGCCGGTGATGGCTCAAGTAGCCTTGCAGTCAATTCGACTTGCGGGTCGGATGCAGTCACGCGAACATAGGGGTCGACACTATATTCTTGATGTGGGCCACAATCCTCACGCTGCGGCCTATATCGCTCGCCAGTTCGGTGCACAAAAATTCCATCTGGTGCTGGGTATGGTGCAGGATAAGGACGCTAAGGGCTTTTGCTCGGCCTTGTCGCAGGGTGCCTTGTCTATTAATTTTGTCACCTTAGCCGGCCCGCGCGGGTGCAGCGCAGAGCAACTCGCGCTGGCGACAGGGCGGGCCGACAGCTTGCAATTTG
>Ga0307488_10002773_pt1 | contig 14772 bp, 19 predicted proteins | sample SB02metaG_FD_202248 | JGI IMG/M metagenome (GOLD analysis project Ga0307488, IMG submission 202248) | Sea-ice brine microbial communities from Beaufort Sea near Barrow, Alaska, United States - SB 0.2 | ecosystem: Environmental > Aquatic > Marine > Coastal | place: USA: Alaska | collected... | reverse complement strand
GAGCCGCGCCACCGCCGCCGTCCCCGTCCTCGTCCGCCTTGGGGCGGCTCGATTTGCACCCCATCCCTGTGCGCTGTGTTGTGCGCGGCAGCGGGGGCGCGGATGTTGCCTCTGCTCCTCCGTCCTCGTCGTTCCTCGACATTAAATTGAGCCCGCCTCGCGCCAACCGCTCAAACCATATATACGCTGCCGAACGTGACAACGGCGACAACACTCGGGCGACCGCGCGCATCGGCGGAGTGTCGCGACGCCACGCCGCCTCGAACGCAGCGTTCCCTCTCTTCCTCCCGTCAGGTCCGAGGCAGCCGGTGGGTTGAGAAAACAGGGGTGAAGGTGCGCCAGAGGACGGACGATATAGCGATGGCCTCGACGAGGGAGGAGAGGGGCGGGGGTGGGGGCGGGGGCTTTGCGAGCGGCGAGTATGACCCCCTCGCCGCCGACGCGACCGCGGAGCAGGTACGAAATGCGTGAATAATTCGATGGCGCCAGGCCTCACCTGCGGACAGTTTCCCGTCATGAATCGAGTGTTGCACCTTGCCCCATCTACCCATGCCCTCCAGCTCGAAGTACTGCCTGACTTGCCTTGGCTGACTTGTCTTTACTATTGGAGTGGGTTCAGGTTCGGCCCGCATCCCGTCCCGGGAGGTTCAATGTAGCACCCTAGCTCTGACGTTGACCCGCCCTTCCCACGCCCGGTGGAGCAGGTGGACACCGCTGAGCTGCTGTCCACGGGGCTGGAGGGGGCGATGCCGGAGGCGGCGGTGGTAGCGGACACGCCGATGGATCCCTCCCTGGGTGGGACGGGCGGCGCCGGCGAGTACGATCCCTTCGCCGCCGACGCGTGCACGGCCGCGGCTATGGGGCAGGGCGGCAGCGGGGGCGACGAGACGGAGGCCACAGATGGGGTGAGCGGGGCGGGGATGCCGACAGGGGCGGCGGAGGCGGGGCGGGCAGGGGCGGGGAGGGTTGGGGCAGCCACGGGGATGGCGGATGCCGCCGAGGGCGCCGAGCTGATGCCACCGCCGGTCGTGGACGTGCCGCTGTGCGCCCCCCTGCCTGCGCCCGAGCGGAGGCGGGGGTTGTCGCCCCTGCACGACCTTCTGGAGGACCTGCCCGACCTCGTGTTGGCTGAGATCCTGTCGCGGCTGGACCCCGCCGATTTCGCCGTGCTCGCGCAGGTGGGCTCCCCACATAGTGTACCGGTGCTAACCACGTCATCCTCGCATGGTGCACCAGTTTTCACCACGCCGTCCACCACATAGTGTATTGGTAATCACCACTTACTCCTCCACATAGTGTATTGGTGCTCACCACGCCGTCCACCACATGGTTTACCATGTGATCACCATGTCATCCTCCACATAGTGTGCCGGTGCTCACAACAGCATCCTCCACATAGTTCACAAGTGCTTGCCGCGTCATCCTCCACATAGTGTTACCGGTGCTCACCACGCCATCCTCTGCACTTGCTCGCGCAGGTGGGGCACCCGTGGCTAGCGGCGATAGTGAAGTTTGACCTCCCGCAAGGGGGGAAGGCGGGAGCGGTGCCGCTCAAGCTCTCGGAGTGTGTCGGGTCCGTGGAGCGCTTGGCGTGGGGGGCAGCAGCGTGCGAAGGGTTTGGTTGGGGGGGGTCGTGCGCAGTCGCCGCTGCGGCCGGGCACCTGGAGGTGCTGCAGTGGGCGCATGTTGAGGAAGCCTGCCCGTGGGATACGTGGACGTGTGCACATGCCGCTGGGGGAGGGCACCTGGATGTGTTGCAGTGGGCGCGGGAGCACGATTGCCCGTGGGATACGTGGACGTGTGCACTCGCCGCTCGGGGCGGGCATTTGGAGGTGCTAGTGTGGGCGCGGGAGCACCATTGCCCGTGGGATAATAGCACATGTGCGCTTCGAAGTGCTCAGGTGGGCGCGGGAAAACCAATGCCCGTGGTGCGCATACACATGCGTTTACGCCGCAGAAGGCGGGCACCTCGACATGCTAGTGTGGGCGCGGGAGCACGGCTGTCCGTGGGATGATAGCACATGCGAGGAGGGCGCTCTGTGCTCCGCTGCCGCTGGGGGCGGGCACCTGGAGGTGTTGAGATGGGCGCATGAACACGAGTGCCCGTGGGATCAGTTCACGTGTGAGTCGGCCGCGTCGGGTGGGCATATGGAGGTGCTGAGGTGGGCGCGGGAGCACCACTGCGAGTGGAGCATTGATACGTGCTCTCAGGCCGCTCAGGGCGGGCACTTGGAGGTGCTGCGGTGGCTGCGGGAGAATGACTGCCCGTGGGATGAGGGTACTTGTACATCCGCCGCTAGGAGCGGGCACCTTGAGGTGCTGCAGTGGGCGCGGGCGCAGAACTGCCCGTGGGATACGAGAACCTGTGCAATGGCCGCTCAGGGAGGGAATATGGAGGTGTTGCAGTGGTTGCGGGAGCACCACTGCCCGTGGGATGAGGGGGCTTGTGCACATGCCGCACAGGGCGGGCACCTGGCGGTATTGCAGTGGGCGCGGGAGCACGACTGCCCGTGGGATGGCGAGACGCGTTCAATTGTTACGGGCACCTGGAGGTGGATCGGTGGGCACATGAACACGGTGCTCCCGCGCCCACACCGCGGTGCTACTAACGCACGTCCTCAGCGTTGCGCGGGGCTTTTAGAATAAATTTATCTACCATCTAGAATTGCTCACCTATTTAGAATCAAGCAAACATCTAGACGTGTACATGCTTTGAATGGTGCCCCTGGGTAGATCTAAGCCCTGACAGACCTTGAGTCTGTCCGCCAGAAATGGAAACGGCGGCTAGCTATCAACTTTAGCGATGTAACTTGTTCCCAAAGTATGTGTGTTTGTATTTACATGGCATCGCATCTGTAATTTGTGTGTTTGTGATGTGCGGCATTCGTCCTACTCTGGCTGCGCCCGCATCCATGCGTGCATTTCCGGAGTGGTGCTGGGACATGTTCTCGCACTCCCACTTGACACACGGGCAGCCGTTCTGCCGCGCCCTCTGCAGCGCTCTCCAGTGCCTGGTCTGTTAGCTAAGTAAGTTGCGTAAGTAAGTAAGTGATCTGACGAGTCAATAACTCGTCCGAGTACTTACTACCCAAGCAATTACCCAGCGGCGCACGGGCACTACCCTGCATCCCACGGGCAGTCGTGCTCCCGCGCCCACCGCACAATCACCAGGTGCCCGCCCTCAGCGGCATAGTGGCAAAGTTCTACTCGGACAGCGGATATTCGTGCTTCCACGCCAATCGCAACACATCCAGGCTCTCGCTCGCAGCGGCGATGTCAAAAGGGTTCATTGAACTCCCGCTCAATGTCGGCCCGCCCCACCAGCACCCGTTCGGCCTCGCCCAAGCAATGCGCTCGGCGGACGAGCAAAAGTCACGGAGCCGAATCCACACCGTCCCTCCCTTGGGCAAGCGCGGGAAGCCCGATGCAATCACCGCCGCCAGCCACGGCCGCCCCACCTGCGCGAGCATCGTGCGCGCCGTGAGATCCAGCCGCTTCAGTTCGTCCTCAAAAAAGAGGTCGGGCAGCTCCTCGAGCAGGCGGAGCAGCAATACCCTCTTCCGCTCCGCGACGAACGTCCGCCACTTCGCGACGACACGCCGCGCGACGTCCACGTGTGCGGGGGGTGGCGCCGCGAGGTGGCGAGCCGCCGTAGCCGCGGCGTCAGCTTCCTCTTCGCCTCGCTTTCTCCCCTCCTGGAGCAGCGTGTTGAGCACTTGAGCTACGACTCCTCCTCTACGAGATGGGCGGGAAGATCGCAGCCAGAGCCGCGCGACAGCGAAGGCGCAGGCGACGGCGACGGCGGCGGCAGCAGCAGCGACGACGGCGGCGGGGAAGAGGGTGAGGCAAATCCGAGAGGCGGGAGCGGCGTCATCCTCCTCCGCCTCCTCGCCTCCCCTTTCCTGCAGTAGCGTGTTGAGCTCCGTCGCCACCTCCCGTGGAATGATGGAAGGAGCGCGGGGTTCAGCTCCGCGTCGAGGTCGGTGTCGTAAGCCCCCCGCTCCATGGCTCGCACTCGATGGGGAGCGCGTCGTCGCTCGCGGCGGCGCGTTGGGAGGTGTTGATCCGCAGCGATACGCGGCGCTGCGCGGGAGGGGGGCGCGTTGGGTTTGGCCATAAGGGTGCCGTGACGCTCGTTTGCCAGAACACACAATTGCTGAAGCGACTACTTGCGATCGTCCGGTGGATTTTTATGGGAGGGAGCGACAGATACGTACCTTCCACGCTATGACACATCTTATCTCTGCGTGCATGCTGGGCAACCCACGTAACAACAACAGCGCCACAGTCAATAGCGCGTACGGAGCAATGGCGTCGTAGAGCCCCGACCCCACTCTCGAACCCTCGCTCGCCGCGCTGACGCTCTCCGACGGTGACCACATCGGCAGCGACGACAACACTTGCCCGCTGCTCGACCTGCTCCAGACGGACCTCTTTCAGAAGCAGGTGCTCGAGCGGCTGGACCCCATGGACCGCACTATGGGCGCGCAGGTGGGGCGGCCGTGGCTGGCGGCGGTGCTGGCCTCGGGCCTCCCGCGCTTGCCCAAGGGAGTGACGGTGAGGCTCCGGCTTAAAGAGTTCTGCACGTCCGCCGAGCGGCTGGCGTGGGCCAAGGCGAACGGGTGCCCTTGGGGTGGGACCTCGTGGATGCAAAACGGACTCTGTGCATTCGCCGCCGAGGGCGGGCACCTAGAGGCAGGTACTTCAACTCGTCCACTCCTCAGCTCAACCCGAGCCGTGTTGGTCAGCTCTCCATGTTTTGCGTCCAGTTTGCGACGAGTTGTGACCCACCGATATTTTACATGCTTACTGGAGATTGAAACCCGCAACGTATCCCACGAACAGTGCTAAAGTTGAGGCGGAAAAGGTGGACCATTGTCATTCCCTGCGTGGAGGTGCTGCAGTGGGCGCGGGAGCAGGGCTGCCTTTTGAGCAAGTCGGTGTGTGAACTCGCCGCTCGACATGGTGAGGCGATGCAGGTTCATAGTATCAGAGCCCATGTTGAGAGCGCCTACGTATGGTGTCAGCGCTTGAAACTATAGTATAATAAACACACGGGGGCCAGGGCGAAAGCCTGGTGCCTCCTTATACACACGGACGGACGTGTCTCTCTCCCTCTATAATATCTCAAAATGCTTTTAACGTTAGCTTTCAGGTTCAACTCGCGCCGCTACAGTATGGGCACTTGGAGGTGTTGCAGTGGGCGCGGGAGCAAGGCTGCCCGTGGGACAAGACGGTGTTGAAGCGCCGCTAAGCATGGGCACCTGGGTGGGGCGGTGCAGATTAACCCAGGCTGTCCACGGATTGACCGCGCTTGGTAACAGCACTTGACGCTAAAATATGATGTACAGTGTTCTAAGTTTGCTTGCAATGTTGTGCAAGCGCCGCTACATCTTGGCGTGCTGCAGTGGGCGCGGGCGCAGAATTGAAAGTGCCTCGATCTCAGCAATCGAAAGTAAAGCGTGATGAAACGATAACTTGCTTTGAAGGTTTGCTTCCAAATTCAACTTGCGCTGCTGCATTGTGGACGTGCGCCCGCGCCGCTGCGGGCGGGCACCTTGTAGGGCGGTGCACGTTGACCCGACAAATCCCGCTTTGAAAGCGCCTGGAAGTAAACGCTTGAAACTAAACTGAGATAAACTGCTTTCAATTTTGCTTCAATATTGTTTTCAGTTTCAACATGCGCTGTTAAAACCTGGAGGTGTTGCGGTGGGCGCAGGCGCACCGCTGCCCGTGGGATAAGATGACGTGCCTTTTGGACTGCTCAGCGCGGGCGCCTGGAGGTGCTGCAGTGGGTAGGGCTTGCCACGTCATCCTCCACATTGTAGACCCTCGTTGTTTTAAAATAATGGAATCACATGACGTGGCGAGCATTGGCGAGCATAATTCGTCAGGCCTGCCCGCCACGTCATCCTTCACATTGTAGACCCTCGTTTCTCGAATTATGTAGAATCATATCACGTGGCGAGCATTAACTATCAGGCCTTGCCTGTTGGCTCGGGCGCACGGCTGCCCATGGAGCAAGCGTGACTGTCAAGACGATTCCTGGAAGCACCCCGAGACTCAGGAATGGTAGGGAGGTACAGGTTGACCCCAGGTTGACCCCAGGTCGACCCCAGGTTGAACTTGGGTTGACCCCAAGCTGAATACATGTTGGACCCAAGTTGACCCCAGGTTGAGCCCAAGTTGAACCCAGATTAACCCCAGGTTGCCCCCGGGTTGACCGCGCTTGGTTTCCAGCGCTTGAAACAAAAATATGGCAGTCTGCTTTGACGTTTTGCTTTCAATTACAACTTGCACAACTACAACATGGGTGCGCCAGCAGCAGGGCAGTGGAAGCAGTTCTGAGTCGGATGACTACACAGACTCGGACCACGATTTGGGCTACTATTGGAACAGGGGTAACAATTTACACAGGGATTAGAAGGGTGGCGGCTAACGCGCCAACCAATCCCCGAAATGATCGGGAGTGTGAAAACATTGTAGGCCACGTTCGGCGGGTGACCGACCGGTTGAGGCGGTGGAGGTCGGCGAGGGCGGGGGAGGCGGCAGTCTAGACGTTGGCCGGGTCGGCGACGGCGGGCCCGGAGGCGGCGGGCTCAGAGGTGCCGAGGACAGCGCGAAACTCACAGCGGTCCCAGTTTGCGTCGCGTGTGGGGACTGGGCCCCACAATTGGAAAAGGCACGATGTGACCAGCAACAAAAGCTACAGCAGCAGCCAGAGCCATGCCGCACATCGCAAACACAAAAGTGGAGATGCGATGCCATGTAAATAAAGCAGAGTGACTGCCATCAAAAGCATATCGCTAGAGTTGATAGTGTGTCTCGATGCTGTGCAATGTCACGCAGCTGTGGGTTGATCCCCCAACCCCCCGCTTTCGCCCACCTCTCCACCTCGCGTCCTTGCCCGCGCCTTCAATTTTTGTAACTTTCATTTTCTGGGGCAATTGTGGTCGGCCGGCTTCAGCAAAATGAAATGTTCGCCACGCCCACGCCCCCGCCATGCACATAAGGCCTGGCGGAATCACACACACAGACGTCACTACAGAATAATCCACGACTATCACCAGGGCTGCAGCGTCGTCCGCTTCATGCCTACAAGTATGACAAAGTGTGTCAAAGTGTTACGAGCAAATGCAAAAGCAAACTGTATGGACCAATCACAGGCTCGGATTTGGGTCGGAACCTGTCGGAACGGTTTTGATCCGAGCATGTGATTGGTCCATGCTTTCTGCTTTTGCATTTGCTCTGTAACACCTTGACGCACTTTGTCATATAACACGGTGTTGAGGAACACGTTCGTTCGAGACGTGTGCGAACACGATAATGCTCATGTTTTATCACACGGTGCTGGTTGTGGTTGTGCGTGTGCTTATCAGTCATCAATGCCGCGGTAACATGCACAGAATGCATTCAGTCGTAGTCGTCGTTTCAGCGTGCGAGTGGGCATGCTAAGCGTGCGTGCGTGCTGATGTTGTTTTCGTGTTTGTTGTTTTACCATCATCGTGTGTCATCTGGGGAACCGTGTGCATTTGACATGCATGTGTTGTGTCATCGTGCCTTGCTTAGGGCGTGTGTGTTCGTGCCTTGCTTAGGGCGCGGCACACGATGCCGCAATGGTGACATCGGCGTCGAGACCCTAAACCCTAAATTATAATCCGTGAATCCATGCATCTATCCTAATCCTAATCCGTGAATCCATGCCTCGCTCAAATCTTGCGCCAGCTCGGTTTTGTGCTTCAGCGTAGCCTGTTGCTCCTCCACTGTGCAGCGACGCAAGTTGAATCTGAAAGCAACACTTGAAAGCAGTGTGTCTTATTCACGTTCAAGCACTTGTTTCCAGGCGATTTCAACAATCATTTCATCGGGTCAACCTGCGGCGCCTTACCACTGCCAGCGCGCACGATCGGATCAGGTGCACACACGCGAGGCGCTCCTCCGATGAACCGGTGCCGTCGATCAAGGGACTTCCACTCTTCCATTTCCCAGCTCAACCTGTGGAAGTGCCTCGATCGACCTGAGCCGTTTTTGGTCGCTGAACTGAAGCCACTGCAAGCGCTCTCTTCTCAGCTGAACCAGCGACGTTGTTTCGTAACGTAACCTCCCAACATTGCCCACAAAATTGCTCACGTCCAGTCCAGAAGGTGGACGCGTGTAGCCCACAAAGAGTGCTTACGTTGAGCTCATAAGTGGACGAGTGTAGGCCCCTGCCGTCGATGGTCTCCCCACGTAGCGCCTGCGTGAGGAGCACGCCGGCGCTGGCGACCCGATCAGAAGGCACTCGTCGCAGCATGGCGGCGCGAGCCGCGTCCGAGATGGTTATCAAAGCTAGTGCTGGTGGCGCCACCTGGTGTAGCGGCGCAACCCTACATTGAAAGCGAAACTTGCAGGCGGTTCATGATATTTCAGTTTCAAGCGCTGTGACAAAGCATGATCAATCATGGGTCAACCCGGGGTAAACCCGGGGTCAACATGGGGTCAACCTGTAGCGCCCTAACCTTGGACGGATCAGGGGCGGCGGGATGGTCGGTCGGCAGGTCGCTCCCTACGGCGGAAGCAGCAGCAGCAGTGCCTCCAGCAGCAGCGGGTGGAGTGGATTCAGCAGCAGCGGCGGCGCCAGCAGTACCGGCTCCAACTGCAGCGGGGGCGCCGCCAACGCCCCCGCCCCCGTGGTGCAGCGGCGCAAGTTGAAATTGAAAGCGGAGCTTGATATAGCGGTTCATCATGCTTTAGCTTTACGCGCTGAAACCACAGCAGGCGCTTTCGACACGGGTTTTGATACTGTTCATCGGTATCGCCTTACCGCGGTAGGCCCTCCGACGCTTCCCCGCGGCACCGGCAGTGGCGTCGCCCACTGGCCCCGACCGCGTGCCAGATCCCTACTCCACCTGCACGCGCGTCGAGTTGATCTGAACTCAGCTAAGAGAGAGAAAGAGACGCTTCCGCGTACGTGTATAAGGAGGCACCAGGCTTTCGCCCTGGCCCCAGTATGTGCTGTCAGCTTAGCGATTGTACGTGGCGGAGGGTCCCCCAACGCACGGCAGCGCCCCTACGGACGGACACGCGCGACGCGGGGCAGCCATCGACGCAGCGAGCTCGTTCGAGCAACACATGAACAGGAGAGAGGAGAGAGGAGAGAGGAAGGAGGAGAGAGGAGAGAGGAGACAGCAAGGAGGAGAGAGGAGACAGGAAGGAGGAGTGAGAGAGGAGAGACGGGAGTGGAAGTATGAGGGATGATATGAGACATGCGAGAGAAGAGGGAGGACAGAGGACAGAGGAGAGAAGAGAGGTGAGAGGTGAGAGGAGAGAGGTGAGAAGAGAGAGGTGAGAAAGAAGAGAGAAGAGAGAGGAGATAGGAGACAGGTGAGTGGAGAGATAAAAAAGAGGCGAGAGGAGAGAGGAGAGAGGAGACGGGAGAGAGGAGAGCGAACGACGCACGGGCGGCAGTCCCGGTGGGGGCGCACCATTGGGGCAACACCCGTGGCCCGCGGGCAGCGACAATGATGCTAGGAGACAGGCAGTTGTGGCGGCGTGTGCCGCGTGCTCGTAGATAACAGACGAGAACACGCGGGCGTGCTGTGTCGAACATATGATGCTGGGCACCCCGCGCTCGATTTCCTGCTTGTGGAAGAGTTTCCCTCCACACCCGCGCTCCCCACAACCACCGCACAACCGCCACCCGCCGCGTGGACCCCACTCGATTTTTACCTTCGCCATGCAGACCCTTGCCGCTGTTACCGCCGCCACCGCCGCCGCCGATCGCCCCCCAGACCGCTACGTCGTGCGTCCCGCGGGTGTGCTCGCTGACCTTCTGGGAGCGGCCGAGCTCGGGGAGGACGAGTTGTTGCTCAGGCTCGGGAGCTTGGGTTGATAAACTGACCGTCGCCGCTGCTCGGAGGCCTGACCGAGAAGCTGCCCGAGGTCCTCGCGGCGGAGGTGCTGCCGCGGCTGAATGGCACGGATCTGATATTGTTCGGCCAGGCGGGACGCGCGTGCCGCGCGGCGGTGGTGGCCTTCGGCGTGCCGCGAGGGGATGGGTTTCCAAGCGATGATAGCGACGGAACGAGGGGACTCAAAGACGTGCTCGGCGGCCGCTTTGAATGGAGACCTGGAGGTACTGCAGTGGGCGCGAGAGCACGGGTGCGAGTAGGATGAGAAGACGTGCTCTCGCGCCGCCGCGGGAGGGCACCTGGAGGTGCTGAGGTGGGCGCACGACCACGGGTGCTCGTGGAGTCCAGCGACGTGTCGGCTCGCTGCTCTGAACGGGCGATTGCACGCGCTGCAGTGGGCGCGGGAGCACGGGTGCCCGTGGGACTGGCAGACATGCGCATACGCAGCTTTACATGGGCACCTGGAGGTCCTGACGTGGGCGCGGGAGCACCACTGCCCATGGTCCGGGAGGACATGCAAGTACGCTGTTCGGCGCGGGCACCTGGATGTGCTGAAGTGGGCGCGGGAGCACGGCTGCCCGTGGACTGCGGCGACGCGCGACGGGGTCGCAACCAAGGGATATTCCGACAACGTTCCTATGGGCGTCATCATTGAAGAGGTCGACATCGAAGAGGTCGACTGACGCAGTTGAATACCTCAGAACACACCGTGATGCGCCGGGTGGAGAGCGGAACGTCGACGACCAATGGAAACGATCAGAGAATGACTGTTGACGATGCCGCTCTCTCTCACACTCTTCGTTCTTGCCATTTATCAGCAAGCAACACACGCCACCCTCAGCTAAGTATGTCACCGGATCCTCTCAGACGCATGCATCATAGGTCGCGATAAAGGGCTCCGATTCCATTGCGTCAAACTAGCCCCAAGCATCAGAAAAACACCCCAGCCCACTACAGATATGAGGCGTGTCATCACAGTTTGCGACGCTTGAAGCTTGATCTCTTAGGTCGTGATAAACGACTTGATTTCAAAATGCCAGACTAAACATCAGAAAGCAAAACGATAACATAATGATCACAAGTCGCGACGCTTGATCTCCGGATGAAGCAACCCGGCGCCCCCTCCCTCCCTTTTCTGGGCCGCCGCCGCGATACCCTCCTTGATCGCATCCTCCCTCGGACCAGGGGCTTACACTCGTCCACTTCTCAGACGTTAGCACTTTTTGTGTGGTAGGATGGGTTTCAGTGTTGAAATCCCTAAACCCTAAACCCTAAACACAGGTTTCCACCATGGGCTTAGACTAGTCAACTTTGAAGCTGAAATTAAGCACCTTGTGTGGGGTACGTTGGGTATGCTCACTGTTTGAGTGACAGGAACGTCTCAGGTTGAGGTGAGAAGTGGAGGAGTGAAGCCCCTGCCTGGGGCTGCCGTAGGGCCCCACACGTAGCCACTTGGTGGCCGTCCACTTGTGCCCCGCCACCACCGGGCACCCGCCGTGCAGAGACGCCGGGTCCTCGCTCAAAGGTCTCCAACTTGTCCCCTTCTCAGCTTGAGCGGCGAGTTTGTACGGGTGCAACAGCATACTACGATCAATCACTCGGGGAACGACTGTTGGCTGTGCCTTGTGCCCGCTCATGTGATGCGACGAGTTTGTATGGGTACACCGATACACCACGATGAAACCGTCAGGGAACGAATAGCCAAGCCCTGCCTCGTGCCCGCTCATGTGCGTGCTCCAGAAGAGCACCGCGTCGCCCCGCCGCGGCTTCACGTGCAGCTTCCCCGCGGCGCAGGGCGAGACGCCGCGGGCCAGGGCCAGGTACACTGGTACGCCATGAGCACATAGTCAAAGTACACTATGAGCACCCAGTCGGGGAACATGTGGCCGGGGACGCGAGCAAGCGTGTACGGCTACACCCGTTAACATGAGCGAAGAGTCAGGGCACGAGTGAGCAGGCCAGGGAGGAAGATGAGGCGAGTGTGTACGGGTACACTGGTGCGCTTTGGACGAACAATAAAACGTAAGGCCCTGCCGCTCGCCCTGCTCTTCACGGCGGCGTCCGGGGTGCCCGGCTCGCCGTGGATGAACTTGCCCTTTGGAAAGATGGTCTCCCCACCCTCCGCCACGTCCGACAGGTACATCAGCACCGTCGCCACCCAACGGCCAGGGTCCTCCAACGCTTCCCTTTGCAGCTTAATTGCCAGCAGCCAACACGTCTCGAGTAGAGAGGGGAGAGAGAGGAGAGAGTGGAGAGAGGAGAGAGGAACGAGAGGAGAGAGAAGAATGAGAGGAGGGAGAGGAGAGAGGAGAGAGGAGAGAGGAGATATTATAGAGAGGGGACAGGACAGCTCTAAAAGAGTACGATGATAGGTCCTTACCGCTGCCCCCCGTGCTTCACGTTTTCCGCATCCTGGAAATAGTCAAAGTGGGAATCGTACTTCTGGCCGTTACCAAGGGACTGATGGATAGTGCTGCCACGTCATCAATTGAGTATTGGACCCTCGTTTCTTGATGGACACGGCATCCTATGACGTAGCGGGCACGATCAATCAGTCCCTGCCGTTGGTGTAGTGTAGCACCTGCATCCCCTCCCCGTGGTCCACCGGCACCATGGCGAACGCGGCGATACGCGCCTTGATGTAGGGCCACAATTTGAATTTGAAAGCATACTTTAGTGCCATGAATTGGATGCTAGTTTCTAGCGCTGAACCCAGGCGCGCTCAACATGGGCGACAACTTGCGCTGGCCTGCCTCCACGCGCGCCACCACCTCGTCCTGCTCGCGCGTCAGAAAATGCCCAGTGCTAGGGCCGGGCGGATATCGCTTGCTGCGTCATCCAATGCACATTGAACCCTAGTCTCTTGACTTAAACGACACCCTATGATGGGTCAGGCAGACATTGCCCGCCTCCTCATCCAATGTCTCTTGAGCTAAATGACACAGTGTGACGTGGCGAGCAGATATTGCTGGCCACGCCGTCTAACGCACATTTAAGCCTCGTGGCTAGAATTGGATGACACCCTTTGACGTGGCGAGCAATACCCGCCAGACCCTACCCAGTGCTAGTGCGCACCTGGCTAGCCATGGACTTCCCGGTGACTTTGTCAACAACGTTGGCCGTTTTCATATGCGGCGCGGCGAGCGTGATGAGGTGGTTGCACTCCAGCGGTGTCAGAAAGTTGTGGTACACCTGTGCGCGCGGCTCCCAGCTAATCTGTTCTATCCACGGCACGTCGCCCGGGCTCAGGTCCGCAATCCGTTGTAAGGGACCCCCGCCATCTTCTCTCTTCAAGCCTTGACTTTTAGGGTGCGCAAAGAGCGAAGACAGTGCCCACACGATCTGGGTGATGGATGTTGGTGGGTGTCGCGGACATCACGCTGAACCCGAGACAGGCGAGCGAGTGATGCTGTGACATAGCTTGCATCCGTCCGGTGCGCCCCCTGTTACTTAAAGGAACACTCGCGCCCAGTCGTTTGGGTTTGACGCGACGTGTTTCGCTGCAACACCCTGGTGTTTTTTGGGCACCCCCGCCTGCCCGAAATCCAATGCCATGACACACCACACACCACCAGCGGGCAGCCAGTTGTTAGCAGCGGGAGGAGGTGCGGCGAGTATGTACGAGAACACGCAGGTGTGTAATTGAGCCCTACCCTAGGCAGGTTGTACCACGACTCGCCCGGTATCAGGCGGTGGTACGCCTCGGCTTCGGGATCCGCGGGGGCCTCGCCCTGGCCATTCTCGCCGCGGAGCCCAGAGCCCCCCGGGGCGGGCGCGGCGGTAGGGAGGTGAGCTGATAGCAACACCAGTAGCAGAGCGGCACACGGGATGACGCGGCCCCCCATCATACCGCCGCCCCCGTACGCTCACACGCCCGCGTGATGTAGTGGGGAGGGTCGTTGACGGAGGGAGAGCGAAGTGCCTCGCACCCGAGCGCCAGGGATTGGGTTTATATTTTAGGGTTTAGCGACAGGTCTTTATGCGCCAGCAAAGTTGGACTGCACCCCCCCCCCCCCTGCAGTCTAATACCAGTCTAATCGCCCCCCCCAGTCGACTTAATGGTGTATTGGACTGCAGCGAGTGTGTCGCCGCCTGGCGTATTAGGACTGGGGGGGTGGGTCCAACGGGAGGGTGGTCCATGGTGCTTTCGCTTGATGTGGGAGCCGTATATAGTCACCGAAATGATGTGCTTTCAGGAGCTTCACACCTGCCGTTCAGTCACTGTTGACTCAGTGGTAGAATGCTCGCTCCACAATCCGGAGATCGCAGGTTCAATCCCACGAAAGTGCAACCAGTGCACTTTTTGCATTCTGCAGGTACGAAAGTACTCGTGTTTTTTATGGTGGGCGGCGCGAGCCGCTGCGCGCACTACCGATAATGGACTACTGCAGTACCTTTCAGCGTGACCCTTATCGCTTGCGCGCTGGTTTGACAGTTGCGGGCCTGGGTCGGCCCGCCTTGTTCATATATGTTTCCCAATCGGACTGGGGGTCAGTCCGATTACGACCGGATTGGACTGAGGGGTCCGGGTGGAGCGATAGCGTGATTGACTGGTATTGGACTCGTATTGGACTGGTATTAGACTGCAGGGGGGGGGTGCAGTCCAACTTTGACTGGCGCATTAAACTCAGTGTCGGGTCTGGTATCGAATATATGGCATCGAATCCTGTTCGACCAATCAGAACTGTCCATTTAGAAAATCCCACCGACCGACTCGCCGACTGTCCGACCGGGTCGCGATTCATGAGTAAATAGACCCTCGATTTCGAGGAGATAAGCGTTCCCTGGAACGCCGACACTGAGTTTAAGTCCCTTTTAGAGCTGCCTGGATACTACGCGGTACGATCCCCTCTACCCTAAGAAACTGGAGGGTAGATCACAC
>Ga0307488_10002772_pt1 | contig 14773 bp, 8 predicted proteins | sample SB02metaG_FD_202248 | JGI IMG/M metagenome (GOLD analysis project Ga0307488, IMG submission 202248) | Sea-ice brine microbial communities from Beaufort Sea near Barrow, Alaska, United States - SB 0.2 | ecosystem: Environmental > Aquatic > Marine > Coastal | place: USA: Alaska | collected 2017-05-06 | reverse complement strand
TCAACGCTCCAATATGTATAACCAGAGGTTTGAATACTTGTGCCAACTTGACCTGACGGGACGTTGCTGGTTTGACTCGCTGCGGTGCGAGTAACAGGAGCGGTGCCCACAGCGGGTTGAAGCTCAAAGTCAGTTGCCTCTTGGATGCTGGTAACTAAGTCAGTTAAACTAGATCCATCACCAACAAATGATGTTGCTGTGACGATACCAGATACTAATACATCACCAACCACATGAAGTTTAGAGGTTGGATTTGTAGTTCCGATACCGACATTGAAACTTGAGTCTCCATTGATCCAAGTACTAGCCCCAACACCAATGACTAATTGATTACTTCCTGTGGTATTTGGAAGTTGGACATTATAACCAATAGCAACATTATTATTTCCGGTAGTTTGATCACACCCTGCATAACGACCAATGAAGTTATTCTCTCTTCCAGTGGTGTTGGAGTATCCTGCATAAGCACCGAAGAAGTTATTATAAGATCCTTCGGTGTTATAGTATCCTGCATTATTACCAATGAAGTTATTCTCTCTTCCAGTGGTGTTGGAGTATCCTGCAAGATTACCAAAGAAGTTATTATAAGATCCAGTGGTGTTATAGTACCCTCCGTGATAACCAAAGAAGTTATTATAAGATCCTTCGGTGTTATAGTATCCTGCACAAAAACCAATAAAGTTATTGCAACCTCCAGAACCAGAAGCATACTTACCGGCATAATTTCCTAAGAAAGTATTCTGTTCTCCAGTGACAGTTGCATAACGACCCGCACCATCACCGATCATATTGTTGCAGGATCCAGTGGTGTTACAGTATCCTGCATAAGTTCCCAAGAAGTTATTATGACATCCAGTGGTGTTATTGTATCCCCCATAATGACCAATGAAGTTATTATAACATCCAGTGGTGTTATAGTGTCCTGCATACTTGCCTAAGAAGTTATTATGATCTCCAGTGGTGTTATAGTATCCTGCACTACTACCTAAGAAGTTATTATAACTTCCTTCGGTGTTACAGTATCCTGCAAAAGAACCAAAGAAGTTATTATACTCTCCGTTAGTGTTGAAGTATCCTGCACGATTACCTAAGAAGTTATTATCACCTCCAGAACCAGAAGCACACTTACCTGCATAAGTTCCTAAGAAGTTATTATGAGATCCAGTGACGGTTGCACAACGACCCGCACCATCACCGATCATATTGTTGCAGGATCCAGTGGTGTTACAGAGTCCTGCACGATTACCTAAGAAGTTATTATTACTTCCAGTGGTGTTCTCGTATCCTGCATCAAGACCAAAGAAGTTATTATAAGATCCAGTGGTGTTGTTTCTTCCTGCACTACTACCAAAGAAGTTATTCCTACTTCCAGTGGTGTTGTTTCTTCCTGCACAAAAACCAATGAAGTTATTATCACATCCAGAACCAGAAGCACACTTACCTGCATAAGTCCCTAAGAAGTTATTATGAGATCCAGTGACGGTTGCACAACGACCCGCACCATTACCGATCATATTGTTACAGGATCCAGTGGTGTTTCCTAATCCTGCACTATCACCAAAGAAGTTATTAGCAGATCCAGTGGTGTTGTATCTTCCTGCACATTGACCTAAGAAGTTATTAAAACTTCCAGTGTCGTTGGAGAATCCTGCACGTCTACCTAAGATGTTATTATAACATCCAGTGGTGTTGCCTCTTCCTGCACAAGCACCAAAGAAGTTATTATGATCTCCAGTGGTGTTGAAGTATCCTGCATTATCACCTATGAAGTTATTACAACCTCCAGTGGTGTTACATTTTCCTGCATAAGGACCAAAGAAGTTATTAGAAATTCCAGAAGTAATACTATTACCAGCATTACATCCCATAAAGATATTATAGCAGGCACTTCCTGTTACGGGATCATAAGAACCACCTGCACCATCACCGGCAAAAAGATTTCCATCAGCATCTTGCTCGAAACCACCACCAGGTAGATTGGTAAGATTAGATCCATCTCCAACAAAACTTGAGGCAGTAATGATACCAGTAGTATTAACACTACCGTCAGTTCCAATACCACTAATAATTTGAACAGGCTTGAACTTAGAATCAGTGTCAACCCATTGAAGGATGTCACCGTCAGCCAATGGAGTTGGTGGTGAACTTGGGTCTTGAAAACTAACCCTCAGCTCGTCTGTAGTTAAAGCGAGGGCAGGATTGCAAGTATTAAATTGAATGTTGTCGAACGACGGCTGGTAATTGCTACTGCCTGATGTATGTGTGACCCAATTAGACCCTCCGTCACGAGAAACGTAGAAGGTAAGGTTGCTCGTACTGTTACCGTTTGCAGCTACTGCAGCATCCCAATCACCCTTAAAGTCGCTACCATCTGAATCGGTTTCATAAACTATAAAAGTATTGCCAGAACTAAAAATAGTGGCTTCTCCTTGAGCATTAGCATCATTGTTATTGGCATTATTGGCAACGGTTGCCCAGCGATTGACGATAGTTGCAGGTGCAGGATTTAACTCAAAGTCAGTTGCAGTTTGAATACTGCTACTGCTAGCAACACCAGTTAGTCCACTACCATCACCATAAAGAAAGTTAGCAGTTACGATACCTGCGTGAACTATGCTTATATTACTTACATCAACAGAACTTGACGGATTTGTTGTCCCTACCCCGACATTACCAGTATTAATTAGAACTCTACTATCATTAATAATAGTAGTTCCGCCGATCTTAATTGCCATCTACCGTCCTCGTATACACTGGGTAGTATTATTACAAGTATTTAGACTTTAATTTAAGTCTATAAATAATTTCAATGAGATTGAATTTATGAATAAAACATTTTACTTTATGGCAGGTCTTCCAAGATCGGGGAGCACATTGTTATCATCAATTCTAAATCAAAATCCAAAGTTTTATTCCGGGCCATCAAGTCCAGTTCTTGGTGTAATGGCTAACATAGAGAATAACTTTTTGGGTAATGAGTTATATAATGGATATCCAAAACCTGATCAGGTTAGAGAAATTATTGGAAGTATTCCACATCATTATTATAGTGATGTAAAAAAACCTATAGTATTTGATAAAAATCGTGCATGGACTGCAAGAATTCCATATATTGAGGGATATATCGGTCAACAAGCAAAGATTCTTGTTCCTGTTCGTAGAATAGATGAAATTTTAACATCTATTCTATTAATGATTCGTCGTAATCCATTCCAAGAAGGTCAAGAAAAAATCAATTTTGTGGATGAACAATTAGTTAAAAATAACATACCTATTAGTGATTTTAATAGATGCGACTTTCTTCTCAGCAATGGTGGTGTCGTCCGTCAATCATTAAGTGCAATTATGGAAGGATTTGAGCATAATTTTCGTGACAAAATGCATTTTGTAGACTATAATGATTTAGTAAGTAGACCTGAAAATACAATGGAAAATGTCTATGATTTTCTTGGAGAAGAATTCTATGAACATGACTTTGAATCAGTCACAAATGCTCATAAAGAAAATGACTTACGGACTTATGGACTCAGTGATATGCATGATGTTCGTTCTAAAGTTGAAAAAACTGCACCTCATCCATCATCAGTTCTTCCTGCAAAAATTATTGATCTTTATAATCAAAATAAAGATAGGCTTGAATTTTGGGGAACACCGAATATTATTACAGTAACCCCTAAAGTCAAAGCACCTCTCACAAAACACAATTCAATTGTTTTTAAATAAATAGTAAACAGAATCAAAAAAAAAATGGCAATTACTCACACAAGAACAATTGAAAAACTTAGAGTATTAAATGATGATAATAACATCGTTTGTAGAGTTAAAGTCAAATGGACTTCATCTGATGATTCTGATGTCGAAAGAACTACAATAGAAAGTTCTAAAGCATTTAAAATTGAAACAGAAGGTGTGACATCAGATTCTGATGGATTTATCTCATTTGAATCTTTAACTCAAGAAACTGTAGAGGAATGGATAGCAACAGAACTTGCAGAACAAACTGTAACAACAAAACATGAGTCTAAAATTAATTCTATTCTCAATCATACCAGTCCACTATCATTAAGCAAAACAACTCCTTGGTAATTTTATGGCAAAGACTAAGTATTCTATATTTCATGTTCAAGGTGGGTTTGGAAAACATATTGCAGCAACAGCAGTCGCTAAGTGTATCAAGAATAATCATCCAAGCCGACAACTCATTGTTGTCGGTGTTTGGACAGAAATATTTCAAAATTTACCATTCATAGATAGAGTTTATCAACTGGGTAACACCAGTTATTTTTATCAAACTTATATTGAAAATCAGGACTCACTGATTTTCCATAATGAACCTTATTTCACTACGGATCATATTCATAAAAAACTCCCTCTTGTTCAGACATGGACTAAGATGTATGATCTTAAATACAATGGCGAAATGCCAAGTATTAAGTTCAATCCTTTACAACGGAAAATAGCAAAGGAATTTTGGACTGGACGGGCAAACGATAAACCTATCATGGTTTTGCAAACTAATGGTGGAATGTATAATGAGCAAAGACCATATCTATGGGCACGAGATATGCCTGTAGTACTGGCACAAAAACTTGTAGATCATTATTCTGATGATTATCATATCTTCCAAGTAAAGAAGGCATCTAGTGAGGCATTAGATGGTGTAGAAGTCATTCAAGATCCGATGAGTAACATGGAACTTGTAAGTATTTTATCGAATAGTGATAAAAGAATTCTGATTGATAGTTGTTTACAACATGCTGCCACAGCACTTAAACTTCCTTCTGTCGTATTATGGAATGGCACAAGTCCAAAAGTATTTGGATGGGAAATGCACACCAATATTCAGGCAGAGAAACCTGCAAATTTCAAACTTCCAAATAGTTATTTGTTTGACTTTGATTTTACGGGTATGGAAGCAGAATATCCTTACATTGATGAGGATGAAGAAATTTTTAACTTTGATAAAATTATAGAAGCAGTCGGTTGATGAATATTATTGGATTATATGGTGCGATTGGTTGGAATGTTCTAATTTCTGATAATCCTAAACTAAAAAATCAAATGAATGAGAGTTGGACACATGGTGCAAGTGTGTCCCTATTCTCGAATGGAAATCATGTGTCAAGTATCAGTGAAGAAAGACTTACTGGCATTAAATATGATGGAAACTTCCCAAGAAAATCAATAGAATATTGTTTATCTACTGGCAATATTTCTAAAGAAGATGTTGATGTAGTTGTTATTCCATCAATGGCAAATACAAACTTTTATAAAAATTATATTAATCAAACTCTTCAATCTAAAATCAAAAGATATTTTCCAAAGGCACGAATAGAAGTAGTATCTCATCATATGTGTCATGCATATTCATCAGTATTCTCTTCAGATTATAATGAGGGGACATTTATTACAATGGATAATGCAGGTTCTATTCTCTTTAATTCTGCTGGTAATGTTTTTTCCTCAGAGAATCATTCCATAGGATACTTTAATAAGAATAAAGGTATCTTTAGATATCATCCTGGTATTCCTGAACTGAATAACTTCGGAAACTATTATTGGATATGGGCATATCAAATTTATACTGAAATGGTTCAGAAAAAAATTGATATTACTGATCCAAAGTATCGGGAAACATTCTGCGGAAAAGTTATGGGTCTTTCTGCATATGGAAATGTCAAAGAGTTTGAACAGGATTATCGTCAAACTTTTGAGGGTATTCCTTCTCTTACATTTAATTCTCTTCCCGAACAAGATTTTGTTTATGGGAATATGAGTCCAGAAAATAAAGCAAAAACATTACAGCATAATTTTGAACAAGGAATGCTTGTTTATATAAAAACACTCAAAGAACAAGGATATATTGATGACAATCTTTGTCTTGCCGGTGGAGTATTTTTAAATATTTTGTCTAACTCTGTGATTCGTAAGAATAATATTGTTAAAAACATGCACATTCCACCATTCCCTGATGATACGGGCCTTTCATTTGGTGCAGCATGTTATGGTGTATTCAAATCAAAAGAAAAAGTAACTCTTCCACATAATATATCACTTCTCGGTCGTACTTATAATAATAAAGAGATTGAAGAAGCACTTGAAGGAACAAACTATAAAAAGTTTGATGACTTTGAGGAACTATGTGTGAAAACTTCTAAACTTCTTGCTGATAATAAAATTATTGGATGGTTTCAAAATCGTTCAGAGTTTGGTCCAAGAGCACTTGGTTCCAGATCAATTCTGATGAATCCAACACCAAAAGAAAATAAAGAAACAATTAATATTAGAATCAAGCATAGAGAAGAATGGAGACCATTTGCAGGTATTATGCTTGAGGAATATCAGGAAGAATATTTTACTAATGTTTATCCTAATGAATATATGTTATACTCTCTTGTCGTAAAACCACATCAAAGAAAGAAACTAGGAGCGATCACACACAAAGATTTCTCTTGCAGAATTCAAACTGTAAATAATCAGTTGCATCCAGAAATTAATACTCTTCTTCAAAAATATAATGAAGAAACTAATTGTCCTGTTCTTCTGAATACTTCATTCAATGATAATGGTCAACCAATTGTAGAGAGTCCAAAGGATGCTGTTCAAACTTTCAATAATATTGATTTAGACTATCTTGTAATTGGAAACTATATCGTATCTAAAAAATAATCATTCAAGTTTAGTTAATCTTTCATTCAGTGATTCAATTTGTGCTTGCTGTTCCTTAACTACTTCAATCAAAAGACCTATCAGACCATTGTAATTAACAGTCTTAGGATCAGTATCACTCACCAGTTCAGGTAATATCTCTTGAATATTATCTGCTATCACACCAAGTGATGGTCTATTATCTTCAATCCAATTAAACGAAACACCATTGATCTGCAAGACCTTCTCAAGTGGATCATCTATAATCTGAATATTATTCTTCAGTCTTGCATCTGATGTTGAATTATAATCAGTTGCAGTAACTTCACCAATTACATGAAGTTTAGATGTTGGATTTGTAGTTCCGATACCGACATTGAAACTTGAGTCTCCATTAATCCAAGCACTAGCCCCAACACCAATGACTAATTGATTACTTCCTGTGGTATTTGGAAGTTGGACATTATAACCAATAGCAACATTATTATTTCCGGTAGTTTGATCACACCCTGCATCTCTACCAAAGAAGTTATTATCATTTCCAGTGGTGTTGGAGAATCCTGCATAAGAACCAAAGAAGTTATTGCAACTTCCAGTGGTGTTATAGTATCCCCCACAATGACCAATGAAGTTGTTGCAGGATCCAGTAGTGTTCTCGTATCCTGCATAAGTTCCCAAGAAGTTATTATGACATCCAGTGGTGTTATTGTATCCCCCATAATGACCAATGAAGTTATTATAACATCCAGTGGTGTTATAGTATCCTGCACGATCACCTAAGAAGTTATTAAAACTTCCAACGGTGTTGTAGTATCCTGCAAGAGTACCTAAGAAGTTATTATGACTTCCTTCGGTGTTATTGTATCCCCCATAATGACCAATGAAGTTATTATAATTTCCAGTGGTGTTATAGTGTCCTGCATAATTACCAAAGAAGTTATTACAACCTCCAGTGGTGTTATAGTATCCTGCACTACTACCTAAGAAGTTATTATAACTTCCTTCGGTGTTATAGTATCCTGCAAAAGAACCAAAGAAGTTATTAGAATCTCCTTCAGTGTTACGGTATCCTGCACGATTACCTAAGAAGTTATTATCACCTCCTTCAGTGTTATTGAATCCTGCACAACGACCAAAGAAGTTATTACAACCACCCCCAAGAGAAGCACACTTACCGGCAAAATTTCCTAAGAAGTTATTATCACTTCCGTAGACAGTTGCACATTGACCAGCACCCCTACCGATCATATTGTTACAAGATCCTTCGGTGTTACAGTATCCTGCACAATCACCTAAGAAGTTATTATTACTTCCAGTGGTGTTATAGTGTCCTGCATAATTACCAAAGAAGTTATTACAATTTCCAGTGGTGTTATAGTATCCTGCACTACTACCTAAGAAGTTATTATGACTTCCTTCGGTGTTGCAATATCCTGCTTTATTACCAATGAAGTTATTATCACCTCCAGAACCAGAAGCACACTTACCTGCATAAGTTCCTAAGAAGTTATTATTAGATCCAGTGACAGTTGCACAACGACCAGCACCATTACCGATCATATTGTTACAAGATCCAGTGGTGTTGGAGAGTCCTGCACTACGACCAAAGAAGTTATTACGATTTCCAGTGGTGTTATAGTATCCTGCATACTTACCTAAGAAGTTATTATCACCTCCATCGATGTTGGAGTTTCCTGCACCAATACCCATAAAAATATTATTAAATCCACCACCACCAGTGGTTTCATCTCCAATTCTTATATTCGTATATAAAAGTTCTTCATCAATGTCGTAAACAGTTCCAAATCCAAGAATACCATCAATTTGTAACTTTACTTTTGGATTTGTGGTTCCGATTCCGACAGAACCAGTTCCAGTCATTACAACAGTAGGACTAATAAATCCTGCAGTAGCAACACCCGAAACTATATCTGAAGAAGTTAAGTTATAAGTGTCTGAGGCAGAAACATTAAGAATATTTTGACCTGCTGCAGTAGTCGTAGTATTAGTCCAAGATACTCCAGTTCCTATAGAAGTAAGTAATTGACCATTACTACCTGTAGCATTATTAGAATCGTAAAGTACTCCATCAATTTCTACATCAGTAAAAGTAGAAACACCAGATACATTAAGTTCGTCAAGTTCAGTATGTCCATCAACATCTAATCCGGCATTAATATCTACATCAGAAGCAAAGGTTGAGACACCAGATACATTTACGTCATCAAGTTCAGTATGTCCATCAACATCTAAATTACCATTAGCGTTTATTGTTCCGGTGAACGTTGATACTCCTGATACTCCAAGAGTAGATATTGTTACAATTCCAGTAAAGTTTTGATTATTATTCAGAGAAACTGTAACTATACCAGCAGAGATTAGTGATACATCAATATCTGATCCAAAGTTAAGAACGGAAGCAGTTCCTCTTACAATATCATTATCAGTTACTGTAACACCTGCAGCAACAGAACCAAGATTAGTTAATCCAGAACCATCACCAGTAAATACTCCACCAGATGCAGTAAATCCACCAGATGTAATGATACCAGTAGTATTAACACTAGCATCTGTTGTCAAACCAACTGCTGTTACATCATTAAAATAATATTGTGCGGTACTTCCAAATCCAACGGCAGTAATAAAACCAACAGTACTATTATCAATTATATCAACTTCAGCAACTGCTAAAGTATCTCCTAAAGTAACAGTACCGGAGTCAAAAGGTTTAAAATTAGCAGTAATTCCTTCAAGTTTTGCTTTAATAATATCCTCAAGATTTCCACCAGAACCATAATATGCAGTGGCACTTATAATACCTGTTGATGTATAGAAAGTTATTCCAGAACCAACATTAACAATTGTTCCAGTTTCTGTAACTAAACTATCAGTAAGTTGTCCATTTCCATCATCCCACTTTGTAATTGTACCTCCAGTGAGATTCTCAGAATTTCTAAGTTCAACATTATCAGAGTTGATTGTAATGCCAGTACCAACTCCAACAGTAAGTGTTCTATCGGCAGTTAATTCTCCACCACCAGTAAGACCATTTCCAGCAATAACTGATCGTGTAAGATTTGATGCAGTTGATGCAGTTCCTGTTAGATTACCAACAAATCCATTTGTTGCTGTAACGATACCAGAAGCATTAATATTTCTTATAACTGCTAAATCATTTTCGGTAAATTGAACTGAACCTGCAGCAAGTCTTGTTCCTGTCGGGAATTGTGTACTTCCAATACCAACACCATAATTAATCAACCAAGCATCAGTTCCAAGTCCTGCAAAGGAACCTTGCTGGAACCACATAATCTTTTTATATGTGGTAGGAAGAGTTTCACCAGCACCGATAAGACTAATTAAAGGAGAACCTTCTGTTGATGCAACAGCGACACCACCATGATTTGCCGTAGTGTCATTTGAAACATCATTTCCACCAGCATCAGTTCTAAAACCAAGAATAATATCAGAATCCGATACCTTTAATGTTTCAGTAAATAATGTAGCAGAAGTACCACCAATAGTTATATTTCCATTAACATTTAGATCACGATTAACTTGTAAATCATTGGCAATAGTAACTGTTGTTCCAGGAAGTGTTGGATTATCTGGAATTGAAATGACAGGTGTAGTACCTTCTCCCGAAGTTACATCAACTGCAATTTGATTACTAGTTCCACTAATAGAAGAAACATAATCACCAGTAGTATCATCACCAAGAGCAACACTATTAGGTTGAATAGTTGCCGCAAGTGATACATTACCTGTCCCATCAAAACTAATCTGCGAAGCAACAACATCTCCGGTTAATTCAAATGTTCTAGATGTTTCTAACTTAGTTGCAGTAGAAGCAACACCAGTTAAATCAGCACTAATTGTTCCTGCACTAAAGTTACCTGATCCATCACGAGAAACTATTGTACTTGGTGTATTAATATCCGTAGCATCTGATGTAACTGTAAACGTAACTACACCAGAATTATTATAAGTCGCACTTCCACTCAATCCAGTCCCAGAAGTAGCAAGTGTTAAATCATTATCAAGAGTTCCCGTAACAATACCGGCAATAATACCAGATCCAGTAATTGTAGTAGCAGAACCAACTGTTAATGATGTTGTAATATTTACTTCATTTGGAAGTCCAACCGTAAGAGTATTTCCAGAACCTACCGTTTCTATTTCATTTGCAGTTCCGGCAATCGTAAATGTTTCACTATCAAGGTCAACAGATCCAGTTCCAGAGTCACCAGCAAAATCTAAATCTTGTGCCGTAACTTGATCATCAACATATTTTTTAATTGATTGTTGTGTCGCAAGAGCATCATCACGATCCGATACTAAATCATCTTCATCAAGAATTGCAGTAACAGCGACTCCAATATTCGCAAGAGTTAAACTTGCCGTTGTTGCAGCAATAGAAACATTTAAAGTATCTAACTCAGTATGTCCATCAACATCTAAGTCTGCATTAAGATCTACATTAGAAGCAAAGGTTGAGATACCAGTAACAGTAAGTCCACCACCAATAATTACATCATTTTGAACAGTTAAATCAGAAAGTGTATTACCACCACCAGTAACTGTAAGTTGATCAACAGTTAAAGGACCTTGAATCCTTACATCACCTCTTACATCTAAGTTATAATCAGCATCAAAAATTGTAGTGCCAATTCCAACACGACCAATAACTTCTAATACCTTTTCATCTTCAGTACTTTGTAAAATACCAATTTTTTCTTGCTGAGATCTACGGCTGAGATAACGTATTGGTGCTACCATTTTCCTTTAAAATATTAGAGATTTGATGTTTCCAGAACACTGGATAGATATTTAAGAGTAACTGAATCACTTCCAACTAATGTTAATGTATCACCAGTTTCTACAACTAATTTCCCTGCAAGAAGATTTACTGTATCGTTAGATGGTACTGGTAAATTATCCACAATTGGTGTATCAACTCCACTTCTGCGATAACCAAAACTAATTGTTTCAGTTACAGATCCAGTATTTGTGACCTGTGCTAATAATACAACTCCAGTATATGCAATTGGAGCAGTATAAACTCCTACTGTACTTGTTCCTACGGTTTCCGTTATTGTTCTGAATACATTAACGGCTGCTGCTGCGACTGCCATTGGTTAATCTCCTCCTAGAGCAAGAATGAATGGTGTGACTTGTGTAAATAAACTTTTGATATAAATGTTTCCAGATACTGTACCAGTTGCCTGATTAATTTCGACACCATCACCAATTCTAAAATTACCAGCCTGGTCAGTACTTGTATACGTAATTTCACCACCATCAAGTTTTATAACTTCATTTTCTGGAATTGTTACTCCACCTCGTGAAGGATATGCTTCTGAAATTGTATTCCCAGAACCAATATATTGGAAAGAATGAGAACTCACAATTTGGAAACTTTGTCTTGTAAAAAATACTGTAGATCCTATCCCAACTTCATTATTTAGATTTTGTATCAAACTAATTGTTGAAATACCAGCAACAGGTTCTGTTGCTTCCAATACACCATAATAAATTGCCTCAATCTCTGCTTGTGCAGTTGCCTGAACACCACTTGGAGGTGGTTCAATTGTGACATTGGGAGCAACTTCAAACTGTGCTCCACCACCAAATACTAATATTTTGGTAACAGATCCTCCTTCAATTGATGCAGTTGCTTGTACAGGAATTGCAAGTCCTGGTCCCGTTGGATCATCAACCGTTACTTTAGGTGGAGTTACATATCCAGACCCTCCATTTATAACTTTAATATCACTCACAACAAAATACTTTTTATCAAAGTAAAGTGCCTGCCCCTGATAAGGACGATTATTTCCCAATCCAGAAACAGTAACAATATTCTGAAGTTCTGCTCCAGTAACACTGACTTCACCAGTATACCTATCAATACAACTTGTATTTTGATCACCAATACCATTAGAAACCAATCCTTTAGTTCCGAAAGAGGAGTTGGAGTTCGTTAAATCACATTGACCTCCATTACCAGTATAAATCGCAATATCATCACAAATGGTGAAGATTGAAACTAACTGACAATACGCACCGTTGGTTACTGATACACCAATACCACCCTGATTAAATTGAGTGTAAGAGTCAACATTAAAAGAACCTTGAACACCAATAGTGTTTATCTTATCTCCTTCATCAGCATTAAATCCATCAATCTTTGCACCAATACTATCAGGAATAAAATTGGTACAGTTTCTTACATAAGGACCTTTAGTAATAATACCAGTTCCTTGTAGTGGACTTGAAGATGCAGTTAGAATACCAGAACTAATTGCTCCATTATTTCCTGGATAGTTTGTAGTGATTCCTGATGCTGCAGGTCCGACATCTATAATTGTAGTTACAATACCCGCACAAACAGTAACTGCCGAAAGAACATTCGCACAGTTTCCTATATCATATGATCCACCATCTATCTGAATACTCTTATCTTTTACCTGAGTATAAGTAGATTGATACCCACCATTCCAACTAATATTATTGATACAAGAACGAGCAATACCAACAGAATAATTGATTGCTTCAATCGTTGCTTCCTTTACACTATATCCATTTGAATCATTTCCTATAATATGTTGTAGAGCACCACCAGTATAATAAGAATTACCGGCACCTACACATTTAGAATTACCACCTCTTGTAATATCATGACAGATTGCTCTGTAAATATCCTTAATATCATCTGCACAATCACTAGGACCTGATGGTGTTACAACAAAAGCAGGATTTTTATAATCAGTACTAGTTAAATATCCGACTGCTTCATTTGCAATGAAATCTAAGTTCTGACGAATTAATCTTGCGGCATCAAAAAATCTATCCGATGAAACACCAACTAATGGTCTAAATGCAATCACTGCAGCACCATCGGTCATAGGACCACCGACAAAACTTAAGTCGGTAACATGACATCCCTCACCTACATAAAATAAATCAGTATTTACATTCTGTGGTGCAACCAGACAACGACGAAGTTCTGTTCCTTCCACAGAAACATTGTCTGGAAGATTAATTGGATTATCTTCTGTATAAGTTCCGGGATAAACCTTTACAGTATCACCAGGAATCGCAAGTGAAACTGCTGATTTAATCGTTGCCTTTGCATTATCCTCATCTAATCCAGTATTAACATCATCACCATTATCAGTTACATATAATGTCTTACCTGCAAATGTAGTACTTCCTGCACCAACTACTACAATTCTTGTTCCAATACCAACACCACCAGTATCCTGCTTTAAGAATATATTACCATCATAAAAGTTTACAGCTAATTCACCTAACTGTACTTGTTCATTTGTTGGTTTCTTGCCAGCAACCGCTGACCTCTTAATCCTAATCGGAGTGGCCATCTATTCTTTATCGGTATTTACCGTTTCAGGTCAGTATGTACTGTTCCCTTTCATTTATTTATAATACAATATTCTTTCTTGATCCATACCGATAAAGATTTACCTCTTCTTCTGGTTCCATCCACTTCTTTATTTTCTCATATCGATCAACATTAAAAAACTCCTGCGAAAGATACCAATCTTCCATAGGAGAATATGCTTTATCTTGATTACAATCATGGCAGGCACATAAAAGATTTTTTGTAAAATCTGGTCCACCCTTTGCCTTTGGAACAATATGGTCTATCGTAAGTTTATCTTGCGATCCACAATACGCACACTCATAACCCCATTCTTCCTTTATCTTTGACCTCCATAACCTTTTTGCTTCTGCAGAACTTGTTGTTTGGAGATTGAAGACATAGGCTTGTGGAGAATTATAGAGAGGCATAAGATATTGCGTCTTATCATTATTTAGATAAACTCACCCATATCATAGATATACATTCTTCCCATCATAATCCAATATGAAGTGAACACATCCTCAAAGTGTTCTGCGAAAAATCTAAACTTCTCATCAATAAGTTGACGACCTAATACTTGGAAGTGTGCCTTAGACAGTGCAAAGAATTCTTCAAGTGCTTCTTCATCTCCTTGCTTAAATCCACGAACATATAAATCCCTTGCAGTATTCATAATCTCATGACATTCTTCTGGAAGTATCACCTTCGTTCTTCCATCAGGCAATGGCAATACTTTATTTT
>Ga0307488_10002771_pt1 | contig 14773 bp, 17 predicted proteins | sample SB02metaG_FD_202248 | JGI IMG/M metagenome (GOLD analysis project Ga0307488, IMG submission 202248) | Sea-ice brine microbial communities from Beaufort Sea near Barrow, Alaska, United States - SB 0.2 | ecosystem: Environmental > Aquatic > Marine > Coastal | place: USA: Alaska | collected... | reverse complement strand
CAAAGTCGTGAGTTCCTAGACGAAAATAATTGGTATTAAGTTCCGGATCAGCCACATTAACATCCGTTAGTGACACATCAAAAATACGCGATAACACGACTAGAAACTCTTCTCCACGCAAGAATGATAAGAACTGCTGAGCAACATTTGAGCGACTGATGTTAGGGTTATCCACGTCACGTTGCCAAACATCCCGCTGTACGAAGCGTTGATCCTTGCTGGTTTTTCGCCACTGGGCGTTATCAACATACAAAGCAGAATAAGCATGCTTTTGCCCTTGCCAGCGACGTGGTTGCTGCAAAACCTTCAGTACTGCATCAAGTTTGGCTTCATTGAACAGACCATCAATCACTATATGATTGGGGGTAGATCCCAGTAAAGACGCGCGATATGCGATCATCGCCGAGTCGATTACTTGCTCACTATTTAGCCACATTGATACTGCTCGCCGATGTTTTTAGAGGATTGTTCAGATTCTATGATACAGGTTTGTCGTTACTAGGGGCGGGGCCAAAGGTCAAACAGCTCGAAATTCCTAGTGCTAGAAAAGCGCTTAGAGAGATCCAATAAATCCGAGGGACAATGTACCTATTGTTACTGCCAGACCTTCAGTGCTGTGAACGGGGTTAAAGTAAACTGTCCCAGTTATACGGTAATGCACCGCAGCGATAATAGAAGTAAACTGTCCCAGTAATATTCCGACTTATCAGGGTGAATGTGGATACGGCCTTACAACGAAAAATTGGTCAATTGCTGGCGGTGGGTATCCACGGCACAGATCTGGGTGATGCGCGCATACAGCAGGTGATACAACAGGCTGAGGCGGGGCTTATTGGTGGCGTTATTATTTATCGCTACAACATTGTCAATCGCGAGCAACTCACTGAGCTTTTGCAGGGTTTACGGCGGGCTAAGACACAATTTCCGTTGCTGGTATTCGTGGACCAGGAAGGCGGCAAGATTCAGCGTATCGACAGCAGCCTGGGATTTCATGACACGCCGTCGGCCAAGGACATCGCCAATTCAGCGACAGTCGCGCAAGCACGCCAGATCTACACTGACCTGGGCCAAGAACTGCATGCCACGGGATTCAATTTTGATCTCGCGCCGTGTGTCGATCTTGACGATGACCCATCCTGCCCTGCTATAGGCCAGCTTGCGCGCAGCTACGGCACAGATCCCGAGTTGGTTGCCGACTATGGCCAGGCAATGATCAATGGGCTCAAGGATCATGGCGTATTCTCCTGCATCAAACATTACCCGGGACATGGGCGGGCCCGAGGTGATTCACACACGGGGTTGTTGGATATCACCAACACCTGGTCTGCGGTTGAACTCGAACCCTTTAAACGGTTGGTCGAGCGCGGTGTTGTCGATGCTGTGATGACCTCACATTTAGTACATCAAGATGTCGATCATGGCACACCGGTGACCTTTTCTCGCAACTGGCTGCAACGCTTACGCACCGAGGTAGGCTTTGATGGCTTGATCGTCGCTGACGACTTGCACATGGGGGCTATCATTAGCCACTACTCATTGAGCGAGACGGTGATACAGGGCCTGAATGCCGGGCTTGATCAGCTGATGTTTTCTAACAATCCTCTGGCGGCACAACCCCAAGGCATACGCCATGATGTGCAGGCAGATGTTGAGCAGATTGTCACTGGTGAATGGCAGGTACCAGACCCGGGTTTGCCTGAAAAAATTATCAGCGCGGTGGTGAGCGCCATCAGCGATGGCCATCTGACACTAGACGTTATTGAGCATGCCTATCAGCGCGTCACCGCGCTCAAAGCGACGCTTAACACTGTCGAATAACCACGATTGACTCACACACTTGACTGGCCACCTACATAGACTACCGACTCAGCGAGCTACTCAGCAATCGACTCAATCACTTCGTCGAGTCAGCGCCATCACACGACATACATAACCGTGGTTCTTACTATCAAAAGTATCCGTTAGCGTGAACCCTTCCGTACGGTAAAGCTGCAACGCTGGCGCATTACCATCAAGCACATGCACTCGGGCGGCACCTTTAATTTGTTGCAACGCGCGCCGCAATAGGCGCCGGCCGATACCACGCCGCGCGAACTCGGGGTGAACATATAACCAGCCCAGTTGATCGTCCTCGACACCCACAAAACCCACAATAGTGTCGCCGACGCAGGCCACCGTTTTATGCACCGAGAGAAACTCTGCCAGGTCATCAGCATCGTCAGCTAGCGGCACAAATGCCGCTGCATCGCATGAGCCCATTAATTCCACGGGTCGAGCCAGATCGTGCACGCCTATCACCGCCGTCACGTCGGTTTCTGTATAGTCTCGTAGAGTAACCGCTTGTGTCATGATGAGGGCCAATTTGTTTGAGCGAGATGGTTTGTGAAAGAGACTGCCTGTGGACGAGATTGCTTGTGGACGAAAATTTTTATCCGCGAGTCATCGAAGAGGATGCTTACAACCGCCAGCGATGAATGAAGACTGGATAGTTTATCGCGGTTTCTCTAGCGTCTGCACCCGATGGGACGAATGGATGTCTTTATCAGGCACACTAAATAGACCTCCTAATTAGACGCCCTAATTAGACGCCCTAAAAAGCTAACCTTGTCATGTAACCTTGTCATGTAACCTTGTCACGTAATCGCCCTAATCGAGTACAATCCATCCATGTCTGCTAATCAGCCCGCCAATTTGCGCTACATATCTGCTTATCCAGCATCGCTGCAGGAGCAGGTGCAGCAACTCATCGACAAAAAAGAGCTGGGCGAATTTCTCTTGAAACGCTATCCCGCGCCGCATTCTATTGCGAACGACAAGGCGCTACGAGACTACGTCCTGGATATCAAACAGCAATACCTAAAAAAGTCAGACCCGTTGAGCAAAATTGTGTTCGACAACAAGATTCATGTGGTGAACAACGCCCTAGGCTTACACACGTATTCGTCACGGGTTCAAGGCAGCAAGCTGAAAAGCAAAAATGAGATTCGCATCAGCACGGTTTTTAAGTTGGCGCCGGAAGCTTTCCTGCAGATGATTGCCGTGCATGAACTCGCACACCTCAAAGAGAAAGATCACAACAAGGGTTTCTACAAACTGTGCCAGCACATGTTGGCCGATTACTTCCAGCTAGAATTCGATACGCGGTTGTACCTTATTCAGCTGGAAACTTTTGGAGCGATCTACTGAGATCGCCCCAAGACATCAGCCAATACCTTTACCCTTATCTTTCCAGTAGGGTTCACGTAACTCTTTTTTCAACACCTTCATCGCACCCGACAATGGCAACGCTTCGGCACGAACCTCTAACGACTTAGGCAATTTGTAGCCGGCGATGGAATCACGTGAGTGTTCGACAATCGCCTCTAAGGTGATTGAGGCACCGGGATTTGGCACCACAACCGCATGCACTGCCTCGCCCCATTTATCATGGGGAATACCGATCACCGCCACTTGGGCGACATCTGGGTGAGTTGATATCGCTGATTCAACTTCCGCCGAATACACATTCTCACCACCCGTCACAATCATGTCTTTGACACGATCCACTAAAAATAAGTAACCCTTCGCGTCAACATAGCCCGCATCCCCCGAGTGATACCAACCGCCGCGCAGGGCCTCCGCTGTCGCATCGGGCTTGTTCCAGTATTCACGCATGATCTGCCCGCCCTTGATGCAGACTTCGCCAATCTCACCACGGGGTAGCTCGTTGTCTTCACTGTCCTGGATCCTGATGCGCGTGCCGATCGTGGGCTTGCCCACAGAGCCCAGATAAGGTGAACCCGGCTTGTGATCTTCAGGTAGCAACAAGCAGACCGTAGAGCAGCCCTCGGTCATGCCATAGCCTTGCACCAACTCCAGGTTGGGCATATCGTCAAGAAGGCGCCTCAACGTTGCTGCGGGCATGGGGGAGGCGCCATAGATTAACTGCTGCATGGAAGCGAAGCGCTCAGGCGCATAACCTTCGCTGGCCATACACAAGCCGACCATGGTGGGCACCATCACGGTATGGGTAACCTTGTGAGCCTCGCACAGCGCAAGCACACCCTCAGGTGCAAACATAGGGATAAATACCACCCGTCCACCAAACAAAGGCACACCTAAGATACCGAGCATAGAGGCAGCATGAAACATGGGTGTCTGCAGCAGGAAGGTCTCAATCGTCAGACCAGAGATGGTCATAAGGCCATGGTACGTATTGAGCATTTCAGCTCGGTGCTCGATCAACACGCCTTTGGGCAATCCCGTCGTGCCGCCGGTGTACATCAACACAACAGGGTCTTGTTCGTCGGGCTCAGCTGGGTATATCGGCAAGGCAGCGATCAGTATGGCTTCATAACTCAGATCAAAAGCAACATCGCCCTCGCCTATCAATACCACCTGACGAATGGGGTCAGCTGACATGTGCTGCCGCGCCGCGGCGACCAATGGGGCGAACATCGCATCGACAAAGACAACGGTCGTTCCCGAGTCCTCAATAATGTAGGCCAGCTCCTTCGGTGCGAGACGCAGGTTTAACGGGTTAATGATCCCCGCACCCATAAAGGCGGCGTGCCATAGCTCCAAATACTGATGACTGTTCAAGGCCAAAACGGCGAAGCGATCTGCGGGCTTCACGTCCAACTGGTGCGCCAGTCCATGACATAAACGGCTAACCCGCTCTGAGTGCTCAGCCCAGTTCGACCGATATTCCCCGTCGATAATGGCGTCAGCCTCGGCATATTGCTCTACAGCAGGAAGAAAAACTTGAGGATAGATCAACTCTTGCATAAACAGACAACTCCAAAGGGGTTTAGGCGAAACCAAGAGGCTATCACTTTACTTATATTCTTTCTAATGGTGAAGCCAGAGCCGGCACAACGGGCGAGGCGCATCATTCGCCGGTGATGCTTAAGAAATGTCCTTTGCCGTCCCATTCGGCTAATCTGGCATGAACAACGCCACAAACTGGGAATTCATGCAGGCATCCTCCGACCACGCATTGATCGTTTTGAGACGTTGCCTGTTCATCGTCTCCATGCCCATGTTCTATATTAGCTTTGCCCTACCGGTGCAGTCACGCGCACTGGGGGCCAGCGCACTAGAGATTGGTGGGCTGTTCAGCTTGTTCACTTTCTCTATTTTGTTGATGCGCCCGGTCATCGGCTTTGGTATCGATTATTTGGGACGGCGTTTATTCTTCCTGCTTGCCCTGCTGCTCTACATCGGCGCTTACACCGGCTATACCGTCGCCGGCTCGATCGAAATGATGTACGTCGCGCGCTTTTTCCAAGGCATTGGCGCCGCCCTGCTGCTCATCACCGTCGACACCATGACCACCGACCTTGCCCCTACCAACGAACGAGGTGAGTCGATGGGACGCAATATGGAATTCCAGACGCGTGCCAGCGTGGTTGGCGCGACAATTGGTTTTAGCTTGGTGGGCATAGTGCCGCTGCTGGCGTGGCGACTGAGTTTTGGCTTGTTTGCCGTACTGGCGGTAGTAGCGTTTATTTATGCCTTGCTGAAACTGCCGGAGAGCCGGCCCGACAACAACCAAGCACACACCCAGCACATGCCATTGTCTGCAGACCTTATCCGCCTATTTGCGCTGCTGGTACTACTCGGTACCGCTGGTGCCTTGATTCTGCCTATCTACCTGATCTATCTACAGGACAGCTTCACCGAAGATCCCCGCATGTTGTCTTGGGCTTTTCTACCGGCGGCTTTCGTCTTTATGTTTCTGCCGTCAAAGCTTGGCGCGCTGGCTGACCGACTGAATCCAAGAGTGATGATGGCTGTTGGTATGCTCACGGCAGGTTGCTTGTATTTTGCTATGCCGTTGGCCAGTAATTTTTGGATACTGGTACTGGTGTATTCCCTGTCTGTGATCGGCTGGTCATTGATTGAGCCCACCCGACGACTCATCACCGCCAGCCTCGCCCCTACCACATCACTGGCACGCACCTTTGGCCTCGCCGAAATGGCCTACGGCCTAGGTGCCACCGCAGGCCCCCTGATAGGCGGCTATCTGTATGACCATGTCAGCCATACAAGTCCCTTTATGTTCAATGGAGGCTTGATGCTGGTGGCAGCCGTCGCGTCGATTTGGCTGTTGCGTAACACCGCGTCAAAGGCGACGCCCTAAACGGGACCGCCGATAGACAAAGCCAATCGCCCCCGCTTAACGGTGAAACGTGGCGTAGCTGTTCATGGGTTCGCGAGCAGACACCAGCGTGTTCACAGGCGCGGTGATGTCCTCGTAACCTAGCGACATGCCACAAATGATGTAACGGTCCTCTGGCACCTCAAGCACTCGACGGGTCACCGTATGAAACATGTTCCAGGCACCCTGACCGCACGTCGCTAAACCTTCCTGATGGGCCAGCAGCATGATGTTCTGCATAAACATGCCGATGTCCAGAAAGCTCATGCTATCGAGGTCTTTGTCGATGGTAAAAATAAGACCCACGGGGGCATCAAAAAATTTGTAGTTACGCCCCCACTGATTAAAATTCGCCCGTTCATCACCCCGGGGAATTTCCAGCAACGTGTACATGTCCTTACCCAACTGGCGCATACGACTGGTGTATGGCTCTTTGCGCTTTGACGTGCGCGGGAACTCGGCCGAGGCATCCTGCGGGTCGCCTTCACGATGCGCGAGCACGGCCGCGACCAACTCGTCACGCGTGGCACCGGTGGCAACATGTACGTGCCAAGGTTGTACGTTAGTACCACTAGGCGCCAGATTGGCACGCTCAAGAATGCTTTCGAGCAAGGTTTGATCAACGGGGGTATCCAAGAACTGGCGAACCGACTTTCGGTCAGCAATAGCATCATCAAGTTTCATAGGGACATCATGTAGCGATAAAAAGGTCGCAAACAATAGCGCCTGCGCCGCATGAGAACAAGGGCTAGAATAAGGGCTACGCGCAATGCAGCCCCGCGCGATCCGTTACGTTGATGGATAGCTCATATTTTCGCTTATGGCGGTATAATGACGCTGACAAAAGATCTGTGTAGCCCCTAGGGATTGGCCCACATAGTCCACCGATGGCCCAGCGATAGTCAGACGACGGCAATGAACACAATAGCCAACCACGGGATATTGAATGACAAGCCCCATCGAAGAAAAAGCCGTACTTCCGAAGAATCAGCTTTTATATAAGTTTGCTCTTCTGTGTCTCTTGCTCGCGAGCTACTTTGTCTATCTCAGCATCCAATATGATTTAGTCACAGGGGGTATTGCGGCTATCCTGACATGGAGCTTCTTTGTTCTATGCACACCAGTCGCAGACGCCGGATTTCTGCTAGATTTTTCACTGCGGCTTCTGTTTAATTTTCGCATGTTAGTGTCAGAAATTGTTGTGTGGACTATCGCTATCATCGTCAATATTGTTTCGATATTTTATTTCGCCGAATACTACGAAACAACCAGACTGACCGCGCTGTTAAAAGTCATTCTTACTCATCCACATCCATATTGGAGCGTAATTCTTCTCTCAGCAGCGGGCACTTTTCTTTCTATTCGATTTGCCGATGAAATTATGGATGTCATTCATCACCGAGATAGAGAATTTTTTCACAGTAAAAGTGCATACACGAGATTATAATTATCATGTTTTTCGTATTGATATTTATTGGCTACTACGAGCTTATCGCTTCGCTTGGTATAGATTTAGAAACTTGAAAAAGGCGGCAACATGAAAACAGTAGGTCTTTTGGGCGGCATGAGCTGGGAGAGCACGGCTAATTACTATCGAGCTATCAATGAGGGGGTTAAGAGGCAGCTCGGCGGATTACACTCAGCTAAGATCGCCATGTACAGCGTGGATTTTTCACAAATAGAAGCGCTGCAACATCAAGGCGACTGGCAAGGTGCCGCAGAAATACTCATTGAAGCCGCTCAAAGGGTGCAATCTGCCGGCGCTGACTTCCTGCTCATTTGTACAAACACCATGCACAAGGTTGCCCCGCAAATTGAAGAGGCCATTGACATTCCATTGCTGCATATAGCGGATGCGACAGCTGAGGTACTTGTCAGCGAAGGTATTCAAACCGTGGGACTGCTCGGCACCGCGTTTACGATGGAGCAAAGCTTCTACAAAGGACGTCTAACGGGGCGCCACGGCCTGAACGTGCTTGTCCCGAATGAAGAAGACAAACTCATCATTCATGACGTGATTTATCAAGAGCTTTGCTTAGGGAAGGTACGTAAAGAATCAAAGCAAGAGTATCTGCGCATCATTGATTCATTGTCAGACCAAGGCGCTGAAGCGATCATCCTTGGCTGCACAGAAATTGGTATGCTGGTTAGCCAAGATGATACCCATGTTAGGCTATTCGACACCACAGCAATACATGCTGAAAGTGCCGTGCAATATGCCATCGAGAGAAGTTAAGAACAAATCAAACCTCGCGGTAGAACACTAGGCTGACAACATCAGCCTACGCCTTAACCAGACCGGCAGATGACGACCGGTTGCTGATACCGTGCACGTCATACAACGTGCTGCTAAAAATTGATCCGCGCAACCTTAACCTGCATACCGTCTGTCAGATCAGTCCAGGTCAGGTATAAATCATCGCCCACATTCGCCAGCACGGGAAAACCACTGCGACGAGAAGCGCGAGTAGTGGCCACATTGACGCTATCGCGCAACTCACCTTGTGGGCTGTAGCGGGCGACCTTGATGTTGGCCACGGAGCCTTGGGTCGCCAACCAACTGACGGCAACATCACCCGCAGGCATCAAGGCCAGGCTGACACGGCCATTCGTCTCGCCCTCGTCGACAATAATAGGCGACCCGAAGCTCGCGCCACCATCGGTGGAAAAGGCTAATTTGACCTGCGGCTTATCGTCTTTGGCAGTAAACCAAGTCACCGCGACACGCTGATCACGGGCCACCACCGAAGGGCCGTTGACGGGACAACCCGCCACTTGCCAGTTATCCGAGTGAACCGGTGCAGGTACGGTCCAGTGTCCATCAACGAGACGCGTGATATAGATATCACGAATCTCAGTTTCAGTGCGATCACGATAGACCACCACAGGACCGGCGGCTGCCATGGCGGCGCTGGTTTGACAGCAATCACAAGTCAGACCATCTAATTCCCATTCTTGCAGGGTTCCTCCCTCACCCGTGAAGATACCACCACGCAAGGTCATACCCGCGATCTCAGCCTGGTCTTCTGTCGACTCAGCGTCTTCCACCGGCACTGTATTCCTGCCATCCAGCCAGGTGATAAACGTGCGCCCCCCTGGCATCGGCAGCATGCTCACAAAGCCATGCTCAGCATTCACGCCATCTTGATTAATCGTGACTGGTGGCCCCCACTTATCTGTAGGCGCACTGTAGAAGCTTGCGACAACGTCATAATCATAGGTGCCTGCAGCCGACTTAGGCAGCCAGTGCGCCACCATTCCTTGGTCATGAACCGCCAGAACGGGAAAGTCGGCCCAGTTCACAAACCAATCATTGCCTTCGGCAATTTGTCGTGGCGCACTCCACGACGCGTCAGCATAGCGGGCGTAGTGCAGACTGGTGATTGGTCTATCCGACGCCTCATCAGTAGGTGCTTTCGTTGCGACCCAAGACAGCCACAGCTGCCCACTGGTGTCGCTGGTCAGTCGTGACAAATGAGTTTGCGTCAACGCGGGCGACGCTAATAGGGTGATTTGCGCAGCACTGGCGCCGACGCCCGCCCCAGCAGATAAAAGAAATGCTATCAGTGACAATCGTACTAGACGAGTCACAGGCTCACCCCCAGATCAGTCAGCAATGTCATCAATGAATCGCGAGTCTGCAATCCCACCACCTTGGCCATCACGACATTCTCCGGCGATAAAATGTATGTCGTTGGCAACACGCTCGGCGCCGTCAACCCATACGCTTGCACTTCGGCCATCGTCAAATTCGGAAATTCAATCTTCATGCGGCGCGCGCTTCTGCGTGTTACCTCGACGGATTCATCATCAAAATTTACTCCCAACACTCGCACTCCGGCCGGGGCCAACTCCTTACTGAGACTATTGAGTTCCGGAATCTCCACACGGCAGGGCGCACAGGTGGTTGACCAGTAGTTGATGATTTTCCACTCACCCGCCGATTCTGACGGGCTATCAGCGAAACATGGCAGGCAGACAAACAGCAGCATTGTCAGGGCTTTAACGGAACGGTTTAGTGGAATCGGTAGTATCATTTAAATATCCTCTAGCCGCGCTGGGAACGAGTGGAACGCGGAGGATAAGTGTACCCGCCGCGTGGCCCATTGAGAACATCTAGCCACGCAAAAACTGTTACCGCAATTCGACTCAACCTACAGCTTAATACCATAGTGATCTAACACCAGCAGCATTAGCCAGTAGGTACTGGCCGTCAAACCAATGGCAATGCCCATGCTGGCATAGAAATTTACGCCTAGCTTCAGCAATACAGGTAGGGCGACAAACAGCATCAGTGACGGCAATACCAGCCAGAAGACGCTAGAGGCCAAGGCACTGACCTTCTCAATATCCCTAGTATCGACATAAAGCCAGACCAGGGCCAGAACAGAGACTAGCGGAATCGATGCCAGGACCGCACCGGCAAAGGAACTGCGCTTGGCAAGCTCAGAGATGGCAACAATAAGAATGGTAGTAATAGCGATTTTGGCGATGTAGTAAATCAACAGAACCTCCCGTTTTTTATAGTGTACTCAACATAGACGAATCGCCATAGCTCACCACCATGACTGCCAAGGCGAGAAGCCAGATCAGCCGAATCAAGAAGAAGGCAAAACGCAGCACGACCATAATATTTGTCTGTAGCAGGCCACATGAATCAATGACTGTATGGATCCGGGCAACCGATACAGTGACGGTCAAGGCGTTAACAAGCACGCCATCGACACCATTGATATCCAGACTGCAAACCCCGACAACACCCCGACAACTAGCATTATCATCAACCCTCAATGTTCCGCTAAGATAACCGAGTTTTACGCGCAACGCACTCAACCCCACCCTCATGCCCAGTCTTCTCGTAGAATATGGACCAAAATCGGCAATGCGAAGAGGCAACTTGTCATCAAAGCTGCACAGATTTAGTTATCGCGTACCAATAAGATGGGTGAACTTTTTTGATTCTGTGATACTCAATGTTGCCGCGAAACTTCCATCCTAGGCCGCTTGACTGGACACCATGTGACACACGGGAAATTCAGGTATGACCTATAGTATCAGGGAAAGAATGGTAGCCGATGTTGATGGTGAGTTTGCTGTATTCTTAATCGGGTTACGGACAAATAGGCTTTGTCAGCCATGAGTCGTGGGTTGGTCGGACGTCAATGATGGTTCACTATTGGCAGTCTTTTAAGAAGCTCGAGGCCTATGTCAAAAATAAAACATCAAACCACGTACCGGCGTGGGCTGATTTCAATAGGCGCGCTGGGAGCAACGGGGATGTCGAAATTTGGCGTGAGACTTACCTGTCTCAAAAAGATCAGTATGAGTGCGTTTACAACAACTCATAAAAGGGATCCTCTGCTTACCCAATAGCGAGGTCGAGCACCCGTACAAAATTAATGCACTCCGCCCCTTAGTCTAGGCCTTGGTCTAAGTGGTGAACAACGGTAAGGGAGGTTATGTCGAGACTAGAAGGGAAAACTGCAATCATTACGGGTGCTGCCAGAGGCATTGGGCAGGCCATTGCGCAACTGTTCTCGAGCGAGGGGGCAAGGGTTGTCTTATCCGATATTGATGATGAGCTTGGCAACGCCGTGGCGAGAAAAATAGGCGTTAGTGCGACCTATATACATCTGGATGTGTCGAAAGAGGCAGATTGGGAAACCGCTAGCCATTTTATTGAGAAGGAATATGGCCCGATCGATATAGTGATTAATAATGCGGGGATAACAGGATTTCTTGAAACCTCTGGGCCCCATGACCCTGAAAATCTAGATATGGATAGCTGGCATAAGGTACACGAGACCAACCTGGATGGGGTTGCGCTCGGGTGTAAATACGGCATTCGACTCATGAAGAACGCAACAAGCGCCAGCATCGTTAACATCTCATCCAGGTCAGGCCTTGTTGGTATTCCGGCAGCGGCGGCCTACGCGTCAAGCAAAGCCGCCGTGCGCAACCATACAAAATCAGTCGCTCTGTATTGTGCTGACAAGGGCTACCCGATTCGTTGTAACTCAATACATCCCGGCGCGATATTCACCCCAATGTGGGATGCTATGCTGGGCGAAGGAGCGCAAAGGGAAGCGGCAATACGAGACACCGCGGCTGGCGTGCCGCTGGGCGTTATGGGGGACGCTGAGGATGTTGCTTATGCAGCGCTGTATTTGGCCTCGAATGAATCCAAGTACGTGACTGGCATTGAACTTAATGTCGACGGCGGCATTCTTGCGGGTAGTACGGCAGCACCATCGAGCCAGTAAAGACTCACCAACTCACAATAAGGTTATGTAAACATTGGATAATTTGGTTTTTAGAACAGCATCATTGCAGGATCGAGTCGCGTTACTCAAGCTGGAACAGAAGGTTGTCGAAGCAGAGCGGCCCTATAACCTGTCAATAAGGCCCAGAGACGCTATTTATTATGATCTCGATACATTGCTGACGAGCGAGGCCTCTCAAGTCATTGTGGCTGAAGCCGAAGGCCTCATCATTGGTACCGGTTACGCTCAAATTCGAGCTTCCAAGCCGTCCCTTAAACACACCCGACATTCCTATCTGGGCTTTATGTATGTATCACCAGAATACCGGGGATTGGGTATCAACAAGCACATCATCGATAGACTCATCGACTGGAGCAAGGAACAAGAGGTGATGGACTTCTACCTAGATGTCTATGCGGAGAATGAAGCAGCCATTAGGGCCTATGAAAAGGTGGGCTTTGCCAAATCTATCGTCGAGATGAAAATCAATCTATGACATCTAACGCCAGTTGTTGACCCCACGGTTAACGGCTCACTGCTTACGACTCACAGAACTCAAGGATATCGCCTGGCTGGCACCTCAGATAGCCGCAGATAGCGGCTAGCGTCTCGAATCTTACGCCTTTCACCTTGCCGCGCTTAAGCAGCGACAGGTTCGCCTCGGTAATACCAATGGCTTGAGCCAAGTCTTTGGAACGGACCTTACGCTGCGCCATCACCACATCAAGATTAACCACGATGTTTACCATTAGATAAAGGCCTGATTTTCTTCGTGCACTTTCTGCGCCTCTTTCAAGACATGCACGATCAACACAAGGATAACGAGTTCGATTAATGAACCGACATCAACCGTCGCCGTCAGCTCACCACTCGTCGCGCTAGCCATGTAATCCATGTGTTTCATGTTTTCCACGAGCCTTGGCCACATTGCGCTGTAGCCAAAACTTGCAACCTTCAGCCACACCAACCAAACGTAGCAACGCATTGTACTGTCGGCAAAGAAACGTCCTGCTTGATATTCACCGAACAGAACCTGTAGCCAGTAAACGCCAAGCACCAGCATCGTCGCGATGGGCACAAGGATAGCGATCACCCAGGGGTGCGAGCTCGCATCGCTGTACCACAGCGCATTCAGCTCACCCTCACCGAGGCTCACCCAGTCTTGCCCCGTGCTGAACATAGCAATGGTGATGACGATCCCTATGATTGTCGTGCCAGCAATGAGCAGATAGCGGAGCAGGCCGCTGATGCGTTGAATCTTTTCCAGACGGCTCATCTATTCGTGCCCTAGCGCAATTTGTTGGATGATTCTAAGCTTCTACATTTTTGCTGTCAAATAACTATTTTTTATTGTTATACAATAATTAATAGTTGCGATAGGATCTTTTCCTCTTTCCACTAATTCACGACAAACGGGACAGTACCATGAGCAGAACAAGACTCTCTCAGCGGCAACGACCAGACGTTAACTCGCTACCTTCGCTCGCTAAATGGCGTGCCGCCATCTGTCTTGCGCTAGCAGTTGTCGTTGTGAGCGGGTGCCAAGTGGCGACGATGGTGCAGTTCAATTATGCCAATGCCAACGCCGACCACCGCTGGGAAGATGATGCCAGATCCACGACCCTACCCTTTGAGTTGATTGATGGTCATATCATCGTCCCCATCAGCCTCAACGGTAGCGAGCCACTGCTCTTCGTGCTCGACAGCGGCGCTGCTGCTACGGTTGTCCTTGAAAGCTCGCGCACCGCATTGCTGCCGTTAGTGATGGGCGCGTCAATGACCGTCTCAGGCGTCGGCACAGGCGACGATCCCCAAGCGTATATTATTGAAGACGCAGACCTGACTATCGGCAGCGTCCATTTGGAGGGCTTGTCTGTGGTCTATCTACCTCTGGATTCTGTACCATTTTTCGAAAGCCTCGATGAAGTGTACTTCGATGGCATTATCGGTGCGCCATTCTTCGAACGAATGCTGGTCGAGATCAACTATGAGCAACAGCAATTGAGCTTCTCCGAACCCGATTTGCTCCGGAGTAGGCTCGACGCCTCAGGCGACGCGTGGCAGGAGTTACCCGTGCAAATCGCCTACGGGATGCCCTACCTGACGACCCAAATCAGCACCCAATCCGAACAAGTCACCACAGTGAAGTTGCTGATCGATACAGGTTACAGGGGACCGATTTCCCTGACGCCAGATAGCCACGCTGAGATAGACGAACCTACAGAGTTCTTTGTCTTGGTCAGCCAGGGTATTTCCGGCGCAGTCACGAATCAGGTGGGATTTTCTGAGTTCTTGTCCCTAGGTGATTCGACGTTGCGTTCCGTCCCCGTCAGCTACGCTGTCGCGGGTGGTGAGATCGATGATGATA
>Ga0307488_10002768_pt1 | contig 14783 bp, 9 predicted proteins | sample SB02metaG_FD_202248 | JGI IMG/M metagenome (GOLD analysis project Ga0307488, IMG submission 202248) | Sea-ice brine microbial communities from Beaufort Sea near Barrow, Alaska, United States - SB 0.2 | ecosystem: Environmental > Aquatic > Marine > Coastal | place: USA: Alaska | collected 2017-05-06 | reverse complement strand
GCCCACGACCAGACTCGGCAAAAACGCGACCCGCGGCCCAGCCTAGCTTCAGCATGAACTCTGCTGTAATGGGCCATTGGCCTACTTTGCCGCGAATACCGTCAGTACCAAAATATTGTTTCATTACCGGAGTACTTTCATCCATTATTGATCATCATCACTATTGTTATTGTTATTGTTATCCGTCGCACTAATGACTCATCAACTGACCGACTCATCTTAATTAAGAATTTGCTCGCGTTGAATCGCATTAACGACACGCACCGCCAACACAGTAGGCTCTACATCGTGAACCCGTAATATACTCGCGCCATTAATAAATGCCAGCGTCGCTGCGGCCACACTGCCGTGCAGGCGATCAGTGGTCGCACTACCGAGAATTTTACCAATGGTACTCTTTCGCGACAGACCCACCAATAGCGGGCAGCCGAGATGGGCGAACTCGCCTAAGCGGTTGACCAGTTGCAGGTTGTGCTCGACAGTTTTACCAAAACCAAAACCTGGATCGAGCATGATGCATGACAGCGGGATGCCTGCGGCTAAACACTGACGAATACGCGCGCTAAAAAAGTCACTGATATCCTCCACCAGGTTATCGTATGCCGGGTTTTGCTGCATATCTTCGGGACTACCCTGCATATGCATCAAACACACGGGCAAGCCCAGCGCGGCCGCCATAGCCAACGCCCCGTCACACTGCAGCGCCCGCACATCATTAATCATGTCAGCGCCCGCCTGCGCTGCCGCATCCATTACAGCTGGATTCGACGTATCAATGGAAATCGACACGCATGACTCGGCCCGAAGTGCTTCGATCACGGGAATGACCCGTGCCAGCTCTTCGTCGACGGTCACCAACGCAGCCCCAGGGCGCGTTGACTCACCGCCGATATCGATAATGTCGGCGCCCTGCTCAATCATCGCTCGCGCCTGGGCCAAGGCCGGCGCTAGCGCCATGTAACGTCCGCCATCATTGAACGAATCGGGCGTGACATTCAATATTCCCATCACCATGGGACGCTTAATGTGTAACATCAACCTATAACCCCGGCTGGCAGCCTATAAAGAGCAGCGCACTGAATTTTGTCACAAGGACATGCAAAAGAGACATAAAAAAGCCATAAAAAAAAGGCTGGCCCTAGGCCAACCTTTTATCGAAACCCACCTAGCAGCTAGTGCTCACCAGCAGTGCCACCCAACACATCTCCGGGACGTGCCGACGGATCCACGTCTACCTTACTGATCGTTGTCTCTGTACCCGAATCAGCCCCTGGAGTCGGGGTGTTTCTCGGCCCATCCCAGTCCTTGGGCGGACTCGGCTTTTGACCCCTCATGATTTCATCAATCTGACCACGATCGATGGTCTCATATTCCATCAATGCTTCCATCATCATATCGAGCTTATCGCGATTATCTACGAGGATTTTGGTCGCCCGAGCATAACACTCATCAACAATAGACCGCACTTCCTGATCTATTATCTTAGCGGTTTCACCGGAGAACGTTGGTCCCTGGGACATGCCCATGTAAGAACCTTCGCTCTCCTCGTCATACATCAGCGGGCCCAGTTTATCCGACAGCCCCCACTTGGCGACCATCGCACGGGCCATCTTCGTCGCTCGTTCGATATCGTTCGACGCACCCGTGGTAATGCCGTCCCGACCCAGGGTCAATTCTTCAGCGATACGTCCACCAAACAAGGAGCAAATCTGGCTTAAAATCATCCGCCGATTCATGGAATAACGATCTTCCTCGGGCAGGAACATCGTCACACCCAGGGCACGACCACGCGGGATGATGGTTACTTTATAAGTAGGATCGTGCTCAGGGACCAGACAACTGACGATACAGTGGCCAGATTCATGGTAAGCCGTATTGCGCTTCTCCTTTTCTGACATGACCATGCTCTTACGCTCAGCACCCATCATGATTTTGTCTTTCGCCTGCTCGAACTCTTCCATGCTGACGGTGCGCTTGTCTTGGCGAGCGGCATACAGCGCCGCCTCGTTCACCAGGTTAGCCAAATCAGCACCGGAGAACCCAGGGGTACCGCGAGCAATCAAAGATGGCTCGACATCAGTCCCCAGAGGCACCTTGCGCATGTGAACTTTGAGAATCTGTTCTCGACCGCGGATATCAGGCAGACCCACCACGACCTGCCTGTCGAATCGACCTGGTCGCAGTAAAGCGGGGTCAAGCACATCTGGACGGTTGGTCGCTGCGATGACGATAATGCCTTCATTTCCTTCAAAACCGTCCATTTCAACCAGCAACTGGTTCAACGTCTGCTCGCGCTCATCATTACCGCCGCCCATGCCAGCGCCTCGATTACGTCCTACCGCGTCGATTTCATCAATGAAGATGATGCACGGTGATTTTTTCTTGGCTTGCTCGAACATGTCTCTGACACGAGAGGCGCCGACACCCACAAACATCTCAACAAAGTCAGAACCCGAGATTGAGAAGAACGGCACCTTGGCTTCACCGGCGATAGCCTTGGCCAGCAATGTCTTACCCGTACCCGGTTGGCCCACCATTAAGATGCCGCGCGGAATACGACCTCCGAGCTTTTGGAACTTAGTAGGATCTCGCAGGAACTCGACCAATTCCTGCACGTCTTCCTTCGCCTCATCGACCCCGGCAACATCTGCAAACGTCGTTTTGATTTGGTCTTCGCCAAGCAACTTCGCCTTACTTTTACCAAAGGTCAAAGGCCCGCCTTTACCCCCTGCACCGCCTTGCATCTGGCGCATGAAAAACATAAAGACAGCGATAATCACCAAAATGGGGAAGCTGGCGACCAGCAACTGGGTCCAGATACTTTGGGTTTCCGGGCGTTTACCACTGAATTCAACCCGGTGATTGACCATTTCATCAATCAAGGCTTTATCGGTGACTTGTGGCTGGATGGTCTCGAAGGTCTGACCATCATTCATTTCACCACGAATGATCAAGCCATCGACCTCAACCTGTCGCACTTGGTCTTGGGTGACGCGTTCAAGAAATTCAGAGTACTCCACTTCCTCCGAATTTTTGCTGACGTTGAAGTTATTAAATATCGTTAACAACACCGCCGCAATGATTAGCCACAGTAATAAATTCTTACCCATATCATTCAAAGGAATGTCCTCTCTACAAGGTGGTTTCCACCGGCGGGGAACCTACCTTACACCAGATTAATTTTTACACCAACTGCCCCAATGGGCGCCTTTTAGCAAATACTGCGGCCTGCTCACAAGCACCTCGGCAATTTCTCATGCGCCACCGCCGTCCATGCCACAGTTTACGAAGAAACTATTACTTTTGATCAAACTTCTGCCCAACTATATATAACTCTCGAGACTTACCTCTAGACGCCTTTGGCTTGAAATTGACCACCGACTTATATTTAGCCTGATATAGCTGGCGAATTTCCTGAATGCCATGCCCTTCAAAGCACTTACACACCAACGCGCCTCCAGGCTTGAGCACCTGACCAGCAAAATCGATCGCCAACTCCACCAAATGCGCCGAGCGCGGCTGATCAATGTCCTTCACTCCACTTAAATTGGGGGCCATATCAGAAATTACAAGGTCAACGGGCCGACCATCCAGAATTGACAGCAAGACCTCAAAGGGTTCGGCTTCCGTGAAATCACCCTGAATAAACGTCACCCCGGGCACGGGCTCCATCTCCAATAGGTCCAGGCCGATAATCGTACCACTGGCACCCACCTTCTCAGCGACCACCTGGCACCAGCCACCCGGCGCTGCGCCGAGGTCAACAACCACGGCACCTGGGCGCAACAAGTTAAACCGCTCATTGATTTCTAGCAATTTATAGCTGGCCCTAGAACGATAGCCTGCCGCCCGCGCACGCTTAACGTATTCATCTTCCTCATGGTCGCGCAACCACTGGTGGCTGGATTTTGATTTTTTCATAACGACTTCTTCGATGCGCCTCGCGACGCTGGTATCGTGCATGTTACACTGCCTTAGGAAAATTTCCCCCGCCCCAGATGAACACCCAATTTATGATCAGTCAAAAAGATAAAAAACGTTATCGCGCCATCGGCCACCATCTTAAACCTGTGGTGACCCTTGCAGGAAATGGTCTCAGCGATAATGTCAGCAATGAAATTACACGCGCCCTCACCGACCACGAGCTCATCAAGATCAAGGTCATGGCCGCAGATCGAGAGGAGCGCAGCTCTCTGATCGCCCAAATTCTCGAAACCCAGAAAGCCACTGAGGTGCAGAAAATCGGTCATATCGTCCTAATCTATAAGGCCGCGGTCAAACCTAATCCGGCGTTGTCCAATATCTTACGTGCCACGCCTATTTAACGCCTACCCCCGCTAGCGGCCGTTACACCGCCATCATTTGTTGTTGCCCGCTTTTAATTGCCTGCCTTTTACAGATGAGTTGGCAAGTCTTGCGGGCCTATTTACCTATCTGTTCATTGTAACCACCTAGGCGGCCCCACCTAGGCGGCCCCACCTAAAACTTATAAATCAGATCGAGAGAATCTGCCGCCCCCGATTGTGCCTGTAATGATAGCTGCTCGGTAAGCTGGTAACTCAGCAACAAGCCTCCGATCCGCGAAAAAATCCCATAGTTGTATTCCATATACAGATTTTTACTCAGTCGCTTACCCGCAACAATCGCAGCGCTATCCACCGACTTACCACCGAGACTCAGTTGGTCCAGCCCCAGCGTTGATTGAATCTCTGCGGTGATAGGTACGGCTTTTTTAAGACCGAACGACAACGCGGCATTGGCCAGCATCGAGCCGTCAGAACCCGACGAGCTTCTCAAGGGCCTACCCAATAGCAAGTAACTCAATGCATCCGCCTCACTCATCGCGGGCGTCGCGACTAACCGCGACTGTATATCCGTCGCAGCACCTGTCATCACCAACCTGACAACTACCTTGCCCGTGGGAGAATCAATTTCCCGTCGAGCGATGACATCGACGGTGGGCTTAGCCAACGCCCCATTATAGACCAGTCGGCTTCGCTCCAACTGGAATTCAACGCCGTATCGCGAAAACACCCCTTCAGTCAGGTTCAGCGTCCCCTCGACATGCAGCACGCGTGTCGCTGACTGGCGTATACGCAACGCCCCGGAAACACCGGCATTAAGCCCGTAGAGGAAAATCCGCACCTGCTCACCCACCATCAAATTCAAGTCCAGCTCATAGGTCTGCCTAGCCACCTTGCGCGTCTCGTCTGTTGCCAGCACGACGTCCTGGGACCGGCCGCGGGTATTGACCTTCAGTGCTTTCTCCTCGATCAGGCCGCTGTCGAGCCGCAAACTGCCGGTCAGCTTTATCTGCTGGCCTTCCATCGCCACCACCAGATCAGGGCTGGCCACCAAGCGCAACTCCGGTCGATTGACAAGGGTAAACTGGCTACCCTTGAGTGATGCCGTCAACGCCAGAGATGGCGAAAAAAGCTGTGCGCCCTCACCCACCAGGGTTATCTCCCCGTTGCCGGACGTGGCATTACCCCGGAATTGTATATCGCGCTCGGTCGGTGCCGAGACTTCCAGCGCGAGATCCGAAAACCGCAGATTCAAGGAGGGAATCAAGCCCGAGACACCAGGCCCAAGATTCACCTGACCCGTTAACTTGCGTCGCAACTCGCCCGCCATCACTCCTGCGCTAGACTGACGATAGTCAACTGTGGCCCGGGTCTCGCCCTGGCCTTCAGCGACAAACGGCAATAACGCCGTCAGTAGCGCCAGATCTTGGGACACAAGCGCGCTGGATACCTGCAGGTTTTCAGGCTGGCGAATATCAGCCAGGGAAAGTCGTGTATTCAGCTGATGGTCCTGGCTCGACTTGGCCTGCAAGTCCACAAGCACAGCAAACGTATCAATTGTACCCTGCCCGCCAATATCCAATACCGCCTGATCTTCGGGACTCTCGGACCAACTGAGTAGGCTACTGGGCATCAGGTAGGTCACCTCTCCGCGCCAGGCTGCCAGATCGCCAGCCAAATTCACGCTGGCGGCAAGTTCCCCGACCAGCGCCAATGTCGGCACGCCAGGTAAATTAGCGAGGTTAACCGGTAAATGACTCATATGTGCGCCGAGCTTAAACCTCCCGTGGCTGAAATTGCCGCTATCAACACACCACTCACCCAGCGACTCTGATTGCCAGCAACTGGGCGCAAGCAGCGACAACTGGGGTTCATCGGAATATTTCACGCTCAGGGTAGGCGATACCCATTTGCCCCAAGGCAGGGTGAACTCACTGTTGGTCAACGTTAGCGCTGCCTGCAACGGCTGACTCCCGCGGACACCCCAGGGGGTCAGAAAGCGGTGCTCAAACTGACTACTGAACATCAGCGTATCACGCTGCCAGTCAAAACGGCCTTGCTGCGCCGACAGATCACCTTTCAGGCTGCCTCGCAATGTGCCCAGGTGCTGGTCACGCCAACGTACCGTCTCAGCCGCGAACTGCATGCGATATTCGACAGCCGCTGTAGTGACTGTCGCGGCGCTGCCAATCTCAGTCATTTTTGTCACAGACGTCGCTGCTCCGGTCAGGTTACCCAGCGCCCAGTCAGATATCGCAAGATCCCGGGCATCGATCTGGACCTCAAACCAGGGTTTTTTTTGCCACTGTCTGATGCGGGCATGTAATGCCAGCGTGCCGCGCGCACCCGGGAAAATTACCGCTAATTCCTGACCCGTGAAATCTAGCTGTAATTCCTGCGCGGGCATATTCAACGCTGCAACCAACTGATTTTTCGCCAGGCTGGCCCTGACTGTCATCACCAGGTTATCCCAATGACTCCCTGCCAGATTCATGCTGCCGCTGAGGTGACGTTGATTGACCTCACCCGTCAGGCTCGGCAGCGTCAGCGTCAGATGCTGTTGCGAGAGCAGAACCTGACCATTTGTTGAGATCTCCCCTGTAACAGCCGCCGGGATATACGCGGCCAAATATGCCAGGGGAAAGTCAACGACCGTCAACTCACCGGCAAAGCGACGCGCAGACAAAGCATACACGCCTGACAGATCAACGCGCCCGTTACCCGTAGCAAGGCTCAGTTTAGCGAGCGCCAACTTACTTTCAGCGTAACTGGCGTCAAGGACCAAAGGTAAAGTCGGCAACCATTGAGAGACCAGTTCAGCCGTGCCTGTAACATCAAAACGGGAAAAATCAGTCACGACAGTCATGTCCAATGACGCAAGCGCCAGCCCTTCGAGTCCCGCCACTCCGGGGACAAAATCCCCAGCTTCAAGCCGCGGTGCAGAAACCTTGAGCACTAACGCGGGCCCAGGCTCACCCCGCTGAAGGTCGGCAAGAAACCTCAGGCCCAGCAACTGCCCACGACTACTGACAGCCTGCTGATCACCGTATATTTCACCAAGAACCTCGCCTTGGGGCGCGAGGAGACGATAATGACCTGAAAAAATCCACGGCGCCTGCAGGCTCATACGGGCATCGCCTCGCAACGTATAGTCTGCATGCGTACCCGCAAACGCGTTCAGCTCGAGCGTCTTGTCAAACACAGACCCCGTCAGCCTGATTGCCGTTACCCGCGTTTCCTGGCCGTCCTGCTGATACCGGAATTGCTGGACGCTGATATCCGGGAAACTGAGTCGCAGAGGAATACCTGAAAAGTCCGCTGCGTCCGACGCTGTTGCCACAACGGCGCGACGAATCACCAGCGCGTCTGTCACATGAATATGGCTGAACTCAAGACGCGATAGCAGCAAGCGGCTAAAGTTAACCCGCAGGCGTACTCCCCGCAGATCAACCTGCATAGCCGACGTCTGCAGGTGTAATGTATCAAATTGCATCTCATCCAATAGACTCCCGCGCAGGCCCGCAATACTGAACTGTTCAGACTGTAGCTGCGAAACCAGCCAGCGGCTGCCGGGCTCGGTCGAAATGACCAGCCAGCACGCACCCACTAGCAGGCCACACAAACCCAGCAGGCCATAGCTCCACGGGCGGCGGGTCACAGTTCAGGGCCGAGATTGATATGCAAACGAAAGCCTCCGCCGCCAGTGGGCGTGGCAATGTCGACTTGGACCGGACCAATCGGTGAGTACCAACGCACTCCCAAACCCACGGCTGACGTTAGCTTTGTTGCAAAATCTCCCTGCGTCGCAGCGCCGGCATCAACAAACGCGGCAATGGCCCAGTCTGCCAAAATCCGCTGGTCGAGCTCAATACTGGCCTCCAGCAACCGGTTACCGCCAATCACGGCACCGGTGCCATCTGTTGGGCCCAGTGCCTCAAAATCGAAACCACGGACCTTGCTGTCGCCTCCGGTGAAATAGCGGTTCCCTGGCGGCAAGGCGTCGAAGTCATTACTGATGACCGCCGCTACCTGGCCCCGGGTAATCAGCCGACTCGTGCCCAGCAGGGGCAGTATGAGCTTGGCATTGACAAACACGTTGGCGAAGTCGGTATCTGATCCGATCGCTCTGGAGGTGCCCGACACCCCCGCCCCAAGACGGTAACCGAATCGGGGGCGGCGGCTCAGATCAGAAAATGCCCGGCTGAAACTTACCCCCGGAACCAGGTTTGTAGATTGTTGGTCAGCGCCAGCCACACGGAAGTCGTCGCTAACAAGCTCAATATAGCGAGTCATAATCCAGTTCCAACCCAGCAATTCGAGTTGCCGGACACCGACTTTGGACGTGGTTGTCTTGCTGGTATCTGTGTTGATTCTCTTGATACCCGAATAGACGCTGGTCCAGCCACCCGCGTAGTGCGGGTCAGGCAGGCGATAGAAACCGCCAATCTCTGACTGCCGCTCACCCAGCGAGAGGGTTGCCTCCAGCCGGTGACCGCGGTTATTGACCCGCTTGTTGATATGGCTGATCGACGTCTTGGCACCAACATCCGTCGAATAACCCAGTCCCAGCTGAGTTTCAGTCGGTTTGATGGGCTGCACTGTGACATACACCGGCACTGCGCGGTCTACTTCATGATCCACATCGGCATCCACCGTAACATCAGCAAAGTAATCGCTACTCAGCAGCGCCTGATAGAAGGCCCCCAAGCTGACCACGTCATAGGGATCTCCCGGCGCAAAGGGCAGGTACCGATCAAGCAGGTCAGAGTCTAGCAAAGCCCCAGAGTACGTCACGGTACCAAAGCGGTAACGCTCACCGACGGACCACTCAAGACTGATATCCGCCGCCAACGCCTCTGGATGAATTAGGACCTCATGCACAGAGAATTGCGCATCAAAAAAACCCTTCTCGACCGCGACGCGCTCCAATTCAGTTTTGAAATCTTCATAGTACTGATGATCAAATCGCTGACCAGGAACCAGATTTGGTGGCGGGGCATGCGTCAGAACCGGAGTCTCCGGGACAATACTGAGCCGCATTTGTCGAACCCGAACCGGTGAACCCAGGATCACCTGCACGTCGACTCGCCAGCAGTCGTTAACAGCAGGCTGTTGCGGCTGCGATTCAGTGGGCTGCGATACAGAAGAAGCGTCTTGTGAGGCGGGCCGTTTTAAAAGCTGTTGCTCAGAGGATTGAGGCAATATCACAGAGCGATTAATATTCGGCGAATAGTAGCCGAACGTCTGCAATGCTTGGATAATTTCCTGTTCCAGTTGCTCGTACTGGTAGCGGACCACCCAGCGATTAAGGTCACAGGGTTGCTGCCAGAGACTCGTCTGCGGCAGCACCAGCGCCGCCATCTCAGGGGCAAGGCCGGTCAGCAACAACTCAGCCCGCGCCTGCACAGTGATCGCCCAACCTATCATGACGATAAGCAGAGATCGACAGGTCATGCTGCGCGCCGGCTAAAGGTGCTCCACAGCAAAGATCTCATACTCAATATCACCGTTGGGCGCCTTCACAATAGCAACATCACCAATTTTCTTACCGATCAACGCCCGGGCAATGGGCGAATAGATAGAGATTTTTCGAATCTTTAGATCCGCTTCATCATCACCAACAAGCTTGTAAGTGATCTCCTCGTCGGTATCCAGATTCAACAAGCGCACAGTCGTACCAAAAATAACCCGGCCATTGGGCTCAATCTCCATGATATCGATTACCTGAGCGTGATTGAGCTTACCTTCAATATCAGCGATCCGGCCTTCGATGAAACCCTGCTCTTCTTTAGCGTATTGGTATTCGGCATTCTCTCGCAAATCACCCTGCGCTCTGGCCGTGGCAATCTCCTTGATAATTCTGGGTCGCTCACTCTGTTTCAGATGATCGACCTCGATTCGCAGCGCTTTCTCGCCTGCGGCGGTCATTGGCACCTTGTCCATAAATTTTTTCCGATGTGTATATTAAAGGCAAGGCCTAGTGTTGAAGAGAAACTAGCGGATGTCCAGAGCTATCACTCAGGACATCCGCTTGAAACATCAACTCACTTAGCGAGTCGTTTGTGCAAATCCTGCAAGCGATACACAGAGATTTCATCGCCGTGCCGCACCGCATCAATACAGGCACGCGCGCCGGCCAAGGTCGTGGAATTGTAGACTTTATGCTGCAACGCCGTCCGGCGAATAGCATACGAATCAATGATAGCTTGCTTACCTTCCGTCGTATTGACGATAAGGTTGACCTCATGGTTCTTGACCATATCGACCACATGAGGCCGACCTTCCTGAACCTTGTTGACGATATCAACATGCAGCCCAGCATCCTTGAGCACTTTTGCCGTACCCCGCGTGGCCACTAAGGTAAAGCCAATCTCGAGTAGCTCAGTAGCAACCCCCACTACCTCGACCTTATCAACATCCCGAACGCTCAGGAATGCACGGCCAACAGCAGGAATGCGCTCGCCTGAACCGGTCTGGGACTTACGATAAGCCTCGCTGAAGGTCTCAGCCACGCCCATCACTTCCCCCGTTGACTTCATCTCTGGGCCGAGAATAGGGTCAACACCGGGAAACTTACCAAACGGGAATACCGCTTCTTTGACGCTGAAGTAATCAGGCACAATTTCTTCGGTAAAGCCCTGCTCAACTAGGCTGGTGCCAGCCATGCAGCGCGCCGCTACCTTAGCCAGTGAGACGCCGATACACTTCGACACAAACGGTACAGTCCGGGACGCTCGTGGATTGACTTCAAGAATATAGATATCGCCATTCTGAATCGCAAACTGGACATTCATCAAACCGACAACGCCCAATTCAAGGCCCATCTGCACGACCTGCTCGCGCATCGTATCCAACGCTTCATCACTGAGACTGTAAGGCGGCAACGAACACGCCGAATCGCCCGAGTGTACGCCGGCTTGCTCGATGTGCTGCATCACCGCACCAATCACGACCTGCTTGCCGTCAGACACGGCGTCCACGTCGACTTCAATGGCCAGGTCGAGGAAGCGATCAAGGAGTACCGGCGAGCGGTCCGACAACTTCACGGCCTCACGCAAGTACGTCAGCAACTCTGACTCATCATAGACGATTTCCATCGCCCGACCACCTAAGACATAAGAAGGACGCACCACCAGCGGGAAACCAATCTCCCGAGCCGCCAATAATCCCGCCTCTTCGGTCTTCACAGTCTTGTTTGGTGGCTGACGTAAACCCAAACCATCAATCATCTGCTGAAAGCGTTCACGGTCTTCTGCCCGGTCAATCGCATCTGGACTGGTCCCAATAATCGGCACACCCGCTTGCATCAGCGCTTCGGCGAGTTTTAATGGTGTCTGGCCGCCAAACTGCACAATCACGCCCTTGGGCTGCTCCACATCGACCACAGCCAGCACATCTTCAAGGGTGAGCGGCTCAAAATACAGGCGATCGGCGGTATCAAAATCCGTCGATACGGTTTCTGGGTTGCAGTTTATCATGATGGTTTCGTAACCATCCTCGCGCATTGCCTGCACGGCGTGCACGCAACAATAGTCAAATTCAATGCCCTGACCGATACGGTTTGGTCCGCCGCCGAGGACCAAAATCTTGTCTCGATTCGTGGGACGCGCCTCGCACTCAGATTCATAGGTTGAATACATATACGCGGTGGATGTGGCAAATTCAGCGGCACAGGTATCTACCCGGCGATATACCGGCTTGACACCCATCGACAGGCGATGATCTCGTAGTGCCTGCTCACTAACTTCGAGAACCTCGGCCAGTCGCGCATCGCCAAAACCACGCTGCTTAAGATCAAACATCTGATCTCTGTCAATCGATGTCAGGCTACGTCCCTGTAAAGATTGCTCGCGCCTTACCAAGTCTTCGATCTGTACGAGATACCAGGGGTCGATACAGGTCAGCTCATGCACGTCTTCCATACTAAAGCCGAGCCTGATGGCATCCGCAATATAACGAATGCGTTCGGCACCGGCCACCTGCAGCTCCTTGCGGATGCGCGTTTTCCAATCGCGCGAACTGTCATCCATGATCGGCGTGAGGCCGTCGATATCAACCTCAAGACCGCGCAGGGCTTTTTGCAGCGACTCCTGGAAAGTACGACCAATCGCCATGACCTCACCGACAGACTTCATCTGCGTGGTCAGGTAATTTTCCGCCTGAGGAAACTTCTCGAACGTAAAACGCGGGATCTTGGTGACAACATAATCGAGTGACGGCTCGAACGACGCGGGGGTCGCACCACCGGTGATCTCGTTCGACAGCTCATCCAACGTGTAGCCAATGGCCAATTTGGCCGCGATTCTAGCAATGGGAAAACCCGTAGCCTTGGAGGCCAGTGCAGAAGAACGAGAAACCCGCGGGTTCATCTCAATAATCACCATTCGGCCCGTTAACGGGTCAATGCCGAACTGCACGTTGGAGCCACCGGTTTCCACACCGATCACGCGCAATATCGCGATCGCCGCGTTGCGCATGATCTGGTATTCCTTGTCTGTCAGGGTTTGAGCCGGGGCAACGGTGATCGAGTCGCCCGTGTGAATACCCATGGGGTCAAAGTTCTCGATGGTACAGACGATGATACAGTTATCATTTTTGTCCCGCACCACTTCCATCTCGTACTCTTTCCAGCCTAGTAGAGACTCATCAATCAGCAATTCGCTGGTCGGTGACAAATCGAGACCACGCGTGCAGATCTCAACAAAATCGTCATGGTTGTAGGCAATACCGCCGCCAGAGCCACCCATAGTGAACGATGGACGGATGACACAGGGAAAGCCCAGCATGGCCTGTACTTGCTTGGCTTCTTCCAGAGAATGGGCAAAAGCTGATACGGGTGTCGAGAGTCCAATAGACTTCATCGCCGTATCGAACTTCTGGCGATCCTCAGCCATATCGATGGCTTCTTTCTTGGCCCCAACCATCTCGACATTGAAGCGCTCGAGCACGCCCTCCCGGTCCAAATCCAATGCACAGTTGAGCGCCGTCTGACCGCCCATGGTAGGCAACAAGACATCAGGACGCTCGATCTCGATAATCTTCGCCACCACCTCCCAGGTGATAGGCTCGATATAGGTCGCATCCGCCATGGCGGGGTCCGTCATGATTGTCGCCGGATTTGAGTTAACCAGAATCACTCGGTAGCCCTCTTCACGTAAAGCCTTGCAAGCCTGGGCACCCGAGTAGTCGAACTCGCAGGCCTGGCCGATGACGATTGGCCCGGCGCCAATAATCAGAATACTTTTTATATCGGTTCTTTTAGGCATTAGCGTCGCTGCTTTCCTGGTAGCTTTTCATCAGGTCGATAAAGTGATCGAACAGGGGCGCGGCATCATGCGGCCCAGGACTCGCTTCGGGGTGACCCTGAAACCCAAAGGCGGGCACATCAACAAGCTCAATGCCCTGCAATGACTGATCGAACAAGGATCGGTGAGTCACCCTAATCGCTGCAGGCAGGGTGGCATCATCGATGCAAAAACCGTGATTCTGACTAGAGATCAGTATCACATCAGTTCGTAGATCCTTCACCGGGTGATTCGCGCCATGATGACCGTGATTCATCTTCATCGTTTTCATACCACTGGCCAATCCCAGGAGCTGCAGACCCAAGCAAATACCAAACATAGGTACCCCGCTCCCAAGCAAACGACTAATGGCAGCAATGGCGTAATCACAGGGCTCAGGATCACCTGGGCCGTTCGACAAGAATATGCCATCAGGCGCCATAGCAAGCACTTCGGCGGCGGGCGTTTTGGCTGGCACGATTGTCAAATCGCAACCGCGATCTGCCAGCATGCGCAAGATGTTACGCTTGACACCAAAATCGTAAGCAACCACTTTGAAATTAAAATTGTTGCGTTCTGGATAGCCCGTCGCCAGATCCCAGCTGCCTTGGGTCCACTTATAGGGCGCTTTCGTGGTCACGACTTGTGCCAGATCTAGCCCACCAAGACCGCCGAAGGCCCGAGCCGCCTCGATGGCTGCCTGAATATCTGCAGCAGACAAGTCACCACCGGCAATAACGCAGCCTTTCAGGGAGCCTTCCTCTCGAAGAATACGTGTCAGCTTGCGAGTATCAATGCCGGCAATAGCGACGACGCCGCGCTCAACGAGATAGTCTTGCAGATTCCCTTGTTGGCGCCAATTGCTGACCGCCATAGGCAGGTCACGAATCACTAACCCGGCTGCCCAGACAGAGTCAGACTCGTCATCTTCTGGTGTCACACCGGTGTTGCCAATATGCGGATGAGTAAGGGTAACAATCTGACGGGCGTAAGACGGGTCTGTCAGGATTTCCTGATAGCCGGTCATACTTGTATTGAAAACGACCTCACCGACTGACTGACCATCAATGCCAATAGAATGGCCCTCAAATACGGCGCCGTTCTCTAGGGCAAGTACTGCTTTGCTGGTCAAGTATCAGCCTCCAATGTCAGGTTATCGTCCGGGCTTTTGGCCGAAAAAAAACGAGAGGGAATT